>Ga0308158_10001281_pt1 | contig 27806 bp, 27 predicted proteins | sample PhyBR2_FD_201038 | JGI IMG/M metagenome (GOLD analysis project Ga0308158, IMG submission 201038) | Phyllosphere microbial communities from UC Gill Tract Community Farm, Albany, California, United States - DLSLB.R2 | ecosystem: Host-associated > Plants > Phyllosphere > Unclassified | place: USA... | reverse complement strand
ATCGAGGGCTATTACCAGGAAACCGGCCGCGCCGGCCGTGACGGCGGCCCCGCCAGCGCCTGGATGGCCTACGGCCTGCAGGACGTGGTACTGCAGCGCCGGATGATCGACGAATCCGAGGCCGACGAAACCTTCAAGCGCGTGCTGTCGATGAAGCTCGACGCCATGCTGGGGCTGTGCGAAACCCTGTCGTGCCGCCGCATGCGCCTGCTCGACTATTTCGGTGAACGCTCCGGCCCGTGCGGCAACTGTGACACCTGCCTGATCCCGCCGGTGAGTTTCGATGGTTCGGTGCCGGTGCAAAAGCTGTTGTCCACCATCTACCGGGTCGACCAGCGCTTTGCCGGCGGCCACGTGATCGACGTGCTGCGCGGCGCGACCACCGAGCGCATCACCCAGTGGCACCACGACAAGCTCACCGTGTATGGCGTCGGCGCCGACCGCAGCGAGCAGGAGTGGCGCGCCATCCTGCGCCAGGCCATTGCGCTGGGCCTGGTGACGGTCGACCACGACGCCTTCAGTTCGCTCAAGCTCACCGACGCCGCGCGTCCGGTGCTCAAGGGCGAGCAGACGGTGCAGCTGCGCCAGTATCAGAAACCGGTCAAGGCCAAGCGCCCTTCCACGTCGCGCTCGACGTTCGAGGAAGTGGAGCTGTCGCGCTCCGAGCAAGGCATCTTCGAGCGCCTGCGCTCGTGGCGCATGGGCACCGCGCGCGAACACGGCGTGCCGGCGTATGTCGTGTTCCAGGATGCGACGCTGCGCGAGATCGCCAAGGTCAAGCCGACCTCGATCGACCAGCTGCGCGGTGTGACCGGCGTGGGCGCGAAAAAGCTCGTCTCGTATGGCGACGCGATCGTCGCGATCATCAACGAGATGCTGTAACGCTATTCGCGAAACAGGCGTGCCTTATTGACGCCTTATTTGCACGTTATTTGCGCGTGAAGACCAGATCCCAGACGCCGTGACCGAGCTTGATGCCGCGGTTCTCGAACTTGGTCAGCGGACGGTAAGCCGGCTGCGGCGCGTAGCCGTCGGCGGTATTGGCCAGTTCCGGCTCGGCGCTCAAGACTTCGAGCATCTGCACCGCGTAGTCTTCCCAGTCGGTTGCCAGGTGCAGGTAGCCGCCAGGGGCCAGCTTCTGGCACAGCAGCTTGACGAATGCCGGCTGGATCAGGCGGCGCTTGTTGTGGCGCGCCTTGTGCCATGGGTCGGGGAAGAACACGTGCACGCCGTCGAGCGAGCCATCCACGATCATGTGATTCAGCACTTCGAACACGTCGTGCTGGATCAGTCGCAGGTTGGCGATGTCCTGCTCGCCGATTTGCTTGAGCAGGCTGCCGACGCCCGGCGTGTGCACTTCGACGCCGATGAAGTCTTTCTCCGGCATCAGTTTCGCGATATGGGCGGTGGTGTCGCCCATGCCGAAGCCGATTTCCAGGATCACCGGCGCGGTACGGCCGAAGGCCTGCGCCACGTCGAGCGGTTCTTTCTTGTACCCGATCAGGAACTTGGGACCCAGTTCATCGAAGGCCCGCGCCTGCGCGGTCGACAGCCGGCCCGCACGCGTGACAAAACTGCGGATGCGGTGTTCGGTGGGATCGTACAGCATGGACCGCGCCGGGCCATTGTTGGGCTTATCAAGAGACATGGGATGTGGGGACGAAGAAAGTGAAGAGGAAAATGCGGCTGTCATTATAGCCGACGCGCGGCGCCGCCCGGATCGGCCATAATCGCGTCTTCACCCAGCTTGCCGGAGTTTGTCCCATGCATTCCACGAAACACCCGATCGCCATCGACGAGCATATCGCCACCGTCAACCTGACCTCGTTCCATTACGGCGTGCCGGGCAGCGGCAAGAAGGTCTATATCCAGGCCTCGCTGCACGCGGACGAAGTGCCGGCCATGCTGGTTGCGCACCTGCTGCGCCAGGAACTCGAGCGCCTCGACGCCGAAGGCCACATCAAGGGCGAAGTGATCCTAGTGCCGGTGGCCAATCCGATCGGGCTGGCGCAGGTGATCCACGGGGCGCCGTTCGGCCGCTACGACCTGGCGAGCGGCACCAACTTCAATCGCGCCTACCGCCACGTGGCGCAGGATGTGATGGCGGCAGTAGCCGGCCAGCTCGGACAGGACGCCGCCGCCAACGTCGCGCTGATCCGCGAGCATGCACGGCGCTCCGTGGCCAGCTGGGAGCCTGGCAACGCGACCTCGGTGCTCAAGAAAACGCTGCTCACGATGGCGATCGACGCCGACATCATGCTCGACCTGCACTGCGATACCGAAGCAGTGCTGCACATGTACGCCGGCACGCCGCTGGTCGAGGCAGTGCTGCCGCTGGCCGCGCTGATGGAAGCGCGCGTGCTGCTGGTGGCGACGGAGTCAGGTGGCGAGCCGTTCGACGAAGCCTGCGGGCGCCTGTGGTGGGACCTCGCACGCCACTATCCCGATGCCGCGATTCCGCCGGCCTGCGTGGCGGTCACGGTTGAACTGCGGGGCGAGAACGACGTCAATTACGACTACGCGCGCAAGGATGCCGATGCGCTGCTGCGCTACCTGGCGCACCAGGGCGTGTTGGATATCCCGGTTGGCGACATGCCCGCCTACGCCTGCGCGCCGACACCGCTCGACGCGGTAGAACCACTGACCGCGCCGCATGCAGGCGTGCTGGTGCTGCGCAAGACGCTGGGGGACCGGGTCGAAGCGGGCGAACCGATCGCGGACATCGTCAATCCGGTCAGCGGGCAGATCACGCCGGTGGCGGCAAGCCGGCCCGGGTTGCTGTTTGCGTGCACCGCGCACCGGCATCTGCTGCGCGGGATGCACGTCTGTAAAGTGGCCGGGACAGACTCGTTCAGGATCGGGGATTTGCTGTCGAGTTGAGGTCGCGCGGTGTTTTACTGCCCACGACTCGGGCAAGTACGGCTGTCACTGCGAGCGCTGGCAGCAGCCATGCATGGCCGATCTTCAGTTCCATCAGCGTCGCGCCGCTGACCAGGCACCAGCTTACCGGGATCAGCCAGAAGATCGCGGGCGCACGCCATGCGAGCAGTACGCCCAGCGTGGCGACGACTGTGGGATCGGGGACGATGCCGAAGACTTCCGCCTGGCGCCATGTGCCGCCATCGCGAGCCAGTGCTAGCAAGGGATAGGCGAAGATGGCCAGGCCAGTCAAACCGAGTGCTACAGGTTGCGGCGCTGGCGCTGCGTTACCTGGCCTGTACGCGAGCCAGCACAGTAACAGCGCCTGCATGGCGAACGCCGCAGCAAAATACGGCGCTGCCGTGTTGATCTCGGCGTAGCGCTCCAAATGATACGCCCATGCGACCCAGCCCCAGGCTGCAGCGAGCACCAGCGCCGCTGATCGTTGCAGGTGCTGGCGTGGCCGCGCGATGGCGCCGATCACGATGACGCCCACCACCAGCGCCAGCAAATGCGCTGGCCAGATGGCAGTGTTGTAGCTCTCGATGAGCCGGTAGTAACTGCGGCTTGAAAACATCAAAAAGTCGGACAGCGAATACGTCCACCACTCGCTCATGCCAGCCTCGCGACATCCTGAGTGATGCGCTTGCGCAGCGCCTCGTCAGGCATGCGACCGGTGCCGGCCAGCAGATTTTCGCGCACATGCGCGACGCTGGACGTGGCCGGAATCGCGCACGTAACGGCCGGATGCGACACGATAAACTTGAGCAGCGCCTGCGCCCACGTCGTGCAGCCGATATCGGCCGCCCAGCCAGGCAACGGCTTGCCGGCCAGCGCCTGCGTCAGGTCGCCCTGGCGAAACGGCCGGTTGACGATCACGCCGATCTTGCGCTCGCGTGCCAGCGGCAGGATGCGCTGCTCGACGTCGCGATCGAGCGCGTTGTACGAGATCTGCACGAAGTCGATCGGCTGCGACGTCATGATTTTCTCAATCTCGGCGTGCCGCCGGCCTTCGGACGTGGTGATGCCGACATAGCGCAGCCGCCCTTCCCGCTTCATCGCCAGCAGGATTGGCAAATGCTCTTCCCACGACAGCAGGTTATGCACCTGCAGCAGATCGAAGCGCGGCACGCGCCACAGCTTGCGCGACGCCTCGACCTGCGCCACGCCACGCGCGCCACCGCTGACCCAGACCTTGTCGGCCGAGAACAGCCGCGCAGGCTTGAGCGCTTGCACTGCCTCGCCGATCACGTCCTGGGCTGAGCCGTACATGGGCGATGAATCGACCAGCCTGCCGCCACCGGCGAAGAACTGGCGCATCACGTCAACCGATTCACGGCGGCCCTGCGGGTCACGGCCGACGTTGAAGGTGATCCAGCTGCCAAGGCCGATGATGGGGAGTTGTTCGCCAGTCGAGGGGATCGGGCGGGTGAGCAAGGGCGCGGGTGGCGCAGCGGCGAGCAGCGGTGACAAGGCCAGGCCGCCCGAGGCGGCAATCATGGACGCCAGCAGATGACGGCGTGATGGGGAGGTCGGTGGCATGCAGGGCGCTCCTTGCTTGGACGGGTGACATGCAAGGTTACGTTGACTGGCCAGAACGTGGCGCGGGCCAATCCTGAATCCCGGGCTTCAGCGTAAATTCGCTAGAGTTCATACGACAATTTTGGCAGCTCCGTTGTACGTCATCTACATTATTAATAGGGACATCGTCCATGAGGCCAAGCAGACGAACCAGTGTATGTTCGTCGCATCCTTAGCTGTGAAAAAGCCGATTTGCAAGAGGTGATACGATATGCCCAAACTTAAGCTAGGAACACCGATCCCAACGGCTGTAGAAGACATCGCCATCACAGCAGCGACAATGGATGATCCGGACGCACGCACATTTACCGATGAAGAGTGGGCTGACGTCAAGCCGGCACATGATCATAGACGCCGCATACAAACAGTCCCAAAGACTTTCATCAGCATTCATATCGATGCCCGAATCTTGGATGAGTTCAAAGCGAGTGGCGAGGGCTGGCAGACACGGATGAACTTTGCCCTGGCGGAATGGGCGGAACAACACGGAGTGCTGGGACATAGTCCGAACTAGCTTGTGATTGTGGTCGTAATCCTCCGGATCTAGCGGCTGGGGCGGCTATCGGCAGGCAAACGGTGGACAAATACTCAAGGCTATAAATGTCAACTTTACGACATTACGGATGGATGTAGTAAGGCAGGAAACTGAAAACATTTCTTTTATTCTGGGGGCGCGTGAAAAAAATTGAGGTGTCGTCGTAAACTTCTGAATCTTGAAAAAGCTAGAAATCATGCTTTTTGCTCCACGTTTCAATCCAAAAAGGCAAGATTTCGACGACAGTACAAGCCCGTATACTGTGACTAAGTCGTCTGGCGTAGAGCAATTATTCTTCTTGGCCCCCCCTACAAGCGCGGTATACTCTACATCAATCGACGATGTAGCCGTCGCTAACCCGTCGTAGCATGTCTCTGCAGCGCGAGGCAGTCGTTCAGTCGGTTGGGACATTATCGCAAGCGACTAGGCGCCGCCCGAGATGGAGATGGAGACTTCGGACTATGCATTACAGCTGATCAACAACAAGTCGTCCTAATTTCAACACCGACGTTATGTGCAGTTTGACAATACCCCTCTAACGTACTCTAGAGGATGGCTTGAACAGCGCAGAACTGATATGGCCGGTTGTCCTAGGGTATTTGTATACCCCTCGAAAAACCTGAAAAGCTAATGCGGATACCTGTAGCTAATTTTTCTAGATGGGCTGAAATAAAATCATGGAAACAATAAATTTTTAGCTAATTTAGTGTGAACTGGTTTTGAATGTAGAATTAACCCAATCGACAAATGTCTGATTGCATGGAGTGACCAAGGCTGATATGGCAAGCGGAAAAATTTTACGACAATTGTTTAAGGCTGGAACTGCCGGCGACAAGGATGCTTTTCGCCTCGCCTCAGAGTCAATTATCGAGGAGGAGAGACTAAAACAACATCACCTCCTTGCTAACGACCTGGAGAAAATTCTCTATTCCTCGAATTCCGAAAAAGTCGGAAAAATTACCCGCTTGACACCCACTGCACCAAGCGATAAAGAGCGAGGCCTTCCTCTTCTTGATGTAAAGCACCCTCAACGATCCTTAGACGAGCTTATCTTGCCTCGTGACGGATTAGATGCGGTAGAGGAACTATTAGGCGAACACCGACGTGCAGATATACTAAGATCATACGGCATGCGCCCGTCAAATCGGGTTCTATTTTTCGGGCCACCAGGATGTGGCAAGACGCTTACTGCCGAGGTGATAGCAAGTGAGCTAGATCTGCCCCTTGCTATTGTTCGGCTTGATGCATTGGTCTCCTCTTTTCTCGGCGAAACAGCGGCAAATTTACGTAAAGTTTTCGACTTTATTAGTGAGTACCCGATGGTAGCATTGTTCGACGAGTTCGATGCACTCGGAAAAGAGCGCGCCGACAGCGGTGAGCATGGTGAATTACGCCGTGTAGTGAATGCGGTCCTGCAAATGATGGATGCTTACCAAGGAAAGAGCCTGATTATCGCTGCGACGAATCATGAACAGATACTTGATAGCGCAATTTGGCGTCGCTTCGAAGATGTAATTGAATTTAGCAAACCCAATAAGCAAATGATTATAAGTTTACTATCCTCAAAACTACGAGGCGTTAGAAGACAATTCGAAATTAATGATCTTGAAATTGTCGCTTTATTCGATGGGTTAAGTGGCGCGGATATTGAAAGGGTGGTGCGGAGGGCAACAAAAAGAATGATACTAAAAGGGCAGGAATTTTTGGCGCTGAACGACTTAAAAAATTCACTAAGCAAAGAAATCCGTCGATAATAAATTAGGGGATTTTGCATGGCCGAAGAATACAAGCACATCCAAATTAAAAAAGAAACACTAATAAATGATCGTCGCACTAGAGATTTCAAAATCCCTACCTATAAACGCGGCGACCTTGCGGGACATGGTCAAAAATTAAGCCAACAACTGATAAATGCTTCAACTGAAGCTAGAAACCAAATTTCTTCAGGCTCAGGAAGATTTGTCCTCAAGCTTCACTACACTGGAATGCTTGATTTTAAAAATCTTAGCAAACACGGGATTGAATTTATTAGTCAGGAAGGAAACAATATATGTATTGTTTTTACTAACGAAGCAGGACTTAGTAAATTTGCAGATCATTTATCTCGCCTTGGAATCAGTGATGCAGATATTACCTACAAGCAAATTTTAAATGCTTTAGAGGGCGTTGACAGTTGGACTCGTTCCGACCGCGAGAGTTGGGCTGTAAAATTTCATGGCATACCCAAAAAAGAAAAATTTCGCTTAGATATTGAGCTCTGGCCAGTAGAAACCAGCAATCATCCTCTCCGCATTAAGTTAAATGAAAATTTTAGTGCTTGGCTAAAACTCAATGGCATTCGTCAAATCGACAAAGTCAATCTAGACAGCTTATTAATGTATCGGGTGGAAGTATTAAGCCATCAAGCAGATATGCTGTTTGAACATAGTGACATAAGATATATTGACCTAATGCCAGTATCGGGCATTAATTATTCTCAGATGAATTTCGATATAGCTCGCCTCCCTGATAAGATCACTTCACCTCCGGAAGACAGTGCTAAGGTATGTATTTTAGATAGCGGAATAAATACAAACCATCCTTTATTAAGAGTCGCAATCGCTGAAAATTCTAGTTTTGTCTCTGGCGAAGAAGCTGACGACGAGGCAGGCCATGGCACGGCCGTAGCTGGAATTGCTCTTTATGGGGACTTGGAGGCGGCGACAAATAGCAATTATTGGAAACCAGAATTCTGGCTATACGGCGGGAAAATTTTATCTCTTGATAGAAATACCCAACAAACAAGGTATGATGAAAAAACAATCGAGGCTACGCTTGAAAGTGCAGTCAAATATTTCGCAACGGAACGCGGCTGTCGAATATTCAATTTATCTATCGGAAATAATAATTCCCCTTATGACGGACAGCATATAAAGGGAATTGCATATGTTCTTGATAGACTAGCTCGGGAATATAACGTCTTATTTGTTGTTTCTGCCGGCAATTTCAATGGTAGCGAAAATCCGCCAATCCCCAAGGACAGTTGGCGTGAAGAATACCCGAAATATCTCAGTTGTCCAGAATCTGTGATTATCGATCCCGCTCCTGCATTGAACGTCATTACAGTTGGCAGTTTAGCAAGACATAATGCACATGAAAATGAACAAAAATATCCTGAGATTCATGCTTTGACTCCAGCAAGCGAAAGACAACCATCTCCATTTACTCGACATGGCCCATCAGTTAAAGGAGCAATGAAACCCGATCTCGTTGCAACTGGAGGCAACGTCGCATCACCACTACGCACTGAGGGGAAACAGTGGCAAGCTGATGCTCGCGGCATGGGTGTCTTATGCCTGAACCACGAATTCATAGGAAAAACACTTTTCAAAGAAATTTCAGGGACAAGTTTCGCAGCACCGTACATCACGCATCTAGCAGCAAGACTTCTTAATGAATATCCAAGCTCTTCAGCAAATATGCTTAGAGCAATGCTTGTCAATCATGCATCCATTCCAAATGAATGCTCCGGAATATTCACGGCAGATGACATTAAAGAACATAAAAAAAACAACAAAAGCGATTTAGAACGGGACGTCTTAGGCTATGGAGCTATTGATACTGATGCACTTTTCAGATCATCCGAATATGCAGTCGTCCTACATTCAGAAAATACAATAAAAGATGATACTCATCAATTTTTTGAATTGCCCTTACCTTCCGAATTTCTTCGCTCGCAAAGTGCGAAACGAGAATTACGCGTATCTCTTGCGCACTCACCAGCAGTTAGAACAACAAGAATAGATTATGTCGCCACGAAGATATTTTTCAAATTAGTTAAAGGCATATCACTCGCAGAAGTAGAGCGCTCGTTCAATTTTGACTTAAAAAGAGAAACAAAAACGCGTAGCGACGATGCCGTGGATAAGCGCGACGTGACATCTCAAGCTCGTAGCAAAGGTACTGTCCAATCGTCAGTTTGGAGCTTCAAAAAATTATCTCCTGACGTCAAATGGTTTGTGGTCGTAACGCGCCAAGACAGACCTGATTGGGGCGGCCAAATGTCTCTTTTAGACGAGCCCTACGCCCTGGTAGTTACGGTAACAGACAGGGAAAACGTTGAGCCACAGCTTTATTCGCAGATACAGACAAGAGTTCAGGCTCAAGAGCGTGAGCGTGAGCGGGCACGAGCACAGACTTAGTGAAAACAGCTGCATCAAAAGTGTCTAATCGTAATTTTGGAAGCCGAGTAACCCGAAATTTAGGTATACATTTAACATGCAGCTGCGGCCTAATGGTCGTCCGTAGCAAAATGCAACGGTCTTGCTCATAGCCCTGCGCACAACTATCTGGAACGATTTTTGAGCAGTGACGGTCTTGTGGAACGAAGAAAACGAGTTTTTCGCTGATTTTGGTGGAGCGGGTGAAGGGAATCGAACCCTCGTCGTAAGCTTGGGAAGCTAGCCAAGGAATGGCCTAACCATGAGGGTTTGCGGGCGCTACTTGCTCCTCAAAAGCTCGTTTATGAGCCCTCGCAAAACCACTATCCATGCGAAACGCGAGCCATTTGTGGAGCAAGTTAAGACCGAACCGATGCACAATCATGAGCCTTTCACTGAGCCGAAGACGACAGGCAACAAGTTAAGTGCAGCCTGCCGTCCCTAGCCTTAATAAATAAAGCAGTTCTTACGAGATCCCATACTAGGATCGTGATCAACGTACCGCTGAAGCTCATCGATTATTAGCGACACCATATCGTCACCATTTATCCATTTTGGATCACGCGGACGTAGCTCTCCAGGCAAGTGCCAACCGGCGTACATCGGTTTACCCTTTTCGATCCTCTCCCCCACAAATATATAGATCGGACGGTTACCCCAAGGCAAGCGCAACGTTAATTCGATCGCAAATGGCATAGCCCCGTCAGCGTTTACTGGCAAGCCGTGCTTCCGCGATAACGGCTCAGCTTCAGAAATTTTGACTTGTGCTTCCAGCAAACGCGCATAAGGCATAGTCCTGCCCGTATTGTCACCGTAGGTTTCAGCGATCTCGAGCTTAGAAGTTAGCATCATTCGTAAATTTACTGCAGCCTTCCACAGCTGGTCCAGCCACTCGTCTTCCCGATCTTCGTATGCTTTGTGCTTCCCCACGATTTCGTTGTAAATCATTTCCACCTCCCATGAAGATGGTCTTCAAGATAACAGAATGCCCTTACTTTTAGACGATAGACTTGTGAAACCTGATGTCGCAAGCTGAGGGTTCATCATCTACGAAAAGAATTCATATTAAAAAAAAGATCACACAATTTCTTTTTGTAAATTTTTATTGCATTATGACACGATCAACCTGCCATTCTCTCTCAAGGGATTAGTTATGCTAAAACAATTGAAAGTAACTAACTTATCGTGTTAAATTTGTATATACCAACATTGAAAGGAGCACTAAATGGATCCACGCACAGGCCCAATGAAGAAAAGTGACATGCAGTTTAGCTATCCGGAAAGCACCGCTGGTGATGACGACCCAACGAAGCGCGGCCACCCGGATAAGGATTTCCTAAACCGCAAAGAGTGGTATGAAGTATTGTATTTTTGTAATCGAACGTCGAAGGAAAGCAAAGGGGTCGCACTGAAATCCGAGCGGCTTATCCGCAACCATCTTCCGGGTAACGTACGTGGTCAAGATAACGTTCTCAAATGGCTGCAAGATAACTGGGAAAACTTCAACTAATCGAGAGATATCATATGCTGATGGTAATTGAAAGCTTTAACGCGGCTGGTAACGACGGGAATACCTACAAGGTAAATTTGTTAGAACACCCTGGCCCCGAGCATAAGCCCCTTAATGGGCCGCGTCGCCGCATGCGTGGCCGGCGCGAGTACCGACTATCTGACGGTACCGAACTTATTGATGTAAGCGAAGGGGTGTGGGAAATCGTGAACACTAGTGTAAAAATCACAAAAATTGAAGATCCGTTAGCGGAAAAAGAAGAAGATTGAGTTAGGTCGCACGACGTTATAAAAGAAACGGGTTGCACGCTTCGGCTGCAGCACGTTTTTCATCGAGTTCACAAGAATAGGCACCCATGATGCATGGGGGTATGTACCTGTGGGGCTAAGCAAGAAGTTAAAAAAGCTACGCCAAAAGTTACGCCACAATAGACACTCCCTTCATCCCCAAATATCACAACTTCTTCTGCTCGTGGACCACCGGTTCGTCTTGTAGCATCGCGGACAGGGACTCGGCCAAGATAGGCGCCGTCGACGACGAGCCCTGCCGGAAATAGTCATGCGTCCGGAGCGCCAGCGCCCGCAGCCGCGCCACCTCCCACAGCAGCGCTCGAACGTCGGGCGACTCGGCGCTGCGCTCCTGGATGGCAGTCAAGTCATCCTTGGTGAGTGCGGGTTTGAAGCGCATGGCGGGATTACTGTTCATCCATACAGTGTACCAGCGGTCTAATGCGATTTGCCTATTTTGGGTCAACGGCGGGCGCTGGAAGCCAGCCCTGTCATACTTGCCCTATGGAAAAACGAACAGACCACCTCACGGCAACCTATGTCGATCTGGCAGTAAATGTCTCGGCTGTATTCGGGCTCGCTGTTGGCTTGCGCGTTCTCCAGCAAACGACGCCTTTGCAAGTGGTGCAGCGCGTCCTGAGTGATGACGGTCCGCGCCGCCGCGGCGCCGCACCGACCAAACCTGACAGAGGATGACGATGGACAACGAGATGGTTGGCGGCCTTGATGAGTTGCCAGGACGGCCTAGAGTGGACATTCCGGAGACTGACCAGGCGCTGCTGGAGCGAGCAGCGCGCGCGATTGGCGCAGTGCGCGTCGAAGTGGTCGATGGTGCGGGGTACGTCAACTTATACTTCGCCGACGGCGTCGTGGTCCACAGCTGGAACCCACTCAAGTTCAGCGTTGACGCGCTCGACCTCGCCGTACGGCTTCGACTTGAGATTTACATACACGAGCAGGACACCAGTGCAATGGCCACTGATCTCCAATTGGCAAACGAGCACCATGGCGACGACGCCGGTGCAGCTACGCGCCGGGCCATCACCCGTGTTGCGAGCAAGATATATAACTAGCGCTTCACTTCGGCCCGGCCCAGGCCGTCTTCACGTGGCGCGCGCCTCATTCCAAGCTCGGAAATTCAATCAGCCTTCCCGAAGAGGAGCCGCTGCTGGCGTGGCTCGCTTGCTTCGCTCATGCAGCACTCGACTGATCGGGTTTTCGACAATGACATAGAAGATACAGCCAGACGCCAATGCTAAAGCCGTAAGCAAAAGGCCGGTCAGATCATTTTCCCGCGTACCCACGCCGATGAAAAGATGTTTCCAATGAGCGATTACTGCATGAATTAAATAAATACTGTACGACGCACTGCCGAGAAATAGCAGTGGCTTCGTCAAATTTCTATTATCAAATTCTGCAAATAAAAATACAAGAACTATGACGCCCGCAGGCAAGCCCAAACTTAAAATACGGGGAAGCCCAAATTTCGAAAGGCCTAGCGAGACTACAGTAAGTACCAGAGCAGCGCCAAGTGCCGTCCAAAATGAAAAAACTGCACGTTCATACTTACGCCAAACGAAGTAGCAAATGCACCCGATCACAAAATTGAACAGAAGCGTATCGCCTACTATGTATTGGAAGTTTGACCATTGAAGTCGGTCGCCTTTCAGCCCCAGTAGATTGACCGATGCCACTAGCAAGACAATCGTTAGGATAACAGTGTAGATCGCGCGGTTTTTTGACCGTGACGAGAACATCGCTCCAGCAAACAGCACGTAGAAGAAAAGTTCATAAGTGAGGGTCCAAGCCGGCCCTACCAGCATTCGGTATTCTGGCGAACCCAAGAATGATGGCGATAGAAGTAAATTGCCAATAATCATTACCGGATCCGCAGGCGACGTTGCTTGACTAAGATACTGAACCAAAAAAGGAATCAATACCAGAAGGTATATCGGATAGACCCGGTATGCCCGCTTCTTCAAAAATTGAACGCTATCATTAGCGAGAATCTGCTCCCTCAGCGAATAGCACATGATAAAACCGCTGATGACGAAGAAGATATCTACACCAAGGCCTCCGATGCGACTAAACCTCAGCGTCGATGAAATAACGCCAGCACTCCACAGATGCGTAACCACGACAAGCATCGCGGCGTAACCCCTGAGGATCTGTATACCCTCTAATTTATTGGAAGACATCTGACTACCCACCTGTACGTTAGCAAAAATAGAATTTTATTGCCGAAGTGTAAGGCACATCGTGGTAGTCAGCGACAGGTTTCTGCCGGTGGTGTTGCTATTTCGGCCAAGCCTGCACAGTCTTTGCGTGACGGGCCGCGCATTCCGCGTACTGGCGTAGCAGTTCGATCGCCCAGATCTGCCATGCGTCGTAATCGTCGGCGCCGGGCCGTTCGACCGCCGGGCATGGCGCGGCCAGCGCGCTATCGAGAGATGCTTTTGTTGGCGGCTTCGATTGCGGCTTCGAGGTTGCGCACGCGGTCAGCATCAGGCACGCAACCAGCAGGCAGAGGTTTCGCATTGCGCAGTTCCTTGGTGAGCGCCGACATGCGTGGCGCCAGGGTGGATTGAATTGTAGCGAACTCGGTGGCCGCCTGAGTGATGCGCGTGGCGTCGGCCTGCAACGTGGTCAGCGCCAGTTCCGACTGGCTGCGCATGGTTTCTGCGTGCGCGCGCTGCAGTTCGGCGATCTCGGCGTCGTGCCGCCAGCCGTTCGTGAACCAGCCGGCGGTACCGGCGAGGGTCATCGCCAGCAGCAGGCCCAAGCCGGCCGTCAACGCGCGGTACTGAACCGGGATCATGGCTGCCCCCAATCAGGCAACTCAACTGTCTGGCCAGCTAGTGCGTGCGTGCAATCGCCGAGAAACCAAATGCGACCGTCGGTCACGAACGAATGGCAGCAGGTGCACATGAAGGGATCGGGATCGTCTGGATGCTCGGCGTTGTAGGTGCACCAGCAGGCGCCAGGCTCTTGTCCGCGTCCCGGCACAAAGTGCCCGCTACGCACCAAGACCGAAGGCGAGAAAGTCGGCGCATCAGCGTTTCCGTTGAAGCTCCAGCGCGGGCCTGCGCCCTGCCTCACCCCGACGCGATGCGCCTCATTGCACCCGGGGCACCAGAAGGCCAGGCTACCGTCGGCCAAGCTACGCAGTTTTTTCGAGAGCTGCGCCATCATGACAGCCCCTTCAAGCACAGCTCGCGCTCAGCATGACGCCGGCGCGTAAGGCCGCGCACTTCCTTGCCGCCGACCTTGTTCCACATCAGCAGCGCGTTGCAGGCGCTGACCATGTCGCCTTCGTTCGTGCGCCGCGCCATGCTCGAGCGACAGAAGCCGCTCACGCCGATGTTGTAGGCGACGTCGACGAAGGCCACCTTCTGGCCATCGGTCAGGCGCGCCAGCGGGATGCACATGGCGATGCCGGCGGCGTGCCGCTCGAGGTCGCGGTCGAGCTGCGCGCGGCATTGCGCGGGCGTGTACGTCTTGCCCCAGGCCGCGTTCTCGGTGGCGCCGGTACAGTACGTGAGCACACCGCCCATGTCGCGATAGGTGGAGAGTTCAGTGCCTTCGAACGCAGGCGTGAAGCTGATCAGCGCCGTCGCGGCCACGGCGCCAACCAGAGCGAGCAGTCCGCGCCGCTGGCCTGGTGCGCCCTTAACCATTGCCGGTTAGCGCCGGTTGTGCCACGACGCGCGCGATCGCGGCGCCAAGCGAGGTCAGGCCAGCTGCTACAACCAGGATCGGCGCGGTGCCGCTGGCGTACAGGTGCATGCCGGCCTCGATGCCCGATGCGATGGCAGCCAGTAGCGCAAAGCGTACCGACCAGAGTTTCGGGAATTGCGCGCGTGCGTCATCGATGAAGTTCATGGTTTTTCCTGTATTGGCAAATGCGGTTTTGATTCAGGGGCCTGCAGCTGTGCGAGGAACTGAGCAAGCCTAAATTCCCGCTCGCGCCGCTCGAGATCGGCCAGCAGATGTTCACGGGCGTTCTGCTCCCGCTCGCGCGTATTCCGCTCACGCGTGTACCAGGCGTTCAGCAGGAACGTCAGCAGCGCGGTGAAGATGCCGACAATGACGCCGAACTGCGTCAGGGTGAGAGATGTGACGACCGTTACCAGGGCGCCGGTGTAGCTGCCAACTTCCGGCGGGGTAGTCTTGCTGATGCTCATTGCTGCCTTTCGACGTAGCGTCGGAAAACACCAGTGTCCCCAGATGTCCTCAACAGTTCTTTAAAGAGTGAGAAAATCTATAGCCTTGTGGCACTTTCGCGACCGGCAGCAATCCGGTACTAATTACAGTTGGGCGGCATCAATGAATAGTTGGTCGGTCTGCTCATCATTCAGGCCTAGGATGGCCGCCATCATGGCAACGAATGGTGACTCGCGCTCCCAAGTAGGGCGATAGTCCCAGGCGTTCTGAACGCGCCATTTAATGTCAGGGTCTTCGATAGCATCAATCGCAGGCTGAACGTTGCCGAACAACCCGACGTTGTAGAGCGCCTCTCGTCCCTGTCCACACGTGATGACTTGCGGAACGGGGGCAGGCGCTGGATTAAATTTCACACCATCCCAGATCTCGGCTCCATCGGCTGGTGGATGAGAAACTTCGACTGCACCTTCAGGCGGCGAACCTCCCACGTAGGCGCCCAGGTAGGTACCGTCCGAATTCACGTAGTATTTTGTCGTCATGCAAATGCCTCAATGAAAAAGCGGAAATTAGCGTCGGTAAAGCCAAATGGATTCGAGCCATCTGCTCCTGCTGTTTGACCGCTGTTGTACCTAATTTGAATTTGTGAAGAGGTAATCTTCACCCACGAGAAACCGCCGGAGCTGGTGTTTGTGACAGGGATAATGTCTCCAGGGACGTAACCCGCTTCCGCATTAACACACCTCAAATACCCCTGCAAAATCTTCGGTACGGCTCCCAGCCCGTGGGTGAAAGTGATGGAAGAAGACTTAACGATCACCTGGTCCGGCGAGAGATACTCCTTGCTGATAACCCCACCGGCTACCGGCAAGCCACTTGCGCGCTGATAGTGCGTGACGACGGCGCCGTTACTGTCGCCACGGATCAGCGCGCGGTCGCCCGAGATAGTGACGATGTCAGCCCACCCCGGAAGATTTAGCCCTGTGGAATTCGTGAGCGTCAGCGCGCCGTCGAAGATTACCGAACGCTCGGCGCCAGATGCCAGCGTGAATGCGCTGATCGTCGTCGTGCCGGTGATGTGCACCAGGTTGCCGGTCGCGGCGTTCAGGTTGACAGTCGCAGCAGAGGCGATGTTCGCTGCGCGCAACTCGTTCACCACGCCGGTCAGGCCGGCGGCGCCCGACAGCGACACCGTCCAGGCGGCGAACGTACCGCTGCCGCTGATGTTCGTGACGTTGACCGTCATTTCGCCGGTGGCCGAATTGAACGCCGTGATCGAGCCAGACATCCAGTTGTCACCGGTAGGCGCGGCGATGACGACCGTGTTGCCCTTGCCGAACAGCTTGCCAGTCTGCGCCAGCGTGAACGTCTTGCTGCCCAGGCCCATAGCCATGCTGGTAGCCGATGTCGCATTCGTGCCCGGGGCACTGGCGGCCGTCGCTGCATCCCGTGCGGCATTTCCAGCAGACGCTGCAGCCTTCGAAGCTGCATCAGCTGCTGCTGCCGCACGAGCGTTGATCGTAATAGCCATCTCGCTCGCTTCGGCGCCAAAGGCGTTGAGCTCAGCGTTATAGGCTGGGAGCCTGCGATAGAAGAAACCCATGTTCTTATCGAAGGTTGGCTTCTCCTGCGAACGATGCGGCAACTCAGCCGGGTTCAAAAATTCAGTAATTAGCATTACACGCTTCCTTCAATTTGTAGTGCCATATCCGATTTCTTTAATCCCGGAATGACGATTTTAAAACTACCGTACCGCCCGAACACTGCCGTAGCGCCGTACGGCCCACCGATCCAGACGATCGGGCGTTGACGAATCTGGAAAAGCTTTCGCTGGATATAGTCAATTTCGTCGTTATCCACCTGGACATCGACGCTCATCCGTTTTGCATATGGCCTGATCTCGGTATTAGTCGTGCCATCGAAATTGAATGTCGTGCTGGAATAGTCTTTGCCCTCTGCCGACAGGCCGTACAACGAAGGACCGAATTCGTCCACTGCACCGATGGCCAGCATGCCGCACTTCGGGATTCCACCAGGCTTGCGGATCGCGACCAACACAAGGGCATTGGCGTACGGAGGCATTGATGTTGTGACGAAGTAATCGGACCGGTCTGCTGGACGAAAACACCAGTCGAAGTAACTGCTGGTCCCGCTTGCCGTCACCAGGCTCGTAACCGCCGATGCCACCAACCCTTCGGATTGATCGACCACAGACAACTCGATTTCGTCAGCGTCGCAGTTGCCGATGTACAGACCCTCGCTGATCGCCTGCGGCGTGAGCACGATAAGAATTTCTTCCGGGTTGGCGGTTTGCGTGTTGTTGTACTGGTCCAGCATTGCCCAACGATTTGTTGCCCCACGCGGGTTCCACGCTGCTGGATCAGTCAGGGGCTTACCTTTATTCGCATCGATGAGCGACTTGAACACGTTGTGCGTCGCCGGGTCATGGACCAGTGCATCCTTTGCGTAGGTTGCGGTTACGCTGTAATCTGGCTCAGTGATCGGCACGTTGGAGTACAGCAGGCCAGCGACCGATCCAACTACGTCAGCAGAGCGGGTGACAGCGCCGTTGCTGGTCTTGATCGGGCTGGTGACACGATCGCGCTCGAGCTGCGGCAGCCCGATCCTTAGGGTGAAGTCGAACGAGCCACCTATTGGCAGAGCGGAAGCTAGATAGAACATCGTCACCCGCTCGCTTGGTTCTGGCAGCGCGGGCGTGACCACACCGACTCGCCCACTTCGCAATTGCTTGCCGGATGAAACTGGCGTGAAGAATTCGCCCCAAGAGCCAACCTCGGCAGCCGGCCCAATAGCACGAACATACAACACATTATTCTGCGGAAGATTGCCTGCCACGTGCTCCGCATACATGGATCCAGCCCATACTTGCCCAGCCATAGCGCCGGTGACTCCTGTGCCATTAGTAGGCTCAGGATAAAGCGCGAGGTAAGACCGATCGTTATTGGTACTAGAAAAGCGGACATCAATGAAATTGACACCACCACTCTCTTGCACTTGAACGATTTGGACTTTTTGCGCGGCAGTGGTGTCCAGTTGCCAGTTGGCTGGCAAACTTCCGTTTACGAACGGGACCCCCACTACTGCGCCCACCATAGTGTTATTGCGAATGCGATTCGTCGCCGCCGGCTCGAGCAGTGCCCATGGCGCTTTATTCAGTTCAGCAGGATCGTACGTCACGCCCAGAGTGTTGGCCGGCACCTCAACCAGCGCCCCAGCCCCGTTGTACACATTCTTAACAGACGGCCGCGAGAACGAGGTATCGCCCAGCGTGATTGGATCAACAATAATCATTTGTTGCGTACCTTCGGTGAGCCGATCATTTCCCAACGGTCGAGCAGGTCGGCCGTAACCATCGTGTTCTTAGCGATCGCAGCAAGCGCGCGCTCGAGCGCCTGGTCTTTTGTTGCGTTGTCCTTGCGTAGCTGGCGAACCTCTGTCGCAAGCACCGCCGAGTTGTCGTTCGGGTTGTTGAAGCGCGACATTAGGTCACGCGTCTGGCTGGCATTGAAGATGCGCGCCGCGCCCGTAGCTTCCAGCTCCGGCCCATTCTCGCCAACAATGCGCCAGCCGCCGCCGTGGTCGCCACCAGCAGCGTAGCCAGGCACTTTCATCTTGGCCTTGTACTCGTTGCTTTGCTTGAAGCCCTGCTCGATCGCGCCGTACGACGTACCAGCTTCGACACGCTCCATCCAGTACGCGAGTCCGGCAGCATCGGCGGGTCGCCCGAACGTCGACTGGTACAACGCCTTGATTTTCGCTTCCGACGAATTGCTGATGGCGTCCACAATGTCCGAGATCGAATCGCCGGCCGCAACGCGGTCAGTCCAGTGCTGCATGCCAGCTGCATCTGGGGTACGCCCCAGCGTGTTCTGGTAGGCGTTGCTGATCGCGCCTGCCGACGCATTGACCGGGTTCGATGCAGCGGATCGCACGGCGGAGTGCAGTGCAAGGATGGCTTGGTGGATCGATAGCGCGGTCGTGCTGATACCGTTGAGTTGGTCGATCTGCTCCTGCTCGCGCTCGAGCATCTGCTCGTACGAACTCAACTGGGTCTCCAGCGACTTGAGCGTGCGCTCTTCAACTGACAGTGCGGCGTCCGAGATCGACGCCAGGTCGGCCATCGTGTTCTTGGTTGTGTAGAAGTCCGCCTGGTAATCGGCGAAGCTGGCGAACTGGGCACTTGCGTCTTGGGTCAAGACGCTCAGGACGGCCTGCAGCTTGTCCGAGTCGGGCAGCATGCCGCCAGCGCGGGCGATCGTCAGGAAGCCCTGCAGATCGCTCTGAGCGCGCGTACGCTCCATCACCTCGGCACCGGGGCCACGCATGCCGTTGATGGTGCTGCGCAGGCTGTCCGAGATCGTGCGAATCTTGTTGGCCGCTTCGGTATGGGTAGCCACCTGCTTTTGGATCGCTGTGCGCTCTCGGTCAACAGCGCGCTCCAGCACGGTGAATGCGCTGTCGACGTCGCTCATCAAGCCGGCGGCAACATCCTTTGCCGACAGCGCCGCGTCCTTCTCGGCCTGCAGCGCCTGGACGCGATCCCACAGCGGGCGGTTGCCCTCGTCCAATGCGGCGCGCTCGCGGGCCAGCAGCTGCTCGCGCGTCATCGTGAGCTCGTCGAGCTGCTGTTGCAGCGTGGTGCGTTCCTGCGCGATCTTCTCCTGCGCTGCGGCCTCAGCCTGCAACGACTGGACCCGGTCCCACAGCGGGCGGTTGGTGTCGTGCAGGGTGTCGCGCTCTTTCGCCAGCAGCTGCTCGCGCGTCATTGTCAGTTCGTCGAGTCGGTCCTGCAGCGTGGCACGCTGGTCCGCGATTTCCTCGAGCGACATACTCACGTCTTTCACGGCCGGATACACCTTGGCGAACGCGTCGGCCAAGCTCATCATGGCGGTGAACTGCTTGGCACCCGCCTCGGTCGTCTTGTCGATACCGAGTGCCGCATTCTTGAACTCGGCACTGGTATCAACCCAGGATAGGCCCATGCCGGCAAGCTGCTCGGTGACGTACTTCTGGATCGGCGCCAGGCGCTCGGCCTCGGTCAGGAAATTGTCCGCGAACGAACTGACCTGGCTGGCCAGCGCACTGATGCCGCCCGACATGTCAATCAGCCGCTCACGCGCCGGCACGCTGGCAATGCCAGCCGCGCCGACAGTAGTGCCGATCGAGGCCATGATGGCGTCAAGGCTCTGGTAGTTCGACGCCACACGTGCCAACGTCTCAAGGTAGCCCTCGCCAACTTTCTGGAACGACTCAAGGCCGGCCACGCCGGATGCGGCCAGGCTATCGCCGACCTTCGAGAAGACCGCCTGCAGTTCTTCCTGGATCTCGTCGTCCGACAAGCCCTTGAGGCTGACCTTGCCGATATCGACAACGAAGCTGCTCAGCTGCGCATTGAAGCTGTCCGCGCCCAGCCCAAGGATGGTGCCGGCTTTGAACACTGTGTCGTACAGCGAAGTCAGCACGCTGGCGATCTGGCGGTTTCCTTCGGCACCCAGACTTTCCATCTTCACGCTCGTCTTGTCGCTGCCGAACCAGCCGCCGTCTTTCTTGATGTCTGCGTACTGGGACGCCTTGACACCCCCGGCCAGGATGCTGCCGAAGCTGGACTTGTCCAAGGTGAAGCCGGTGTCTTCCACCGTCTGCTTGCCGCCGAAGACGCTACCCAGTGCCTTGCCGATGAAGGTCTTGCCGATCACTGCACCGAGCACCGCGCCCAGGGCCATGCCGATCGGGCCGCCGAGCAGCAGGCCGATCTGGCTGGCGCCCATGCCGACGTAGGCGCCAGCCATTGCGCCGCCCACAGCTCCGGCTGCGGCACCGCCAATGCCGACTGCCTTCGAGTCGAACGCGCCTTTGTTCATGTCCTTGCCGAAGTCACCGGTCACGCCGGTCGTGCGCACGAGCAGCGAGGCGAATTGTCCAATTCCCGATTCAATGTTGCGCAGCGAGATCAGCATGTCGTTGTTCACGCCGAGCGTGTCCTGCGACGACTGCTCGATCTCGGCGAGCGCGCGGGCGATCGATCCAGACTTTGCGTCCGAACCCAGCACAGTACCGGTGCCCTGCGTCTTCTGGCGGGACTCAGACAAGCTCACGCTGCTGCCGCCCGACACGCTACCGATGGCCACGCCCAAGCCAGCAACGACGGCGGCCATGGCGGCCATACGGCCGAAGGCGCTGTACGGGTCGCCGGTGCCCTGATTGAGCACCGCAGCGATACCCTTCGGCACCAGCTCGGCCATCGTCATCGCGAGCTCCGCGGCGTGGAAGACCTTCGATACTGTCATCAATGCCTGGTACCCACGGCTCTGCTCGCCGAAGAAGCCCGCAGCCGCACCCGCCATGTCGCCGTAGCCGGACAGACGGTTCTTTGTTTCCATTTCGTTGAGGCGAGCGATATCGGCGATATACTTTTGTTCGCTCATGGCGCCAGTCAATCGCTCACGCTCTGCCGTGGCGCGATGCTTGTCAATCTCAGCCTGCCGCTTGCCGAAGCCGTCGAGCGTCGAAGTCAGTGCAGACAACGCGGTACCCGCACCGCCCAGCGATTCGCGCAGGGCTTCGCCGAACGACTGTGCTTTGGCGGGGTCGAGGAACTCATCCAACTGTTCGATAGACTTCTTGCTGGCTTCGAGACCGTCGATCTTGCCGAGCGCGGTCGCGCTGCGCTGCTTTGCAGCGATCAGCTTATCGAGATTTTCAATCTGCTTGAGCGTGAGGCCGCTGGATGACGCTTGAGTCCTTTGATACTCGAGCTCTGCCAACTCCATTGCTTCGATCTGGCCCTTCGTTTTCCCGAATGTAAGCGCGAGCTGCTCGTTGCTGGCCGCCTCAGTCATCGCACTTTCGATCGCCTTTGCAACGCTTGTGTCATAAGCGGCCATTGACTTGGTGTACGACTCCAGCCCCTCCGCCGCACGCTTGTTCGCCTCGATCACTTCCAACTTCGTCACAAGCTCTTTGCCCTCACTTTCCAGAAGGGCATATTGGATCGGTGTGAGCTTCCCCTTCATCTCGGCCAACAGTTCGGTGAGCTTGAGCTGCTCTTGCTGGCTGGCGGATAGTGATTCGCCAGCACTGAGTTCGAGATTGGCGGCAGCGATTTTTGCCTGGATCGCTGTCACCAGGTTCTGATATGCGGCGGCTTGCTTTTCCGCATCCTTAGAAGCATTGCCACCGTTCGACTTGTAGGAAAGTGTTTTCTTGCCAGGACCTTCCGTCGGGGCACCGGGAGCTGCGCCCTTCCCCTCATTCTCAAAGTATCCAGCCAGAGCACTTGAGAAGATATCGCCTCGCGAATTATAGAAATCCGACAACTTCTTATTTGCCGCCTCCAGAACTTGGTTACGCTCAGCAACTGTCTTTTTCAGCTCCTCCAACGGAGAGCCGCCATTTGCCGCGCTATAGGCCATCCTTGCAGGCGAAGCCGTCCAAAGCACTTTGAGGTCAGCGGCCACAACCTGGACGCTGCTTGAGATCGCGGAGAAGCTCCGAACTGCCAGCACGGCAATGTCGGCCACGCGAGCAATTCCCATTGCAGTCATCTTGGCCCAGTCAGCGATTTCGCCGCTGTCGATTAGACCGTCTTGTTTTTGTATGACATCAGAGAAGCCTTTCGCCAGTCCGGACAAAGCGGGCAAGGCCGCTGCGGTAATAGCTTCGAACGCTTCGTCGGTCCGTACACCCAACATACCGAACTGGTCTTGTAGGGAGGCGACTTGGGTGACCGACTCGGCAGAGATCGTTGAGAAGCTATCGACGGTTTCCGCCAGATCATTCATAAACGGCAACAGCTTTACGCCGGATTCCTCGAACAGATCATTTGCTAGAGCAGCTTTGCCAGAACCATCGGCATAGTTTTGTAAGCTCTTCGCTACCTCAATGAATACTTGTCCAGGATCACTCAGCGTGTTCGCCGAAATGCCAAGGGCGGAAAGCGCCTTTGCTGTCTTGCTTGATTTATCATCGAGAGTGGTGAGGCCGCGTGCGAGCTTGACCAGGGCAGGATCTACCGTGCCTCCAAAATCAGCCCCGAACGCTTTAGCAACTTTCTGGATTTGCGACAAACTCTCGACGGTGGAGCCGATCTTTTGCGAGAGGTCATCGAGCTGGCCCATAGAATCCATGACACCTGTGATCCGCGCCGCCAGGCTGGCGAGCGACACGCCTGCGATGGTGAAGCCAGCGACATTGCCAATGGTGGACTGAAGGTTTGAATAGCGATCGCCGAGACTCCCGAGCTGCCCCGAGATGCGCTCCAAGGATTCACCATTCATGCGGCGTAAAGCATCGCCAACAGACTCGATCCGCCGCTGGCTTTCTGCCGCGCCTTCTACGGCCATCTCAATAAGTGCGCGCGGCAATGCCATCGTCCTAGTTCCTTAATTCTTGCGTTGGCGTGACCATTCTTCAAGGCACGCTCTTTCCATCATTTGAATCAGCAGAAACGTATGCTCACGGGCCTTCTTCTTCAGGCCGCGTAGCCGCATACATGTTTCCACTCCTGGGTAATTCAAACCTGTAGCACCACCCATGCCGGCGGTCCACTGGGTTTGCACAGCGAGCCACATGTTGAAAGGCTCATCGTTCTCAGGCCAGAGCCAGTATTCATCTTCGTTCAGCGCGATGCCGACCTCGGCAGAGAGACCGAAGGCGGCAAGCGCATCGTTGACGTGATCGTGTTCAGCCGGCTCATCGTGACCAAACTCGATTTGGCCGCGCGCCAATAGGCGCACGACCTCGGTCAGTTTTTTGCGACTGCTGCCACCTGCTCCAGGTAGGCGTGCATGATCACGACCGGCATGCCGACGTTGTCGATCAGTTCGTCGAACTGTTCCGGGGTGAAGTCTTGAGCGACACCGGCTTCATTGAGGACGCCGTCCCAGCCTTCGGCGATGTCGCGAACGAACTTCTTCACGTCGCCCTTTTTGTCCTTCATGGCAACGTCGATTTCGTCTTGGCTCAAACGCTTGCAGTGAAGCTTGAAGTCGAAGTTGACTGGCTTGCCGCTTTCATCAGGGAGGGTCCCTTTAACGGTGACGGCGAGTTTGTTGCGCTTGATGAGTTTGAATGCCATGGCGTTCTTCTTTCAGTTATCGATGGATTGTTTGTTACAGGACGACGATGCGCCACTCGTCGTTGCCGTTGACCGGGACAAGGCGCAGGTCGAAGCCGATCAAGCGCTTCCCGTTCAGTTCCGACTTGCGCGGGTTGGTCAGCTGTACCGCTGGCGCGAAGATGAGCACCTTGTTGCCAGCAGCTGTGCCGATGGTGAAGCCGAGCGACTGCGTCTCGTTGGCCTTGACCGCAGCCATCAGTGCAACTTCTTGCACTGCCGTTAGTTCGAGCTCGATCGTCGCAGTCGACTGGCGGTCGGAGATATCGACTGTCTCGGTGCTGAGCATCGCGCTAAAGTTGACCACGTTGCCGAAGTTCAGTTCGAGGCCCGTACTGTTGTACAGCGTGCCGCCGCTGAGTGCGCCGGCTGCATAGGTGCCGCCCAACGTGATGTCGATCACGTTGGCCTTGGTCATGGCGACAGGCTTCTTCCATGGGGTGAAGACGCCGGTGGCATTTGGAGCGACAGCGATGCCGCCATCCAGGCCGACCCACTCGAAGCGCAGCATTGGACGCTCACCGACCTTGGCCGACAGCGTGCAGTTGCCCATCGAGTCGATCAGCTTGTGCAGTGCGCCGTCATCGTAGTAGTACTGCGTCAGCATCTTCAGCCCGGTCGACGCTGGCATGTATTCCACACGAGCTGGCGTGGTCAGCAGACCTTCGGCAACTGCGCAGCCCTGCAGCAGCTGGCCCCATGCAGGTGCCGTACCGGCCGTACCGGAACCAGCCAGCTCGACCGCATAGGTGAGCTTGACGCTGGCTGGTCCGACCAGCTGCTCGCTGCCACCGAAGTAGCCACGGATCAGCGAGCGGTCGATTGACTGCGCATCGAGCGGCGTGATGCTACCTTCGGACATGAGCACAGCATTGGCCGCGCCGGTTGGCGCAGCATCCAAGCCCGGGGTCGTCTGCACCTTGGCAGTGACGATGGTGTTCTTGATCAGGCGGGGCATCGCTTACTCCTGGTTGGCCGTGCTGTCGTACTCGACGGCTGCGGCTGGGGTTTCGGCGGCAGAGGCTGGAACCGGGTCATTGGAGACCCACTCCCACGATTCCCGGTCAAAGGTCCAGGAACCACCACCAGGTGGCGGCAGGATCTCGCGCTCACGCGGCGCGGTTTGCGTCTTTTCAATATTCATGTCAGCTCAATGTGAAGTTGCTTGTGCGGTGATCTGCGGTATAGGTGAGTCGGACCCACCCGGTTTTCTTTCCGTCCGTCGTGTTCTCCGCTTCGACGCCAATCACTTGCAGATCGGAAACGACACCGTCCAGTGTCGGGTTGGCGGCCAGTCGTTCGAACACAGCCTTGAGCAGCGGGTCGACCGCGAGGTCACCGCTCTCGTTAATGCCGGCTGCGTAGCATTCGACGGTGAGGCGGGTTGCCCAGTCAATCGGCGCACCGTTGATCGTGCCGCTGGCTGGTACCGAGTGCTCCCACTGCACGCTGATGGCGAGCTTGTCCTGGTCGGGCACGGCCATGGCGCGGGCGCGGTAAATGGCCTTGCACACTGGCGGCTGCGCTTCCAGCGCCGTGATGACGGCACTCACGATGTTTGCGAACGCGGTCCTCATGCGGCCACCGTCAGCGTGAGGATGGTCAGGCCGGTGTTGTCCGGGTCGGCGTCGACGATCTCGTAACGCACTGCGTCGATCGTGATCTGCTTGCCAACTGGCTCGAGCATCACCGCGTTGCTCGCGACGGTGACGACGGGGCTGCTGGAGGAAACACCCATGCCCAGCTGCGCTTCGCTTGCCAGGTTGCGCAAGATGCCAGGCACAACCGCGCCGGCGATCGTCACCTGCTTATTAGCCAGGTGATTCAGGACGGCGCTGTTCGCGGCCAGCTGGAGGTTGGCGAAGAGCATGCGCGTGTGTTAGCGAATGACGCCGTCGAGCAGCACGGTCGCGGTAGTCTCGGTGCCGCCCTTGGCGGCGGCCAATGCGCCGACCAGGGTATTGTTGGTAGCAGTCGTGGTCAGACGCTTGGCGGTGTTGTCCCAATACATCTTGGCGCCGGTCGCGCCGGTATCGGTCTGCACGGCGGCCAGCGCGTAGACACCGAAGCGGTTGACCTCGACCTCTGCACCCTGCACGGCGTCGCCGCAGGCAACGCCAAAGATCGCGCCGACCAGCACAGCTTGGCCACCCAGCAAGTTGGCCGGGGCAATGACGGTCAAGGTACAACCGCTCTGGATGAAATTTTTCATGTTCGATTCCTGTGGTGAATGGATGGGCTGACAGCAGCGGCTTACTTGCCGACGCCTTCGTACAGACCACGGTGGTCAACGGCCTTGGCCGCGAAGTCCAGGCGGCACTTCCAAGTCACACCGTCAACCTCGAAACCATTCTGGCTTTCGATGACCGGGCCTTCCGCGCCGTCCAGGTAGCAGTACTCGACGGTATCGACCTGGCTGTTGCTGCTGGCGAGGAACCATGCCGTTTCGCTCATGCCGTCCAGAACTGGTTCGACGATCGGCTCAACGGCGGTGCGACCGCCGCTGCGGAATTCGTTAATGTCACTTTGCTTGGCCGGCACATAGTTCGCGCTGGTCAAAGCGTACGCATCCTGCTCGAGCGAGGCAGGGACGATCAGGAAGTTGGGCGCCAGGTTCAGCTCTTCGCCTGCCAGACCCTTCTGCAAACGCATGGCTTTACGACCGGCCTTCAGTCCGTCCAGCGAAAGCGCAGAGCCAGCACCCGTCGCGATGTTTTTGTGAGCGGCGTCGAACAGCGGCTTGCCATCGCCCATTACTGGATTGCCAATGAGCTGGCTGTACACCAGGCGATTTTCCAGGCGGCTCGAACTTGCGCCGAAGGCGGAAACGAGGCGCTCGAATGCACGCAAGTCGTCGTTGATGATGGCTTGGCGGGTGAGCGACACCATGCGGCCATACGTCACGAGACCGTAAGACGCGCCCGCGTCGACCATCGTGCCGTACTTGAACTCGCCGTGTTCATTGGTCCGGAGCAGTTCTGGCGCGCCAGACATCTGCACGATGTTGATGTTCTTGAAGTCAGGCGCATTCGGCGCACGACGCGCCCACTGCGTGTACGTGCCTGCGTTCTCAGCGTAAGCATCACGCATGCGTTTGTTGGCAACGTTGCCAAACAGAGCTGCGAAGTCGCTGGTGCCGTGCATGCCCGCCGAACGGAAGTTCAACATATTCGTGGCCAGCTGCATGCGATCCATGCCACGTGTCGAAACACCACGCGCTTCCAGGAAGTCACGACCCAGTTCGAGCAAACTCATGCCACGGAATTGGGCACCGTTCTCGGTCATCTTCGTGCGGGCGTACACGCGATGCATGATCGCTTCTTCCATGCCGGCCATGCGCGTTTGCTCCATGTCGCCCACCAGCTGGATGCGGGTGTTCTGGTGGCCACCGCTCGCGGTCGAGTTGCGGGCCATTTCGTCCAGCACGGCAGTGCGTGCCTGGTCGACCGAGTTGCCACCACGGATCAGGCCGGCGGCC
>Ga0308158_10001278_pt1 | contig 27839 bp, 21 predicted proteins | sample PhyBR2_FD_201038 | JGI IMG/M metagenome (GOLD analysis project Ga0308158, IMG submission 201038) | Phyllosphere microbial communities from UC Gill Tract Community Farm, Albany, California, United States - DLSLB.R2 | ecosystem: Host-associated > Plants > Phyllosphere > Unclassified | place: USA... | reverse complement strand
CAGCTCAGGCGCCGCATTCAAGAACAAGTTCATCGAGCTGTACAACCCGACCGACAAGGATGTCGTCCTCGACGGGATGTCGCTGCAGTACCGCTCATCGACCGGCACCGGCGCCTCGAACGGCGTGGTGGCGCTCAAGGGCACGATCAAGGCCGGCGGCTACTACCTCGTGCAGGCGAACAGCAACGGCACCGCCGGCGCCGACCTGCCCGCCCCCGACCAGACCAGCACCCTGACCCCGAGCGGAACCACGGGGACGATCGCCCTGGTGCAGAGCACCGCCGCTGTGACGCTGCCCGTCGGCGACGCCGCTGGGGCCGCGAACGTCGTCGACCTGCTGGGCTACGGCACATCGAACACCTTCGAGGGCGCGGTCGCCGGCGCGCCGGCCGGCAACAGCGACGTCAAGTCGCTGAACCGCACCGACGGCAAGGACACCGACAGCAACAAGGCGGACTTCTCGCTCTCGGCATCCATCACGCCCACCAATTCGGGCGGGACCGGCGGCGGCACCGACCCCGGTACCGACCCGGAACCCGGCGAGAAGGTCAGCATCGCCGACGTGCAGGGCACGACCGACGTCTCGCCGATGAAGGGCAAGACGGTCACCGTCGAGGGCATCATCACGGCCGATCACCGCACCGGCGGCTACGCGGGCATCGTGATCCAGACCGCCGGTTCCGGTGGCGCCGACGACAAGACCCCGGGGGCGTCCGACGGCGTCTTCGTGTACCTGAACGGCAAGAGCGTACCGGGCGAGATCGGCGACCTCGTGTCGGTGACGGGCGTCGTCGACGAGTACTTCGGTCAGACCCAGATCACTCCTGCGGCGGCATCCGGCGTCTCCCTCGTCACTGCTGGCGTCGGCGTGCCGACGCTCACCCCGCTGCCGACCAGCGTCGTCGGCACCGCGCGTGAGGCGTACGAGAGCATGCTCGTGCTACCCACCGGCGACTACCTGGTGGCGTCCAGCCACCAGCTGTTCAACTTCGGCGCGCTGTGGCTGAACCCCGGCGAGCTGAACGTCAAGGGCACCGAGCTGAAGCGCCCCGGCGCCGAGGCAGACGCGATCGCGGCGGCGAACCGCGCCGATCGCATCCTGCTCGACGACGGATTCAACATCCAGGTGTCCAACAGCGGCCACCCGAACGACCAGCCGTACTTCACGAAGGACGCGGTCGTGCGCAACGGCGACGCCGTCGACTTCGGCGGCAAGGGACTCGTGCTGCAGTACGGCTTCGACGACTGGCGCCTGCAGCCGGTCAAGCCGCTCGACAGCGCGTCGCCCGCGGCGGAGAAGTTCGGTTTCACGAGCAAGAACCCGCGCCCCGAGGTGCCGGCCGTCGGCGGCGACGTGAAGATCGCGTCGTTCAACGTCTACAACTACTTCACGACCCTCGTGAGCGAGAACTCGAACGCGCGCGGCGCCAAGACCGCAGCGGAGTTCGCCATCCAGAAGTCGAAGATCGTCTCGGCGATCAACAAGATGGATGCCGATGTGGTCTCGCTCATGGAGATCGAGAACTCGGTCAAGCTCGGCAAGCCGGCCGACACGGCCCTCTCCGACCTCGTGGACGGCCTGAACGCGGCCGCCGGAAGCGATGTCTGGGACTACGTGCCGACGCCCGAGTCGCTGCAGAACGCCTCGACCACCGACTTCATCACCAACGCGATCATCTACAAGCCTGCCGAGGTCACGCCGCGCGGCGAGGCGCGGACGATCGACGACGAGACGGTCTGGGGCAATGCCCGTGAGCCGATCGCTCAGGCATTCGACGCCGATGGTCGCACGGTCACGGTCGTGGCCAACCACTTCAAGTCGAAGTCGGGCAGCGGCACTCAGCCGGCTGACGGACAGGGCTTCTTCAACGCGGACCGCGTGAAGCAGGCCGAGTCGCTGCTCGCCTTCACCGACCGTCTCGCGGCCGACCACGGCAGTGACATGCTGCTGATCGGCGACTTCAACGCCTACGGCCACGAGGACCCGATCGACGTGTTCACCTCGAAGGGGTGGGTCGACACGGTCCCCGCGCATTCGCCGGGAACCTACACGTACACGTTCGACGGTGAGCTCGGCTCGCTCGACCACGTGATCGCGTCGCCGTCGCTGGCTGCGTCGATCACGGGCGCGAACGCGTGGACGGTCAACTCGCCGGAGTGGAGCGACCGCGGGTACGCGTACGGCGCCACCGAGACGGGCACGCCGTACCGCTCGAGCGACCACGACCCGATCCTCGTCGGCGTCTCGTCGACCCTGCCTCCGGTCAGCATCGACATCGCCACGATCAACGACTTCCACGGTCGTGTCGAGGCCGACGGCAAGGCGGCCGGAGCCGCCGTGCTGGCGGGCGCGGTGAAGTCGCTGCGCGACGCGAACCCGAACACGGTCTTCGCCGCGGCGGGCGATCTGATCGGCGCGTCGACGTTCACCTCGTTCATCCAGGACGACAACCCGACCATCGACGCACTCAACGCTGCAGGCCTCGACGTGAGCGCCGCGGGCAACCACGAGTTCGACCAGGGCTGGGCCGACCTGCGCGACCGGGTGCAGGAGCGCGCCGACTGGGAGTACATCTCGTCCAACGTGTTCCTCAAGGGCACTGACGAGACCGCTCTCGCCCCGTCGTGGGTGAAGGACTTCGACGGCGTCAGCGTCGGATTCGTGGGTGCGGTGACTGAAGAGCTCGACTCGCTCGTCTCGCCGGCCGGCATCGCCGACCTCGAGGTGCGCGGCATCGTCGACTCGGTCAACAACGCCGCCGCCGCCCTGCGCGACGGAGACGAGGCTAACGGCGAGGCCGACGTGATCGTGCTTCTCGTCCACGAGGGTGCGACGACCGTCTCGGTCGACAGCATCACCCCCGAGTCGGCACTGGGGCAGATCGTCTACGGCGTCGGCGACGACGTGAACGCGATCGTCTCGGCCCACACCCACCTCGCCTACAACCACGTCATCGACGGTCGTCCGGTCGTCTCGGCTGGGCAGTACGGCGAGAACATGGGCGTGATGAACGTCAAGGTCGACCCGAAGAAGAAGGAGATCATCTCCATCACCAACGAGATCCGCCCGCTGGCCGGCAACTACCAGCCGGTCGCCGAGGTGCAGGCCATCGTCGACGCCGCCAAGAAGGAGGCCGACGTGCTCGGCGCCGTCAAGGTGGGCGACATCACCGCGAACCTCAACCGCGCACGTCAGGCCGACGGCACCGAGAACCGCGGTGGCGAGTCGACCATCGGCAACTTCGTCGCCGACGTGCAGAAGTGGGCCACCGGCGCCGACGTGGCGCTGATGAACCCGGGTGGCCTCCGCGCCAACCTCACCTACACCTCGTCGAACGCGAACGACCCCGACGGCAACGTCACCTACCGTGAGGCGGCGACCGTGCAGCCGTTCGCCAACACACTGGTGACCACCCAGCTCACCGGGGCGCAGCTGAAGGCCGTGCTTGAGGAGCAGTGGCAGCCCGCGGGGGCGAGCCGTCCGTTCCTGAAGCTCGGTGTGTCGGAGGGGCTGTCCTACACGTACGACCCCACCGCTGCGCAGGGCCAGCGCATCACCTCGGTCACGCTGAACGGCCAGGCGATCGATCCTGCCGCCTCGTACACGGTCGCGGCGAACTCGTTCCTGGCGTCGGGCGGAGACAACTTCTTCACTCTCGCGAAGGGCACGAGCCCGAAGGACACCGGCAAGATCGACCTGCAGTCGATGGTCGACTGGTTCGCCGCGAACAAGACGGCGAGCCCCGATCTCGAGCAGCGTGCGGTCGGCGCGACCATCACCCCCGCCGCGGGAGCGGAGGGGTACCAGGCGGGCGACGTGGTCACCGTGGCACTCTCGTCGCTGGCGTTCAGCGCCGGTGAGCAGGTGCCCGCCAGCGTCGAGCTGTCGCTCGGCGGAGCCGTCGTCGGCACGGCGAACGTCGACGCGTCGGTCGTGAGCACGACCGACGAGGTCGGACGCGCCAGCATCCAGTTCACGGTTCCGGCAGGGGCCGCGGGCAAGGCGCTCGTCGCGACGCCGAACGTGGGCGCCGCCGTCACGTTGCCGTTCACGGTCGCCGAAGACGGTCCTGAGCCGGTCGACCCGTCGTTCTCGGCCGGTGCTGATTCGGTGCGGGCGGGCGACACGGTCGAGGTGACCGCTGCCGGTTTGAAGCCGGGCGAGGTCGTCACGATCGAGCTTCGTGCGACCAAGGGCAAGGCCGAGGCGCACACCCTGACCACGCTCACCGCCGACGGGAACGGCGAGATCGACTCGTCGGTCGCCATCCCGGTCGGAGCCAAGCCGCACGTGTACGACCTCGTGCTCGTGCGCGCTGACGGCACCGAGATGACCGACTCCGTGTCGATCTTCAAGGGCAAGGGAAAGGGCAACGGCAAGGGCAACGGAAACGGCAAGGGCCCCAAGCCCTCTGCAGCCTGATCCGGGCTCTTCGAGCAGAAGCGGTGCCCGTCATCCCGAGAGGGGTGGCGGGCACCGCTGCGCGAACGCCTGGCATCACGGCCGTCCGGCGGTCGCGTGATAGGCGCGGATTCCGGCGGCTAGAATGGAGGGCATGCCCGAGCCCAGAGTCGCCAGCTTTCCGGCGATCCGCGGAGCGCTGAAGTTCTACCAGGTCGCATCGATCATCACCGGCGTCATGCTGCTGCTGCTCTGCGCCGAGATGGTGCTGAAGTACACGCCGATCCACCTCGAACTCTTCCTCGGAGGGTCCGGCGGACCGCTCTGGTTCGCCGAGGTCGTCGAGACGGCGAACGGGCTCGAGTCGACCGGTGACGGATTCAACGTGTCGCAGGGCATCCTCGTCGCCCACGGCTGGTTCTATGTCGTGTACCTGTTCGCCTGCTTCCGCATGTGGAGCATGATGCGCTGGCCGTTCGTGCGCTTCATCCTGCTCGCGCTCGGCGGCGTCATCCCCCTGCTGTCCTTCTTCATGGAGACGCGCGTCGCGCGCGACGTGAAGGCCTATCTCGCCCAGCGCGAGGCCGCCGAGCAGCCTTCGGCCCCCGCGACCACCACCCCGGAAGGTGCCCGTTGACCGAGCAGACCGAGACCCAGCAGCGCCCCGCGCTGGTCGTCGACTTCGGAGCGCAGTATGCGCAGCTGATCGCCCGCCGCGTCCGCGAAGCGGGCGTGTACAGCGAGATCGTGCCTCACACCGCGACCGCTGAGGAGATCGCCGCGAAGAACCCCGTCGCGCTCATCCTCTCCGGCGGGCCCTCGTCGGTGTACGAAGACGGCGCGCCCCAGCTCGACCCCGCCGTGTTCGACCTCGGGGTGCCCACGCTCGGCATCTGCTACGGCTTCCAGTACATGGCGCAGACCCTCGGCGGCGAGGTCGCACACACCGGCCTGCGCGAGTACGGCGCGACCGACGCGCACATCCCGGCCACGCAGAGCACGCTGCTCGCAGGACAGCCGGCCGAGCAGAACGTGTGGATGAGCCACGGCGACCAGGTCGCTCGCGCCCCCGAGGGCTTCGACGTGCTCGCCACCACCGACGCCACGAAGGTCGCCGCGTTCGCCAACGAAGAGCGCAAGCTCTACGGCGTGCAGTGGCACCCCGAGGTCAAGCACTCCGACCACGGCCAGGCGATCATCGAGAACTTCCTGCACCGCGGCGCTGGTCTTCCCGCCGACTGGAACAGCGACAACGTCATCGCCGAGCAGGTCGAGCGCATCCGCGAGCAGGTCGGCGACGCGCGCGTCATCTCGGCTCTCTCCGGAGGGGTCGACTCGGCGGTCTCGACCGCTCTCGTGCACAGGGCGATCGGCGACCAGCTGACCGCCGTGTTCGTCGACCACGGTCTGCTGCGAAAGGGCGAGCGCGAGCAGGTCGAGAAGGACTACGTCGAGTCCACCGGGGTGCGCCTGATCACGGTCGACGCCGTCGACACCTTCCTCGGGCACCTCGAGGGCGTCACCGATCCCGAGACCAAGCGCAAGATCATCGGCCGCGAGTTCATCCGCGCATTCGAGCAGGTGCAGCGCGACCTCGTCGAAGAGGCGAAGGCCACCGGCGGCGCCCCCGTGAAGTTCCTCGTGCAGGGCACCCTGTACCCCGACGTCGTCGAGTCGGGCGGGGGAGCGGGCACCGCGAACATCAAGTCGCACCACAACGTGGGCGGCCTGCCCGACGACCTCGACTTCGAGCTCGTCGAGCCGCTGCGCGCGCTGTTCAAGGACGAGGTCCGCGCGATCGGTCGCGAGCTCGGCATCCCCGAGGCGATCGTCGGCCGCCAGCCGTTCCCCGGTCCCGGCCTCGGCATCCGGATCATCGGCGAGGTGACCCGCGAGCGCCTCGAGATCCTGCGCGAGGCCGACGCGATCGCCCGTGAGGAGCTCACCAAGGCGGGCCTCGACGAGACCATCTGGCAGTGCCCCGTCGTGCTGCTGGCCGACGTGCGCTCGGTGGGCGTGCAGGGCGACGGTCGCACGTACGGTCACCCGGTGGTGCTGCGCCCCGTCTCGTCTGAAGACGCGATGACGGCCGACTGGACGCGCCTGCCCTACGACGTGCTCGCGAAGATCTCGAACCGCATCACCAACGAGGTGCGCGAGATCAACCGCGTCGTGCTCGATGTCACCTCGAAGCCGCCGGCAACCATCGAGTGGGAGTGAGAGAAGGGGTCGCGACAGCGGCCCCTTCTTCGTTCTACGACGAGCGCATCACCTCAGACTCTTCAGCGCCTCGCGTCGTGAGAGCGGCGACAGCTCCGGATGCTGTGACACGAACGTCCGCACCCACTCGAGGTCGTGCTTGCCGTACTCGCGCAGCGCCCAGCCGATGGCCTTCCGGATGAAGAACTCCGGATCGTCGACGTTCGCGAGGATGGCGTACTCGAGCACGTCGAGGTCGGTGGCATCCCGGCGTCCGATCTGGGAGATGATCGCCGCGCGGCGCACCCATAGGTCATGGTCGTCGGACCAGACGCGCATCTCGACCGCCATGAGCTCAGGGTCGACGTCGAAGATCTCGCGAAGCCGATGCGCCGCTTCGTCCACGAGATCCCACCAGGCGCCTGTGCGGATCATCTCCTGGTGCACCTGCAGCAGCGTGGCGTCGCCGCGCAGCGGCTTCAGGGCCATGAGCGCGAGTGCGGCATAGCGCTCCTCGCGGAAGGCGGCCTCGCGCCACAGCACGAGTGCGGCCTCGAGCAGAGCGGGCGCGTCCCTGTCGTCCCGGGTCGCCTCCCGCACCAGCGCACGCACGGCGGGAACCCGCACCCCCAGGAACGGCAACGACGACTTCATGTACGCCTGCTGACCAGGAGCGATCGCCGGGTCGGCTGCCTGCCGAAGGGCGGTCCGGATGCTCGTGACGAGACTCATCATGAGAAACGATCCCATAGAACCGGCGAAGGACCCAGGCACACGCAGTCGCGGCCGCTGCCAAGGCGAAGGCAGCGGCCGCGAGTCGCGGGCCTGGATCAGGCGAGCGATGGTGTCAGGCGCGGCGGCTTCCGCGACCGACGACGAGGCCGTAGATCAGCAGAACGATGATCGAACCGCCGATGGCGAGCAGCCAGGTCTGCAGGCTCCAGAACTCCTCGAGAGGAGCGTTGAAGAGCACGCTGCCCAGCCAGCCGCCGAGCAGAGCGCCGACCACACCGAGCAGGAGGGTGACGATCCAGCCGCCGCCCTGCTTGCCGGGAAGGATCAGCTTCGCGATGGCGCCGGCGATGAGTCCGAGGAGGAGAAAGGCGAGGAAGCCCATGAGAGTCTCCGATCTGTGAGTGATACCCGGGGTTTTCCCGGATGCCTCAACCCTGCCCGATCACCTCGAATGTGGGGCATACCCTTGTGTCAGTGGCCACAATGCGGTAAAAGCGTCTGCGCATACGGAACGGGCCGCCCTCCGAAGAGGGTGGCCCGTCCTGAAATGCGGTGTGATCAGTCGTTTCCGCGAAGAATCGCGAGGATGCGCAGGATCTCGACGTACAGCCACACGACCGTGACCATGATGCCGAAAGCGCCGAGCCAGCCGTACTTGCGGGGAGCGCCGTTGCGCACGCCCTGCTGAATCTGGTCGAAGTCCATCACCAGCGAGTACGCGGCCATGAAGACCACGAGGACACCGATGATGAGGCCGAGCGGGATGCCCGCGATCTCGGCGCTGTACAGGCCGAAGGCCTGGTCGCCGGGGAGAACGCCGGTCCACATGAGGATGAGGTTCAGCACCGAGAACGCCAGGTAGCCGAACATCGCGATCATGACGATCTTGGTCATCTTGGCGCTCGCGCGCACCTTGCCGCTCGCGAAGAGGGCGAGGGTCACGCCGACGACGGCGATGGTCGCGAGGGTCGCCTGGATGACGACACCGGGCCAGATGATCTCGAAGAACGCCGAGATGGCGCCGACGAAGAGCCCTTCGAACGCGGCGTAGGCCCAGATCAGGGCCGGACGCACCTTCTTACGCGAGGTGAAGGTGATGACCATGGCGAGCACGAAGCCGCCGAGCGCGCCGACGATCCACGGGGTCATCTCGGCGCGGCCGGTGTTCATGAAGCTCGATGCGGTCCACACCCAGCCCAGGACGGCGGTGACGAGGAGGATGCCGAAGAGTCCGGCGGTCTTCCAGATCGTGTCCTCGACCGTCATGCGGTCGGTCTCGATCGCGCCTGCGGGAGGAGCGCTGTACATGCCCTCCAGCTGCGCGTTGGCGGCGGCATCCATTCCCGCGTGCTGGAACGACGCGGTTCCGGCCGCGGCACCCGGCGCGGGCGGCGGAGCGTACGTGCCCTGCGACGCACCGGGGTAGGACGCGACGTTGCGCGGATCCTGCTGCTGGAACGCCGGGTTGTTGAATGCGAAGTTGCTCATGGTGGCCTCTACTCCCGAGGGATCGGTCAACTCTTTCCTCAAAGATACCCGCGAGAACCTATGCAATGGGTGCTTTACGCTGTGAGCGTGCCCAGGAGAACACCGCTCGTCATCGGACACCGCGGAGCCCCCGGCTACCGGCCCGAACACAGCCGTTCATCGTACGAGCTCGCCCTCGCGATGGGGGTGGATGCGGTCGAGCCCGACATCGTCGTCACCAAGGACGGCGTGCTCGTGCTGAGGCACGAGAACGAGATCTCCGGAACCACCGATGTCGCCGCCCATCCGGAGTTCGCCGACCGCCGTACGACCAAGCGCATCGACGGCGTCTCGCTGACGGGGTGGTTCACCGAGGACTTCACCTGGGATGAGCTGTCGACCCTGCGCACCCGCGAGCGGCTTCCGAAGATCCGTCTCTCCAGCGCCACCTTCGATGACGGGCAGCCGATCCTTCGGCTGCCCGATCTGCTCGACCTCGTGCGCGCCGGGTCGGAGGAGCACGGCCGCGAGATCGGCATCGTGCTCGAGATCAAGCACGCGACCTACTTCGAGAGCATCGGCCTCGACCTCGCTCCGCTCATCGAGCGGGATCTGCGCGCGGGCGGCTGGGCGGACGGAGAGCTGCCGCTGATCGTCGAGGCTTTCGAGTCGACCATCCTGCACCGGCTGCAGAAGACAGGCATCGCGGCGTCGTTCGTGTACCTGATCGAGTCGGCGGGCAAGCCGTTCGACCTCGTCACCTCGCTCGGTCGTGACGCACCCGATTACGCGTCGGCCGTGACTCCCGCTGGTCTCGACCGGCTCGCCGGAACGCTCGACGGCATCAGCGTGAGCAAGAAGATGCTGCTGGCGCCGGGCAACACGATCGTCGCCGACGCGCACGCGCGGGGCCTGCGGGTGTTCACCTGGACGTGCCGGCCCGAGAACGGCTTCCTCGACTCGCGCTTCCGCGCCGGCGGCGGCAAGGGCGCGTTCGGCGACTACGAGTCCGAATGGCGCGAGATCGCGGACACCGGCGTCGACGGCGTCTTCGTCGACCACCCCGACCTGGGCGTGGCGTTCTTCGGCTGAGCGATCAGGCTGTTCAGGCCGAGAACGCCCCGTTGCGGCTCGGAACGATCTCTTTGCCCAGCGGCATGAGCGAGACCGGCACCAGCTTGAAGTCCGCGATGCCCATCGGGATGCCGATGATCGTGATGCACAGCGCGATACCCGAGAAGATGTGCCCCAGAGCGAGCCACCAGCCGGCGAGGATCACCCACACGACGTTGCCGATAGCCGATCCGAGCCCAGCCGTCGACTTGTCGACGACCTGGCGTCCGAAGGGCCACAGCGAGTACCCGGCGATGCGGAACGAGGCGATGGCCCAGGGGATCGTGATGATCGGGATGCACAGCACGATGCCCGCGATGACGTATCCGATGAACAGCCAGAATCCGGCGAAGATGACCCAGATGATGTTGAGGATCGTGCGCATGGCCTGATTCTGCCACCTCTGCCTCGCGCTCAGGTCATGAGTAGGCTCAAGCCATGAGCGGAGTGGTCGCACAGGGGGTCAAGCGGTCGTTCGGGTCGGTGGATGCGGTGGTCGACGCCACGTTCCATGCGATGCCGGGCAGGATCACGGGTCTGGTGGGCCCGAACGGGGCGGGGAAGACGACGCTGCTGCTGATGCTGGCATCGCTGCTCGCGCCCGACGCCGGGCGCATCAGCATCGACGGGGTCGACCCGGTGGAGGATCCGGCAGCGGTACGGCGGATGCTGGGCTGGATGCCAGACGCGCTGGGCGCGTGGCCGTCGTTGACGGCGCGCGAGAGCATCGTGACGACCGGCCGGCTGCACGACATGTCGATGACGGGTGCCCGGGCGCGAGCCGATGAGCTGCTCGCCCTCGTGGGATTGGCCGACCACGCCGCATCTCCCGCGCGAGTGCTGTCGCGCGGGCAGAAGCAGAAGCTCGGCCTGGCCCGCGCCCTGGTGCACCGGCCGAGTGTGCTGCTGCTCGACGAGCCCGCGTCGGGGCTCGACCCCGAGGCGCGGGTGCAGCTGCGCATCCTGCTGCGCGATCTCGCGGCGCAAGGGACGACGATCCTCATCTCCAGCCATGTGCTGTCGGAGCTCGAAGAGGTCGTCGACGACACGGTCTTCCTCGTCGCCGGCTCGGTGGTCGCCGGCGCAGCGGCTCCGGCCACCCGCACCTACCGCGTGCGCCTCGCGGCGCCGGATGCTCCGGCCGCGGTGGCCGACGCCCTCGGCATGCCGCGTGAGCTGGTCGGAGTCGACCGCGGTGACGCGCTGCTGGTGGTCGCCGACGAAGCCGCCGCCGTCGCCGCGCTGCGAGCCCTCGTGAACGCCGGGCTGCCCGTGCTCGAGTACGCGCCCGCGCAGAGCGCGCTCGAGGCGTCGTTCCTGGCGCTCAGGCATCCGGATCAACCGGCCGGGCCTCCGGCACCGCCGGCGGCACCTCAGGAAGGAGGTGCGGCATGAGCGGCGCGCGCATCCTCACCATCGCCCGGCTCGAACTGACGCAGCGGCTGCGCAGCGTCGGCTGGTACGTGCTCCTCGGCATCTTCATGGTGCTGCTGCTGGGCATCACTGCGCTGTCGTTCCTCGTGTTCTCGAGCAACGATCTGCCGGGCGCAGGCGTGTTCTCGATCATCGTCAACTTCGTGCTGCTGCTGGTCGTGCTCGTGTCGCCGACGCTGAGCGGAAACGCGATCAACGGAGATCGCGACGCCGCGACCCTCGCTCCGATCCAGGTGACCGCGGCGACCACAGGCGACATCATGCTCGGCAAGCTGCTCGCCGCTGTCGCGACGGGCTGCGCGTTCCTGCTCATCGCCCTTCCGTTCCTCGCCGTGGGAATCTTCGGCGGCGGTGTGACGCCGGGGATGTTCTTCGTCTCGCTGCTCGTGCTGCTGCTCGAGATCGTCGTCGTCGCCGCGATGGGCGTCGGCCTGAGCGGGCTCATCGCCAGGCCGCTCTTCTCGATCGCCGCCACCTACCTCGTCGTCGCCGCGCTGGTGATCGGCACGCTGATCGCGTTCGGGCTCGGGGGAGCGGCGGTTCGCACGCCGGTCACCCATTACGAGCGGGGATGGGACGAATCGGGCGAGCCGATCTGCGATTCGTGGGAGGAGTACACCTTCGAGCAGCCGAGATACGACTACGTGTGGGGCTTCCTCGCCGCGAACCCGTTCGTCGTCCTGGCCGACGCCACCCCGACCGAGTTCGATGTCGACGGCTACCCGCGCGACATGTTCGGCCAGATCACGTACGGCGTGCGGATGGCGCAGAAGGCCCCGGGCTCGGAGCGCTGGGACATCTGCGACGGCGGGTACGACTCGCAGCCGTCGCCCGAGGAGCAGATGCGCGACACCGTGCCGAGCTGGTTCGTCGGCCTCGGCATCCAGCTCGTGATCGCCGGCGGCCTGTTCGCCGGCGGCTGGTCGCGCACGCGCACTCCGGCGCGACGCCTGCCGCCCGGCACCCGCATCGCCTGAGCACAGGCCGAGCCGGGTGCGCGACGTCTGTCAGCGCATCCGCCGTACGCGGCGCCCGGAGATCGTCGTCGGCGTCAGGCGCAGCAGCAGCGATCGGTCGCCCTCCGCCCACGGCAGACGGCTCGAGGCTCCCGGCAGCGAGGCGAGGTGCTCTTCCGAGATGGTGTCGACCTCGCCGTTGAGCAGCACGCTCCACCCGGAGGCCGCGAGGTTGTCGTGATGGTCGATCTCGAAGGCCACGACCGCGGGGCTCGACGCCAGGGTGCTCAGCGGACCATCGGGCGCGGTGCGGATCACGACGCTGCGGCCGTCGAGAAGGAAGTTGACCGGGATGATGAGCACCCGGTCGTCATGGACGAACCCGACCCGCCCCACGGTCGTCGTGCGCAGGAGCTCGAGGCACTCCTGCTCGTCAAGCTGCGTGATCATGTCGACACCCACCCTTCCGGTAGCTATGAGCGTACCTCCCGCTCGCATGTCAGGCACCCGTCCGATGGATGTAACGTGTATCGGCGGCTGCACCCGGGCCGCACTCTTCAGCGTCGAAAGGACCGCCCATGGATGCGGTGCGCATGCACGCCGCCTCGACCGAGTCGAGGGCCATCGTCGACTCCGTGCTCGACTACTCGCGCCGAAGGATGCTCTCCGACGACGTGCCCCTCGACAAGCCGCAGTCGCCCGCCGAGCTGCGTCGCCTCGCCGGGCGCACCATCACCGACGAGGGCCTCGGCGCCCAGCGCGCCCTGAGCGTGTTCGAGCACATCCTCGCTCCCGCCTGCCTCACCACGAGCCACCCGCTCTACCTGTCGTTCATCCCCACCGCCCCGACCATCGCGGCCATGGCCTTCGACCTCGTGGTCTCGGCATCCGGCCTGTACGGCGGCAGCTGGCTCGAGGGCGCGGGCGCGGTGCATGCCGAGAACGAGGTGCTCTCCTTCCTCGCCGGCGAGTTCGGTCTGCCGGAGACCGCAGGGGGAGTGTTCGTCCAGGGCGGCACGATCGGCAACCTCTCGGCGCTCGTCGCGGCGCGCGAGACCGCGCGCGAGAAGCTCGCCGCAGCAGGGCGCCCTGCACCTGCGCGCTGGAAGATCGTCTGCAGCATCGAGGCGCACTCGTCGAACAAGTCGGCGGCGAAGGTGATGGACGCGGAGGTGGTGGCGGTCCCGGCCGGAGCCGACGGCGTGCTCAGGGCGGATGCCGTGCGAGCGGCCCTCGAAGAGCACGGCGACGCCGTGTGCGCCGTGGTGGCCACGGCCGGATCGACGAACTTCGGCATCGTGGACGACATCGCCGGGATCGCCGCTCTCAAGGACGAGTTCGACTTCTGGCTGCACATCGATGGCGCGTACGGACTCACCGCGGCCCTGGCTCCGGAGGCGAAGCCGATCTTCGCCGGTGTCGAGCGCGCCGACTCGCTGATCGTCGACCCGCACAAGTGGCTCTTCGCGCCGTTCGACTGCTGCGCGCTGATCTACCGGGACCCCGACGGAGGGCGCCGCGCGCACACGCAGCATGCCGAGTACCTCGACACCCTCACCGACACCGAGGACTTCAGTCCGTCGGACTACTCGATCCAGCTCACGCGGCGTCCGCGGGGACTGCCGCTGTGGTTCTCGCTGGCCACCTACGGCGTCGAGGCCTACCGGCAGGCGGTGTCGGCGACCATCGCGCTGACGCACCGCATCGCGGAGGAGATCGACCGCCGCGACGGATTCACCCTGGTGCGCGATCCCCAGCTCTCGGTCGTGGTGTTCGAGCGCGATGGGTGGACACGCGCCGACTACGACCGCTGGTCCGCCGACCTGCTCGATGCGCAGCACGCCTTCGTCGTGCCGAGCTCGCACGCCGGGCGCCCGAACACCCGCTTCGCGATCCTCAATCCGCTGACCACCTTCGACGAGCTGGTTGCCATCCTCGACACCATGGAGTGACGCCGCAGCGCACCCGGGCCGGGAGGCCGGTGTCGGTCGTCGCGCCTAGACTCGAAGGGCCATGACCGACGCCCCTCTCATCGTCCCCGCACCCTCCGGCCCCCGTTCCTCCGACGGGCGCGACGAGCTGCTCGCAGGCCTCAACCCGCAGCAGCTCGAGGCCGTCACGTACCGCGGCAAAGCACTGCTCATCGTCGCGGGCGCAGGCTCGGGCAAGACCAGCGTGCTCACCCGCCGGATCGCGCTGCTGCTGCGTCAGCGCGAGGCATGGCCCAGTCAGATCCTCGCGATCACGTTCACGAACAAGGCGGCGGCCGAGATGCGCGAGCGCGTCGCCGGGCTCGTCGGCGACGTGTCGCGCGGCATGTGGATCTCGACCTTCCACTCCGCGTGCGTGCGCATCCTGCGGCGCGAGGCCGAGCAGTTCGGGTTCACGAAGTCGTTCACGATCTACGACTCGGGCGATTCCCGCGCGCTGCTCAAGCGGCTGGTGAAGGATCACGACGCAGACGCCTTCGGGCTCACGCCCGGATCCGTGCAGTCCCGCATCTCCAAGCTGAAGAACGAGCTGACGGATGCCGAGGGCTTCGCCCGCCAGGCCAACCTGAGCGACCCCGCAGAGCGCAAGTTCGCCGACATCTTCACCGATTACCAGCGGGCGCTGCAGAAGGCGAACGCCTTCGACTTCGACGACCTCATCGGTCAGACCGTCTACCTGTTCCGCGCGTTCCCGCATGTCGCCGACGTCTACCGCCGCCGCTTCAGGCACATCCTCGTCGACGAGTACCAGGACACCAACCATGCGCAGTACGCGCTCATCCACGAGCTGACGCGTCCGGTCTCGGGCGCCGCACCCCAGAGCGATGCCTTCGAGATGAACGGCATGATGATCTTCGAGCCAGACCCGGCGCCGGCATCCGACACCGGTCTCGATGGCGCATCGCTGACGGTCGTCGGCGACTCCGACCAGTCGATCTACGCGTTCCGCGGCGCCGACATCCGCAACATCAGCGAGTTCGAGCGCGACTTCCCCGGCGCGAAGGTGGTGCTGCTCGAACAGAACTACCGCTCGACTCAGAACATCCTCTCGGCGGCGAACGCCGTGATCGGCAACAACTTCGATCGCAAGGCGAAGAACCTGTGGAGCGACCGCGGAGCGGGCGACAAGATCATCGGCTTCACCGGCTATTCGCAGCACGACGAGGCGCAGTTCGTCGCAGACGAGGTCGAGGCGCTGCATCGCAAGGGCATCCCGTACTCCGAGATGGCCGTCTTCTACCGCACCAACTCGCAGTCACGCGCGCTCGAGGAGATCTTCATCCGCGCGGCGGTGCCGTACAAGATCATGGGCGGCACGAAGTTCTACGAGCGCGCCGAGATCAAGGACGCACTCGCCTACCTCGTCGCCGTGGCGAACCCGGCCGACGAGATGGCGGTTCGTCGCATCCTCAACAAGCCGCGCCGCGGCATCGGCGACGTGACCGAGACGTCGATCGCGCGCTTCGCGGAAGAGAACGGGCTGAGCTTCCGCGATGCGCTGCGCAACGCTCCGCTGCTGGGCGTCGGCCCCAAGATCCAGGCCGCGATCACGCAGCTCGATGCCGTGCTGAACGAGGCGGCTGAGATCCTCACACCGTCTTCGGGCGAGGTGCCCCCGGCGACCTCGGTCGCCGAAGGACTCACGGTGCTGCTCAACAAGAGCGGCTACTTCGACATGCTGCGAGCCAGCCGCGACCCGCAGGATGAGGCGCGGCTCGAGAACCTCGACGAGTTCGTCGCCGTCGCGCGCGACTTCGCGCGCAACAATCCCGACGGCGCGATCGCCGACTTCCTCACCGAGGTGGCGCTGGTGTCGGATGCCGATGATCTCGACGACGAGTCGGGGTCGGTGTCGATGATGACCATGCACACCGCCAAGGGCCTCGAGTACGACGCGGTGTTCGTGACGGGCGTCGAGGAGGACCTCATCCCGCACCGCATCTCGGCGGGCGAGCCGGGCGGGCCGCAGGAGGAACGCCGGCTGTTCTACGTCGGCATCACCAGGGCGCGCAAGCGCCTGCACCTGTCGCTCGCCATGACGCGGGCGCAGTTCGGCGAGGTCTCGGTCGCGATGCCCAGCCGGTTCCTGCAGGAGATCCCCGGCGACCTCATCGACTGGCGGCAGTCCCCAGGAGACGTCAACTCGCGCGGCGGCATGCAGTCTCGTGCGCTCAACGCCCGCCGGGCCGGCGGATGGGGCGGCGGCTCCACAGGTGCGGGCCAGGGGCGCGACCGGTTCAGCCCGCAGCCGCTGGGCCGCAGCGAGTCGCTCAAGCCGCTGTCGACCGCGATGGACCGCTTCCCGAACAAGGTCACCGGCAAGGTGCGCGACAACGGCGACCTCGAGCTCGCCGCCGGCGATCGCATCCGCCATGACGACTTCGGCGAGGGACGCGTCGAGGCGGTCACGGGCGAGGGGGCGAAGCGCATCGCGCACGTGCGCTTCGACTCGGCAGGACAGAAGAAGCTGCTGATCAAGATCGCGCCGATCACGAAGCTCTGACGACGCGCCCGTCGGCGCGGCACGGTCGACTCGTGCCGGTGCCGTGCGGTTAGGCTGACTCATATGGCCCTCTTCTCACGCCGTAAGAAGTCCGTCGACCAGCCGGCCGCCGACGATGCATCCGCAGCAGAGACCGAATCCGTCACCGCTGACGGGTCAGACACCTCGGAAGAAGCGGTGACCGACGCTCCGGCGGAGCCTGTTCCCGATGTGAGCATCTCGGTGCAGGCGTTCCGTGGCGTGGGCGCCGAAGCGGGTCCCGAGGTGAGCCTGCACGCGGAGGGTGAGACTCCCGCCGCGCGGCCCGCAGCCCCGGCCAGGCCGCTGTCTCCCTCGGCGCAGGGACTCCCGGGCGAGCAGCAGGCCGCACCCGCTGAGCAGCAGCCCGTTCCCCGCCTGCCCCTGGCTCCCGCCATGCCGCCCGAGCAGACGCACAGCGTCAACGGGCTCAATGACAACATCCTGCTGCGGGAGGCCCTGGGCGAGCTGCAGGAGGGCGCCACGAACGAGCAGCTGCTGGGCGTCCTGCGCCAGTCCCTGCAGGGGCATCTCTACCTGCGCGTGCACGGAGACGCGCGCGAGCAGATCAGCTCGGGCAAGCCGCTGTCGGTCGGCGTGATCCGCGACGGCGATCGCTCGTTCATGCTCGCCTACAGCTCGGGCCGTGCGCTGCAGAACTCGCTCCAGGGCGCTGAGGACGCCGCGGCGATGTCGGCCATCGCGCAGCCGACGACCTCGGTCTACCAGCAGGTGATCGCGGGCGGCTTCAACGGCATCATCCTCGACAACGGCTCGGCGCCGCATCGCGCGGTGTTCCCGACCGAGCTGCTGCAGAAGGCCATCGAGCAGGCCGATGAGCACATGGCGATCAAGACGGCGCTCGCGGCTCCCCGTGACGACCAGAGCGCCGTGCGCGTGGCCGAGGCGCTTGCCAAGACGCGCTGCTGGGTGGCGGTCAACGACGGATCGAACGGACAGCCGGTCGGCATCGCCGAAGCGCACGCCACCGATGGTCGGCGGTTCCTGCAGGTGTTCTCGCACCCGCTCGAGGTCGTCGCCCTCGGTCGCAAGGACTCGCCGGTGCCGTTCGAGCCCGAGCAGCTCGCGAAGATCCTCGGCGAGCACTCGGAGATCGCGGGCGTGCTGGTCGACATCGCCGGCCCGTCGATCGCGATCGAGCGCGACGCGCTGAGTGCGGTGCTCGTGCTCGGGATCGAGATCGGCGACGAGTGACGCTCGCGCGGCAGCCTGCCTGTCGGAGTTCTCGGATCAGATGCTCCACGACCGGCATGTCGTGGCGCGCCACGCCGCGTGGCGAGCGTTCGGTCTGACACCTCCGACCGAACGGCTCGCAAGCCCCTGTGCTGCGCGCACCGCACGCCCTAGGGTCGGAGCATGGCCTCTCAACGAGTGAAGCTGACCGTGCAGGACCCCGACGGCGAACGCGTCGTCGACCTGTCGAGCCCGAACAAGGTCGTCTGGCCCACCGACGACGGCAAGGGGATCACCAAGGCGGAGTACGCCGACTACGTGCAGCAGGTGTCGGGTGCGTTCCTGACATCCACCGGCCACCGTCCGGTATCGCTCGAGCGCTTCCGCGACGGGATCGAGGGTGAGCAGTTCTTCTCGAAGAATCCGCCCAAGGGCACCCCCGACTACGTCGAAGCCGTCATGTGCACGTACAACAGCGGGCGCCGCCATCCGCAGATCGTGCTCACCCGCCCGAGCGCGATCGTCTGGGCGGTGCAGATGAACACCGTGGTTTTCCACCCGTGGGCATCCCTCGCCTCCGACACCGACAATCCCGTTGAGCTTCGCATCGACCTCGATCCGCAGCCGGGCACCGGTATCGAGCAGGCCGTGCCGGCCGCGATCGAGCTGCGCCAGGTGCTTCGCGAGGCCGGCCTCGACCCGTTCATCAAGACCAGCGGCAACCGCGGACTGCACGTGTTCAGCCCGATCGTGCCGGAGTGGGAGTTCCTCACCGTTCGTCACGCGGTGATCGCCGCAGGACGCGAGCTCGAGCGGCGGATGCCGGATCGCGTCACCACGAACTGGTGGAAGGAGGAACGAGGAGAGCGGATCTTCGTCGACTTCAACCAGGCCAACCGCGACCGCACGATCGCCGGTGCGTACAGCCCGCGGGCGAAACCGAACGCGCCGGTGTCGACGCCCATCCACTGGGATGAGCTCGACGACATCGACCCGACCCGGTTCACGGTGCGCACCGTGCCCGCCCGCCTCGCAGAGGTCGGCGATCCCTGGGCGACCATGCAGGACTCGCCGGGGCGCATCGACACTCTGCTCGAGTGGTGGAACCGTGATGTCGACAACGGCCTCGGGGAGCTGCCGTTCCCGCCCGAGTTCCCCAAGATGCCCGGCGAGCCGCCCCGTGTTCAGCCGAGCAAGAAGGTCGCCGGGAACTGGGATGAGAACGGCGAGCGGATCGACGACTGATCGCCGCCGACCGCGCTACTGCAGCACGTCGGCCAGGTCGTACCCGGCGACGGTGTCGAGCTGGTCGTAGGTGCACGATCGGGCATCCCGGTCCGGCCGCCAGCGGTCGAACTGCACGGTGTGCCTGAAGCGGTCACCCTCGAGCTGGTCGTAGCGCACCTCGAGAACCCGCTCGGGGCGCAGCCGCACGAAGGTCATGTCCTTCGACCCGGTGAAGCGGGATCTCTCGCTCTCGCCCGTCACGGCCTCGCCCGCGTCGTCGCGCACGACGAGCGGCGCGAGATCGTCGACCAGCTGCCGGCGCATGGCGTCGGTCCACGCGGCCACGCCGCCCACCTGGCGCAGGTTCCCCGCGTCATCGTAGAGACCGACCAGCAGCGAGCCGACGCCCGAGCCGCTCTTGTGCACGCGGTACCCGAGCGCGACCACGTCGGCGGTGCGGGCGTGCTTGATCTTGATGAGCGTGCGCTTGCCCGGCGCGTACGGGTCGTCGAGCGGCTTCGCGACGACGCCGTCGAGGCCGGCGCCCTCGAACTCCGAGAGCCAGCGCCCGGCGAGTTCGGGATCGTCTGTCGTGCGGGTCAGGTGCAGCGGATGCGGGGCATCCGCCAGCATCCGCTCGAGCCGAGCCCGGCGCTCGCGGAAGGGGCGCTGCTGCAGATCCTCTTCTCCCTCGGCGAGCAGGTCGAAGGCGATGAACATCGCCGGAGTCTCGGCAGCGAGCTTCGCGACGCGCGAAGCGGCCGGATGGATGCGCTGGCTCAGGGCCTCCCAATCGAGTTGCTGCGACCCTGCGGGCCCGGTGGCGACGACGATCTCGCCGTCGAGCAGGCACGGCTCAGGAAGGATCTCGGAGAGCTGCTCGACCAGCTCGGGGAAGTAGCGGGTGAGGGGCTTCGCCCCGCGCGAGCCGATCTCGAGCGTCTCACCGTCCCAGGCGACGAGTCCCCGGAAGCCGTCCCACTTCGGTTCGTAGAGCATCGGCTTCTTCGAGGGATCGGGAATGGACGCCGCCGCCTTGGCGAGCATGGGGGCCGGGATCTCGTACATGTGCGCGGGTCCTCTCGGTTCGCGTCAGAAGAGGTCGTCGAGGGTGTGCGGAAGGCCGGCATCGCGGAGCGCGGTGCGGGCGGCGTGCCATCCTGCCATCCCGTTCACCCCCGGCCCCGGAGGAGTGGCGGCGGATGCCAGGTACACCCCGCGCATGGGCGTGCGCCATGGTGCGCGCGAGAGCACAGGGCGCTTCGCAGCCTGCAGCATCGTGAACGCCCCGCCGAACACGTCGCCGCCGATCTCGCTCGCATTGAGCATCTCTCGCGCCGACGCCGGCACCGAATGGCTGGCGAGCACGAGGTCACGGAAACCGGGGGCGAACCGCTCGACCTGGCGGGTGACGAGCTCGGTGGCGTCGATCTCGGATCCTGCCGGCACATGGATGTACGACCACAGCACGGCCTTTCCCGCCGGCGCTCGGGTGTCGTCCAGCACCGAGGGCTGCACGGCGAGCACGTACGGGTGCTCGCTGACCGTGCCACTCGCGACCGCGTTCTCGCTCGCCCACACCTCGTCGCGGGTGCCTCCGATGTGCACGGTCGGCGACTGCGCGACCACCGGATTAGCCCAGGGGATCGGGCCGTCGAGCGCGAAGTCCACCTTCGCCGCGGCGGCGCCGTAGCGGTAGCCGCGCACCGCGCGCGCGTAGCCGGCAGGCACGTCGGGAAGCGTGAGGGCGAGTCGGGGGGCGGTGTTGAGCACGAGCAGATCGCCGCGTGCCGGGTCGCCCCAGTCGACGCCGCTCAGGTCGTGGATCCGCTCGCCCGATCGGATGCTGCCGCCGTGCGCCTCGAGGTCGGAGATCATGGCGTCGGCGATGCGCTGGGCACCGCCGCGAGGGTACATCCACCCGCCCGCGTGACCGTGCGCGACGAGCAGCAGGCCGGCGGCCGCGGCGCTCAGGGAGGGCATCCGGCTGTTCGCGTGCGCCATCACCCCCGCCAGCAGCGCCGCGCCCTCCTCGGTGCGGAGGGTGAGGCGGGCGAACGGCGTACCCTGCTCGAGCATCCGCAGCGCATAGCGCGCGGCGGTGACCGGGTGCTCTGGCATCCGGAACAGCTCGTTGCCTGTGAAATCCACCACCCCGTCGATGCCCTCTGCGAGCGGGCGCGCGAGCGCGAGCCAGGCGCGCTCGTCAGCACCGAGCTCGCGGGCCGTGCGGTCGATGTCGCGCCAGGCGATGGCGGCGCGTCCGTCGTCGAGCGGGTGCGCGTAGGAGATCTCGGGCGTGATCCAGTCGACCCGCTCGGCGAGGCCGAATGCGCGGAAGAACGGGGAGCTGAGCGCGGCGGGATGAACGGCCGAGCAGACATCGGAGACGAACCCGGGCAGCGGGCCGGGCACGGTGCGCACCCCGCCACCGACCGTGTCGGCTCCTTCGACGACCTCGACCCGGTAGCCAGCCCGTGCCAGGGAGACCGCCGCGACGAGCCCGTTCGGTCCGCTGCCGATCACCGTCGCCCGTGCCATGCGCCCCAGTCTCGCACGCGCCGCGACGTCAGACAGGGGGCCTTGCGGATGAGAGAATGGATGTGATGAACGAAGTACAGGGTCCGACCCCCGCAGGAACCTCCCGACCGTATCGATCGCTGGCCGAAGCGCTGCGCGCGCACCGCATCCCCGCCGAGAATCACCAGTTCATCGGAGCGGTGACCGACGCCGTCGGCATCAGCAGCTACATCGACCGCGGCCGGTACATCGAGGCCATCCGCCGCACGCCCGAGGCGCCGCTGCACATCGGCCGCACGTACATCAACGGCTTCGCGGAAGACGAGCAGATCACCGTCGGCGGCCGCGTGCTGCCGCTGCTGCCCAGCGAGGGGCGCGCGCCGTACTTCTACGTCAACCAGCCCAGCGGGCTGCCCAGCGTCTCGGCCGCGAAGCGCCCCGCGACTGGCGCCCGTAAGCCTGCGGCATCCCGCCCCGCTCCCGAGCCGCGCGCCCCGAAGGCCACCAACCTCGCCGAGCGCGACTACGGAGTGTGCGACGTGTGCTTCATGGTGAAGAACGCGTCGGGAAAGTGCGGCTGCGACGAGTGATCGTCGTGCGGGCTCAGGAGAGCTGAGCCTGCACCCGGCGTGAGATCTCGGCGATCGGCATCGACCGCGGGAACACCGCCACCACCACATCGTCTGCCGCAGCCTGCGCTGAATCCGGAAGGACCCCGTAGCGACGGCGCACGTCGTCGAGTGCGCTCTGCAGAACGCTCAGCTGCACCTTGTGCCCTCGCAGCAGCTGTCGCAGCACGTGATTGTGCACGGCGGTGATCAGTGCGGAGAAGCCGACCGCATCGATGGGGGCGAGGCCTGGCAGCGAGTCGCGCAGGTACTGGTCGAACAGCCGCTCGTAGCGGAACACCGTCACGATCTCGCGATCGCGCAGCACGGGAACGTCTCGCACGATCTCGTATCGCCTGCGGGCGAGCTCGGGGTCGCGGGCGAAGTGCGTGAACACCCGCTCGGACGCCTCGCAGACCGCGGCCCACGGATCGTCGTGCGGCTCGGCGAGGAACGTGCGCAGCTCGTCGAGCAGCGCTTCGTGGTCGGTGAAGACGACATCCTCCTTGCCGCCGAACTGACGGAAGAAGGTCGACCGCGATACACCCGCGGCCTTCGCGATCTGCTCGACCGATGTCGCCTCGAATCCCTGTTCGGCGAACAGATCGATCGCGGCGGCGACGACGCCGGTGCGGAGCTCAGTCGGATGCTGCATAGGGGAGAGCCTAGACCCGCGGTCCGGGGCAGGTCGTCCACGGTAGTAGGCTTTGCAATCGGGTCGAATGATAATCGACACCCGACAGAACTGTCGCGTCCCACCCGCCGCAACCAGCGAAGGACTGCACTGTGGATCTCTATGAGTACCAGGCACGAGACCTTTTCGAATCCTACGGAGTGCCGGTTCTCGCCGGCATCGTCGCCGACACCCCCGAGGAGGTGAAGGCAGCGGCCGAGAAGCTCGGTGGAGTGGTGGTCGTCAAGGCACAGGTCAAGACCGGTGGCCGCGGCAAGGCCGGCGGCGTCAAGGTCGCCAAGAACCCCGAAGAGGCATACGAGGCCGCGAAGGCGATCCTCGGACTCGACATCAAGGGCCACATCGTCAAGCGCGTCATGGTCGCCGCGGGCGCCCGCATCGCCGAGGAGTTCTACTTCTCGGTGCTGCTCGACCGCGCCAACCGCTCCTACCTGTCGCTGTGCAGCGTCGAGGGCGGCATGGAGATCGAGCAGCTCGCGGTCGAGAAGCCCGAGGCGCTCGCCCGCATCGAGGTCAACCCCCTGACCGGCATCGACAAGGCGAAGGCCGTCGAGATCGCCAAGGCCGCGAACTTCCCCGAGGACCTCGTCGAGAAGGTCTCCGATGTCTTCGTGAAGCTGTACGAGGTCTACAAGGGCGAGGACGCCACGCTCGTCGAGGTCAACCCGCTCGTCCGCACGGAGGACGGCGAGATCATCGCCCTCGACGGCAAGGTCACCCTCGATGAGAACGCCTCCGAGATCCGTCACCCGGGTCACGAGGCCCTCGCCGACAAGGACTCCGAGAACCCCCTCGAGGCCAAGGCCAAGGCATCCGGCCTCAACTACGTCAAGCTCGACGGACAGGTCGGCATCATCGGGAACGGCGCTGGTCTGGTCATGTCGACCCTCGACGTCGTCGCATACGCCGGTGAGAAGCACGGCGGCGTGAAGCCGGCCAACTTCCTCGACATCGGCGGCGGCGCATCGGCCACCGTCATGGCCGCCGGCCTCGACGTCATCCTCGGCGACGAGCAGGTCAAGAGCGTGTTCGTGAACGTCTTCGGCGGCATCACCTCGTGCGTCGCCGTCGCCGACGGCATCGTGAAGGCCCTCGAGATCCTCGGCGACGCGGCCACCAAGCCGCTCGTCGTGCGCCTCGACGGCAACCAGGTCGAAGAGGGTCGCGAGATCCTCGCCGCAGCCAACCACCCGCTCGTCACCCTCGCCGCCACCATGGACGAGGGCGCCGACAAGGCCGCCGAGCTGGCGAACGCCTGACGCGAAGGAATCAACGACATGTCGATCTTCATCAACAAGGACTCCAAGGTCATCGTCCAGGGCATCACCGGCGGTGAGGGCACCAAGCACACCGCCCTGATGCTCAAGGCGGGCACGAACATCGTCGGCGGCGTGAACGCGCGCAAGGCCGGCACCACCGTCGCGCACACCGACAAGGACGGCAACGCCGTCGAGCTCCCCGTCTTCGGCTCGGTCGCCGAGGCCATGGAGAAGACCGGTGCCGACGTCTCGATCGCCTTCGTGCCCGGCGCCTTCACCAAGGACGCCATGGTCGAGGCCATCGACGCCGAGATCCCGCTGCTCGTCGTCATCACCGAGGGTGTCCCCGTCGGCGACAGCGCCGAGGCATGGGCGTACGCGACCGAGAAGGGCAACAAGACCCGCATCATCGGCCCGAACTGCCCCGGCATCATCACGCCCGGTGAGGCGCTCGTCGGCATCACGCCGGCCAACATCACCGGCAAGGGACCGATCGGCCTCGTGTCGAAGTCGGGAACCCTGACCTACCAGATGATGTTCGAGCTGCGCGACCTGGGCTTCTCGACCGCCATCGGCATCGGCGGCGACCCGGTCATCGGCACCACGCACATCGACGCGCTCGCCGCGTTCGAGGCCGACCCCGAGACCAAGGCGATCGTCATGATCGGCGAGATCGGCGGCGACGCCGAAGAGCGCGCGGCGGACTACATCAAGGCGAACGTCACCAAGCCGGTCGTCGGCTACGTGGCCGGCTTCACCGCTCCCGAGGGCAAGACCATGGGCCACGCAGGCGCCATCGTCTCGGGCTCGGCCGGTACCGCTCAGGCCAAGAAGGAGGCCCTCGAGGCCGCCGGCGTCAAGGTGGGCAAGACGCCCAGCGAGACCGCCGAGCTGATGCGCGCCATCGTCGAGGCGCTCTGATCTGAGCCGGCTCTGATCTGAGCTAGACTCGTACACGAAGGCCCCGGGCTCCACCCCGGGGCCTTCGTCATGCCCGCTCCGGCGAGCGGACCGGGTCAGTAGAAAGGACGATCGCGATTCCGAAGGAAGAACCCGGGTCGGGCATCCTTCACAATCACGATCGTCCTTCAGAAGTGACGATCAGGGTCAGCTGAGCAGCATCTCCACGGGACCGCGGGCGAAGTAGATCAGGAAGCCGGCCGTGACGATCCACAGCAGCGGGCTGATCTCCTTCGCCTTGCCGGAGAACGCGCGCGCCGCGACCCAGCCGATGAAACCCGCGCCGATGCCGTTCGCGATCGAGTAGGTCATCGGCATCACCGACACGGTGAGGAAGACGCCGAACAGGGCCGAGAAGTCGGTCAGATCGATGAAGCGGATCTGGCTCATCATCAGCGCGCCGACGATCACGAGCGCAGCAGCCGCGACCTCGGTGGGCACGATCGAGACGAGCGGGGTGAAGAACATCGCGATGAGGAAGAGGCCGCCCGTCACGATGTTCGCGAAGCCGGTGCGGGCTCCCTCGCCGATGCCGGCGCCGGACTCGATGAACACGGTGTTCGACGAGGCGGAGGTCGCGCCGCCCGCGACGGCGCCGACGCCCTCGACGATCAGCGCCGACTTCAGACGCGGGAAGTTGCCGCGCTCGTCGGCGAGATCCGCTTCCTTCGCGAGGCCGGTCATGGTGCCCATCGCGTCGAAGAAGTTCGTGAAGACGAGCGTGAAGACGAGCATGAGCGCGGCCAGTGCGCCGATGCGCCCGAACGCGCCGAACAGATCGAACTGGCCGACCAGCGACAGGTCGGGGAGGCTGACGAGCTGCGCGGGCAGAGCGGGAACCGACAGGCCCCAGCCGCCGGGGTTGTCGTCGCCCTTGGCGCCGATGTGCCAGATCGCCTCGACGACGACCGCCAGCACGGTGCCGGTGACCAGGCCGATGAGGATGCCGCCCTTGATCCGTCGCGCGACCAGCACGCCGGTGACGAGCAGGGTGATGACGAAGATCAGCGTGGGCACGGTGGCGACCGAGCCGCCGACGCCGAGTGCGACAGGCGGCGACGTGGCGGCCGTGACGAAGCCGGCGTTGACGAAGCCGATGAACGCGATGAACAGGCCGATGCCGACCGTGATGGCGATCTTGAGCTGCATGGGCACGGCATCGAAGATCATGCGGCGAAGGCCCGTCGCGCTCAGCAGCACGATGATCAGGCCGTTGATGACCACCAGGCCCATGGCCTCGGGCCAGGTGACCTCGCCGACCACCGAGAACGCCAGGAAGGCGTTGATGCCGAGTCCTGCGGCGAAGCCGAACGGCAGGCGGGCGACGAGACCGAACAGGATCGTCATGACAGCGGCGGTGAGCCCGGTGACGGCGCTCAGCTGAACGAAGTCGAGCTGCGAGCCGTCGATGTCGGTGCCGCTGGAGAGGATGATCGGGTTGAGGATGACGATGTACGCCATCGTCACGAAAGTGACCACGCCTCCGCGGATCTCGGCGGCGAAGGTGGAACCTCGTCGGGTGATCTCGAAGAAGCGGTCGATTGCGCCGCGGGGTTCGGCGTCAGTGCGTGCAGGGGCATCAGTCATCGGGGGGACCTCCGCAGAGAATCTATCGGGTTCCGGCGAGCGCGCGTGCCCCGGGGGTGCGACGGCGGTGCACGACGTAGGCTCGATCCGTCATGCAACGCCTCATCGTCGCGCTTCTCGCCTCCCTCGATGCCGCCATCGCGGCGGCCGTCGGGCTCGCCCTCGTGCTCGCGCCGTTCACCCTGCTCTGGGTCCTCGCGTTCGGGATCGACGCCGACTGGGGCGCGCTCTGGCCCGTGACGGGCTCGCTGTGGCAGCTCGGTCACGGTGTGCCCCTCGAGGTCGTGCTTCCGGATGCCCTCATGTCGAGTCTGGGTATCTCGAAGGAGGCGGCGCGCTTCGCCCTCTCCGTGCCGCCCCTCGCGCTGCTGATGTTCACCCTGCTGTTCGCGGCGCGCTCGGGGCGCCGTGCCGCGGTGGCGGGCCGCTGGGTGGCAGGAGCCGCCGGGGGAGCGGTCGCGTTCTCGGTGCTGAGCGCCGGCGTCGCCCTGACCAGCTCCTCGGACGTGCTCCGGGCTCCGCTGGGGGCGGCGGTCATCATCCCCGCGGCGGTGTACGCCGTCGGCCTGCTCGCCGGCGCCATCACCCATGCCTGGACGGAAGGCGACGACGGGCCGATCGACCGGCTGCGCGACGTGGTCGACGGATGGGGCGAGTGGGCCCCTGTGCCCGGCGAGACGATTCGCGGCGCGGCCGTCGTCGTGGTGGCGCTGACCGGGGCATCCGCTGTCGGCATCGCCCTGATGACGGTGCTGCGCGGCGGAGAGGTCGTCGCGCTGTACGAGGCCGCGCACGTCGACGTGCTGGGCGCCTCCATGCTCACCCTCGGGCACCTGGCTTACCTGCCGACGCTGATCGTGTGGGCCGCGAGCTGGCTGGCCGGCCCCGGCTTCGCGCTCGGGACGGGAACGTCGGTGTCGCCGGCCGGCACCGAGCTCGGCGTCGTCCCCGGCATCCCGGTGCTCGGTCTGA
>Ga0308158_10001276_pt1 | contig 27863 bp, 25 predicted proteins | sample PhyBR2_FD_201038 | JGI IMG/M metagenome (GOLD analysis project Ga0308158, IMG submission 201038) | Phyllosphere microbial communities from UC Gill Tract Community Farm, Albany, California, United States - DLSLB.R2 | ecosystem: Host-associated > Plants > Phyllosphere > Unclassified | place: USA... | reverse complement strand
CGACCGTGCCGCAGTTGCAGGCCGAACAGGTGCGTGCGCGCAACCGCATCGCCACCCTGCTCGGCCAGCGGCCGGACCAATTGAGTGTGGACCTGAGCCCGGCGCAGTTGCCGGCCATTGCCAAGGCTTTGCCAATCGGTGATCCAACGCAGTTGCTGCGGCGCCGGCCGGATATCCGCAGTGCCGAACGCCGGTTGGCGGCCTCCACCGCGCAGATCGGCGTGGCCACGGCCGATCTGTTTCCACGGGTCAGCCTCAGCGGCTTCCTGGGCTTCACGGCGGCCCGCGGTTCGCAGATCGGCTCATCCGCCGCCAATGCTTGGGGACTGGGGCCAAGCATCACCTGGGCCGCGTTCGACCTGGGCAGCGTGCGGGCGCAGATCCGCGCAGCCAACGCGGATGCCGAAGGCGCGCTGGCCAGCTATGAACAGGATGTCTTGCTGGCACTGGAAGAATCGGAAAACGCCTTCAGTGACTACGGCAAACGCCAGCAGCGCGTGCAGGCCTTGATGCGCCAGAGCGATTCGAGTCGCGCGGCGGCAGCGCTGGCCTCGATCCAGTACCGCGAGGGCACGGCGGATTACCTGGTGCTGCTGGACGCCGAGCGCGAGCGTTTGAGCGCCGAAGACGCCCAGGCCCAGGGCGAGACCGAGTTGTATCGCGGCATCGTGGCGATTTACAAGGCCCTGGGCGGCGGCTGGCAGCCCGACACGCTGGCGCAGCGGTAACCACGGGCAGCACGCCTGCGACGCAGGAAAAACCCTCGCGCCGGATGATAGGATAGGCACCGTCCCGGTCTCACGGGGCGGTTGCCTGGCCTGTGTGCCGAGCGAACGCCTTCGCCAGGCCGATCCTGATCCGCAGCGAGCGCCCCATGATCACCATTCGCCCCATGACCCCCTTCGATTTCGACCGTTTCTGGCCCACCTTCAACGCGGTGGCCCAGGGCCAGCAGACCTACGCCTACGATCCGGCCATGGGCCGCGAAGCCGCTGAACACACTTGGCTGCAGTTACCCTTGCACACTTTGGTTGCCGAAGACGAACAGGGCCAACTGTTGGGTAGCTACTACCTGAAGGCCAATGCCGCAGGCCCTGGCAACCATGTGTGCAACTGCGGCTACATGGTGACCGAGGCGGCACGCGGTCGCGGCGTGGCGCGACTGATGTGCGAGCACTCGCAGCAATTGGCGCGCGACAGCGGTTTTCTGGCCATGCAGTTCAATTCGGTGGTGGCCAGCAACGAAGTGGCGGTGGCCCTGTGGCACAAGCTGGGGTTCGAGACCGTGGGGCGTCTGCCGCGGGCCTATCGGCATGCGCAGCTGGGGCTGGTCGATTGCCTGGTGATGTACAAGTGGCTGGCCGACGAGCCCGCAGCGCCGACTCAGTTGATCGGGCGCAAGAACATCGAGTCAGTGGTGTCCCGTCCGCGGCGCAAGGGCTGAATCGTTAGTTGCATCACGGAAGTCGATGATGGTTATCGAAAAACGGAATTTTTCCTGAGCGGGCGGGATCAGCACTATAGGTCCCATTATTACCCCCCAGGATTTCGCACCGATGAATATCAACCTTACCCTGTGCTGCATGATCGTCGTTTCGTTCGGTATCGCTTTGAGCCACGTCTGATTATTGGTGAGGCACTGATTTAAAGGTTGCCCAGGTGCTCGCGCAGAAAATCGATCAACACCTGCACCGGTCGTGATGTCTGCCGATGCTGTGGGTACACCGCCGACAGTGCCAGCGGCTCGGTGATGAAGTCGTCCAGCACGGTCTGCAACTGTCCCGACGCCAGCGCCTGCTGCACGATAAAGCGCGGCAAGTAGGCGATGCCCATGCCGGCCACCGCCGCTTCGCACAGGAGCTCCCCGTTGTTGGCGCGCATGCGCCCGCTTACACCGATCACCAGCGGTTTGCCGTCTACCTGGAAGCGCCACTGCACTTGGCGCGCGTGGCCATAGGGCAAGCAGTCGTGGGCAGCCAGCTCTTGCGGTGCCGCCGGAGTGCCGCGCGCGGCGAGGTAGCTCGGGCTGGCGCAATAAACTCGGGCGATCGAAGCAATGCGACGGGCGATCAGCGACGAGTCTTCCAGCACGCCGATCCGCAGGACCAGATCGTAGCCTTCGCCCAGCAGGTCGACCGGTCGGTCGCTGAGGTCGATTTCGACTTGGACCTGGGGGTAGCGCTGGAGAAAGCGCGGCATGAGCGCACTCAGTTGCGCCATGGCGAACGAGAGCGGTGCGCTCACGCGCAAAGTGCCGCGAGGTTCGGCGGCCTGACCGGCGATGCCCTGCTCGACCTGTTCCACTTCGGCTAGCAACCGCACCGCCGAGTCGTAATAGCTCTGGCCCAGGGCCGTGACGTCCAGGCGCCGCGTTGAGCGATTGAGCAGGCGTGCACCCAAGCGGTTTTCCAGCTGCATCAGGCGGCGGCTGATGTATTGCTTGGAAATTCCCAGTTGTTCGGCAGCAGCCGTGAAGCTGCGGGAATCCAACACCTGAACGAAAAGCCGCATGTCTTCGAAAGCGTTCATCGTCACTCCTTGGTTGACAATGCATTGTGGGTCAGCCGCAGCGCTCCTACAACCGCAGCGCCGCTGCTACAGGGACCGCATTGCGCCTTTAGGAACATCGCAGTGGCACAGTGGCAATCCGCATCCAAGCACACCCCATTGGCACCACCGCAATCCGCGTCCGGGCACACCGCATTGGCACCACCGCAATCCGCGTCCGGGCACACCGCATTGGCACCACCGCAATCCGCGTCCGGGCACACCGCATTGGCACCACCGCAATCCACGTCCGGGCACACCGTATTGGCACCATGGCAATCCGCATCCGGGCACACCGCATTGGCACCACCGCAATCCGCGTCCGGGCACACCGCATTGGCACCACCGCAATCCGCGTCCGGGCACACCGCATTCGCACCATGGCAATCCGCATCCGGGCACACCGCATTGGCACCACCGCAATCCGCGTCCGGGCACACCCATTGGCACCACCGCAATCCGCGTCCGGGCACACCCATTGGCACCACCGCAATCCGCGTTTGGGCACACCGCATTGGCACCACCGCAATCCGCATCCGGGCACACCCATTAGCACCACCGCAATCCGCGTCCCCGGAACACTGCAAGAAACCCTGTAGCAGCGGCGCGAGCCGCGTCGGCGGGCACCGCGGTGTGCCGGGGAAATCGAGCTACACGAAAAAGGCGATACGGTCTGTCAGGCGCAAGGATTTCGATCAGCGGGCGAACCTGCTCCCGGTTGCACAGTCACACCCTTTAGTCCGGCGCTGAAGCCCACCGTCGGTCGTGCGCAAAGCGATAGAAAAGCGCTTGCGCCCCCGTTTCCCATCGTCGCCCTCGCCGAAGCCGTCGGAGCAGCCTCTTGATGAACAGTCTTTCCCAGCAGGCCGTGCCTGTTACCCCTACGCACGACCTGCTACAGCGCTTCCAAGCAGTGCGCCGCCATAGCGAGCACCTGGCCAGTCCGCTCAGCGCCGAAGACATGGGCGCGCAGTCGATGCCCGACGCAAGCCCAGCCAAGTGGCACCTGGCTCACACCAGCTGGTTCTTCGAGACCTTCCTGCTGGCTGAGCAACTGCCGCACTACACGCCGTTCGACCCGGACTTCTGCTATCTCTTCAACTCCTATTACGAAGCAGTCGGCCCACGCCAGCCGCGTCCTCAACGCGGATTGATGACACGCCCAGGACTGGATCGCGTGCTAGCCTATCGCGCCCATGTCGACCAGCACATGCAAGCGCTGCTGGCGGGCGACCTGGACACTGAAGCCCAATCGCTTATCGAATTGGGTCTGTCCCACGAGCAACAGCATCAGGAGCTGTTGCTGATGGACATCCTGCACCTGTTCAGCGTCTCGGCGCTCAAGCCGGCGTACGACCCGGCATGGCCAGCCGACACGGCTGGTCGCCGCGGCCGTTTCATTGGTCAGGCCGGCGGTCTGGTCGAGATCGGCCATGACGGCCAAGGCTTCGCCTTCGACAACGAAGGCCCGCGACACACAGTATTCGCGCAAGCATTCGAAATCGCCGATCGTCTGGTCACCAATGGTGAGTGGCTGGAATTCATCGAAGCAGGCGGTTACACCCAGGCTGGCCTGTGGCTGGCCGACGGCTGGGCCACAGTGCAGGCCGAAGGCTGGTATGCCCCGTTCTACTGGCAGCAGGACCGCGCTGGTAATTGGCACGAGATGAGCCTGCGCGGGCTGCAACCGCTGCAACTCGACGCGCCCGTGGTGCACATCAGTTACTACGAAGCAGCTGCCTTCGCTCAATGGGCGGGTGCCCGCCTGCCCACCGAGGCGGAATGGGAAATCGCCGCCGGCAGCGGGCAACTGCAACAACTCGACGATGTGGCCTGGCAATGGACGCAAAGCGCCTACAGCGCCTACCCCGGTTTTCAGCCGGCGGTCAGTGCGGTGGGTGAATACAACGGCAAGTTCATGATCAACCAGATGGTCCTGCGCGGCGGTGCCAGTGTCACTCCGGTCGGACACTCACGCCCCACTTACCGCAATTTCTTCGGCCCTGGTTGCCGCTGGATGTTTTCCGGCGTGCGCCTGGCACGCGACGTGTCGCCCTACAGTGCCCGCAATGACGGCAGCGATGAGTTCGCGCGTGATGTGGTCACTGGGCTTTCGGCAGTGCAGAAATCCATCTCGCCGAAGTACTTCTACGATGCCGAGGGCTCGCAACTGTTCGAAGCCATCTGCACGCTTCCCGAGTACTACCCGACCCGTGCCGAAACGGCGCTGCTGACCGAAATCGCGCCGCAGTTGGCCGAGCTGATCGCCAGCGATGCGGCGCTGGTCGAGTTCGGCGCTGGAGCCTGCGACAAGGTGCGTCTGTTGCTGGATGCCGTTCCGCAGATTGCGCTCTACGTGCCCATCGACATCTGCAGCAACGCACTGGAAAGCGCCGGCGCACGGCTGCGCGAGCGCTACCCTGCCCTGCGCATCGCGCCGCTGGTGGATGATTTTACCCGTGCCCTGCACCTGCCCGATGAGACCCAGGGCCATCCGCGCGTCGGCTTCTTTCCGGGCTCGACTTTGGGCAACTTCACCCGGCCCCTGGCCGTGCGCTTTTTGCGCTCGGCCCGTGAACTGCTGGGGCCCGATGCGCGCTTCATCATCGGCGTGGACATGGTCAAGGATGTGGCGACCCTGGAAGCTGCCTATGACGACGCTGCCGGAGTCACCGCACGCTTCAACAAGAACCTGCTGACGCGCATGAACCGCGACCTCGACGGCGACTTCGACGAGGCAGCCTTCCACCATTTGGCGCTGTGGAACCCCGAGTACGAGCGAATCGAAATGCACCTGGTCAGCCAAAGGGCCCAGCAGGTGCGCGTGGCTGGCCGCACTTTCGCGTTCAAACCCGGGGAGCGGCTGCACACCGAAAACTCGCACAAGTTCACCGTGCAATCCTTCACCGAACTGGCGGCTGCGGCCGGCTGGGACGTCAGCCATCAGTGGATAGGCGAAGCCCCGCAGGTGGCGCTGTTCTGCCTGCGCTGACCCATCTGCAGCGCATCATGAGTGAGGAACACCATGACCAAGGCTCTGGAGGAATACAACCGCAAGCGTGACTTCGACGCGACCTCGGAGCCTTCCGGCACCGCCCGCGTCGGCAAGCGCGGCAAGGCCACGAAGGCTCTGCAGTTTTGCATTCAGAAGCATGATGCCAGCCACCTGCACTATGATTTCCGCCTGGAACTCGACGGCACCCTTAAGAGCTGGGCGGTGCCGAAGGGTCCCTCGCTCGACCCCCAGGCTCGGCGCCTGGCTGTGCATGTCGAGGACCATCCGCTGGACTATGCGAGCTTCGAGGGCAGCATTCCCGACGGACACTACGGTGCCGGTGACGTCATTGTCTGGGATCGTGGCATCTGGATACCCGAAGGCGATCCTCGCCAGGCCTATGAAAAAGGCAAACTCAAGTTCGTCCTGCAGGGCGAGAAGCTGAGCGGCACCTGGAACCTGGTCAAGACTCACATGCCCGGCAAGCGTGAGCAGTGGTTTCTGATCAAATCCAAGGACGAGGCCGCACGCCCGTTGGCCGAGTACGACGTGCTCGTCGCCGAACCCGACAGCGTCATCAGCGAACGCACCCTGGTGCCGCGCAAGCGCGCCACGAAAGCAGCTGCGAAACCGGTGAACAACCCTGCAGCCAAGCCCACGCCCAAGCGCGCAAAAGGCAAAGGCATCCAACTGGAAGGCGCCAAAACGGCTGACTTGCCTGCCACTTTGAAACCCGAACTGGCAACCTTGGTGGACAGCGCGCCCGAAGGCGACTGGTGCTACGAGATCAAGTTCGACGGCTACCGCATCGTCGCTCGCATCGACGGCGATCAGGTCAGCCTGTTCACCCGCAACGGCCACGACTGGACCGCGAAGATGCCGCGCCAGGCCAAAGCACTGGCTGACCTGGGTTTGCAGTCGGCCTGGCTGGACGGCGAAGTGGTAGTGGCCAACGAAGAGGGCGTACCGGATTTCCAGGCCTTGCAGAATGCGTTCGAAGACGAGCGCAGTGACGAGATCGTGTTCTACCTGTTCGATCTGCCCTACCTCAACGGCATGGACCTGCGCGCCGTGCCTTTGGAGCAACGTCGCGGTGCCTTGGCCAAGGTGTTGGAAACCAACACGGATGACGCGCTGAAGTTCTCCGACGACCTCGCAGGTTCGGCTGAATCGCTGCTCGACAGCGCTTGCCAGATGAACATGGAAGGCCTGATCGGCAAGCGTGTCGGCAGCCCTTATGTCTCGCGGCGCAGCAGCGACTGGATCAAGCTCAAGTGCAAACGCCGGCAGGAGTTCGTCATCGCAGGCTACACCGAGCCCAAGGGCAGCCGCAGTGGCTTCGGCGCCCTGTTGCTGGGCTTGCATGATGCCGACAGTGGCGAGTTGCGCTTCGCCGGCAAGGTCGGTACCGGCTTCAGCGAATCCACCTTGCGCACCCTGCTCGCCCAGCTGCAGGCACTGGAAACCGACCGCCCGGCGCTCGCCAATCCGCCCAAGGGCGCCCAGGCCCGTGGCGTGCATTGGCTCAAGCCCACGCTGTTGGCGGAAGTGGCCTATGCCGAAATGACCCGCGACGGCGCTGTCCGCCACGCGGTTTTCCACGGCTTGCGCACCGACAAGCCCGCCAAGGAGATCACGTCCGAAATGCCAGCGGCCAAATCCAGCACGTCCGCCAAACCGGCAGGCAAGCCAGCAAAGAAGCCGCGCAAGGCAGCCACCAAGGCCGACGACGCCGACCTGGTCGGGCAGGTGCGCATTACCCATCCGGAGCGGGTGATCGATGCCTCCAGCGGTACCACCAAGATGCAGCTGGCCGAATACTACGGACGCATTTCACCCTGGTTGCTACCGCATCTGAAACAGCGTCCCGTGGCGCTGGTACGGGCGCCCGACGGGGTGGGCGGCGAGCTGTTTTTCCAGAAGCACGCCGGCCACCTGGCGATCCCGCACATCCTTACTTTCGACAAGGAACAGGCAGGCCAGGCCGCCATGGTCATCAACGATGGTCAGGCACTGCTGGGCGCGGTGCAAATGGGCACCGTGGAACTGCACACCTGGAACGCAACCACCAAGGATTTTCAGCACCCCGACCGGTTCGTGCTCGACCTCGACCCGGATCCAGCCCTGCCCTGGAAAAGCATGGTCGAAGCCACCCAACTGACGCAGACCCTGCTCGACGAACTGGGCCTTGCATCGTTTCTCAAAACCAGCGGCGGCAAGGGTATGCACGTGGTGGTGCCGATTACCCGCAAGCTAGGCTGGGACGAGGTCAAAGCGTTCAGCCGCGCCGTGGTCGAACACATGGCCAAGCTGATGCCGGAGCGCTTCACGGCTGTCTCCGGCCCGAAAAACCGGGTCGGCCGGATCTTCATCGACTACCTGCGCAACGGTCTGGGCGCGACCACCGCCTGCGCCTATGCGGCGCGGGCTCGGGATGGCTTGCCGGTGTCGGTGCCGGTTACCCGGGAGGAAGTGGCCCAGATCAAGGGTGGTGATCAGTGGGACATCGACAGCGTGCTCGCACGCCTCGCCGAGCTGGAAGAAGATCCCTGGGCAGATTTCTTCAGCACTCGCCAGAGCATCACCGTCGCCATGCGCAAGAAGCTCGGGCTCAAATGAACCGGTCAACTGCCGCGGTAGGTGGAGTAGCTGTACGGTGAAAGCAACAGGGGCACATGGTAGTGCTCCTGAGTTGCGTCAATACCGAAGCGCAAGACAACCTCGTCGAGAAATGCTGGCGTGGTCATGGGCGTGCCGCGTGCACGGTAGTAGTCGCCCCCGGCGAAATGCAGCTGATACACCCCGGACCGGTAGTGCTCACCTTCGAGCAAGGGCACATCGCAGCGTCCGTCAGAATTGGTCACGGCTGTCACCAACAATTCCAGCTGTTCGCCATCAACCTGGTACAGACGCACTCGAATGCCGTTACCGGGACACCCATGTGCGGCGTCCAATACGTGTGTGGTCAAGCGTCCCATGGTCGATTTTACCTGTTCAAGGGGTGCGCCATCGGCGCACCGTGGTGGAGCGCAAGCGTGCGGTACGCGCAGCATTGGGGCATGGCACTTGGCACGTTGCAAAAGCGAAAGCCGCAAAACACGCGTCGATGCAGATTGCTGACCGATTAGGCAGGTTCTTTGCAAGCGTCTGCATCATAGCGTGTGCAAGGATGCGGCCATCCGACGGCTCAAAACTTGAGCTTACAAATTGTCCACGCCGTTGTATACAATCGATTCAAGCCCGAAACTGCCCTCCCACTGGCACCTTTTCGAGCGCGTACTGCCACGTATAAAAGGAAATCTTCGGTGAGTCTCGACTACCCCCGCGACCTGATCGGCTACGGTGACCAACCGCCCCATCCGCACTGGCCGGGCAATGCCCGTATCGCCCTGTCGTTCGTGCTGAACTATGAAGAAGGCGGCGAGCGCAACGTGCTACATGGCGACAGCGAGTCCGAGGCGTTCCTGTCGGAGATGGTGGCGGCGCAGCCGTTGCAGGGCCAGCGCAACATGAGCATGGAATCGCTGTACGAATACGGCAGCCGGGCCGGCGTGTGGCGCATTCTGAAGTTGTTTCGCCAAGCCGGTATTCCCTTGACGGTCTTCGCAGTGGCCATGGCTGCGCAGCGACACCCCGAGGCGATCCGCGCCATGGTCGCCGACGGCCATGAAATCTGCAGCCATGGCTACCGCTGGATCGACTATCAGAACGTCGATGAAGCGGTGGAGCGCGAGCACCTGCTCGACGCCATTCGCATCCTCACCGACATCACCGGTCAGCGGCCGTTGGGCTGGTACACCGGGCGCACCGGGCCCAACACCCGACGCCTGGTGATGGAGGAAGGCGGCTTCCTTTACGACAGCGACGCCTACGATGATGACCTGCCCTACTGGCAACCCGGCGCGGATCGCCCCCACCTGGTGATCCCCTACACGCTGGACACCAACGACATGCGTTTCACCCAGGTGCAGGGCTTCAACAAGGGCGACGATTTCTTCGACTACCTCAAGGACGCTTTCGACGTGTTGTATGCCGAAGGCGCGGAGGCACCGAAGATGCTTTCCATTGGCCTGCATTGCCGACTCATCGGCCGGCCCGGACGCCTGGCGTCGCTGAAGCGCTTCATCGAGTATGTACAGGGCCACGAGCAGGTGTGGTTCGCGCGCCGGGTCGACATCGCCAGGCACTGGCAGCAGGTTCATCCTTTCCCAGGTAGCGCGCGCCCATGAGCCAATTTCGTACCCTGCAGCCTTCGCAGCTCAATCGCGCCGAGTTCGTCGCAGTGTTGGGTGACATCTACGAGCATTCGCCGTGGGTGGCCGAACAGGCATTCGAGCGGCTGGCGCCGGATCAGCGCGACGACATCGAGGCAGTGCATGCCTGCATGAGCCGAGTGGTCGCCGACGCCGACCGCACTACCCTGTTGGCATTGATCAATGCCCACCCCGACCTGGCCGGCAAAGCTGCGGTGCGCGGCGAGCTCACCGCCGCGAGCACCCAGGAACAGGCCGGCGCCGGCATCAGCCAGTGCACGCCCGAGGAGTTCCAGCGCTTCACCCAGCTCAATGATGCGTACCGAGCCCGCTTTGGCTTTCCCTTCATCATGGCGGTCAAGGGCAGCGACCGCGGGCAGATCCTGGCGGCGTTCGAGACGCGTATCGGCCATTCGCCCGAGGACGAATTCACCTGCGCGCTGCGCGAGATCGACAAGATCGCCCTGTTTCGCCTGCAAGCGCTCTAGAGTTCTATCCCCGTAGCCGCGTTACCGGCTACGGATCGACCTTTCATTCACCACCGTTCAAGGCAGACCCGCATTCATGAAAGCCTACGCCGCACCGTTCCAGAAGTACGTCAACCTGGCGGATGCCCGCCTCGGTACCCGGGCCATTTCGGTGACCGACGATTGGTTCGCCGACGTCAACCGGCTGTTCCAGCCCACTCCGGCGGTGTGGAAGGAAGGCGTCTTCGACGACAACGGCAAGTGGATGGACGGTTGGGAATCGCGGCGCAAGCGCTTCGAAGGCTATGACACGGCGGTGATCCGCCTCGGCGCACCGGGCTCGATCAAGGGCGTGGACATCGATACCTCGTTCTTTACCGGCAACTTCCCGCCTTCGGCGTCGCTGGAGGCGTGTTTCCTCAGCGAAGGCGAACCCGACGAGCAGACCCAGTGGGTCGAGATCCTCGGTGCGGTGGAGCTGCAGGGTAACAGCCACCACTACCACGCCATCGACAACGACAGCGCGTTCAGCCACCTGCGCTTCAACATCTACCCCGACGGCGGCGTAGCGCGCCTGCGCGTGTATGGCGTGCCGTTCCGCAGCTGGTCGAGCGTCAGCGACGAAGAACCGCTCGACCTGGCCAGCGCGCTCAACGGTGGGCGGGCGCTGGCCTGCTCGGACGAGCACTACGGCAGCATGAGCAACCTGCTCAATCCGGGCCGCGGGGTCAACATGGGCGATGGCTGGGAAACTGCACGGCGCCGCACGCCGGGCAACGATTGGGTCATCGTCGCGTTGGGTCATGCCGGCGTGGTGCAACAGGTGATCGTCGATACACTGCACTTCAAAGGCAACTACCCGGACAGTTGCTCGATCCAGGGCGCGTTCGTCAAAGGCGGGACAGACGGCCAGATCGAAACCCAAAGCCTGTTCTGGCGAGAACTACTGCCCAGCCAGAAGCTGCAGATGCACCAGGAACACAGCTTTGCCGAGCAGATCGAGGCGCTGGGGCCGATCACCCATATTCGACTCAATGTGTTTCCCGACGGTGGCGTGAGTCGTCTGCGGGTGCTGGGCACGCTGGCTCGATAGTCGCCTGCCTTCTGCCCGGTGCATTCTCCCACTCGATAGCGTCCATCCCAGACAAGGCCCAGCATGCGAACATTGACGATCGAACCCTTGACCAAGGCCGCGTTTGCCCCTTTTGGCGACGTGATCGAAACCCAGGGAAGCGCGCATTTCCTGATCAACAACGGCTCCACCCAGCGCTTCGATCGGCTGGCGGACGTGCAGTTGGCAACCGCGCAGGATCAAGCGGTCATCAGCATATTCCGTGCGCAGGCGTTACCCATGCCATTGACCGTGCGCATGCTGGAGCGGCATCCGCTGGGCAGCCAGGCGTTCATCCCGCTGCTGGGCAAGGCGTTCCTGATCGTGGTCGCCCCGGCCGGCGACGTGCCAGGCAGTGGCGAGGTCCGCGCGTTTCTCAGTGGTGGGCAGCAAGGCATCAATTACCATCGGGGCGTCTGGCATCATCCGATATTGGCCCTGCATGATGACGATGACTTTCTGGTGGTGGACCGCAAGGGGCCGGGCAACAATTGCGACGAGTTCTTTTTCGAACAGCACGACCTTTTGTTGCTTGCACCGCAGTCTTGCTGATGCACCGTGGCGACGCCGGACGCGGCTCGCGCCGCTGCTACAGGGGGCCAGCGGCGTGATAAGTGCGCGCCGCAGGGGTTCGGCGGCATGATCCGTGAGCGTCGCAGGGGTTCGGCGGCGTGATCCGCGCGCGTTGTGGGCATGCGGCGGTGTGATCCGTGTCTTGAGCTTGACGCGGTCGTTGTAGCAGCGGCGCGAGCCGCGTCCGGCCGCGCCGCGAACCCTACTGCTCGAACGCTCGACGCAATCGCTGCAGACCTTCGTCGATGTCGGCAAGGCCCGGTGCGGCGAAGGACAGGCGAATGCTGCTCGGGTCTGGGTGCTGCCCATAGAACGCGCTGCCGGGCACGAACAGCACCTTCTGCTCGATCGCCCGCGGCAGCAATGCCTTGGCGTCGAGCCCACGAAGGCAACGACCCCAGACGAACATGCCGCCTGCCGGCACACTCACCTGCAGATGCTCGGCCAACGGCTGCAACCCCGCCAGCATGCGCTCGCACTTCTCCCGGTAGCCCTGCGCCAGACCCGGCAGCGCCCGCTCCAACGCCCCTGCCGCAAGATAATTGGCCGCAATGCGCTGCGCCCAGGGCGAAGTGCACAGGTCCACGGTCTGCTTGGCCACCAGGCAGCGTTGACGAATGGCCGCCGGCGCTACCATCCAGCCCACGCGCAACCCTGGCGCCAGAACCTTGGACAAGCTGGACAAATGCACCACCCGCCCCTCGGCACCCTCGACCTGCCGACTCAACGCCAGCAGCGACGGCACTTCCTCGCCAGCGAAGCGCAACGCGCCGTACGGATCGTCTTCGACCACCAGGAAATCATGCTCGACCGCCAGTTTCAACAGCGCCACACGCCGCGCCAACGGCAGACAGGCCCCGGTAGGGTTGGCGAAAGTCGGCACGCAATAGAGCATCGCTACATCGCCGCGAACACGCCCTGCCAGCTGTTGCGCCAGGGCATCGGTGTCCAGGCCGTCGGCATCGGTCGCCGCGCTGAGCACCTGCGCCCCAGCCAAGCGCAGCGCCTGCAGCGCCGCTGGATAGGTCGGGCATTCCACCAGTACCGTGGAACCAGGCGCCAGCAACACCTTGAGCAACAGGTCGAAACCCTGCTGCGAGCCGGTCGTCACCACCATGTCATCGGCCTGGACTTCAACGCCGCGACGCGCCATCAGGCACGCCAGTTGTTCGAGCAGGGCCGGCAAGCCTTCGGTCGCCGCGTACTGCAAACAGTCCAGCGGTGTCTCGCGCATCGCTTGCTCGGCCGCGTCCCGCAGGCCCGCCTGATCGAAGAACGCGGACGCCGGGTAGCCACCGGCGAAAGAAATCATCCCCGGCACCGACAGGTACTTGAACAGCTCGCGTATGGCCGAGCCGGTGGGGTTTTCGAAGGCAGGCGTGAATCGATAGTCCAGGGCCATGTCAGTGCTCGACGGCGAATGTGCCGAAAGTATCGAGGCTGGCGAATGCCCCTCACAAGCGAAGATATTTCCAGATGTCATGCCATTGGGTGCTGACCAGGTCCACGCCCAAAAACCACAGGCCGCGAAAGGTCTGGCTTTCACAGCTATCGCCAGACGGAACGCACACCACTATCATGACTCAGATACTCATGGCACCGCGCCACTGGACTAGACAGGTCGTGTCGAATCTGGAGAAATGCGCAGCCCTGACCACAGGCCTTTATGCATGCCCATCGCCGAATGAACACCTCTTCCCGCTCAATCATCTGTGAACACTGCGATTCGCTGTTCGAATCGGTGCCGCTGGCCCACGGCCAGAAGGCCGAATGCACGCGCTGTGGCGCGGTGCTCGAACGTGGCCAGCGCTTGAGCATACAGGCCCTGTTCGCCCTCGCCTTGACCGCTGCCATGCTGTTCATGCTGGCCAACGCCTTTCCGGTGATCAGCATCAGCATGGAAGGGCTGAGCAACCAGGCCACCCTGCTCGCCTCGGTCGAGGCCCTGGCGCAAGGTCGCATCACGCCCATGGCCGCAGTCACCGGGCTGACCATCATTCTCGCGCCGCTGTTGCAGATATGCCTGCTGTGCTGGCTGCTCGGCTTCGCCACCGCCGGTCGCGCGGCACCGGGCTTTCGCACCTGCATGCGCGCGCTGGAACACTTGCGCCCCTGGAGCATGCTTGAAGTCTGCCTGCTGGGCATTCTGGTCGCGATCGTCAAACTGGCCGGCATGCTCGATGTGCACCCTGGCATCGGTCTGTGGGCACTGGGCATGGTCACGGTGCTGTTGATCCTGATCTCGGGCAAAGGCATCCGCCGGCTCTGGGACGACCTGGAAGGACAGCTGCAATGACCGAGCCCGTCTACGCGCGGCAACGGGGCCTGGTGCTTTGCCATACTTGCGGCCATGTCTGCCAGGCCGGCGAGCATCATTGCCCGCGGTGTCACTCCACCGTCCATGCGCGCAAGCCCAACAGCATCGCCCGTACCTGGGCGCTGCTCATCGCCGCGCTGATCCTGTACATCCCGGCCAACGTGCTGCCGGTGATGCGCACCAACATGTTCGGCAATGCCAGCGAAAACACCATCATGAGCGGCGTTGTCGAATTCTGGCACGGCGGCTCCTGGGACATCGCCATGCTGATCTTCATCGCCAGTGTGGTCGTGCCCTGCATGAAGTTCCTGATCCTGGGCACGCTGCTGGTAACCTGTCAGCGCAAGAGCCACTGGGCCATGCGCGAGCGAGCCCGTCTGTATCGTTTCATCGAGTTGATCGGCTATTGGTCGATGCTCGACGTGCTGGTGGTGGCGCTGGTGGCCGCGCTGGTGCAGTTCCGTTCGCTGAGTTCCATCGACCCGTTGCTGGGTATCGTGTTTTTCGGTCTGGTGGTGGTACTCACCATGCTGGCCGCCATGAGTTTCGATCCCCGGCTCATCTGGGATGTAGAGGTTGAAGATGTCTGATCGTCCAGGTTCCACTCCCGCGTCACCTGCCGCCACGCCTGCGGTCAAGACGCGTCGTTTCAACGTCTCGCTGGTGTGGATCGTGCCGATCATCGCCGCGCTGGTGGGGGCCTCGATGCTGATCAGCAACGGCCTCAATGCCGGGCCGCAGATCGAGATCAGCTTCGAGACCGCCATGGGCCTGGAAGCCAATAAGACCCAAGTCAAATACAAGAACGTGGTGATCGGACAGGTGACCGCCATCGCGCTCAGCGACGACCGCAGCCATGTGGTCGCCACCGTCGACCTGAACAAGTCCGCCGAAGGCTTCACCGCCGAGGATTCGGTATTCTGGGTGGTGCGGCCACGCATCGGCGCCAACGGCATCTCCGGCGTGGATACCCTGCTCTCCGGTGCGTTCATCGGCGCCGACGCCGGCAGTTCCGAAGAGCGCAAGAAGGAATTCGTCGGCAAGGAGACACCGCCGGCAATCACCTACGGCGAGCAAGGCAAGCGCTTCACCCTGCACACCGAGGACCTGGGTTCACTGGACATCGGCTCGCCGGTCTACTATCGGCGCATCGAAGTGGGCCAGGTGGTGTCCTACCAACTGGCCGAGGATGGCAAGGGCGTCGACGTGGAAATCTTCGTCCATGCCCCCAACGACAAGTACGTGACCACCGACACGCGTTTCTGGAATGCCAGCGGCATCGACCTGACCGTGGGCGCCAGCGGCCTGAAGGTCAACACCGAATCGCTGTCGACCATTCTGGCCGGCGGCGTGGCTTTCGTCGAACCCAAGTACAGCCCCAACGCAACCCCGGCCACCGAGCGCTCGCGCTTCGACCTGTTCGCCGACCAGGAAACCGCGCTGGCGCCGCCCGACGGCGAACCGCGCTATATCAGCATGAGCTTCAACCAGTCGCTGCGCGGCCTGGCAGTCAATGCACCGGTGGAATTTCTGGGCGTGAACATCGGCCGCGTGGTTTCGGTCAACCTGGACTATGACGCCAAGACCAAGAACTTCCCCAGCGTCGTCGGCGCGGTGATCTATCCGGACCGCTTGGGCAAGGCCCATGAAAAACTGCTCAAGGAAATGGGCACCGAGGACGATGAGCGCTCGGCGAAGCTGATGTCGGCATTCGTCAAACAAGGCCTGCGAGCCCAGGCTCGCAGTGCCAACCTGATCACCGGACAGTTGTACATTTCCCTGAGCTTCCTGCCCAATGCCGCACCGGTGGCCTTCGATGTAGCCGCCCGCCCGCTGCGCATCCCCACCGTGCCCGGCAGCCTGGACAAGGTGCAGGAGCAGCTGCAGGGCGTGGTCGACAAGATCAGCAAGTTGCCGCTGGACGAAATTGCCAACAACCTCAACGGCAGTCTCAGCGAGATGCAGAAGACCTTGCGCCAGGTCAACGCCGAGGTCCTGCCGCAGATGCGCGGCACCTTGCAGCAGACCCAGAAGACACTGGCTGCGGCCAATTCCACCTTCGCCGAGGACTCCCCAGAGCGTCAGCAGTTGAGCCAGGCCATGGACGAAGTCCAGCGCACTGCCCGTTCGGTCCGGGTGCTGACCGACTTCCTCAGCCGCAACCCCGAAGCGCTGATCCGTGGCCGCACCAAACAGGGTGAACCGGATGCCTTCCGTAGCCCGGGCAATACTTCTCGTGAAATTCAATCGGACGCCCAACCATGATCAAACGCAGCCTGATACTAGCCGCCGGCCTGGGCCTGAGCGCCTGCAGCTCGCCGGTCACCCACTACTACACACTGCAGGACACCGCGCCAGGCGCGCCGACGCGCTTGGCCGCACCGTCGTTTCAGTTCGAAATGCTGAGCGTGCGCATGCCGGTGCAGGTCGACCAGCCGCAACTGGTGGTGCGTCAGGACCGAGGCAATCTGGCGATTCTGGAAAACGATCGCTGGAGCGCACCGCTGGCCGATGAGTTTCACGACGCGCTGACGGATCGCCTCGAGCGTCAGTTGGGTACGCGTGATCTGGCTGGATTGCCCAAGGATTCGCAACGACCGGTGCTGTCGTTGCAGACGGACGTGCGTCGCTTCGACTCGCTACCGGGGCAGTACGCGTTGGTCGACGTGGTGTGGAGCCTGGGTATGCGCGGTGGGGCGCAGCCGCGCCGTACATTGACCTGTGCTAGCCAGATTCGTGAAACGGCGGGAGGTGAACTGAGCAGCCTGGTGGTGGCACATCAGCGGGTGATCGATCAATTGGCGAAGCAGATCGCAACGACCGCTCGCCAATGGGCGCAGGGCAGCGGCGCCTGTCCTAGCTGATAGCGCGCGGCACGGTGGCCAGAGCTTTTTCGACACCGTCGAGCAACTGGCCTAGCGTCCACGGCTTGCGCACGAAACTGACGGGGATAGTCACGCCGGAGCTTTCTGGCGTTTCGTGCCCCGACATGATCATGATCGGGATCTCCGGCCAGGTCTGTGCCGTGTAATTGGCCAAGCCTGCGCCGTTCATGCTGCCGGGCATGAGGATATCCGTCAGCAACAAATTAACTTTGTTGGAATTCTGGTTTAAGTACTCAAGGGCTTGATCCGCAGATTCGACACCCGCGGTCTTCCAACCCTCCTCGCCCAGCAGTTCGCAGACGAACTCGCGAATCAGCGCTTCGTCTTCCACCACCAGAACCAGGTTCGCTTCTTTGTTGGAAGCACCGTCGATGCGCGGCGAATCAGTCATTGCCAAATCCTTCTGTGTACTTGAATTAATTGAGGAAAGTTACCGCCGCGATGGCGACTCCCACACTCAGGTTAGGAGAGCGGAAAAGCTTACGAATTCCATTTGTCGAGGTTGCGCCGACGAACGGTAAAGAGCCTGCCTGTGTCGGAGGGGTGAGCGGTGTTCAATCCACTCCACTGAGCAGGATTCCGCTCTCTTCTTCGGCCAGTACAACGGCCCGTTCGAGGTCTCCAGCGCTTGTGCCATGGATGAGGTAAAGCACGTCGCTCTGCACCACCTGCGTCCCTCTGCCGACCTTGAGGTCAAGGCCGGCACCCTTGTTCTGGGGCGCGCCGGCCCGGCGGGCGATTTCTGCCAGTCGCCAGCCGTCGAGCTGCGCGACTCGGCCGTCGCAAGGTGCGCGTACGGCCCAGGTCAGCGGGCTGGGCAGGACGGGCGCCTTGCGGCCCTGGGCATCGATGATGCGCTCGAACGCGACCAGGGCATGGCCTTCGTCCAGCAGGTGCTCGGCGCGTTGCCGGCCTGCCTCGACACTGCCGACCCGCGGATCCCAGGCGAGAATGCGCGCGGCGAACAGTAGGGCTTTTTCGCGCAGGTCGGCGGGGGCCTCGACGGCCCCCTCGAGTACCCAGCGGACATCGCGCACTTCCAGCGCTGGTCCGATGCCCCGCCCGACCGGCTGCGAGCCATCGGTGACAATCGCTTCGACGGTCAGCCCCAGCAAAGCGCCGACCTGCTCGAACAGCTCGCCGAGAACCTGCGCCTGCTCGCGGGTCGCCAGCTTGGTGCGAGGACCGAACGGCAGATCGACGATGACGTGGGTCGAGCCAGCGGTGAGTTTCTTGGACAGAATAGAAGCGACTGCCCACCGCGTGGAATCGATGTTCAGCGGTCGCGTGATGGCGTTCATCACTTCGTCCAGATGTGAATGGTTGAGACGGCCGTTCCAGGCGATGCAAGCGCCCGTCACAGCAACACAGTGGCGCACCTGCTCCGGACTCAGTTCCACTTCGGCCAGGACCTCCATGGCGTCGGCCGTGCCAGCCGCCGAGGTGATCGCCCGCGAGGAGGTCTTGGGCATGAGCAAGCCCTGCGCCGCGATGATCGGCACCACGATCAAGGTGATTCGGCTACCGGGGACGCCGCCCATCGAGTGCTTGTCGACCACGATGGGGCGATCCCAGCGCAGGGTCGGCGAAAACCGCGTACGCACCCTGGCCAACGCTACCACTTCGGCATCCGACAGGTGCTGGCTGGCACTCACCAGAAACGCGCTGATCTGGTGGTCGCGATAGCCCCCGGCGATGATGTCGCGCAGCACCTGCTCGTACTGCGCTTCGTCCAGCTCGTGCCCCTCGAGCTTGCGCTGCAGCAGCGGATGACTGGCCGGCATAGGGGCATGGCGCTGGGTAACGGTCTCGACGGCTTCGATGAAACGTGCAATGCCCTCGGCCAGGGTGCCGTCGTTATCGACCCGCAGGGTTTCGATGTCCGCAGGCAGCGGGTCAACCTGACGCAAGACCCGGGCACTGGCCTGCTCGGCGCTCTCTCGACCGCGCCCCAGGATACGTGCGGCAAGGACCTCGGGCGAGGCGCTGACCTGGACTACCACCAGATGCGGAACCAGGGTCGCAACGTTCCGGATCATCCGGCGCGAGCCGTTGGCAATGACGTGGCGGCCCGCCTCCAGCGCATGCAGCAGATCGACGGACAACCCGTAACTCAGACCGTGAGCATGCCAGCTGAGCAGGAACTCCCCGGCCGCCAGGCTGGCCTGGAACTGCTCGGGGCTCACGCCGGTGTGATCTTCACCCGGCGCCCCACTGGGGCGAGTGATGGTGCGACGGGCGAACAGGTACTGGCCGCCGTTGCCCAGGCGGGCACGGGCGCCTTCAATGAGCGAGTCCTTGCCCGCCCCGCTCGGCCCCACCACAAAGAAGAAAATGCCCTGCGCCATGAATGTGCTCCGCCTGCCCGCCGACGCCGGCAGTCTACGCCATTATTTGCACCCCAGGCTGGCACCCATGCTGCAAGCATGGAGCGCAGCGATTATCATCCCCCGCGAACGGGACGCTACGGTGTGTCAGATCAACTGCGGTGCAGCTTTCGCGGCCACGGACCGCTCCCACGGGGCTCGTGGTGGGCCATCAACCTATTTATCACTGTTGCAGGAGTGCTTGCATGTCCCCCACCCCCGGCCTGCCCGAGCAGGCAAGCGCCGACACGTACCGCAAGATCGTCTGGCGGTTGATCCCGTTCCTGTGCTTCTGCTACCTCGCCTCGTACCTGGACCGTATCAATGTCGGCTTTGCCAAACTGCAGATGCTCGACACGCTGCACATGAGCGAAACCGCCTACGGGCTGGGCGCCGGCCTGTTCTTCGCCGGCTATATCCTGTTCGAGGTGCCCAGCAACCTGGTGCTGCAGAAAGTCGGCGCACGGCTGTGGATCGCCCGCATCATGATCAGTTGGGGTGTGCTCTCCGGGTTGACCATGTTCGTCACCACCGAGTGGCACTTCTACGTGCTGCGCTTTTTGCTAGGCGCCGCCGAAGCCGGGTTTTTGCCGGGGGTGCTGTTCTACCTCAGCCAATGGTTTCCCTCGTACCGACGCAGTCGCATCATCGCCCTGTTCATGATTGGCCTGCCCTTGTCGAGCCTGCTCGGCGGGCCGTTGTCGGGCTGGATCATGGGCAACTTCGACGGCGTCAGCGGCCTGCACAACTGGCAATGGCTGTTCCTCCTCGAAGCCATACCCACGGTGGTACTAGGGGTGCTGTGCCTGGCCATTCTGCCCAACGGCATTGCCGATGCGGCCTGGCTGAGCGAGCGTGAGAAAATACAACTGCAGGCCGTGCTGGCCAAGGACGACAGCGAGCACCAGGGTGGCCAGTCATTTCGCGCAGGCTTTTTCGACATCAAGGTGTGGATGCTTGGCGGCATCGACTTCTCGATTCTGCTGAGCGCCTATGCCATGGGCTTCTGGCTGCCCACCTTCATCCGCAACGCCGGGGTCGCCAATGTCAGCGACATCGGCCTGCTGGTGGCCATCCCCAGCCTGGCCGGGCTGATCGGCATGTTGGCCATCGGCGCCAGTTCGGACCGGCACCGCGAGCGGCGCTGGCACATCATCGTGCCGTTCATCGTCGGCGCAGCCGCCATGTTCCTCAGCACCTTCTTCACCCAGAACGTGGCGATCACCGTTCTGCTGTTCTCGGTGGCCTCGCTGGCCATCATCGGGGCGGTGCCGGTGTTCTTCAGCCTGCCAGCCACCTTCCTCAAGGGCACTGCGGCGGCCACCGGTTTTGCCCTGGCCTGCTCGCTGGCCAACATTGCCGGCCTGGTCAGCAACTCGCTGATGGGCGTGGTGATGGACCGTTTCCATAGCCCGCAGATCGCCCTGTGGATTTTCGCCGCCTGCTTGCTGCTCAGTTGTCTGCTGGTGCTGGCGCTGCCGGCCAAAACCGTCAATCGTTGAAATGCCCGGCGCAGGCACCCATGGGCCATGTCTAAGCTCAGATCCAAAAGGTATTTATAGTTGGTTTTTTAGATCATTTAGGATTGGGATCCGGCGTGCCAGCCGGTTCTCCCTTGCTGAGGAATGATCTTCATGACCCTGTATTCCCGCCTGTCCAAACCGTTGCTGGCCGCCACCGTGCTGCTGGCCAGCTTTGCCAGCGTCGCCCAGGCAGCAAGCCCTGCCGAGGTTCGCCTGGACTACGCCTACTACTCGCCCACCAGCCTGGTCCTGCGCCATTTCGGCTGGCTGGAAAAAGCCCTGCCCGGCACCAAGGTCGACTGGGTGCTCAGCCAAGGCAGTAACCGCTCGCTGGAATACCTGAATGGCGGCAGCATCGACTTCGCCTCAACGGCGGGCCTTGCGGCGGTACTGAGCCGCGCCAACGGCAGCCCGATCAAGACCGTGTACGTCGCCAGCCGGCCGGAATGGACGGCCTTGGCAGTGCGCAGGGATTCGCCGATAAAGACTGTGGCCGACCTCAAGGGCAAGAAGATTGCAGCCACCAAAGGCACTGACCCCTTCCTGTTCACCCTGCGCACCCTGCAACAAGCGGGGTTGAGCAAGGACGACGTGGAGCTGGTTCACCTGCAGCATGCCGACGGCCGCACGGCGCTGGAGCGCGGCGATGTCGATGCATGGGCCGGGCTTGATCCGCTGCTGGCAGCCAGCCAGTTGCAGGCTGGCTCGCAGTTGCTGTACCGCAACATCGAGTTCAACAGTTATGGGGTGATCAGCGTCACGGAAAAATTCGCCGCCGAACACGCCGACACCGTCGTTCAGGTCATCCAGGCCTACGAGCAGGCCCGAAGCTGGGCGCGGGAACACCCGGACGATCTGGCCGCCCTGTTGGCCAAGGAATCGGGGCTACCGTTGGACGTGGCCAAGCTGCAACTCTCGCGTACCGATTTCAGCGACTCGCAGCCGGGCCCCAAGCAGATTCAAGCCCTCAAGGCCGCCGCGCCGATCCTGACCGCCGAAGGCCTGGTGCGCAAAGGCGTGGACGTCAACGAGGTCGTCGACCGCCTGATCGAACCCCGCTTCGGCGCCCAAGTTATCGGGAAACAGTGACGCCATGAGCGCCTCGGAAAACACCCTGCCCAAGGCAGCACCGGCCGCGCGACCTGTTTCACCGGCCTGGCGTCGCGGGGCCAAGGGCTGGCTGCTGCCGTGCCTGATCGTTGCGGTGCTGGAAGTCGTGGTGAGGGCTGGCTGGATCCCGGCCTACCAGATGCCGGCGCCCAGCGATGTCGCAGTGACACTGGTCGAGCTGGCGCAAGGTGCGCTCGGTAAGCATGTGCTTGCCAGCGTCGGCCGCGTGCTCGCCGGTTTCGTCATCGGTGCGTCCCTGGCCTTGGTGTTCGCCGCATGGGTGGGCTTGAGCCGGGAAGCCGAAGCTTATCTTGAGCCGACCTTCGCCGGTCTGCGGGCCATACCGAGTTTGGCCTGGGTGCCATTGCTGCTGTTGTGGCTGGGCATCGACGAGACGTCCAAGGTCGTGCTGATCGCCATCGGCGCGTTCTTTCCGGTGTACGTCAACGGCGTGGCCGCCATACGCAACATCGACCGCAAGCTGGTCGAAGTCGGCCAGATGTATGGCTTCAATGCACGCCGGCTGACGTTGCGCATTCTGCTCCCGGCAGCCATGCCAGGGCTGTTCACGGGGCTGCGCAGCGGGCTGAGCATGGCCTGGATGTTTCTGGTGGCTGCCGAATTGATCGCCGCCACCAAAGGCCTGGGTTACCTGCTCAGCGATGGCCGCGAAACCTCGCGACCCGATATCGTGCTGGCGGCCATCCTGGCCTTGGCGGTATTGGGCAAGCTTAGCGACGGCGTACTCGCAGCCGTAGAAAGACGGTGCGTCAGCTGGCGCGACGCATTCACCGGTGAAGCTGCGGGGGGATCGTCATGAACGAGGCCTTGTTGAGCATTCACGTCCGACGCAAGGCGTTCGGCGACACCCTGGTGCTCAGAGATGTCGAGTTGCAGTTGCAACCCAGCGAGGTCGTCAGCCTGCTGGGCCCCAGTGGCTGTGGCAAGAGCACCCTTCTGCGCATCGCTGCCGGGCTGGATCGGGACTACAGCGGCGAGCTGAACAGTGCGGGCGAGTCGGTGGCGTTCGTGTTCCAGGAGCCGCGGCTGATGCCTTGGCTCGACGTTGCGCGGAACATTGGTTTCCACGACGACGCACGCTACGACAAGGCGTGGGTTGGGCAGTTGATCGACGAAGTGGGTCTGAGCGGATTTGCCCAGGCGTTACCCAAGGCATTGTCTGGCGGGATGGCGCAGCGTGTAGCCATTGCGCGTGGCCTCTATTCGCGGCCCAGAGTGCTGCTGCTGGATGAGCCGTTCAGCGCTGTGGACGCGTTCACGCGAATGAAGCTGCAGGATTTGTTGCTGGACCTGGCGCGGCGACACGACATCGCGTTGCTGCTGGTGACCCACGATGTGGATGAGGCGCTGTACCTGAGTGATCGGGTGCTGGTGATGGGGCATCGGGCCAGTGGGATCGGCAGTGCCATCGATGTAGGGTTGGCGCAGCCACGGGATCGGCGGGATTCGGTTTTGGCTGAACTAAGAATACAGGCCCTGACTCAGCTGAAGTCAGCGCATGTGGTTTGATCTTTTTGTATAGCTTGAGGGCCTCTTCGCGGGCAGAGCCCGCTCCCACATGTACCCAACACACATTGGATCTTTTGTGGGAGCGGGCTCTGCCCGCGAAGAGGCCCGAGCAGACAAAACAAAGCCCGCCACCCGAGCGCAGCCCTACAAAATAGGCTTGCCCCCAGTCACCGCATAGCGTGAACCCGAGATATAGCTGCTCTCATCCGACCCCAGCAGCACATAGATCGGCGACACCTCGACAGGCTGGCCCGGACGGCCCAGCGGCGTCTCCTCGCCAAAGGTCTTCACCGCTTCGGGCGGCATGGTTGCGGGAATCAGCGGCGTCCAGATCGGACCCGGTGCCACGCTGTTCACCCGAATGTTCTTCTTGCCCAGCAGCTGCGCCAGGCCAGCGGTGAAATTGGCAATCGCGCCCTTGGTGGTCGCATACGGCAGCAAGGTCGGCTTGGGCATGTCCGAGTTGACCGAACTGGTGTTGATGATCGAGCCACCCGATGGCATGTGCGGCACCGCAGCCTTGCAGATACGAAACATCGCGGTGATGTTGATATCGAAGGTGCGCACCCATTCCTCGTCCGGAATTTCGTCCAGAGTCTCGTGGCTCATCTGGAACGCGGCGTTGTTGACCAGTACATCGATGCGACCAAAACGCTCGACCGTCTTCTCGACGATGGCCAGGCACTGTTCACGCTCAGCCAGGTCGCCCGGCAGCAGCAGGCACTGTCGCCCTGCTTCCTCGACATAACGCGCCGTGTCCTTGGCATCCTCATGTTCGTCCAGGTAGGAAATCACCACGTCCGCACCTTCGCGAGCGTAGGCAATTGCCACGGCGCGACCGATGCCGCTGTCACCCCCGGTAATCAGGGCGACCTTGTTGGCCATCCGGCCCGAACCCTTGTAGCTGGTTTCGCCACAATCGGGCACTGGATTCATCTTCGACTGCGTGCCAGGCACCGACTGTTGCTGCGGCTCGAACGGCGGAGTTGGATAGTTGGCCATGTGTACCTCAAAGGTTGACGAAAGACGACTGGCTTGATCGGTGAGCGGAAAACGCCTGCACCGAAAAAGATTCACTGTGCAAAGTCGACTTCCCTGCCGGCGCAAAAGTTTGAATTTTCTGCCCAGCTGATTCGTTGTCGTCCATCTCGCCATCCCTGTCACCGGCAATGAAGACGCAAGGAATCTCTCGCGTCAGGCCGAGTCACAACCCTGTAACCGATGTATTTTTCCATCAAGCAGCCAGAGAGGCATTCATGAGCAACGTCGAACTTGAGCACGAAGTACTCACCCGTTTGCTGCACGCCCATCCCCACGGCCTGGGCAAGGAAATCCTCGACAACTATCGGGGTGAAAAGGCTGTCGCCGGCATGATCAAGACCCTCCAGGAGCGAGGGCTGATACAAGGCAAGCCGGTCACGGTCGAAGACCATGAGCCTGCACTCGAATACCCGATCAAGCTGAGCAGCTCCGGGGTCGAAGCCGCGAAGAAACACGACGCCGAAAAAGGCGCCAACCCGCACGCCGTCTCGTAGGGCCGCGCAGGTGCAAGGGGCATCAAGTCAGCTTGATGCCCTTTTTTGTCGGAAAACGAATGCCTTGAAACAGCGGGTCAACTGAGAAGACCAAGACTCAGGCGCAGGTGACGGCCTTGACGAATATCAGTTGCAGAAAGCGGCTGATGTAATCGTCCTGCGCATAGGCATCGGCCAGACAGGCGCGCGCCTTGTCCAGGTGCTCCTGCAAGCGCCGCTTTACTTCATCTTCACCACACAACGCCATGAAGGTCGACTTGCCATCGTCCTTGCCTTGATCCTTGGCCGTGCCTGGGCTGTGGTCGTGAAGATCGTCGTACAGCTGGAAAGCCTGCCCCAGCTCCAAGGCGAAGCATTGCAGCACAGCGCGCGTAGGGGGCGGTGCATCGCTGATCAGATAGGCCATGTCCATGATCGCGCTGAACAACACCCCGGTCTTGAGGTTGTTGGTGGCGGCGATTTCTTCGGCGGTGCGTGGATGCAGGCCATCGCGCAGGTCCTGCAACTGACCACGGGCCAGGCCATGAGCGCCGATGGCATTCGCCATGATTTCCACCAGTTGGGTACGGATCGAGGGCTTGAGCCCCTCGATACCCGCCACCACCGCAAACGCACGGGACAACAGCGCCACCGCCGCCAGAATGGCAACGTCCTCGCCATAGGCCAGGTGCGTGGTGACACGACCGCGACGCAGCTTGGCGTTGTCCATGCACGGCATGTCGTCGAGCACCAGGGAGGCGGCGTGCACCATTTCCACCGCACAGCCCAGGTCCAGCGCAGCCTGATCACTGGCGCCCAGGCCGTTAGAGGCCAGGATCAACAGGATCGGACGCATCCGCTTGCCCGGTGCCAAGGCACCGTCGCGCATTGCCGTGGCCACCAGGTCGCGCTCGTTGCTCGCTACCGGCAGCAAGGCGTCCAGACGCGACTCGATGGTGTGCCGCAGCAAAGCCATGTGCTCGGTGAAACCGGTATCGCTGGTCGCGGGCGTATCAGCTGTCATCGTTCCCTCTGTTCTTGTTTCGAGTCCTGCGGCGGCCGGAGACGAGGTTTCGGCAGGATCGGGCACGGGTGCAGACATTCGCAAACAAGGAACGACTGCGCACCGCCGGTGCCTGAGCCTGTGAAGATGGACATACGTTATGCGAATATGAACGCGCCGTACAACTCTCTACCATGGACAGACCGCAGGCGGCCGTAAATGATCCTGAGCAATGGAGCTGACATGAAGCACGACGAGTTGAGTCGACGCAAGGATGACCATTTGGACATCGTTCTGGACCCACTCAGAGCCGGTACGCGAGCAAGCGCCGGCTGGGACGCCGTGCAGTTCGAACACTGTGCCTTGCCTGAACTCGATCTGGCCGACATCGACCTGCGCAGCTCGTTGCTCGGCATCGCCTTGCAGGCCCCGCTGCTGATCAGCTCCATGACCGGCGGTGCAGTGCGCGCCGTGGCGATCAATCACCACTTGGCCGAAGCGGCGCAGGCCCTGGGCATCGCCATGGGCGTAGGTTCGCAGCGTGTAAGTCTGCAAACCGGCAACGACCAGGGGCTCACCCGTGAGCTGCGGCGCATTGCCCCGGACATCCCCCTGCTGGCCAACATCGGCGCGGCGCAGTTGCTTGAAAAAGACGGCATGGACCTGGCCCACCGCGCGGTCGACACCCTGGAAGCCAACGGCTTGATCATTCATCTCAACCCGCTGCAGGAAGCGGTGCAGCCCGAAGGCGACCGACACTGGCGAGGCGTGCTGGCGCAGATTGCCCGTGCGGTGACCGTGCTCAAGGTGCCGGTGGTGATCAAGGAAGTCGGCGCGGGGCTTTCGGCCAGCGTGGCGCAGACTTTGGTCGAAGCCGGTGTGCAGGTCATCGATGTGGCGGGCGCAGGCGGGACCAGTTGGGCCGCGGTGGAAGGCGAACGCGCCACCCGGGCGGCCGACCGCGCGGTGGCCATGGCCTTCGCCGGCTGGGGCATTCCCACCGCCACCTGTATCCAGACCGTGCGTCAAGCGCTGCCTCAGGTACGTTTGATCGCTTCGGGCGGCGTGCGCGATGGCGTCGATGCGGCCAAGGCCATCCGCCTGGGCGCCGACCTCGTCGGTCAGGCCGCCAGTGTGTTGCCGGGCGCTACGCTGTCCACGGAAGCTGTGATCGAACACTTCGAAGTGGTCATCCGCCAGCTTCGCGTAGCCTGTTTCTGCACCGGTTCGGCCAATCTGACAGGGCTGCGTCATGCCCGTCTGCTCGATTCGCAGGCCTTGCCTCGATGAGCCATTTCGGCGTCGTCGCGCCCGCCTATTACAGTCATTTCCACGCGTTGCAGGCGCTGGCCCAGGAGCTCATGCAGCGCGGTCATCGAGTCACCTTTTTTCACCAGGCCGATGCGGTGCGTTGGGTCACGGCCCCGGGCATCGGCTATTGCGTGCTGGGCGCCGCCAGCCACCCGCCCGGCAGCCTGCAACGCAGTCTCCGCCTGGCGGCCAGCCCAGGCACACCCTGGGGCCTGCGGCAGATCATCGAGCAGTTGGCCGCCACCACTCGCATGTTCTGCAACGAGCTACCGGCCGCCCTGGAGCAGCACGGTGTCGACGCGCTGCTGTGCGATCAAATGGAAGCGGGCGGTGGCCTGGTCGCGGAAAGCCTGGGGCT
>Ga0308158_10001275_pt1 | contig 27888 bp, 18 predicted proteins | sample PhyBR2_FD_201038 | JGI IMG/M metagenome (GOLD analysis project Ga0308158, IMG submission 201038) | Phyllosphere microbial communities from UC Gill Tract Community Farm, Albany, California, United States - DLSLB.R2 | ecosystem: Host-associated > Plants > Phyllosphere > Unclassified | place: USA... | reverse complement strand
GACAATTTAATGTCTGCGGGTTCCTGAAAAGAAGAATTTTGAATACCGTCTTCCATGAAAAGAGAATTATAAAGGTGTGCGAATTTCTAAAAAGTTCTCCGTTTTTAAAAACAGATTTTTATAAAAACCATTTCTAAATAACAATAGTTTACAGTTATAATATAAATACTAGGTTAAGTAGCGCAATTGCTACAAAGAGCGAGTTGATCAATAAAATGCTCGGCTGGTAGAAAGTTAGTGATTTTTTTGAATAAAGACGATGTTGGAATGGAAGAATGTTGTTACAAAAACAATCGATTGATTTGGTGTGGAAAACTATTTTGTTAGGATTTGATTCTTTGCTAATGGCCGTTTAAAAGATGTTATAACGTTTTTTTTGTGCAAAAATTGTGTTAAAAAACAGAGATTTGCTGACGAATAATAGAAAGTGGATGTGTTGTAGTGTGTTAAGTTTATATTAAGTCCTTTGTTATTTGAAATCTCTTAGTAATTTTGCTTAACATTTTTTAACAAATCACATTATATGAAAAGATCTTTACTCTTTTTCGCTCTTGTTATGGCCAGCTATGGTGCTGTACAAGCTCAGGTCACGACAAGTAGCGTTACAGGTATTGTAAAAGAGGCAAACGGCAGTGTTACTTCGGGAGCAACTATCAAAGCGACACACGTGCCATCAGGAACTGTTTATTCGGGTTCTTCAAACTCAGTCGGCCGTTTTAATTTACCAGCGATGCGTGTTGGTGGCCCTTATAGGATAGAGGTAACCTACGTGGGACAGAATCCGATTGTTTATAATGATGTTTACATACAATTAGGGCAACCTTATGTATTGAACAGTACTTTTGGAAGTGCTGAAACTGTTTTGGATGAAGTTTCTGTTACAAGGACCAGTGGATCAAAAAATTTAAAAACTGGTGCTGAAACATCCATTTCTAGAAAACAGATAGAAAATTTGCCAACTGTTTCACGTTCAATTGAGGATTTTACAAGATTGACTCCTCAAGCTGATGTAAAAGGCCAATCTGTGTCGATTGGTGGTATGAACAACAGATTCAACCAATTTACTATTGATGGAGCGGTGACGAATGATGTGTTTGGTCTTAATGCGAACGGATTAAATGGAGGAGGTAGCGGGACGAACCCCATTTCTTTGGATGCTATTGAGCAGATGTCTGTTCAAGTTGCGCCATTTGATGTTCGTTCAAGTGGATTTGCCGGCGGTGGTATTTCAGCTGTAACTAAATCTGGTACCAACCAATTTCAAGGATCAGTATATCACTATTTCCGCAACCAGGATTTTACTGGAAAAACGCCGAAATCCTTAGTTAAAGACGGTGAAGAAAGGACTAAATTAGCGAACTTTTCAGAGAAAACTTACGGAGTACGTTTAGGTGGGCCTATTGTTAAAGATAAATTATTCTTTTTTGTAAATTACGAACATACAAAAAATAACACCCCTGAAAATTATCCAGTAGGATCGTCCAGTTCCAATTTATTAGAAGCTGATGCACAACGTATTTATGATATTGCATTGAGTAAATATAGTTATGATGCCGGTTCATATACTGATTTAGTAGATGAAAACAAGTCAAATAAAGTAATGACGCGTTTGGACTGGAATATTAATGAAAAAAATAAACTTTCATTGAGATATAATTATGTGGACGGAGTTGATATGGGCAATACGCGTACAGCATCATCATTAACTTTTGGTAACGGTGCGATTTTAAAAGATTTTAAGTCGAATACGCTTACTTTGGAACTCAGCAGTCGCATTAATAATTCATTTGCGAATAGCTTTATTGCTGGTTATTCAAGAGTAAGAGATGCCAGAAGTTACAAAGGACAATTGTTTCCGAATGTAAGAATTAATACTGCAAAAGCTGGTACCTATTATCTTGGTGTAGATCCGTATAGCAATATCAATCAGTTAGATCAGGATGTTTATACTTTATCGAATAACTTGACTTGGTATAAAGGATTGCATACATTAACTTTCGGTACGCATAATGAGTTTTACAAAATGTATAATGCATATACGCAAAATTCGAATGGCGCATTTGTATTTAGTGATTCCAAAGCTGGTGATATTAATCCTGCTACTGGAAATGTATATACAGCGATTGAAAACTTTGAAAGGGGTATGGCAAATAGTATGAACTATAGTTATAGTAATACAGATGATCCTCGCCAAGGAGCTAAATTTGATGCAATTCAGCTCGGATTTTATGTTCAAGACGAGTACCAAATGCAGGATAATCTAAAAATTACTGCTGGTGTTCGAGTGGATATTCCTATTTACTTAGATAAGCCAATGGAAAATACTGATTTTAACAATTCAATTTTGGCAAAACAGTATAATGTCCAAACCAATCGTATGCCTAGTGCTCCTTTGATGTTTTCACCTAGAATTGGGTTCAACTGGGATGTTAATAGAGATCGTTCGACTGTAGTACGTGGAGGAATGGGAATTTTTACTTCACGAGTTCCATTTGTATGGGCGGCAGGTGCGTTTACACAAAGCGGTGCATTATTGGGCGGAAATAGCTTAGGAAATGGTACTGATGCCAATGTTCCATTTATCAGCGATGTTAACAAATTGCCTAAATATGATGGAGCGGTGACACCATCAGGAAATATTACAGTACTTGATAAGAATTTGAAATTACCTCAGATTGCTCGTTTCTCTGGTGGAGTTGATCAGGTATTGCCTTATGGAATCAAAGGTACATTAGAGTTTATCTACTCAAAAAATTTGAGTGCATTTAACTTTAGAGATTTAAATCTTGAGCGTCCGATTGGAACGTTAGAAGGAGCAGATAATCGTTTAGTTTATGATGCGAATAATAATAACCGTCGTGTCCTAGATAACTATACAGAAGTTATTTATGTAAATAATGTAAATAAAGGTTATTCATGGTCTACAACTGCGTCTTTGTCAAAAAGTTTCTTGTTTGGTCTAGATGCGTCAGTAGCCTATACTTATACTGCTGCCAAAGATTTAATCTCTGGTACCTCGTCCCAGAATCAGTCAAATTGGTATAGAGTAGCTTCTGTAAATGGTTCAAACAACGTAACACTTGCCCATAATCCATTTAGTACCGGAAGTCGTGTGATAGGATTTTTATCTTTCTCAAAAGAATATTTGAAACATTTGGGAACATCTGTGTCTTTAGTGTATACAGGTCAGTCTGGGGCGAGATTCTCTTATTTAGCTGGCGGGAATTTAACTGGTTATGCAACATCATCTAGTAATCAGTATAATCTAATGTATATTCCTAAAGATCAATCAGAAATCACTTTTGTTCAAAATGGAGCGCAAACCCCACAAGATCAGTGGGAAGCTCTTAATGGATTTATCGAATCAAATGATTATCTGAAATCAAGAAGAGGGCAATATGCCGAGAGAAATGGTGCGAGAACACCTTTTTCCCATAAATTTGATCTAAAAATTGTTCAAGATTTGTTTACCAACATTGGAAATACAAAGAATAAACTTCAGCTTTCAGTTGATATTATGAACGTTGGAAATTTACTAAATGGCAATTGGGGGAAACAATATACTGGTGTAGGAAGTTTCTGGGACAATAGTTTTATACCGGTAACATTTGCCGGATATGAAGGAACTACAAAGAAGCCAACATATCGTTTAGGCAATGTAAATGAAAATGTACCTTATTATGTACAAGACATCTATTCAAGATGGTCTGCACAAGTGGGAATTCGTTACATATTCAATTAATTTGAATAATTTTTCAAAAAAAGGCCGTCCTAAAGCTGGGATGGCCTTTTTTTGTGTTAATATTTTGAAATTCTCTTGCTAATAATTTGGTTAGATCTTTAAATTTTTTGATTTGGCAGAATCGTCAGGGATATGCCAAACCCTACAAAGAATTAAAACGCTATTTTCATCGACCCAATTGTTGAATAGGATAGTTGCTAATGACCTTTATTCAATCAATCTATTATTTTAGATTTTCTCTTAAAATTGGATTGGCATCACTTTTATAGGCTTTTTGAGAGTGCTCTAATTTTATGAATTTACGCTTACTAAGTTGGTAAGTTTGTGGTCTAAGCTAGATTTAGGGACAGTTGAATACGTTTGTTTGATCGAATATCGTACAATTATTAATCCTGCAGGCCAAAGCCCTTAAAAATCCTTTAAAAATGGCTAATTTTCACAAGGATGGGAGAGAACTGCCTACAGAAAAGATTCCTCCTACTTACACCAAATTAAATCGGGAAAAAGCTGGAGTCAATCTCCTAAATTATTGAGCAAATTTGGGTTGTATTTTGCCTACATATTTCAAGTACACGTTAAGCACTATTTAAGCACAGACATAGTATTAATTACGCAACTGTTGCGTAGGCGGATTGAGAAAGGGAAAATGTACTATAACAGTGCTTCTCTGGTAGTACTAAATTACTGGGGTAGAAGTCGTAATTTACCTGCTCTAAAATACCTTCAAAAAAAATAGCAAAACAAGAAATTTCTTCGAATAGCCTTCGAATCTGTTCTGTACCGGAGCTCATGGTCTAAGAAATCAAATCGCTAGTTATAGGCCAAAAATGGCAGAGTTCTTTTGGATCCAATACATCCGTAATAAACTGGTGGGCCTCATGTGCGGGAAATGATCTGGAAGACACCGAGGAGTACCGCTATTTTTTGATTGGTTTAGACCTTTTACTTTTCCGGTATTCTTTATAATTTCCGTGTTTTTCGTATTCGAGCGTCCCTTCTTCACAGTAACTGCCCAGATAGACCGAGAATCTATTGCTTTGTTCCTTGTCGGCATCCATTTGTTTGATCACGTCAGAGACACGTCTGGGAACTTCAAAGAAATCGGAATTGTAGACAAGTTCATCAAGTTCTTTCGTGAGTTCAATCCGCCGTTTTGACTCAGGAGGAATATTGTAGAGCGGTGTTAAATCTATTTGTTTTTTGAATATTGTATGTGGTTGAATTTTCAAAGCACGGCAGATTAGGATAAAGTTGTTCAGCGAGGCACCTTTTCCTCTTTCAATGGCCGCTATTGTGTTGGTGGTTAATCCTGTCATATTGGCTACATCTTTCAGTGAGTAGTATATTTTCTCACGTTGAATGCGCAATTGCTCGCCAATTTCCTCAAGTATTTGCTCATTAATATCTCCCATATACAAATGGAAAACTTATTTGCGTATTTTTAGAATAAATATATTTTAATTTTATTTGCGCAAATAAATATTTATTTTTATATTTGTTTCATCGAGAGCCGATTACTAAATATGAGAGGCAACAACAGCTTTGTAGATGAGGTTGAATCTGTTGTTTTATGACTAAGATCTAATAAATGAGTAAATTAAGTTTTAAAAATATCGCAAAGTCACCAGAATAAAATTGATTTCAATTTTATAGGCTTGTATCTAGCATCCTATGTTGATAACCCCTATTATTGACTTGTAACTGCCATTCAAAGCATAGGATTAATGAAAAATAAATATTTAAATCGTTGAAATGGACTCCTTAAGGAGTTTGTTTAAGCACTGTTTTTGCGCAAAAAAGAAGTAAATATTTTGCGTGAGGGATGTTCTTTGACTTATTGGTATTGAAAAAGGAGAATATAAACGTTTAAGCTGATCGGCAGTTTTGCTGATCGGTTTGATGATGATAAGAGGCATCTTGTTATGCCATAGGGTGAGCGCAATGGCGACTCACTGAATACCCTTTTTTAATAAAGAAGTTGGGATCATCAATAGTTTTGTTGATCTAGATTTAAATCTATAATGTTGATGATCTCAAAATCAGGGTATGCACAACTGGAATTCGTGACGCCCAATTATATGTCTAGATGTCAACGATCTAAAAATGAGTGGTATACACAACTGAAAAGTATTCTAATTGAGATATTCAACGATCTTGATGATCTCAAAAAGTAGGGGCATACACAACTGATCCTATAAAATACATCAGGACCTTCTGGATGTTGATGATCTCAAAAAGAGGGTATAAACAACTGAGTCTTGTTTGTGAAACGTGAGAAATTTGATGTTGATTATATGCAATTAGTGTTTGGCTGCTACCGCAATTAATTACCTTGCGTAATATGTGAAAAGTAAGAAAATTTTCAAAATTATATATTGAGGCATCTTGTTATGCCGTAGGGTGAGCGCCAAGGCGACTCACTGAATACCCTTTATCAAAAAGTGTTGGGTAACATTCTACTTTACCTTGTTGATAGTTATTCGGATACTAGGAGCTAGGACGTTAATGATCTCAAATTGTGGGGTAGACACAACTAGGCCCACATTTATTAAAATAAGGACATCAATGTTGATGATCTCAAAATGCAGGGTATATACGACATTGAAAATATAGATCTAAAGCGAGTATTAAGATGTTGATGATCTTAAAAAGTGGGGTATGCACAGCATTGGATGATTTATGATGTCCATAAGGTCGGATCTTGATGATCCCAAAATGTAGGGTATACACAACTTAAATAATTGGGATATACAACTTCTTCAAGGATGTTGATGATCTCAAAATGTAGGGTATATGCAGCTAGCGCGTGGGCTACTACCGTAATTCTCTTGCGTAGTACTCGAAAAGTATGAGAATTTTCAAAATTATATATTGAGGCATCTTGTTATGCCGAAGGATGAGCGCAAAGGCGACTCACTGAATATCCTTTTTAATAAAGATATCGGTTAACATTGAGGCTATGTTCTTGATTATTATTACGATACTAGAAGGTAGGATGTTGATGATCGTAAAAAGTGGGGTATACACAACGACGGACTGTAAACCTGTTGCTTCGGCTTCGAGGTTCATGATCTCATAAAGTAGGGTATACACAACGTAAATTCAGGCAGTTCAGCTGAAAAATAGGTTGTTGATGATATCAAAATGTAAGGTATATGCAACCGATATATTATCAGTAGAATGCATCGTCTAGGATAAAGATGATCTAAAATAAAGGTATACACAACTGTAAGTCAATTATATCAGAGTCGTCGAATGCTGTTGATGATCTGAAAATACAATCTTCTTTTCACTCAATACCAATAAGTTTTTATAACAAAACAACGATTTACACTTACCCGGCTTCGGTTTCCATAAAATCCGTCAAGTTCCGCCGGAGCCGTGGTAAGTTGCTGATATATTGCTAACCATAAAAACGAATTATGAAACTACTTTTACTAAACAAGGACATTAAAACGGCTATTGAACACCTGCACAATGGGCATGAAAAGGGACTTAAATTTTTCTACCAAAAATTCTATGAACATTTCTTTTTTCGTGCCCATCGCGCCACAGATGATGAATGTGCTGGAGAAAGTATTGCTCAGGAAGCATTCCTAAGGCTTTGGCTGTTCCGTGAAAATGTGCATTCCGAATCGGAGGTATTCGAGTTTCTAAAAGTCCAGGTAAAGTCTGCCATTCAGGCTTTTTATCAAAAATCGCGCAATAGATTTCACCGAAGCTTACTCCGCCTCGATAGCATCGAGGATTATCAGGAGTTTATGCTGGGCTATGAACTGGAAGAGGAAAGCGAAGCCGATCTGCTCTATATCGAACAACTGGAATTGGAGAAGAAAAAGAAAATGGATCAAATTAATGCTATTCTGCCTAATCTCAACAGCGATCAACAACTCTTTATCCGTCTTTGCCTAAAATATAGTTTTAACTATGAACGTATCGCTTACTATATGGGGAACATCTCAGATTATGAGGTTGGTCTACACATGGAGAAAACAATTGAATACCTGCGTTCCATTATTCATAGTGAAGAGAAAATGCAGCTGATGGCTAAACCTGTCGAATTTAAATTAAATGACGAAATGACCGAAGAGGAGGCTGAGGTCTTCCGTATGCGCTATGAATTGCAGTATTCCTTTGACAAGATTTCAGAAGCTTTACAATTGGATGGGGGACAGGTGCGTACATTGTTTATTAATGCACATGCAAAAATTAAATCTGCTAAGAAAACGGCATAACTAAATATAAAAAGATATGGCAGCTGATACAATGGTATTGACCCGCAAAATACAGGTTTTTGTGGATTGTGATGATAAAGAAAAACGATCGGAGTATTTTAAACAGCTCTTTGAATGGCAGGATCTTGTCTTCCGTGCTGCGAATATGGTCATTACCCACCAATATGTACAGGAAAATTTGAAAGATCTGATTTATCTACAAGAAGATATTAAAATCAAACTGGCCGATCAGGCAAAAGATCCAGAAGGTGTATTGAATACTTCTCGGATGAATACAACTTATCGCCTGCTGTCCAGCTATTTCAAAGGGCGTATCCCAACGGATATCTTGTCCCAAATAAACACGGCGTTAATAAAATATTTTCAGGCGGACCGCCTCTCATACTGGAAAGGTGAAAAATCGCTCCGCAATTATAAAAAAGATATGCCAATCCCTTTTTCTGGTCGCCAAATTAACTTGAGTAAAGATGAGAATAATAGAGATTTTAAATTCACACTATTCAAAATACCGTTTCGGACATACCTCGGTAAAGACCGATCCGATAAACGGGTATTGCTCCAGCGTGCACTCGTTGGGCAGATCAAAATCTGTAGCAGTGCAATCAAAATTGTCAAAGGCAAGATTTTTATTCTTCTTGCACTCGAGCTTCCAAAAAAAATCCAAGAACTAAAGGATAACGTTATCGCCGAAGCGTCACTTTCCATCGAACATCCCATAGCGGTAACTATCGGAAAGGAGTCCTTTCAGATCGGCAATAAAGAAGAATTTACTTATCGCCGTATGGCTATCCAAGCAGCACGACATCGCTTGCAGAAGGCCGCCGCATTTGATAAAGGTGGGCGTGGGCGTAAGCGGAAAATGAAAAGCTTGGAACACTATAATGAAAAGGAGAAAAATTACGTAGATACCAAACTCCACTTGTATAGCCGGAGGTTAATAGAACTTTGTGTGAAAGCTCAGGCGGGTACTCTTTTATTGGTCAATCAATCCAATAAAGAAGAAATCGCCAAAGAGGATCAATTCCTGTTACGCAATTGGAGCTATTATGGTCTTATCGAAAAAATTAAGTATAAAGCCAAAATGGTCGGTATAAACCTTATTGTTGAATAGTAATTTTAATTTTCTTCGCCATTTTTCCTGAACTTATTCGTCCTTTGTCCCTCTTTTGGTTTACAGTTAGCCTATTGTTGACCTATTACAGTAGGCCAATAGTAGGCTAACTGTAGGTCAACAGTAGGTGAAACTTAAAACGAAGCTAGGAAATCATAGGAGGAAAGTGTTTTCAATTCGGCATTAAATACCGGACGTAAAGTTGGACTCAAAGAAAGTAAACATGAAAAAGCTATTGAATTTGCGCGTACAATGAAACAAGATGGCGTGCCAATGGCGCAGATTATGCGTTATACAGATTTATCTGCCGAAGAAATAGAAAAACTTTAATCATATAATCCGCTGCTACATAACAACCCAATTATTTTTTTGATTATCCTTTGGTATTTATAATCTTTGTATAGATTATAACATACAAATTATGGGAAGCCCCCACGAGCGATCTTTCGGTATAACATTGCCCAATTCTATCGGACATTATCCATTAGGTGATCAGGGACTCGTCCTCTCTTTTGCTGATACAATCTCCCTGGATGTCAATGCGCAGATCCGCCAAATTGCAACCTGCCTCGACAGCTGGCTTCAGCCCGGCATAATCGAATATGTTCCAGCATATACAACAATTACAATTTATTATGATCCGCTGCTGACCTCCTATAATGACTTACTATCTGCTTTGCAACCAATTGTGCGCGATATAGCCGAAAATCAAGAATATAAGCGTGTTAAAAAAGAGATCCCCATCTATTACAACGGGGAAGATCTGGCCTATGTAGCACAATATCATGGACTGTCTGAGCAAGAGGTGGTCCGTATACACAGTGAAGGGGAATATCTGGTGTATATGCTTGGTTTCGTTCCCGGATTTCCTTATTTGGGTGGGATGGACAGCCGGATCGCGACACCGCGAAAAGAGGTCCCCCGTCTGAAGATTGAGGCTGGTGCTGTGGGCATAGCCGGACAACAGACTGGTGTGTATCCCATAGCTACTCCCGGGGGCTGGCAGATTATCGGACATACACCGCTGCAGCTGTTTGACATCACGCAGGAGAACCCCTCACTGCTCGAAGCAGGGGATCGCGTAGCTTTTATTCCCATAACTTACGATGAATTTGTACAACTAAAAAATCAAGGCAATGGGCATTAAAGTCGTTAAAGCGGGTATGCTGACTACGGTACAGGACTTGGGACGCTACGGGCTACAACGTTACGGTATGCCCGTCAGTGGTGCAATGGATAGCTATGCGCTGCGTCTTGGTAATCGTATCCTTGGTAATCCGGACAATGAAGCAGCAATCGAATGTACGCTCCTCGGCCCGACGATTTATTTCGAACAGGGACAGCTTATCGCTATTACAGGGGCCGATCTATCACCCACGATCGATGGTAATCCGCTGCCCATGTGGAGACCGTTCTTTATAGGGGCTGGTTCACTGCTCTCTTTCGGACAGCCAAAGTTAGGTTGCCGGGCTTATATTTGTTTTCAGGGTGGGCTTGATATCCCCGAATTAATGGGTAGCAGATCAACATACAGTAAAGGACAAATAGGCGGCTGGCAAGGACGCCCTCTTCAGGAAGGCGATAAGATCGCTTTTCGTCGCTATTATGTAGGGAAAGAGGAGGCGTTTCATTGGGCTGTGGATCCTAACTTATATCCTGACCTAGCAACGACTGTCATCCGGGTAATGGAAGGACCTCAATTCGCCGGCTTTGAAAGCGAAGCTCAAAAAAGCTTCTTCTCGGATGTATTTACCATGAGCAACAACTCGGACAGGATGGGCTATCGGCTAACATCCAAACCGTTACGGCTAAAGGAACAAAAGGAACTGTTGTCGACGGCGGTGACATTCGGCAGCATACAGGTGCCTCCCGATGGCAACGCAATTATCCTAATGGCTGACCATCCGACCACAGGTGGCTATCCGGTGATTGCGCAGGTAGCGACTATCGACCTGCCGCTCCTGGCTCAAAAACGACCAAATGATCGTGTCAGATTTGAACGGATCAGCCTGGACGAAGCGCACAACCTATTAAAGAGACAGCATGCTCAATTAAAGAAACTCAAAAGCGCAATTGCATTGAAATATGAATAAACCACTTACTGTAGATTTAAATTGTGACATGGGCGAGAGCTTTTGCGCTTGGAAAATGGGCGATGACGAGGCGATCCTGCCGTATGTTTCGGCTGTAAATATTGCCTGCGGTTTTCATGCCGGAGATCCCGCAACGATGATGAAGACGGTGCGGCTTGCTCTGAAATATAAGGTCAAAATCGGTGCTCATCCCGGCCTTCCGGATCTGGTAGGCTTCGGCAGGCGTGAGATGCAGCTGACAGCGCAGGAAGTGTATGAGTTGGTGGTCTATCAGGTCGGTGCGCTTGCTGCTTGCGCCAAAGTGCAGGGTTCAGCGCTACACCATGTCAAACCGCACGGAGCGCTCTACAATATGGCAGCAAAGAAATCTGAACTGGCAGATGCAATTGCAGCAGCCAGTTATGACATAGACCCTGGACTTGTATTATATGGGCTTTCGGGGAGCGAACTGATTAAAGCTGGCAAAACCAAAGGACTGAAGGTTTATAGCGAGGTCTTTGCCGATCGTACTTATCAACAGGATGGTACATTGACCGCCCGTTCGGATAAACATGCGCTGATCCACGATCCCAAGTTGGCCGCAGAGCAGGTGGTTGGTATGATTAAAACTGGAAAAGTTACCTCCCTGCAAGGTACTGCCGTCGATATCCAGGCGGATACCATCTGCCTTCATGGCGATAGCAAGGAGGCCGTTCAATTTGCCATGACAATCAATCAAGTGTTGAAAGATCATCATATTCTTATCCGATGAAACAAAGAAATACCTCAGCACTTATCGGTGCGGCATTATTGATGGCAACATCGGCCATAGGTCCGGGTTTCTTGACCCAAACGACGGTTTTTACCAAATCACTGGGTGCTAGCTTTGGATTCGTTATTCTGGTATCGATACTGATTGATATCGGTGTGCAGTTAAACATCTGGCGCGTGATAGCGGTGTCTGAAATGAGGGCACAGGATATTGCCAATAAATTGTTGCCGGGATTAGGGGGCTTCATTTCGCTGCTTATTATCCTCGGTGGACTGGCATTCAATATCGGTAATATCGCTGGGGCTGGCCTGGGACTGGAAGCGCTCTTCGGGGTCCATGTCATGACCGGTGCTTGCATCTCGGCGTTAATTGCCATTGCTGTATTTATCAACAAGCAGATTGGTAAAGCGATGGACCGTTTTACGCAACTCATGGGGGCAATTATGATATTGGCTTTTATCTACATCACAATGATTTCTTCGCCGCCCCTGGGCGAAGCGCTACTGCACACGGTTGCTCCAGCAAAGATTGACTTTATCTCCATTATTACACTAGTCGGGGGTACCGTAGGTGGTTACATCACATTTGCTGGTGGTCATCGCTTGATCGATGCGGGGGTAAAGGGGTTTGATGCTTTACCTACGGTCAATAGAAGTGCAGTCATGGGGATATCGGTTGCCTCGCTGGTCAGGGTCTGCCTGTTTTTGGCCGCGCTGGGTGTGCTGAGCCAGAGCTTACCGATTGACGATGCTAATCCGACAGCCTCGGTCTTCCAGCTTGCCGCAGGCAATTTTGGTTATCGTCTATTTGGCCTGGTGATGTTTGCTGCTTCAATTACGTCTATTATCGGGTCGGCTTACACTTCCGTCTCTTTTATAAAAACATTCAGCACTCGGATCGCTAAAAATGAAAATTGGATTATTATCGGCTTCATATTGATTTCCACCCTAATCTTCGTTTCAGTGGGTAAACCTGTTCAGCTATTGATTATCGCTGGCGCCGTTAATGGTATTATATTGCCTATCTCGTTGACCGTGATGCTTATTGCGGCCTATAAACCGGCGATTGTAGGTGTATATAAACAACCGATTATCCTTACGCTGATTGGCACAACGATCGTGATCTTAATGGCATTTATGAGCCTGCGCGTAATGTTGGATTTATAATTCTTATTCTTTTAAATCACAGGATCAATATTTCCACCTAAATGACCGAAAATTACCCCTTAAAATGTAGTTGAATAGTGATATTTGGTGTAATAACTAAATATAAACCCAGCTAATGATAACGATTGTGAGGTCAATACTTTCGGGTATTGCTGTGTCTTTGGCACTATATGCTACGGCACAAAACGTAGATTTAAAAAACTGGCCTGAAAAGGCCAATCCAATAAGCGTTGGCCGTTTGGTCGCACAGCGTTTTGTCGAAAGTCCACATAATAGCTTTAAACCACCGGCGCCACCCAAATCCATTACTTATCCTGAAGTATGCGCATGGTATGGTGCATTGAAGTTTGCTCAAGTTAGCCAAGATAAGGCGCTTCTCAATAAGCTAACACAACGTTTTATGCCTTTTTTTGATACGGAGAAGCATTTGGTTCCCCGGCCTTGGCATGTGGATTATGCGGTATTCGGAACTGTCCCGCTGGAACTGTATCAGCAGACAAAAAATAAAACTTTTCGCGAAATGGGGATGCGTTTTGCTGATGCACAATGGAGCATTCCTATTGATTCTCCTCAAACGGTGAAAGATGCTTATCAAAAATTTCTGGATAAGGGGCTGACCTGGCAGACCCGTTATTGGATAGATGATATGTATATGATTACCATGGTGCAGTCCAAAGCATTTCAGGTGACTGGCGAGCGTAAATACATCGACCGTGCCGCCCATGAAATGCTTGTTTACCTCGATACCATTCAAAAGGAAAACGGCTTATTCTATCACGCCCCGGATGCACCTTTCTTTTGGGGAAGGGGAAATGGCTGGATGGCCGCAGGCATGAGCGAACTGCTGTCGGCCTTACCCAACGATAACCCCAATAAATCCGCAATATTGGGCGCTTACCGAAAAATGATGGCCAGCCTCAAAAGGTATCAACGTGAAGATGGCCTATGGGGGCAGCTGATAGACAAGCCGGAATCTTGGCCGGAAACCTCGGGCTCGGCCATGTTTACTTATGCGCTGATTACCGGAGTGAAAAATGGCTGGCTCGATGCTAAAGAATATACTCCGATAGCACGCAAGGCCTGGATAGCACTGGTCGGATATATCAATAAGGAGGGGGATATCGCCAATGTCTGTGAGGGTACCAACAGAAAAAATGATTATCAGTATTATCTGGATCGAAAACAAAAGACTGGTGATATGCATGGACAGGCGCCGATACTCTGGTGCATATATGCCCTGTTAAAAAAATAAGCTGTTATGGAGAAAATCCTGATTATCCTGATGCTGTTGCTCTGCAGCCTGGCTGAGGCACAGCCCATTCAATGGAAAGAGCAATATCCCGGTGTGTGGAAAGGAACCTTTGGGCAACCTGAGCAATATACCTTATTGGGAGCTGCGGGTAGTAAACCTCGCGCTTCGAAGCTCGAACAGCTGCAGTCAACCGACTTTCCACTGCCGAAAATGGACGTGCACGCAGAACTGATCGACGGGAAAACGTATGTGCGGATGCCATTGACAAAAAATGAGCAGATCTACGGTTTGGGATTGAATTTTCAAACGGTTCACCAGCGAGGCAAGATACTTAACCTGCATGTGGATCACTATGGCGGCAAGGACAATGGACGCACACACGCGCCGGTCCCTTTCTACGTTTCCTCCAAAGGGTATGGTGTCCTTGTCAATTCGGCGCAGTACCTGACCTATTATGTGGGGACCGGGGTTCGTAAAGAAGCGAAAGAGCCGTCGGAAGCCAAGGATCGTAATACCGATAAAAGCTGGAGCTCACGCCCTTATTCGGATGCGGTGGAAATTTTTATTCCGGCTGCAGGCGTGGAAATTTATGTATTTGCAGGTGTAAATCCTTTGGATGCAGTCAAACGTTACAACTTATTTTGCGGCGGTGGTACCTTGCCTCCACGATGGGGACTGGGCTTTACGCAGCGGGTACAAAAGCTTTATACGGCCGAAGAGGTGCTCAATGAAGCCTCTCAATTTGAAGAGCATGGTTTTCCGCTCGATTTCATCGGTCTTGAACCTGGATGGCAATCCCGCGCCTACCCATGTACATTTGAATGGGACAAAGGACGTTTTCCCGATCCAGCTTCTTTAACTCAAAAATTGGCCGCTAAGGGCGTGCGTTTGAACCTTTGGACAAATCCATATATCTCACCGGAAGCTGGAATCAGCAAGGCGATCGAGCCCTTTACTGGTTCGCATACGGTTTGGAGCGGTACAGTTCCGGATTTGAACCATCCAGAAGCTAAAAAAATCCTTGCCAAACAGTTCACCGATGCGCAGCTTAATATCGGTGTCAGTGGCTATAAAATAGATGAAGTCGATGGCTACGATTATTATCTTTGGCCTGATATGGCTAAGTTTCCATCGGGTATCAGTGGTATCCAAATGCGGCAAACCTATGGTGTACTAGCACAAAAGCTTACCGATAGTTTATATCGAAGCAGGAATACACGAACGTATGGGCTCGTACGTGCGTCGAATGCGGGAGCCAATAATTTACCCTATGTCATCTACAACGATTATTATAGCCATCAAGATTTTATCACAGCACTGGTCAATAGTGGATTCTGTGGTGTACTATGGACGCCGGAAGTACGGGGATCAAAGACGGGAGAGGAATGGCTGCGTCGTTTTCAATCCGTTGTCTTTTCGCCAATGGCCATGATTAATGCCTGGTCAAGTGGGACAAAGCCTTGGTCTTTTCCGGAAGTCGCTGATCAGGTGAAGTACTATGCGCAATTGCGGATGGAACTGATGCCGTATTTATATTCCGAATTTGCCAAGTATCACTTTGAAGGGACGCCGCCTTTCAGGGCGATGGCCCTGGAGGAGGGCTTTCAGGGACAGACAAAGGCGGTGTTGGGCAATCGGGACCTGGAAACAAACCCTTATCTGGAAGCCGTCAATGGGGAGGTCAAAGATCAATATATGTGTGGCGAATATATACTGGTTGCGCCTTTATTTGCTGGAGAATCATCCCGTAAGGTGCTGCTGCCCAAAGGGAATTGGTATGACTTCTACACGGGGAAATATGTCGGAAATGGAGAAGAGGTCCTTGCCAATCCGGGGATAGACCGCATTCCGGTTTATGTCAAAGATGGGGGTATCATACCCATGATGAGCAGTCGCTTACATGCACCGCTAGCAAATGAGAAAGTCGATTTGACGATTCGCCAATATGGGGAGAAGGAGGGAATTTATCAACTATATGACGATGACGGTGTTAGCTTTGACTATGAAAAAGGCGCCTATGCCTGGCGTCGGGTGCTGATCAGAAAAAATGCACAGGGGCGCCTAAGCGGAGAAATAGCAAAACCTCAACAGGGGAAGCCAAATACATTTGGAAAAGTGCGATTTGAATTTATGACAAACTAAGAAGAACATGATTTTATCCGGAACAGCAAAAATGTGCCGATTTTAGGATAACTGACCATTTTTTACGCCTTAAAAGACCAAATTTACCCCCTTTAATACGATAGAGAAATCGATATTTGGGTAATAACGAATTGTGAAAAATAACCAATTAAGGGATTTGGGATGAATCCGTCATGAGCTTTTGAGCGGCGTTTTGCCGAGACCAAATGAGCATGGGAGCTAAATTCCTTTGGATAATAAATAACCAATTAATAAATAACTAATTATGACAAAAAGTATCACGAAAATGGGGTGCTTTGTACTCTGCCTATTTTTAATAACGGGGAGTTTGGGCTTACCGCTCTTTGCCCAGCAAAATATGCGGATCTCGGGCAAAGTGAGCAATAGTAAAGGTGATGCGCTACAGGGGGTGAGCGTACGTATTAAAGGGAAAAGCCAAGGAACAAGTACGGATGCCGCCGGGAAGTATCAGATCGAGGCTGCGCCAGCAGCGATTCTGGTCTTTAGTCAGGTAGGCATGAAGGTGGAAGAAAGAACAGTCGGTAGTCAACGACAGATTGATGTTCAGCTTGGTGAAAATGAGAATGCACTGGATGAGATCGTTGTTACCGGGTATGGTAGCGTAGCTAAAAAGCGGGATCTAACAGGAGCGATATCCTCTGTCAATGCAAAAAAAATTCAGGAAAGACAGCCAGTCAATCTATTTGATGCCTTACAAGGACAAGCCGCCGGTGTACTTATCGTTAACGATGGCGGTGCAGAACCCGGGGCAACGGGATCTATACAAGTCCGTGGTACCTCTACCCTGAATGGTGGAAATGGCCCTTTGTATCTAGTAGATGGTGTTATCAATCCGGATGGTGCAAATATTAATCCGACAGATATTGAAAATATTGAGGTGCTTAAGGATGCTGCATCGGCGTCTATCTACGGATCCCGGGCAGCGAATGGTGTTATCTTGATCACAACCAAGCGTGGTGCAGAAGGTAAGCCTCTGATCAATGTCAACTATAACCATCTCTTTGGTCGTTTGGCCCATTATATTCCGGTGAGTAATTCGGCTGAAGTTCGTGAATTTAGGACTATACAGGGGCAAGGTAGCAGTGTTGATTCACTGAATCCTAGTTTTAATGCAGACAACAATCTCCAAAAGCTATTGCTGGGCAACCTCGCACAAAAGAAAGAAATCAAGTTAAGTATTGGTGGTGGACAAAAAAATCTCCGTTACTACAGCAGTTTAAATTATTTGGATGATAAGTCTATTATCTTGAATAGCTATGCAAAACGTTTGCAGTCGCGGATCAATGTGGAATATCAAGCCTCATCAAAACTGAGATACGCGAATAATATCTCCTTTGCCTGGCAAAAAGGCAATTCCATTCCAATTGCCAATACGGTGCGCGTCGTGATGGACAGGCCGGCGTATTCGTTGATCTACTATCCTGACGGATCATTGACAAGTTATATCGGATCTAAACGAAATCCTATTGCGAATGCATTATACGAACAGAACATTAGTGAGACGTATTCCGGTCAGTTCAATAATCAATTGGACTATCAGTTGATGAATGACCTCAAACTGACGACTTTATTTAATGCACGGTTGGATAACTTGCAAAATACAGGTTTTTCACCGCGTTTTATATCGGCTAATAAAGACCAAAATAGTGGATCGAATGAATTTACCAAGACTTTCTCTTGGGAATTCCAGGCATTTGCCAATTACAATAAAACATTTGCAAAGGACCATAATGTATATGCCCTGTTAGGATTTAGCGCTGATCGTAGACGTTTTGATCGTTTCCATTCTGAATATTTGAACAGTGTAAACGAAGAGGTCTTGGTCACATTTCCGGATTATCTGACCTCCTCCAAGACGTATACATCAGCGACAGCAAATGCAACAGCTTCGGTATTTAGTCGAATTGGTTATAACTATAAGAGCCGTTACCTCCTCCAGGCCTCGTACAGAAGAGACGGGTCTTCAAGATTCGGTCCGAGCAACAAATGGGGAAACTTTTTCTCAGGATCTGCTGCTTGGCGTTTTTCGGATGAAAACTTTATGAAATGGACTAAGCCGGCATTACAGGATGCGAAACTGCGCTATAGTTTTGGCCAGCTTGGAAATGATAAGATCGGGGATTACGAATCTTATGCCAAGGTAGCATTTGGTGGTAATTATAATGGTGTGGGAGGAGCGGCAATGACCCCGACTTTAGGTAATTATCTGATTAAATGGGAAATGACGACGCAGAACAATGTGGGGTTGGATCTTACCTTTCTCAATGGAAGATTGGGCTTTACCGCTGATTACTATGTGAAAACCACAACGGATCTGTTATATCCTAGAGAACTACCTAAAGAAACCGGATACACAAAGCTTCAGGTGAATGTGGGATCGATCCGAACCCGGGGAATGGAGTTTGTCGTCACTGCCCGGCCGATCGTCAAGCCTAACTTTACCTGGGAAATCAATGGAAATATCTCCTTTGAACGAGGTAAGGTGGTGAAATTGGCGGACGGTGTTCCTTTCTTTCCGGGGAATAAATGGTATCTCGAAGAGGGGGGACGTATTGGTAATTTTTACGGATGGCGTAATCTCGGTGTATATGCCTGGGATGAGTCCAATGCCTATAACGACAACTGGGATAAATTGACACTTGTGCTTGACGACCAGGGAAAACCATTGTACCGCGATGGTAAACCTGTATATACTTCAGATGGCCAAAATTATGAAGGTACAGTGCATCACCTTTATGCTCCCGATGGCAAGCTGAAAGGTGGGGATGCCGAATGGCTCAACAGCAAACGCGATAGCTTGATCAATGACGATGACCGTATGATCCTGGGCAATCCTACCCCTGATTTTTACTTTGGTTTTATGCAGACATTTACTTACAACCGATTTTCTTTAAATGTACTGTTCAACGGTGCAATCGGCGGAGAAGTGTACAATGCTTTGTTACAGCGTCAGAACTATCCTTCCAATACAGGCGCGGGATCACCGGATATGGTGTATAATGTATGGCGGAAACCGGGCGATGAGGCCAAGTATCCCTACTATCCTGAGCGAAACAATCGTGGAAACATGAAAACCAACCAAAATAGCCTGTACATCGAAGATGCTTCTTTTATTCGGCTTGCAAGCGCGCGTCTGGCCTATAATTTTAGTCCACGATTGGCCAATAAATTGAAAATGAAAGGCCTTACAACGTATATCTATGGAACAAATTTGTTGACCTGGACAAACTACCGCGGCTATGATCCTGAATTCAGTACCTCAAACCCGCTAACACCGGGTGAGGATGACGGTCGTTATCCTAGAAGAAGAGAATTTGGTTTCGGTGTAAATGTTAATTTTTAGAAGATTTCAATTATGTACAAAATAAAAATTTTAGCAGCATTACTTTTTTTAGGCACTTTGGGCGCTTGCAATAAATTTCTGGATGAAAAGCCTCTTTCAGATGGAACATTGGATCAACATTACAAAAACCTATATGATGTACAGGCGGCAATGGCCGGTATGTATAGTGCTTTTCAGCTTGAAATGGTCGGTAAAGATCAATATAGTGAGAAATATCTTTACTGGGGAGAATATCGGTCAGACAATTTTGATCGCTTTATTAGTTATACCAAGGACTATGTGGATGAAATCGTGTTAAACAGTATCACGCCTTCCAATGATTTTTCAGATTGGAGCGGGCTGTATACAACCATAGGACGGGCAAATAACAATATTAAATATATTCCCCAGGCAGCTCAATTGGATAGTCGGATCACAACGGCCATGCAAAACGATTTTTTGGCACAAAGTTATGCACTTCGCGCGATGTCTTACTTTTATATCGTCCGTGTATGGGGGGACGCACCTATTTGGTTAGAGCCCTATGAAGATGTGGAAAAGCCCGCGGAAAGAGCGCGTGAACCAAAAGATAAAGTCATAAAAGACTTGATTATCCCGGATTTGGAAAAAGCCTATTCCTTGACTACAAAAAACGCCAAAAGCCCCTTATGGACAATCGGCGAAGCTGGAATATGTGCGATCCTGGCTGATGTATACATGTGGCAGGGAGATCATGAAAATGCAATAAAGTGGATAGAAAAATTATTCTTGGCCAAGTCGCCGACCAATGCCGTTTATGCGGGCTTAAATGAAACCAACTTACAGGATGCCGCATCCTGGAAAACGATCTTTACAAATCCGTCAACCAGTAAAGAAACAATCTGGAGTATCCATTGGGATTACCTGAAAAATGGCTGTGCCTGCATGCAGACTTCCTGGACATCAAATAACAAACAGATTGTTGTGGATGAAGGGATCTGGGCAAGCTGGTTCTTACCACAGACGACAGCAAGCCCAAGTCCGGATATTCGGCCAAAACAAACGCTGGATGTCTATTTTGGTATGCCAAGCAATAAACGGGATCGATTTATAAAATGGTATCCAACAGAAGCAAACCCTACCAAGGCGGATCCGTGGCCGGCAACAAATCAATTGCTTCCGGTCTATCTGACGATGTACCGACTGAGTGACATCTATCTGCTGTATGCAGAAGCTTTGAATAGACGTGGCGATCGGGAAAAAGCTATTAAATACGTGAATTTTGTGCGTAAAAGGGCGCAACTGCCGGCGTACGATGTGAACGCTCCTGAGTTAGCAACCCCCCATATGCTGGAAACTGCTATTTTAAATGAACGGCAGCTGGAGCTTTTTGGAGAAGGAAAGAGATGGTTTGATCTGGTCAGAACAAATCGTGTCAAGGAAGTGATGGATCCTATTCTGAAACGTAGGCAGGAGGATGCCGGAAACCTGGAAATGCCGGGATTCTTGGATCCTCAAAATAGAGCCTACTGGCCATTGAATCGAAATGTTTTGAATTCCAATAGTTTATTGGTTCAAAATCCAGGATATACAGATTAGTAGGAGACCGTAGAAAAAGAAATTATGAAAAGAAATTTTAACATCAAGTGGATACAGGTAGGGGCGATGCTTCTGACCTTATTGACAACAGGCTGTTCCCTCTTCGATATGGAATTGCAGGAAAATTACGATTACGAACATAAAACGCTGGATCCTAATATTGGCATTAGTGCGAAGAAATTTTTAGAAGATCGCTCTTATGGAACGCCCGAGAAGCCAACAGATACGGTCTTCAAGTGGATGCGGATGGGGATGGAATATGCGGGTATTGATCTGAATGAGTTTGAAAAATCCGACCGGACATTTATATTTTTACATAATGATGCGGTCAAAATTTGGGATGCCAAGACAAAAAAGGTGACCGGCGGACTTTTCTTTGATTTTCCTATTGTGACCGGCATGGATGGTGCCGGTACACCGCTAACCAGGCCTGCTACGAAGTGGGAAGATTATAGCAAAGAAGATGTACGGAATTATTTTCTTTACCTCATTTTGGAGGGCAAATATAACTTTGCTGATCTGAGTATCAATAATGTGAAAGCAAAGACGCTGTTGCCAGCCAATACCGTAGCGAGTAAGGGATCTCTATTGGGCTATATGAATGAAGAGAAAGGTTTTGATCAGGAGGGAGCGATGTATTTAAAATTGGTCAATAATAATGACCTGGCGCCGATTCAGATTAATAACAAAACCACTAATAGATCTGGCGGATATGGTGTTACTAATGGCGTGGTCCATGTATACGGTGTAAAGGGAAATACTACCGTTTATCCTTTTATGTCGAAACAATAGGGGGATGCCGGATATGTTGAATATAATCGCTGTAATAACTTCCTTTTCACTGTTAATGGTGGCTGGAAGCGGTACCCATCAAACAGAAGATGTCGCATTAGGATTGAACAGAGGGGCAAGTGTTCGATGTCATACCATTCAGTCTGCAGCCGATTTGCAATCATTAAGTTTGCAGCCCGGAGATACGATCCTTATGAAGTCCGGGCAATGGACGGACCAGGAGCTTATATTGAGTGGACAGGGGACAAGCCATCAGCCTATTGTGCTGATGGCTGAGCAACCCGGTACGGTGACGTTGAAAGGGGCTTCGTCCCTTCGTATTACGGGAACATGGCTTGTGATTGATGGTCTTGTCTTTCAAAGTGGTTATACCGCTGGAAAGAATGTGGTTGATTTTACGGCATCTTCTGCAAATTGCCGATTGACCAATACTGCTATTATGGATTTTAATCCTCCTGCAGCAGCTACTGACTACCGCTGGATTTCCATCAATGGATCCAATCACCGTGTAGATCATTGTTATCTCAAAGGAAAATCTCATCAGGGCCCCACAATGGTGGTTTGGGGAACAAGCAAAGTAATGCGTCACCGGATTGACCATAACTTTTTTGGAGAGCGGGGGGCGTTACCAAATAATGGTAATGAAACGATCCGTCTAGGCACGAGTGACTGGTCAATGACCAATGCCTATACGACGATCGAAGATAATATCTTTCAGCATTGCAATGGTGAAATGGAAATTATCTCAAATAAGATGGGAGCTGACACCATCCGTAATAATTTGTTTTATGAAAGCCAGGGAACTTTGTGCTTGCGGCATGGCAATGGGTCTGCTGTGTATGGGAACTATTTTATCGGTAACGGGATTCATGCTGCTGGAGGAATCCGTGTTATGGGTGAGGATCATATTATTTATAACAATTATTTCCAAAATATGGCTGGTACAGGCCAAAAAGCAGCATTGGTTTTGATGGATGGCATCCCTAATTCACCATTAAGCGGTTATTATCAGGTCAAACGTGTCAAGGTGGTGGCCAATACAATGATCAACTGTCAGCAGTCATTTGATATTGGTGCTGGAAAGGGGAGCAACCGTAATTTAGCGCCTATCGACGGACATATTGCAAATAATGTGGTTTCACAGGCTTCACGGTCAACCCTGCTCACCTTTACAGATCAGCCCATTAACTTTGTTTATCAAGGAAATATCGTATTTGATGTGCCGACAAGCCAACAGCTTCCTACCGGTTTCAGCCGTCAGAATCCTCAATATACATTGACGACTGATGGCATTTATGAACCAACCAACAATAGTTCGATGTTAGGCGCTTTTGTTGGTAATTATCCTTTCGCTGCAGCAGCAGATGCCGGAGCTCCGAAACTGGACAACAAACATCGGCAATTATTGAAAGCGCAAGATATTGGTCCAGGATTTATGACGGGACTGGGAAATAGCTTGGTTATCAATCCATAAGAAAAGGTGCCCATTTTATTGGGCACCTTTTGCTTTTCACGTTATTTATTTTGATTTTGTCAGGATGACCATTTTCGTTGATAAAGGAATACGATATCGACCATGGTCATCTTTGTGCATATCTTTTATCTCATAGCCACTTTCGGGGTTTATGTTGAGTAAAACTTGCGTCGTATGTTCCTGATTCCCCATGTGAAAATGTAAGACAATGCTTTTATTGTTCAGCTGGTAAGTGAGACGCTCAATTTCCCCGGCATCGGTTGTGAGCCAAAGTTGTTCTTTCGCTAGAAAAATTCGGCCCCGAGAGGCTGTTGTTATAGCAACGTCTACAGCTTTCTTGTTCGCTTTGAGGTTGCCACTGAATGCCAGCCATCCAAATTCGGGATGTTCGAAAATATAGGTTCCGGAATTGACTGCATAGCCATAGAATCCCGTGCCATAGTCTCCACTGATCCCATCATTTGCCAAAGTGCTTGGATAAGAATGGAATGCTGCTGGACCAAAACCATCTTCCGTAACATTGGCAAGCGCTCCCATCATGCCTGCGTGTCCGATTCGCAGTAGGTAGAAATCTTCTGGATGGCGGCGAAATTCTGTCAAAACGGGGATCGCATTGAGTGCAGAACCGTAATGGTGCAATTGACGCTCAATGCGCGACAATTTTCCACCGTAAACAAAATCCCAATAGCGACGGGCACTACCGTTGTAACCCCAGTGCGGCACCGTTGGCATATAGGCAAGGATAGCGTTGAGCGTCACCTGCGCTTTTTCATCGAATCCAAAGAAGCGTGACCATAGGTAGACTTCCTCCTGACCGGTAGAGTCCCAAGGCATTTCACTGCCAAATGGATAATTGAGTGTTTTCCAATGTTCGGCTCGTTTACGCATCGCTGCCTCCAGTTGATTCGCTCGCGTTATCATCCCTTCCTTGCGAAGATCTTGTAAGATAATCAGGAATATGCTACCTTCCATCTGGCCAAACTGGGCATAATAGGGCGCTTTCTCTACCATTGCTATTGCCGTATTGAAAGCACGGTCCAGATAGGTATCCCATGTTTCTTCCTGTACAAGATTGTTGTAGTTGCGTGCAAGCCGGTACATTACCCAGTGTGCAGCGGCAACATGTGGATAGTTATAGGACCTTCCAATATCGTCGGCTTCTTTTTTAGGCCAGGCCGACCAAGTCTTCCAATTAATTTTATCGTCGTAGGTGCCTGCAGGTAATGAATCAGGAGCATAATAAAATAAACTTTTTACTACACCGTATTTTTGTGCACCCGAAGCATGCTGGATACGGCCATACATGGTTTCGTTGACAAAATGCTTGAGCTTTTCAATCTCCTGTTGGTCGGGTTGTAGGACCTGTTTCATGATGGCTGCAAGCCAGCTCGCAGCACCTGCTTCGTCGCTTAATCCCGCATACCAAGCTCGTCGTTCTTGCGTAACTTGTTTTTGCTCTTCATAATCGTAAGAAATGACAGCAGGGGAGCGTCCAAATAGATCCTTGTCATTTTCATACCATTGCTTTGTGGTCAGAAAGTGGCCAAGGTTATTGACGACGTCTTTCTCGGATTTGATGACTTTATAATGTATTGTCTGTTCGATGCCATCCTGATAAGTTACAGTAACGCGTGCACGCCCCCAACGGTTTCCTTGTACCTCGTATTGTTGCCATTGGCCTGCAGTTTGTTTTAGCTTGCTAAGGGTGAGTGCATGCTCAGGGGATACACTAATTTTTTTAATTTCTTTGTTGTGCTTTAGAAAGAGTTTTACCGGATTATCTAATGGTATGACATAGCCTGGAGCGCCAATGGCTACAGGGCGATTGTTTTTAAGCAATTCTGCTTCTATATCCCGGATACTTGGGGCGAGCACAAAGCGAAGTGCAAATACCTTGGAAGCTTTGGGCGTTAATACTGTCGAGGTGGCCTCGTTCCACTGTTCTACGCCCTTCCATTCCGTTTCGGTATGTGCTTTGGTATGGACCATCCATTCATGAAATCCTTCAAAAGTTATGCTTCGGGGGGTAGGATCGCTATTCAAGGGATTATAGGCTTCAAAACCCGCATTCTCATAAGGCAATACCAATAAGCTTGGTCCGCGTCCATGCAGATGGTTTACTTGGACATAACCCGCATCTTTGCCAATGTAAGGGTCAAAAAAGACGTTCTGGGCGTGGGCTTGATCAAGGCTTTTACCATCCATGTTATTATTGAAAGGAAGCGGGATGCCCAGCGATCCTATTTCTATTGTTTGTTCTGTTGGATTACTGACCTCGAAGCTCAAGATCAGGTCACCACCGATATTCTTCCAGCTCCGGATCACTTTGAGAGGGATACCTCCCAATGTCGGGGAGATATTAGCGGCAGCTAAAGCGGTTCCCGATGCATCGAGGGCGATTACCTCTTTGCGATCTTTGGCGGATGAGTAAGTAGACCAAGTTGTTTCACCCTGTTTTCTCAAACTGATATTAATATCTCCAAAATGAAAAAAATTATTACGGTCTCTCTTACGCAGCATTTCCACAGGGGTGTAATCGAAGTTGTCGTCTCCGCCTATTTGTTGTAATGCAGCTAAAGTCTGTGAGGAATTTACCACTTTGATCTTTAACTTTTCGAGTTGAAAGCTTTTATCTCCCTTGTCAATACCCAATGTTGCCGTTTGTGTTTTGACAGCTTGCCATACAGGATGTTCATCCTGCTGGCCAAACACCGTGAGGGCAGCATGTAAATATAATAAGGTAAAAAGAAGGTAGTGATTTTTCTTGAAGTTCATGTTCTGTAAGATTTAACAAGTAACGACTTGCTTTATCAGCATTGTCAATTAAGTACAAATATGTGTTATTGAACCCGTTCTTTATACTTGAAATTTAACCTACGATATTACTTTTTTAGCATATTTCAGCTAAAATTTGGTTTATCATTTACGAAAATATACATTTAATGTATAAATAACATTTATTACACAGAGGTTGTTGGCGATTGGTAATGATATCAAGCCCATTTTTAGAATGCGTACAATAAGCCCTTTGATCACAAAGGACTTATTAAAAATGCTTGGATCAGAAGGCAGAGGTCAATATCCAATAAGTAATGATCAAAAGTCGGTTAGTTAAGTTGTCCATCAGTTGCTTTCTTTGATAAAGAAAAATAAACATAATTCAAGTGAGTAAAAAGACAGCACCTATAAAAAGTTTATGTATTTCATGACTTTAACACAGGCAACTGACCAACTGATTTGATGATAAAAAGTCCGTGGACAATCCTGGACTTATTTTGTTGGAGATATTTGACGAGCTATAAAAATGCAAATACGACAGATTTCAATAACGCTAACAATAAACTTAAACAATGATAAACACTGACCTTAAAGTAAAGCCATGTGTTGGTCTAGGTATACTCTGTATGGCAGTGCCAATGACATTAAATGCGCAAAAAATGGACTTGTTTCAACACACCACGCCGATTGAACCCTACGTTGTTCAGTATGAACATGATCTGCAGGCAGTAAATTATTTTTATGGGCCTATGCCGAAAGGCTGGGGCTTCCAACAAGCTAGCCCGTCTCCTGAACAAATTAATAGATTAATCACTTTGGATAAGTCTTATCTGACCAAATTAAAAGCTTTTGACTATAATCAGTTGAATACAAATGGACAGGTAGATTATATCCTTTTAAACCGAAAGATCTTACACCATCAACAAGAACTAAGTGACGAGATGAATGCTTATCATCGGCTCAAATCTTATTTGCCATTTGCAGATAGCATCTTTCAATTTGAACAAAAACGCAGAAGGGGCTCTTTTGTAGAAGGTAAAGCGATTGCAACAATGCTTGAACAGGCCAGTGAATCGGTATTGCGGGAGACAAAAGCGCTGGTGCAGAAACCTGCAATAGATGCCAATGATGTAAGCTATTTAGTCGGTATGGTTGAGTCTTTACAGAAGCGTCTGCAAAGTTCATTTGATTTCTATAATGGTTATGATCCCAATTTTACATGGTGGGTGCCCAAATCTTACGAAGGCCTTGATGCAGCGCTGGTAGCTTATAAAGAAGCGCTTCAAAGTAAAAGCAACTGGAAGGTTTTTGATGACGGAAGCAATATAGGTGGCAGACCGATCGGTAAGGCGGTACTCAATAAAAAGCTAAAAGATGAAATGATTGCCTATGATGCCGACGACTTATTGAAGATTGCCGATAAGGAATGGA
>Ga0308158_10001274_pt1 | contig 27888 bp, 48 predicted proteins | sample PhyBR2_FD_201038 | JGI IMG/M metagenome (GOLD analysis project Ga0308158, IMG submission 201038) | Phyllosphere microbial communities from UC Gill Tract Community Farm, Albany, California, United States - DLSLB.R2 | ecosystem: Host-associated > Plants > Phyllosphere > Unclassified | place: USA... | reverse complement strand
TTGACCTTGGCGCGTTCGCTGCGGAGTTCGTTAATGGTTGGCATATTGCCTCTCCTAGAATTGAAAAAGCCGCCTCGAGGGCGGCTTGGTTGCTTGTCCCGCGAACGCGGTCAAATTTGGGATTGGAGAGCCATCGCTTGCGCGCGGGCTCCGATGGAAGGCTTGGTGCTGCGCGCAGTGCGCGACTCGCGCGCCTGCATCGCGATGCGGTCGATTGCCGCCTGAGGCGTCTCGATGCGATCGGCAAAGCCGATATCCACACCCTTCTGCCCGAAGAACACGCCAGCCTCGGTGGCGCGTACTGCGTCGGCACTGATGCCGCGATACTTCGCGACGGCATCCACGAACTGGGTGTAATAGCCCTGCACCATGTCGACCAGGAATTTCATCGACTGCTCGGTGATGGGCTCGTGCGGGCTCAGGTCATTCTTGTGCGCGCCGGCAGCGACGGTCGTCACCTTGACGCCCATCTGCTCGTTTCGGGCAGAGATGTCCAGGTGCTTGGCAATCACGCCAACCGAACCGACGCCGGACGTGCGGGACATCGAAATGTTGCCAACGGCGGCAGCGATTAGATACGCCGCTGAAAAACCGTTGTAGTGCACGATCGCAGTCATGGGCTTGACAGCGCGCGCTTCGAAGAGGAAATCTGCCAGCTCGTAACAGCCGGTGGTACTACCACCGGGGCTATCAATATCGAATGCGATTTGCTCGACGGATGGATCGGCCAGTGCGGCGCTCACTTGCGCGCGGACCTGCTCATAGCTGGTCATCGTTTCGCAGGGGTTCATCTGCATGCTGCGGCTAACGAGAACGCCGTGGACCGGGATGATTGCCACACCGGTGTCAGCGATGGACTGGCGGCGCGCCGACTCGGCGCGCATCGCTGCCGTATCGTACGGGCCGTCGTCGTCTTCCATCATCTGAGGCTGGGCGCCGTTGACGCTAAGGTTGACGATGTTTAGGCTCATCTGCTGGTTCGCCCAGGCAGCAGCCTGGTCGAGCATTGCCTCACTGACCATGAGCGGCTGATTGAAAATCATGCCGGCGATGCGGAAACGGTTCTTCATGCAAGGATTCCTTCAATTTCAGCGACTTGCTCGGCGCTCGCCTTCACGGGCGTAACCGGCAGCGGCTTGGCCGCGTCGACCATGTTGAGCGGCTGCAGGTAGGTGTTGCCACCCTGGATAGGGGGCAGGTTTTCCAGACGGCGGATGTCGTTCACGGACAGCCATCCCCACTGGCGGGCGACCGCGTATGCGGCGTAGCGCGATCCCTGATCGCCGCGCAGCAGGCCGGAGACGTTGAACTCGATGTAGTACTCATCCCGTTCGCTTGGGAGTAGCAGGTCTCGCATCATCGCCTGCTCGTGACGCTTGATCCAAGGCAGGAGCGTGTAGATCACGAACTGGATCGCCTGGTGCTCGATGTTCGAGAACGTGGCCTTGTCCAGCTCGCCGATCATGTGCGGCGGCACCTTGTAGATGCGCGCGATATCGAGGGACGTCAGTTTCAAGGCCGGGATCAGCTCCGCGTCAACGTTGGTCATCGACAGGGGCTTGAACGTCATACCTTCCTGCAGCATTGCCACGCGTTTGGCGTTAGTGCTGCCACCGTACATCTGCTGCCAGCGGTCGGTGATTCGATCAATGACGCTCTGATCCTTGATCGGCGACGACTCGCGCGGGCGCTCGATCACACCCGACAGCGCAGTCCCATTCAGGAACGACTTGCCAGCGTACTGTTGGATCGCTTGGGCATGGCCGATGGCGTTTGCGTGCAGCATGATCGGCGACATGCCGACGTAGTTGTTCAGGCTCCACCACCGGACGTGGTGCACCATGCGCTGCGGGATTGGCTCCTGGCCATCGATGCGGTAGTACGGCAGCAAGTCAGGCCCCTTGAGCACCTGTACGCTTTCCGTATCGACTGGGTACAGTCCGGTGACCGTGCCATCGCCGTCGCGGCCGATCAGGCTGATCGAGTTGCCCCGGGTACCGGCCTTTAGCTGGCTGTTCTCGCGATATTCGAACGGCGTCTGCCACTCGTTCGGGGCATACGCCAGGATCCGATAAAGCGGGTGATCCTTGGCCGGCTCGCGACCACCGTCCTTGGTGCGGCGGATTAGCTCGACCGGCAGTTGCGCAAAGCTTTCCGCAATCAAAGTCACGCAGGCCTGCAGCGATGTCAGCGTGAGGGCCGACTCGACAGTCACCAGCGGCCCCGCATCGGAGCGTGCCCCACCCAGGCCGGACAGCCAGCTGCCGCCGCCGGCGCTAACCTGCGGGCTAAAAAACTGTTTGGCGAACATCCGTTATTCCTTGATGCCACCGCGCGCCATGGCGCGGGCAACGGTGTACGACCAGAACAGCAGGCCAGCGCCAGCGACGATAAAGCCTGCTGGAAGGAAGATCATCCCGGCGCCGACGGTGATCGAAATCAGGCCAATGATGCCGGCGACGAGGGTCGCACAATCGATAAAGCTCATATGGAAACGCCCTCGTCGTAGATTGAAGTGGTTTGCGCTGGCTCCGGGTTTAGCGCCATCAGCTGTACTGCGTTGAACAGCGCCATCAGCGGGTCGATCTTGCCAGTGCCGGATGCCTGTTTAGTAATGAGCGCGGCGTTACCGCGCGGCTCGATCTTGGCGTTGCTGACGCACCAGTTCATGAGCGGCTGGCCGCCATGCAGTAGCACACCCTCGGCCAGCTTGCGCTCGGTGACGCTGATCGCGCCGATCAGCTTCCAGCCCTGCGAGACACCAAAGCACTTGGACTCGTCGATCTCGGCGTCGACCAGCGCCTGAAACATGACTTTGTGGGTCTTCTCAGGGTCCAGGCCGACGGAGGCCAAAAGGCCAGACTCGTTGACCTCTTTCACCACCGCAGCCACCGCAGCCACGTCGCCGGGAAGCTGCTCAATGATCACCAGGTCGCCCTGCTCCTGGAAGTCGGTGTACTTGCTTTCTTCGCTCTTGCGACGCTCCATTGCGATCGGGTGGGCCCAAGCGCGCGTCCATGCAAGCCACTTTCCAGTTTTTCGCTCGCGTCCAACAAAAGCCAGACCTAGTAAGTCGTCAAGGCCGCCGCCGTCAATGCCGGCCGTGATCACCTCGCAACGGGCGAGCAGATCGTGCAGCGTGATGTTTGGCACCTTGGCCTGGCGTTCCCAGAAATCGGCTCCAACCCACCGATCGGAGCGCAGATTCAATCCGATTTCGACATTGCCGTGCTTCGACAGGAAGCCGCGCAGCGATGCCTCGCCCTCGATCTCGGCCTTCATGAATTCGCGCTTGAGGAACGCGCTGTCGACGGAGTACCCATAGTTTGGGTTCACCATCGGCAGGTTTTCGAGCTTCAGGTGCTGCTTCGCCTTCACCATCTCCGGCGGGTGCTCGTAAATGATTGGAACGAACTGTGGGTCGTGAATTTTCCCGTCCCGTACGTCGCGTGCGTATTGCAGTTTTTCTTTGAAGATGCCGGCGGGCGGCTCATCGCTCTGCGTCGTTACCCAAATAACGAAGCCTTCTGGACGAGATGCCAAGCCGCCGAGCGCTTCGCGAAACATATCTTTCGCATTGGCCTGTTTGCCGAACAGCCATAGCTCTTCGACGAGCGTGCCGACCGATTTCTTACCCGCGACCGTCGCGCTGTCAGTTGCGATCACCCTGAGGGTCGAATTCTTCTCGCGATGCGTCAGCTTTTTGACGTGCTCTTGCACGTGAATCAGGTCGAGCAGCTCGCTGTAGTCGTCTTCATCCAGGTAATTCACCATGTCCCGCGCGGGGTTGTAGCTGTTGTCAGCCACTTCCTTGGTAGGAGCGAGGATGGTGAACTCCGCCGACTGACGCCAGTTCCGGATCAGGCAGGTCAGCATGATCGAGGCTGCCAAGCCGGACTTGAAGTTCTTCTTCGGCAGCATCACGAACCACTCTTTGATCAGCCTCCGGCCACTCTGCGCGTCATACGCGCCGAACACCGATGCTGCCAAATCGAACACCCATTGCCCTGATGCCTCACCGATCCGAGGGCTGCCAGGTGCGTCGACGATCCGCAGCTCGCGCATAACCTCCAGGTTAGCCTCTGCCTCCTCTGGAAAAATGGGCGGCGGAATGATCGAACGGCCGGACCGAAGTCGCTCAGCCCAATCAGGGCATGCAGTTGTCCATTCCGGCATCACAACCTCTTACCGTTCGCCGCTGCCAACTTTGGTGGCTCGGATGAGCCGAATTTTCCAGCCCCGGCCTTGCGCGCCGCGACCTGTTTCTGATCTTTCTTCCCACCCTCGCCCAGCTTCTGATGCTTAAACGGCAGCATCGCCTTCGCCGCATCGATTCGAAGCCGAAGATCGGCTGCCGGCTCGTTCATGACATTAGTGAGGAATTCGACGGGGTCGGCGGTTGACGGAATCTCGATCGCGTCATCCACTGGGCCGGGCGTTACCGGCGCCTTCGTGCCTGCAATAGAAGTCGGCTGACGGCGCTGATCGAGGTAGGCTTTAACATCCGGGTCTTTAACATTTCGGGACCCGGCCGCCGATGCCGTTTTTTCACTGAAGCCGGCACGAATCGCCGCTTCCTTATTCGAGAACCCGGCCAAAACGGCATCGGCGAAGGCTCGCTTCTTGCCTGTTAAAGCCATTAACAATTTCCTCCAAGGGGACTTTTTTCTGCGCGTGAGTTGCTAGTCGGTGTCCGGGTCCGGGGCGTTGTAGACTTACAACACCCCCTCCCCTTGCCGACCACCGTCAGCCGCGCGACCGCTCCGCAGCCTCACGCGCGGTCTTGGCGTCGTGGCATGGAACGCAGAGCACTTCCTTGTTCGATTCGTCGTCACTGCCCTTCTTCCAGAGCGGGACAATATGGTCGACTGGGCCGCCCAGTGTCGTGCGACCTTGGCGCTTGCACTCTTGGCACAAGCCACAGTCACGTGCACGGATGCGATCACGATCACGCACACCGGCCGACCCGCGCTTACGCTCGACCGTTTCGGGTCGCTGCGTCGGCAGCATGGTGACTTTGCTTGCCGCAGGCTGTAGTTGAGTTCGTAGCTGCTGCAGCTTCACGACGATTCGAACTTGATGCCGCGATCGACGATCCATTCGATCAAGCGATTAGCGATCCACGAAAGCAGGAACGCGCCAGTCAGTGCCGGGCGAGTCCACCAAGCCACTCGGGCGCGCAGAGTAAGGTTGACGGCTACCATCAGGTGGCCTTCCATGGCTCGTGTGCTTGCTCGATGCCGGCATCACGCGGCGCTGCAGGGCCCGAGAACAGCGCGCGGATAACGTGCTTCACGTTGGAAGGAACTTGGCGGGCCGACTCGACAATGCTGGTGCCCGGGCCGCCATGGCCTTTGGCGCGCAGGATAGTCTGGGCTTCTTCGCACGCCGCCATGTGTTCGGCGAGCTGGTTCAGGCGGTGAAGGTCGGCGGCCTTGGCTGAGTGCGCGCCAGGCCCGAGTACGGCGCGCAGCATCTCGGCGCGGTATATGCGTGCGATGTCGTTCATACATTGCCTCGGATTTGGTCGAAAGCTTCTTGCTCACGCAGCTTGAGCGCCCGGCGACGTAGCCAGCCCAGCTCCTGCTCAACTGTCACGCTGCTTCTCCCCGAAGCCCGGCACATCTTGTGCGGACTCGGTTTTGAATGAGGTGACCCAGATCAGCGCAAGCAAACCGATCAGCGTCCACAGCACGCCGAACGCCCAGCCCGGCGCACCCAGTCGATCGAGCAGCAGCCAGAACAGGATGGCGAAACCGAGCGGCGAACGCGTCGGCAGGGACGACGACTTGATAACGGTGCTGCGCTTCATGCGATACCTCGGCAAAAGAAAAACCACCCAACGCATAGATGCGAGAGGCGGCGAAGACCCTGCACTGGCAGGGCCGGAGACACGGGAACGGACGGCAGGGCTCACACCTGCGGCTTATGCAGAGACCGATTCACGCATCACTACAGCTTCGCCCGCTAAATCAATAAACAAAAATGCTTGTCATAATAAGCATTTGTGTTTATAATCTTTACATCGACAACACAACAAGGAGGTGCGGTGAAACAGAGTGAGTTTGTACGGTGGTTGGTTGATCAGGGCGCAGTAGTGACGAACGGGACCAAGCACTTAAAGGTCCGCCTGAATGGAAAACAGACCACAGTACCTAGGCACCCTGGCAAAGAAATCGATAAAGACTTTGTCAAGGAAATCAAGAAACAACTCAACATCAAGTGAGGCAGGCCCCGAAAGGGGCTTGTGGCACATCACCGCACTCCACATACAGCAAGAAAGGATCGACTATGAAATACGCAGCAAACTTCAAACCGACCGACCGCGGCGGCTTCGTCGTCACGTTCCGCGATATCCCTGAGGCGATCACCCAAGGCGACACTGAAGCGGAAGCACTGGAGATGGCAGCCGACGCACTTCTGACTGCCATGGACTTCTACTTTGAGGATCGACGCCCCGTTCCAGCGCCATCGAAAGCGCTTCCTGGTGAGCGCCTCATTGAGCTGCCACTCAGCGCGTCGGCTAAGGTCCTACTCCTCAATGAGATGCTTACGCAGAACATCCGACCAGTCGACCTTGCGCGCCTCATGGGCATCAAACCGCAGGAGGTCACGCGCATCATCGACCTAACCCATGCGACAAAGATCGACACCTTGGCCGCCGCATTTAAAGGGTTGGGTAAGGAGTTGACGATCGACATTGCTAAATAGGTGGAGCGCCTATCCCGATCGAGTTAGGCCTCCTTGCCGCCCCAAGGCTATCTGCCAAGTGGGCGGTGAAACTGGTGCCGGTTACAGCGTCCGGCGTCGAGGAGCGCACTCGATGTGCTCGACTGATCCGGCCGATGCCGGAGCTTCCCTCTGGGAATGTATGGCGCCGTCTTCTGAGACTAGCAGGGCGGGAGCTCCTGCACTCATCGGGCAACTGTTATCCCGTGCGCAGTTTCGTCGCGCTCTAACGTGATGACCAGGTGGATGCAGGGTCAGCGCTTCATGATTCACCTCGGCGGCAAATAGGGATCGGAAAACAAAAAGCCCACCAAGATGGCGGGCTTTTTTTAGGCGAGCGCCGGCTGTATTGCGGGCCGGGTACTCGACTGCCTCGGGTGACGTTGGCGCCGAAGCGCGCATTACGTGGATCGAGGGATATGTGAAGACAGTAGTTTACGCCCGCTTCTTGCGCTTTGCAACACCGTTGAGCGCAGCGTTGTTTGTTACTGGATATATATGCGAAAGGCGAACTTGGGGAAACGCGACGAATGCCAGGCGAGCTTGGGCCGCCAAGTGTGGCACGGCTGCCGCTAGAGCTTGGTCTAGACGCGCCCTTGCGCGGGCCATACCTTCTGCAACATCTTCCAGCTCGCTCATGCCGCCCTTCGCATCTTGGCTGCCGCCCGCGCGCTGTGCGCCTGGTACAGCCCTTGCAGCTCCGACACCATGTCCTTGACGCGCTCAATCTCCAGCGCACCACCTTGGATCGGCTCACGGCCAGTGCCGGCGCAGTGAGTGCAGACCCGGCTAGCCGCGACCTTTGTCCCGTTGCATGCTGAGCACTCGCCGCCCAGCCAGTGCGCCAGGCTGACGCGCGCGATCTTCGCGTACATGGCATACGCGGCCTTGATATCCCACTCGGCCTTGATGTTCATCCACTTCCGGTCGAAGCCCTTGCGCGCTACCTCGCCTGTCCACACGCGCAACAAGACGCCTAGGTCCCGAGCGCTGCTCTCGACTGCCTGACGCGGCACGCCAGCAATGCTGGCTCGCAGCAGCATGGTGCCGAACAACGCGCCCGATCCACCTGATAGGTCGGCAAGCGCCGCAGCGACCAGCGGCTCCGTCTGATGATGCTGGTCGTCGTCCTGCAGATTGGAAGTGCTCAGTGCGGTGAGGTAGCGCTCGGCGAACATGGTTTCTCCGTGGAATTTCCATGAGATTACCACCAGGCATCAAAACATGAGTTATGTCCGAGATTTTCCAAATTGCAAGCTAAAGAGACATGTAACCTGCTTGAGAATTATCGATACGAAGTGTCTGACCGGACTATTTCAAATTCACGAAAGCCACTGCCGCCTAGAAACAATCGTAGATTGCCCTCAGCAATATTATTCTTCGGCCCAAGAACCAATCGGCGTATTGGAGCTTCGCATCCAGCAGGACAAAGAGTGACATCGCTAAAGGCAACGAGATGATTGTCTCGAACCTGAAATGAGATTGGGCCGCCGGCGACAGCAACGTCATCGTTAATCTTGCCGCCTCTATCAACGAACTTAAGCAAGCCTTCATGCAGTTCGACATTGATCGCTCGAACAGCACGAACCTCCTTTTCCTCAGCGAAGGACGGGTGCTTGAATGCCGTCATGTACACAGCCAGAAGCATGCAATCAGTGAAGAATCTAGTACGCCAATCTTCGCCTAATGCCTCTTTCGCCATATGAATGGCTATTATCGCAGCCATCATTTCTTTGATTTGCATCTCCCCGTCGTACAGTACGCGTAAAAAGGTCGCTGGAATCTGCGCGCGTAACGCTTTTGCGTCAAAACCGATTGCTATCCCTCGCCCATCGTCGGCATAAGCTCTCCATTGGCTCAGCATGTCCGGCTCGAGAGAGAAACAAGAGATAAAAGGATGGGCTAAAAGTTGCGAAGGTGACAATATCTCATCAATTGAATCCACAAAATCTGTAGTTATTTCAGGAGCACTGGACAGAAGTCCCTCTCGTTTGATCAATCGCGTTGCAGCCTCTTCGAAGATCGAATAGGCCCAGCGAACCTCCCTGGAATCGTTAAGCATATTGATATCGCTATGACGAATCGTCTTGTTGGTTGCAATAGCGTGAAAAGTAGAAGTAGAGCAATAGTGATAAAGCAAGTCACCATCACCGGGCTCATAAAGGCGGCTCATTAACATATTTTTGATATCAGTCCATGAAGTGTCTGCAAAGGTCGCACAAAGGCATCGCTATTCTAGCCCTCATGTAGAGTCCTCAGGTCAGGGCCTCATGAGCGAATGCAAAGAAACTAGGATCAAAACTCTTCCGTGACCCAGCCACCGCCCTCCTTCTTCGGGCGAGCCTTGATGGCAACGAATCGCATTGGGTAAAGGTCAGCCGCTATTTTGATTTTTACGCGAGCATCGTCTTGCCAGAAGCCTTTCACCTCGTGCATCTCAAGCGCGCCGTCTGACAGCATTACCGCGAAGTCCGGGGTATAGAAGGTGTTGTCAGCCAGCCGCAACTTCATCCCCTCAAACTTGAACCAGGCAACTTCGCCCGCGTGGCGACGCCCGTCGAGCGTCGCCGCATAGGCAGCCTCTGTCTTGTTCATCGTACCGACCTTGAGTCGTCCCAGCGCTTGGAGCGCGCGCTGAGCGGTCATTGGCGCGCCTCGATCGACGATGCCACGGCGCTGGCCAGTTTATGCAACCGGGCGTTGAACCAACGGCGCACCGCGTACGACCGCACCACGCTGATCACCGTGTATATCAGCCCCAAAACAAAGTTGGCGCCAGGCGTAATGTGGAAGCCAAACAGCGGGAAGATAAACATATTGGCCGTGAAGTTGATGCCGAAACCGATCACTACGTTGATGATTGCCTCGATGAAGGAGCCGAGTCGAGTTTGCGTCATTTCGGCATCCCGGTGAAGTTGATGGTGTAGTGAGCCGGGTTGCGGTCGGCGTATCGGTCGATGATGTCGGCAGCGCCAGCATTCAGGGCCGGATAGAACGGCAGCGCGCGCGGCGGCCGGTCGTCCGTGAACTTCCCCTGCATCATGGCATCGCGCAGCACCACCAGTGACGTAATGGCCTTGGTCACGTGCGACATGCCCGAATCTGGATCGAGGTCTTCGCCCTCCCACCACGCCATCAGGTGCCGCATCACTCCGTCGTAGTAGACGGACCCGCGCACGCCGACCACCCGGTAATTGTGCCGGCCATACTTGCTGGCGCCCTCCAGCATCGCCACTCCAATCTCAGCCAGCACTGTCGCCGGCACCGTCGACATGGGCGCCTTGCGCACGCCGACCAGGTTTTTCGGGTTGCTCGGCTTGTCGCCCTCCGTGTGGTCGAGGGACAGCGTCTCATGCGAATCGATCATTTCATCCTTTCATTGCGGTTTGGACTTGCAACTGTTCTTGTTTGGCCTGGCGCCGCTCGATCCAGCGCTCGCGCAGCGCCATGTCCTTCGCTCGAATGAACAGCACGCATGCGCGGCCATTCCAGGTCGCGAACGGTCCGTGCGATGGGCTGTCGTCCTCGTGGCCCAGGCAGTACCCCTGCCCTTGCTTGAGCTTGTCCGGATAACCCTCCGTCTTGAGCCGCTCGCAGCGCGCGCATATCTCGACGTCATCACCCATTAGGCTGCTCTAGCTGGCGGCAGGTCGCGGCGCACGAGATCCTTGAGCGAGCCAATGCCCTCTGGCTTCGGGGCACGCCGCTCCGGCTGGGGTGGCGCGGCAAAGGTCGGCATGATCGTCGTGAACGTGGGGGGAGCAGCGGCCTGCTTGAGTGCGGGGTCCAGCGCCAGCTCGATGCGAGCCTTGAACTGACCCATGTATTCACCCGAACGCGGCGACAGGCCCAGTTCCGCACCTTTAGCCAGAATCGTTGCATCGGTCGCCCACCAGTTTCCGCCGGCCGGCTTTGGCTGGTTGACCGGGGGCGTCCAGTCGGCGGCGTAGTGCTCTCCTGGCCCGAAGAACGTCGCCGCCTGCTTGATGAACTGCGGCTCGATCTTCATTGCCTTGACGTAATGGGCGTACGCCTGCGCCCCAGCGAGCATCTCTGCCGGCGTGGCGCCCATCGTGATCCGAGCAGCCCATGCCTTGTGCGCCGCCTTCTTACTAGCGCCTGGGCGCGCGGGGTAAACCTCCCAAACGACTTCGAAGTCAGCGGGATAGTCGTTGCGAGCCACTTTCGCGGGCCGGCCACCAGCGCGCAGCAAATCGAGCTCGTCCAGTAGTTCGGTGACCGTGGTCGACTTGAGATGCACTGTCAGGGCGCCAGCGGCGAGCGCGCGTAGTGGTGAGTAATCACGCGGCATAAACCACCTCCTTTTGCCGCTGCGCTACCTGGTGCTTCGCCCACTCGCCAGCGATCCAGGTCACGCCTTTCGGTGTGAAGCGAGCCGAGTTAAACGCATGTCCGCTTCCTGCCGTACCTGCCTTCACGCAGAACCGGCCGGCGTCGATGTGCTGAGCGTGGGGTGTCAGTTCCGATCCGAGGCGGTACAGAATCTTCTGTTCGATCAAAAACTCACGGAACAGGTTTTCCTTCGCGCCCAGCAGCTTGGCCACTTGGCGGAAGCCCTTCGTGCCGGTCGAGTCAGCGTAGCGCTCGACGAACTCGACGGCCGGCGCTGCAGCGGCGAGCTGGGCGGCCTGTGCATCAATTACATCCTGCTGCTCGGCGGCCAATCGCAGCGCAGCGGCGAACGATTGCGGCACAGCCGGCGCCGGCGCCCGTGCTTCCAGCTCTTGCCAACGGTCGACCAGGCGCGCAGTGAACTCTGGCGACAGTTGAGCGACCACCACGTAGGAGTCGCGCTTGCCGATACGGTACTGGCCAATGGTGCGCGGGCCCGGGCCGTCGTTCGTGACTTCCTCATTTTGAGGGAGTGTGATCGCGCCGCGCGCCACCAGCGTTTCAATTGTCCGCAGCACGTTGTCGTGCCGCTTCTCCACCAGATCGGCTATCTCGCGGCTCGACATCGTCACGTCGTCGCCGCCGCTGGTCTGTAAATTCAGCATGCTTCCCATGTCGTTTCCTCTCTATCGTGCAATCGTAGTCAGTCCCGCGGCCAGCGCCACCGGGCGCGGGCGGTACTTCTTGGTGCGTACCTTTTTCATGCCGCTGCCTGATCACAGAGTCCATATGAAGACGAGCAACCGCCCGGCTCGTCGAGATCGTCCAGCAGCGAGAATTGTTTGCCACCGCGCGTGGTTTTAGCCCACCGAACCACCTGCCAGACCTCGTTGCGAGTAAAGATGCGGGCGGCGCGCTCGCCGGCCTGGTTATCGACCTTGTGGAAGAACGTGCTATAGCCTCGCTTGCTGGCCATCGAGACGATGCGCTCCCAGTCGCTAATGCGCACCAAATGGTGGCGCCGGCGCCGACTATGTTGTCGAATGCCTTCCTTGTTTTCGTTAATGCATGGCGCGCAGCCAACCCGGCCACAGCCTTCTTGGTACAGCGGGTTATACGCCCGGCCCCGTGCAGCGCAGTAGGCGAAGGCCTCCTGCTTTGTCCAGTCGGCGATCGGGCGGTAGATGTACATTCCGCCGCCGAGCGATTCAAACTTGGGCGCGTTCTTGCGCGCTTCGGATGCGTCCCGGCGCACACCTTGCCAGCTCACGACGGTATGCCCCTTCTCGATCAAGCCGAGTTGGAAGTCGACGGCCATGTTGCGCTTGAGTTCTTCAGTGCAGAACTGAGCCTTACGCGATGGGAAGCGTCCCTTCCAAATGCACAGGTCGAGGAACACGTTGCCGGTCGGGTACAGCACGCTCAGCGCGCGGCGCTTGGCCTTGTTCGACCAGCGCTTGCGCCGGCCGCCGCCTATCTTGACGGTCTTCTGCACAGGCTTGCCCTTCTTCATGACGACGTTGCCGAAACCGTCGCGCTTCCAGACGGGCGTCTTGCCGTCGGCTTCGAAGACCGGCTTGGTGTCGTACTCGCGGCCGGTGCGCGCGTCGCGCGCCACGAACCAGCGCTTGGCATCGATCTGCTGGGTGAAGTCGGCCTTTAGTCGGTGAATACGCACGCCGATCTCGCGTTCCAGGTAATCGAGGTGGTCGTAGACGGCTTGATCCTCGTTGTCTGTGTCGCAGAAGATGCCGATGACCCGATGGGCGCCGAAGCGCTCGACGGCTTGTTCGAGGGTTGCCTGGCTGTCGATGCCGCTGGAGACCGACGCTACGTGAATGATGCTCATGTTGGTTCCAATTCTTCGTGTCTTTGTGGCTGACGGAGTATCTCGACGCACTCAGCCAGCAGCGCCAGCTGGGCACCGTAGCGAGCCTCAAAGCGCGCCTTGTATGGATGGACGGCGATCAGCGTCGGGTTTGTGCCGGTGCCGTCCTGGTGGTGGCCAGCGCACAGCGGCAGAACCAGCAGGTGCGCGCCCGGCTTCGTGCGGCCGTCAATGTGGTGCACGCTTACGTCGGGGTTGCTCCAGCCGTCGTGACGGCATGCCACGCAGCCTAGGCCGGCGATCGCGCTCATGAACCGCGCTTCGTCGGCGGTCGGCGGGCGTCCCTTCATTCCGCGCGAGGCCATAGGCTTTGGCAACTTCGGTTCACGCGGCCGGGCCCTCGTCTGCACTGCGGCAACGCGCAGCAAGCCAGCGCCAGCTGTGGGTGTCTTGAAGCCGGTGCCGCGCGCCATAGGCGTCTTGCGCGCCAGCGGCTTGCCCTGTTTGAGAGGAGAGCGGCGCATCATGCTAGGATTTCATTTCGAAAATTACTGGAGCCGCCATGCGTAACACTCACATTCGTAGCCACAAGCAACAATTTTTCTCGATTACCCCCCGCCCTGCTCCTGGGCAAGGGTTCCAAGCAATCTTCACAATCTATGGGGCGAACCGTGAAGCTGCGGAACAGGAGAGCGGTCGCAGTGGAGTCGAAGAGTGGCAGCCGCCGCGCTATTTCGGCACCGAGCAAGAGGCAATCAATGCTGCCGAGGTGCGCGCTTGCGATTACATCGACGCCAATCCGCTTATGGAATAGATTCATCGTGTCACCCGCTTGAACTCGATCACCCACACCCATGGGTTGGCATCCCAGCTGCCGGCGCCGTTGATCGACTCCCAGAGCGCGGCATACGTTGGCGCCGCGTCCTCGAAGCTGCGCCCCATTCGCTTTGCCAGATGGATGATGGCGAGGTCGTCTAGCGCTCCGTCCACCGCTTCGATACCCTCAGCCCAGCAGTCGGCCTCGCTGATGTCCTGCAGTCGCTCGACGCGCACCGACACAATCTCGAGCAGGATGCGACTGGCCCATCGCGGCATGTGGATGCTTGGGCGCCAGCGCAGGCTGCTGCCGTCCCACCCCTCTCGGAAGATGCAGTGTTCTGGCTTCTGGAATTTGCGCGGGATGTCCGACAGTGGCGAACCCTTACAACCCGTGTATTGCGTATAGGCCCAGGTGCCGTCGTCGTCAGGGTCTTCCAGCCAGGTCTCGCGCACCCACAGGCGGTCGCCGGGCTGGCCGTAGGGGCAGCGCGCTTCGTGCTGCACACCCAAGGTCAAGTTTCCCGCCCACCAAGTAAAGATGCTTTCGTGCTCCTTCACGTGGTCATGTGAGCGGTCCTCGCGCGGCTGCGGCTTCACGATTCGCCGCGTCTGCGTCTTGCTACCGTCGAGTAGCGCGCGCACCATGGCGCCGCTGAATAGAATTGGACGCTCTTTCATGCGGCCTCCAGCATGGCAATCGACATGACCTTATTCGGAGCGCAGTCCCAGCCGCGCACCTCGCCGGCCGTGAACTTGCCGGCTTGAGACTGGTCGGCCGTGTAACCGCAGAAGCCCGCGCGGTGATAGAGCTGATGCTCGTCATGCCAGACGTTGAACAACTGCGGGTCGCCCGGGAACAGAATGTCGCGCAGTTGAGCGGCGCGCTCGAACTTCATCCCTTTGACTGCGCTGGCCATCTCCGCCTCGAGGCGCTTGCGGCGGCGGTCTGCGTTGCGCTTGACGCGAACATTGCCCGGGCTTTTCACGTAGACCTGGTTGTGCCACACATAGTCCAGGTCGTAGCGACCGGTCACGATCTGCCAGTTGCCGTTCAGGCTGTAGAAAGCGACGCCACTGATCACACGGCCGTCGCGGTTGATCGCATAGACCGGCGTACTGTTCTCCAGCTGATAACCGTCAGCTGACTTGTCATTGCCGCTGTTGCTGAAGCGGGCGCGGTCGAGCTCGGGCACGTAGTGGCCGGACGTGCGGCGAGCGTGCGCCGCGTATTCGAGGGCGGTGACGCCATTGAACCCCAGTTCTGGCCGCGGTTCGCCGCAGGCGTAACCGGTGAACACGTTGCACAGGTAGTCGCGAATCCGTCGGCGGGTGCGCTCCATCTCGAGGCGCAGCACGTACGGCATCCGATCTTCTTTGTCAAAATCGTAGCGACCACCGTTGCGGTTTTCTGACTGGGTGACGTCCTGCCACATCTCGAACTTCATGCAACGCCCGCTCAAGCTGAGCTCGCCCTTCAAGTCACCCTTGCTGCAGGTACGATGGTTGAGTGCGATCACCTTGTAATGCTCTGTTTTATCCCACGGGCCAACGGTCCATCCGATACGGTTCAGGGTCTGAACAATGCGCGCGAACACTTGGCGCTTGAACAAGCGTTCCCAGGCCTTTTCTGCTGGGTAGCCACCAGCTGCGCGCGCGGCGCTGATGCCCTCTTCCCAGATTGAGATGCTGGCGTCACCGAAGTTGACAGTGCCGGCTCGATCGATGCGAGTGCTCATGCGCCACCCCCACCAACGGTCTTGAACGAAGTCTCGCTACGCACCGACCACGCAGGTATGTCCTGGCGCAGGCCACGACGGTCAGGGATGTACTTCTTGCTCAGTGCCGGGCGCGCAAAGACGTCCGAATGGCGTGGCGCCGCGACCTGGCCAACATGCTTGACATGCACGATGCCGGCCAGTCGGTCGTAGGAGATGCGGGCGTACAGGCTGACGGCGATGCGGCCATCCTGCTGTACTGTCAGCCATCCAGTGCGCAGCGCGCGCTGCAGTGCGTCGCCCTTGAGCTTCGCTTGACCGATGGCCTCCAGTGCAGCCTCAAGGTCGTGCTCCTTCATCGGGCCATGTTTGTACAGGTGCTCGCCTGCGGCAAATGCCGCGGTGCCGCGCGTCGGCTGGCGGTAATTACTATGCTCAGTCATGCCCGCACCTCCGGATCACGTGCGCCGAACAGCGCAGCCACCAGCGGGTCGCGCGCGGGCGCCGCCGAGTGCAGACGCACCGAGTAGTGCACGTCGTCTTCCATGATATGTACGAGGCGGCCGGCGCCGATCTTGGCGATGTCGCTCGGGCGCTTAGGCACGCCAGTGGGCCGCGACACCGGCGCCGTAGCGAGCTGAGCCAGATAGGCCTGGGCCTGGTCCGTCGTGATCGCGAGGAAGCACATCGATTCACTGTCGACGCGCGCGGTCGTGACGCGGCTGCCGAGATCGACCAAGTACTTGCGCACGCCAGACGGGCCCATCTGCAGCAGGTTTCCGATCTCGTCGCGCCGCAATGGGCGGATCATAAGTTCAGCCACCAGGCGGCGCAGGTTGTCGATGCGCGCGGCGGTCTGGCCAGGGGTAACGTAACTGGCGCGTGTCATGCCGGCACCTCTTCAGTTTTCGCCGGAGCTGCGGCTTTCGTCATCGACGCGAGGTCGTCCACAACCGGAAGCGCCGCAACCCATGCAGGTGCAGCAGGCAGGTTATCTTCGCCGCGCATCGACATCATCACGCCGATGAAGTCTGGAGCGCAGCCCAGCCGGAAGACCGCTGAACCTGGATCGTCTTTTTTCGAGAAGAAAGTCATCGCCACCGCGTCGCGGGACCGACGCAGCCGCACCTTGCCAGCCGCGATAGCTGCCTTTTGGACCAGCGCAATGACCGGGGAGCCAAACGTGCCTGGCAGGCCTGGTAGCAGGTCTTCTAACTTCGGGATCACGCGCTCATACCTTGGGTACTGCGCCTCGATTTCAGGACGGCCGGCCTGGATGTACACATCCGCGTCACCATTCTCGACCACAGCCAACCGGTCGCCGATCATCACGACATGGCGATCGTTCGTCAGGCCAGTTGCGCACGCTTGCTGCATGCGACTGTCAAACCGTAAAATGACTTCATGCTCGCAGATCGCTTCCGGGTCGTAGATCGCCCCAAGCACATGACCGTTGGTCGCGCAGATGATCGCGCCGCCATCCTTATGTGGGCGGACGTTTATTGCGTTGAGGTAGTAGCGGATATCAGCCTTCGCGATGAATGGCGCGATGATCGGCAGCAGTTTGGCCGTCAGCCGCAGCTTGGAGTGTTTGTTTGCGCTCATTGCTCACCACCAATCACGGCGCGAGCGGCCGCATTCAGGTCGGAATCGGTGAGCACGATGCGGCTGGTGGTGGTGACGTACACAACGTCACCAGCGCGCAGCCAGTCGTTGTCGATGACAAGCTCTACCAGCGACTGGGCGTCGGTTTCGACCTGGTTGACCGAGTATCCTTGCACAGGTGCGAAGCGCGCAGTCGAAGACTGGTCTTCACCGGCGTGCACCGGCGTGATATTTGATTGTGCTAACATGCGTTCTCCAAGTAGTTGCTTCATCAAAGCCCGGTTGCAGCCGGGCTTTTTCGTTTCGTGCCTCTCAGCAAACATCCGCTGGGGGCCCTCTTTACTGCGCCAACTGGCGAATCTCTTGCACCGGTACGCCCAGGTGCTCGTGGATGCTCAAGATCGTCGACGGGCCCAAGGCCGATCCGGCGCGCATCTTGCTGATTTGCGCTGGCGAGACTTCCAGCTCACGCGCCAGCGCCGCGTCGCTCTTGATCTGGAAGCGCTCGCGCAGCGTGTCCAGCAGCTTTGGTACGTTCGTCAATTCCGCTCCCTGATGTGATGTTGGTGACGGCGCCGTCCCGCCGCCTGGGTGTTGCCTACGTCAACCCTTGCAGGAAGCTCTTCTCCAGCTTCTCCACCGCCTCCGCCAGTTCGTTTCCGTCCTGGTGGTGGCGGGACTGCGCACGCTCCTTTTCTGGCCCCTTCGCGGCGGCCTTAGCCCGTCGGCTCGACACCCATTTGCTCGCTTTGGCCAGCACCTTGTCTTTCTCCTTCTGATCGTCCATCTCGGCCCCTTTCCTTATTCACTTTTCGATACGCCTAGCACCCGAAACCCTTTAAACCCGCATGAAAGGCTTCGGGGCGCCGCCTCGTGCCCGGCGCGCGCTCGACTGCGGCCAGGTCCGTTGCAGGCCCGTTTTGGGCATACGACCTGCGGCCTCCCTGCGGGTACGATGTGCAGGGTCAAGTTCGCGGATCGAAGCTGCCAACTGCTGAAGGCCCAAGCCGATCGCAGCGCTCATCGACAGGCCGACCGGATCGAAAACGGCCTTGTTGGCCAGATAGACGTCCGGCGAAAGGTAGCCTTTGACCGAGATGGTCTTGGCGTTCGGGTTGTTCATGGTTTTCTCCTAGTGATGCGGGTTACAGGAATGGGTAAAACGTTATGCAGTCGCGACTTACGCAGGAGGCGCTGGCGCGCCACAACTCAGCACCGTCTCGGCAGTCGGTAGGCCTCGTCCTGCGCGGATAGGTGCCGGAGACTTGTCCGTCGACCGGCGCTGTGGAGTTACATCGCCAATGCCGAGCGCGGTAAATATCTCTGGTCGCGCAAGGCGGAGAAATTTCAGCTGATGCTTCGGGATGCCATTGATCCTCCACTGCGATACAGCGGAATCGGTCACATCGCTGAGCTCTGCAACTTTTGATGTCCCGCCCAAGGCATCAATGATCTCGTCAGGCGTCGGTTTCTTGTCCATGACAATACTTTAGCTTACTAAAGTTAAACATGCAAGCACGCTAAAGCGAAAAACATTTAGAGTGCTAAACATGGATGATCTGTCAACAAGACTTAAACAAGTGATGGCAGAGCTCGGGCTCAAGAACAGCGTCGAGCTCGCGACTTTTTGCGACGTATCGCAAGGCCTTGTGGCGCAGTGGTTCTCAGGAACTACGAGGCTCGGGCCTAAACCACTAAAGGCCTTCGCCCGCACTCAGTTCAGCCTAGACTGGCTCACGGACGGGAAGCTCCCCAAATACCGTCCTGTTGCAGTAGAAGCCACCTCTGATGTAGAGGACGCGCCCGCAATTATTGGAACACCGCGACTGCTCCCTGTAGCTGGCCGGGTTCAAGCGGGCGAGGATGGCTTGCTGCACATCGATGATTTCCCACCTGAGCAGCCAGAGGGGTACGTGGTTTGGTTCACCTCGTGCGTGGAGGCATACGCGCTGCGAGTACGCGGCGAGAGCATGAGTCCACGGTATCTGCCCGGGGAGTTTGTCGGGGTTGACCCATGTGCAGACGTGTACCCGAGTGACGAAGTGATCGTCCTACTGAGCGATGGTCGTAGGATGATCAAGCGGCTGCTCTGGCAAAGGGACGATCAGGCGTGCTTCGAGTCCGTGAACAAAGACTTCCAGAACATCGTCGTAGACCTCGAGGAAATCACTGCGTTGCACCTTGTGCTAGGACACATCCCGAAATCAGCCTTCCGTCCAAGCGTGTGAAGCCGCTGCATGTAGGGCTGGCGCCAGACTTCGAACTGGTTCGGAGAGTGAAACTGCGGCTTCGCGCTGGTGTCGAGGGATTCGAAACCGAGGCCGATATGTCCGCCGGAGCGCCACTGCCACTCCCATTGAGCGATTTCCAGCAGCTCAGCGCTGGGCACGCGGACCTTCTTGCGCTTCAGGTACGCGACCGCGGCCTAGAGCCTTTGATTTTTGAGGACGACTGGATCGTTATCGACACCTCTGACACTGCGCGCCGTGATCGTGAGCTGTATGCAGTGAACTGGGACGGGGAAGCGTGCATCACACAGCTGCGGCGGCGCGGTGGCCAGTGGTATCTGAATTTCCTGAATCAAGACTTCAAGCCTCTGAATGCTAGAAGTGGATGGCTGAGCATCGTCGGCCGCGTGGTATATCAGCCTGGTCGAGTTTTGACTGGGCGGCTTTAAACACCGTCGTCGCCACATTTGGTTAGATTTTGATGGTTGCTGAACATTTATAATCGATATCAGACCTTCAACCTTGCACGCCGCCTACTCAGCCCCCACATGAAAAAACTGATTCCCCTGCTTTTTATGAGTGTCTATTTCTCGCCTGCGCAAGCAAGTGATAAAGATATTCTCCGTGATGCATGCTCAGCGGTAAAGATAGCAAACAAACGGTCAGAGTGCTTCAATGCTCTCGAACGGATAAGCACCTCGTCTAGCAAAACCCCAGCAGTCGCCACAACTCAACAACCAGCTACTCTAAAGCTTAATTCTCGGGCATTTGGCGAGTGCGCCGCTATAGAATATGCCGAGATCGACAGCATGCCACGGCATGAACTCGAAGGACTTTATTGCAGTTATGCGATTGGGAGCGATACTGTCAGCAGAATCAATAACGCCTCTGTCGAAAAGGCGAGCGATCCGCGTATCAAAGCAGCCCTCTTGGGCGATTTAGTAAGAAGCTTAGAGCGATGCAACGCTGGATTATCGAAAGCCTTGTCGGCGTTCAATCGGAAATATCCTGGTGAAAAACCAGATTGCACGGAAATGAAAGCAAAGATCGAAGCGAATCGCGAGGCCTATCAAAAGAAAAAGGAAGCAGAGGCTCAGTAAATCTTTCCTCATAAGCGCGACCTATGCCCATCGAAGCCCGCCAAGTGCGGGTTTTTTCACGTCCGAGGCGCGCAATGCCGTGCACGGCGTCGCCTTGCCGGTCGTAGAACGAACCCAGGGAATGATGGCAACCGCGTTTTCGGTGCTGCGAGCATGTCGCTGGCGACATAGTCGCATAAGAGATCGACGATACGTTCGCTGTCAGGAAGTGATGCTGCGGGTGACTGGCTATTCGTTCTCGGCGTAGTCGCGATGTGAACGAGCATCTTCGGAGTTATCTCCATGTCGCCATGTCGGCCTGGCCATCCTGCCTGCAGCGGGTACGGAATGCCGAATGCTTCGGCCTCGACTCTCTTGAGCGCTTTAGCCTTCTGGCCTTTTTGCTCCAGGTAGACTGCCAGGGTCAATTTTTGAGACATTTTCGGGCCTTTTTTCCTACGCACCCTCTATAGGTACTGTTCAGGTTCTGTTCTTGGCTGTTCAGGTAGTGTTTTTAAGTTGTTGGCTTTGCTTTATCCCAGCGGAGTCTCGGTTCCAGAGCGTAACCCTCCCTAAAGCGGTCGACGTTTATCGACCTCCGTGGTGGGCTACCGCATCCCATGCTTTCGCCTTCGGACACTTTCGCTTGTTCGCAGACTTCCCAGGCATCTCTACCTGTCCCCCGGCGCGCTCTACGATCCACCCACGCGTTGCCCTCCCGGTCGTCCTTGGCACTTGAGCCTGAGCGTCGGCGGTTTCCCCTCCCTGCCCCAAGCCTGCAATCACCAATCCTTAGGCGACGAAATAATTTTATCACGAACTTTAGCGAACTAAAGAAAGTTCTTGTGCTCGTTTATTTAGTACGCTAAAGTATTCATCAGTTGCACTAGCTAGGCGCATGTCGGGCGCAACACCATCAACACAGCCGCCAAGCGGCACGACTGGAGAGAATCATGAAACGCAAAACTACCGAACTGCAGTGCGCTGGCCTAGTGGCATCTATCGGTTGCCCGCGCCGCTTGGAGATCTGCAACGAGCTGGGCCGCAGCTCGCTGCCCACCGGGCCGTTGCGTTACCGGACAGATCAGCAGCGCTCCGCCGAGAACAGCGCCATGGCACTGACGTCGGGATGGGTGTTCGCATGACCCAGCAGTACGACCAGAATTACCTGAAGCAGGCAATCGCTGACGAGCGCGAGATTGCGCGGCTTGACCTGCGCGTGCGCACTTCGATGCCCGGCGGTCTGGGCCTGTCGATTGACTCGAACGTCTACTTGATGACGGGCCGTGTCGGCAGCGGCAGCGGCATTCGCACAAGCGAGGTCATGTCGAAATGGCGGCGCGACCCGCGGGCCGCCGGCGCACTCGCCATCAAGCATGCGCTCAGCATCAAGCACGACCCTGACGAGTACTCGGTGACCGTGGGATACGGCCTTGGCCGACGCGGCGTCACTGAGCACTACGGCGCCCACCCCAACCGGGACGCCGCGACGATGGCCGCAATCACCCGCGCCACCCTGCAGAAGCTCACTGAAGAACGCGACGAAGCTGCCGCGCTCAACCCTACCCGCTCGAAGCCGAGCCGTCAGCCCGTTGCGCGGGCCAAATCAAAAACTTGAGGTCCCGATGATTCGCTTCTTACTTTTCTTTGGCATGGAATGGGCCGAGCGCCACCCGGGCGTGATGCTCGTTTTGCTGGTCCTGCTGATCTGCCTGGCCGGTGCAATCGATCCGATCGCGCCACACCTGTAACTGACTTCCCGATAACGAAGGAACCACGATGTTTTTCCGAAATCTCCAGATCTACCGCCTGCCGGCGCCGTATGCGATGACCGCCGACGCGCTGGCCTGCGCACTCACGATCCAGGCGTTCACTCCGGCGTCGAGCAGCGAGCTACTGCGTCAAGGGTGGCAGTCGCCACGCGGCGCCGGCATGCCGCTCGTGCACGCAGTGAACAGCCAATTCCTCCTGCAGCTCGTTACCGAGAAGAAGGTACTTCCGGCAAAGGTGATCAATCAGGTCGCCGCGGCGCGCGCTGATGAGCTGGAAGAACAGCAAGGGTTCCGACCAGGGAAGAAAGCAATGCGCGAGTTGAAAGAGCGCGTTGCCGACGAACTGCTGCCGCGCGCGTTTCCGATCCGGTCGGCCGTGCTCGTATGGATCGATCCGGTCAATGGTTGGCTCGTGGTCGATGCGTCGGGCCCGGCCAAGGCTGACGACGTCGTCAAGCTGCTGCTCAAGGCGGTCGACAAGATGCCGCTGGAATCGCTACGCGTGCAGCGCTCCCCGGTTGCCGTGATGACCGGCTGGCTCGAAGCCGATGAAGCGCCGTACGGCTTCACGATCGACCAGGATGCGACGCTGCGCGCTACCGGAGAGAGCCGTGCCCAGATCGGATACAAGCGCCACACCCTGGACCCACAGGACACCCGGCGTCACATCGCCGCTGGCAAACAGTGCACGCGCCTCGCGCTGACGTGGAACGACCGCATCAGCTTCGTGCTGGACGAGTCGCTGGCTATCAAGAGCGTCAAGCCGCTTGACGTCCTTAAGGAAAGCGCTACCGGGGTGCATGACGCCGACGAGCGCTTCGACAGCGACTTCGCTCTCATGTCGGGTGAACTGGCCAAGCTGCTGGCGGACCTGGTCGAAGCGATGGGCGGTGAGGCGCGGGCATGAAGCGTCGCGCACGGCGCGCACCTAGCGCCGATTCGCAGACCTGGACGCCAGCCGACCGCACGGCTATCCAGCAGTCTCGCGTCAATCTGCAGTCTAGCCGCCACCAGCGCGCGGTGGCGATTGAAAAGGCTTTCGCCTCAGCGCGGCCAACGGAACCGAGGAAACCATGAGCGACAGTTTGCAAGTACACCCAGCCATTCGCGAGGGCGAGAGCATCACCCCCGCAGCCGAAAACCGCAACATGATGCGCCGCCTCGACGACCAATCGCTGCCGAGTGCGCCGCTGGACTGGGGCAATGACGGCACGCCGCTGCTGCCGTCGAGCATCGTCTACCTTTACCGGCCGCACGCAGGCGGCTTCGCCCTATGGTCCGAAATCAGGACGCAAGAGCGCCTGGCCGAAGTGCAGGCGTCGCCCGACCACTTCGAGCTGCGCGTGCTGTTCACGCTTCCGGTTGAGGATCTGGCGCGCGGCGCGCTGGTGCCAGTTATGGAAGCGCGCCTGCGCCTTGACCGCATCAAGAAAGCCACCGACCAGGCCATCGCCGGCATGCATGACGTGATTCGCGAACTGGCGGTGAAGCCATGAGCGAGCACCGCCTGCGGGTCATCAAATGGAAGTGCGCCGCCGTGCTGCTGTATTGCGCCCTCTGCGCCTCGGCCATTGCTCACGGGTGGCCGCTATGACCTACGAAGAATTGCGCATCAACTACGAGAGCGACGAAGAGATGGCACGCGACCTTCTCCGCAAGCTCGTCGTCGCAGAAGCAGCAGCCATGATCGCGCAAGCGCATCGGGTGCGTGCCGAAAACAAGCTGGCGATGGGAATGCCGCGCCGCATAAATCGAGACCGAAAGGAAGACTGATGACCATCGCCGAATCCATTCAGCTCAACAAAGAGCAAATTGCCCGCGCCTTCGGCGTGCCCGCCCATATGCTGGCGGATCCTGATCGCACCGCGGTGCCGCGCTACTGGTCGCTGTGCATGACCAGCGAGAACCACGGCACCGTCGGCCCGGCCGGCTGCAAGTTCACCCATGCACCCGATAAGCACGAGCGCGTGCTGGTGGTCGAGGTGCCCACCGCGGCCGGCGCGCCCGCCGACCAGATCAATATCCGCCTCGTCGGCGCCCGCCAGGATCTGCCGGTGGCCGAGTTCGAAGGCTACGTCGATGGCGAGCCGCTGGTGCGCTGGCTCGATCGCGACAACATGCCGCGCGTCGGCACGAAGATGTTCGTCGAGCCTGTCGCGGAACAAGCCGCCCAGGTAGCGCCAGCCGAAGAATTGGCGCGCTTCTGCCCCGCGTGCGGCAGTGTGGGAGACGTCGGGCCGGCATACCGTGATTGCTGCCCCGACGGCAATGAGGCGCGGCGCATCCCGAAGCGGCTCGCAGAGAAGTGCCGCGAGCTATTCAACGTCGCGCTGTCCACCATGCGCGCCGCTGCTCCCGCACCGACAGCACACGCCGCGCCAGCGCCAATACAGTCGCCCTCACCGACAGAGTGCTGGTCGGTCAATGAAGAAGGCTTCAGCTACGATTCGCTGGCCGAGCTTCTCGACAACCATCCCGAGCTGGTGGCGGGTTCGCGCGTGTTCGTCGGTGAAGCGGCCCATCCAGCACTTAATCGATTGATTGACTCCGATGACGTGATCGACCAGATGAGCGACCGCGCCGATGACATTGCCGGCGAATATGCGGACGGCTATCCGGACGTGAGCGCGGAAGATAAAGCCGAGCTCGACACGCTGCTGGCAGCCTGGATCGCGAAGTCGTGCCCGCCGACCTTCTACGAAGTGAAAAACGTGCGCGTCTACATCATCACCGAGCAGGACATCTCGGGTGCCCAGGCATCTACATCAGGCGAGCGCCAGGAAGGCGGCCAATCGTGAGCCACGAAGTGATGGAGCGAGACCTGCGCGCGGCGGAATACAGCGACGGCAAGCCCGATGAATACGAGTTCAGGAGCGACGGCAAGATCGTCCGCAAGGACCGTTTCCAGAAAGGCATGCGAGACATCGCGGCCATCGTCTTCGGATGCGGACACGACTACGAGATCGCTGAAGTGGTCAAGGCCATTCACAGGCTGCAGGGCGTGCGCCTCGTCGAAACGCTCGACATGGCGCGCGACGTCTTCGAGTCCGAGCCGAAAGCACTGGAGTGCATCGATTACCTGAAGGCTGTTCTCGAATCCACGAAGGAAAAAGCATGACCACCACCCCTACCGCAACCCCCGAACTGCTGGACCTGGACAAGCTGGAAGCGCTGGCGAAGGCTGCGCAAATTTCCATCCTTCGCATGGGAATGAACGGGCGGCCAAACGATTACATCGCACTGATGAACGCGATGTCGCCGGAAGCAGTGCTCGCCCTAATCGCCCTTGCTCGCCGCGCCCAGCCAGAGGGCGAAGCGCCGCAAGCTGAGCCAGTGGCCAGGGTTATAGCCGGAGAATGGGGCAAGAAAATTGCATTTCTTGCGAACGGCAAGGACGCCCCTAAGGTTGGCACCTTGCTGTACACGCACCCACCTGCCGCCTCTTTGTCGCCTCTTTGTGGCGCCGAGCATGCACAGAGCGGCAAAGAGACTGCGCAACTGAGCATAGGTTTCGCCAACAATGACCAGGGCGTGCACGTCAGCGTCATGCAGCAGCACTCCGATGGCGCCGTCACCTTGCTACACCAAGCTAAAGTGCCAGCCGGCGACAGCTTTACGCGCTTCGCCGTCGCCGCCCAGCAAGCCGCAGCACCAGGCGCGCTGTACAGCTACATGGGCGAGAGCGGGCGGTACGAACTGATCGGTCAAGCCGTCGGCGCCGGCAAGTGCCGCTTGATCGATCCGCTCACCGTCTACCGCGACACCGCGACCGGCAGTCTGTATTTCCGTCACCCCGGCGACTTTGCCACGCGCATGGTCGCTATTGATGGCGGCGCCCCCGACACACCGGAAGAGACGCACACCGCAGCCGCGCGCGACGTCCTGGCCGAGCGTCAGCGTCAGGTGAGCATCGAAGACTGGACGCCCGAGCACGACGATGCCCATGCATGTGGCGAAATTGCGGCGTTCGCAGCACTGTACGCAATGCCAAGCGCGGCGCGGGACTGGCCAGCAACGGAAACGGGCTACGGCGATACATTCGGAGCGGCGCTATGCCCCGAGGATTGGCAGCCAAAATTCGGTGACCGCCGCCGCGAGCTGGTCAAGGCCGGTGCCTTGGTGCTTGCCGAGATTGAGCGCCTAGACCGTGCCGCCGCGCCGAAGGGAGGTACGTGATGGATGATCGCATCGTGCTAGTTGTTGGTGACGACACGCCCTCGCGGCAGTTGCAGGCCATGCTCGCCGGTCACAACATCAACGTTCTATGCGCTGGCCTGATGGCAGGCCTCCCACTCGACAGAGCCATCGACATGTGCATTCCGCTGAATAGGGGTTTGCCGCAATTGCCGGCGCCGTTGACTGTGCGTGACACGCAAGCCCTGTCAGCCGCAGAGGCGAAACGCCAACGGCGTGCAGCCAAACGGCAGGCGCGAGCCATTCAGCTCGATAGTGGCCAAGGAGAGATGAAGTGATCGCCGCGTACCCGCTCCAGTGGCCGGCTGGCTGGCCGCGCACGCCCGGCAACGGCGTAAAGCATGGGAAGTTCGGCACCAAGAAGCAGCGCCCAGGCCAGCACTGGCAAAGCACCGTCGAGATTACGGTGGCCCAAGCGACGCAGCGCGTGCTCGACGAGTTGACGCGCATGGGCATCGATCGCGGCGATATCGTGATCTCGACAAATATCCAGCTTCGCCTCGACGGCCTGCCGCGATCTGGTCAGCGCGCGCCGGCAGATCCAGGCGCAGCTGTCTATTGGCAGACCGGCGGCGGCGACCGCCGCGTGATGGCCATCGACCAGTACAGCAAGGTCGAAGACAACATGGCCGCCATCGCCGCGACGCTCGACGCCATGCGCGCCATCGAGCGCCACGGCGGCGCGCGCGTGCTTGAGCGTGCCTTTACCGGATTCACCGCGCTGCCGGCGCCGGCGGCCCGCCGCAGCTGGCGCGCCGTGATGGAATTCCCGCCCAACTATGACCCGACCGGTGATGAGCTGCGCCAGCGATATCGGCGCCTGGCCAGCAGCCGCCATCCTGACCGCGCCGGCGGAAGCGATGCCGCCATGTCGGAACTGAATGTAGCGTTGGCCGAAGCTGAACGGGAGACCGGCTGATGACCAGCCTCGACAACATCACACACACGGCGCGCCGCGATCACCTGTGCGCCTTCTGCGGAATGACCGTGGCAAGCGGGACGCAATATGTGCGCACGCAGTCGCCGGGCGGCGCGCAGGCCAAGAGGCCGTTTCACATTAAGTGCTACCAGGGACTGACAGCAAAGCCGCTGGAAGCATCAACAAATTTCGTACGCAAGGGGAATAACGATGGCACAAGACCTGTATAAAGTGACAAGCGCAATGAAGCGGCTGGACGTGTGCCGCGCGACAATTTACCGCATGGCGCAGCGCGGAGAGCTGGAGCTGGTCAAGCTCAGCGAGCGGGCCACGCGCGTGACAGCCGACAGCATCGAGCGGGCGATCGCGGCCGGAAAGGAAAAGTAGCTGGGCTTTGTGAGTGCGTCTTACTGTAGCTTCCCGGCGCACTCGCAATTTGTAGCTAGGTTTGTAGCCAGCCGAAAATAAGGCGACTGCAACACCCCTGAAACCCGCATGGATACTGGTTTTCTGCTAAAGAATGGCGGTTTTCCCGTTCAACGTCAACGTGATGGACGCCCACGGTGTGATCCTCGCCAGCGGCAACGCGGCGCGGGTCGGCGAGCTGCATGCCGGCGCCCTGCTGGCGCTGGCCAAGAAGCTCACCA
>Ga0308158_10001272_pt1 | contig 27899 bp, 26 predicted proteins | sample PhyBR2_FD_201038 | JGI IMG/M metagenome (GOLD analysis project Ga0308158, IMG submission 201038) | Phyllosphere microbial communities from UC Gill Tract Community Farm, Albany, California, United States - DLSLB.R2 | ecosystem: Host-associated > Plants > Phyllosphere > Unclassified | place: USA... | reverse complement strand
GGAACTTCGCGCAACTACTCATAGTAGCAGATCGGGCGGAAGTGCGCCCGGACGGTCAGGAAACGGCGGGGTCGGCGGCTGCTGAGGGCCGGTAGGCTGTAGGCGTGGCAGACACCCCCACCAATCCCTATGCTCAGGCCGGCGTCGACACCGCTGCAGGCGATCTCGCTGTCGAACTCATGAAGGCCTCGGTGCGCGCTACGCACGGGCCCGAGGTGCTCGGGGGTGTCGGCGGATTCGCCGGCATGTTCGACGCCAGCGCGCTGCTGGGCTACACGCGCCCGCTGCTCGCCAGCAGCACCGACGGAGTCGGCACGAAGGTCGCCATCGCGCAGGCCATCGACAAGCACGACACGATCGGCCAGGACCTCGTCGGCATGGTCGTCGACGACATCGTGGTGGTCGGCGCGAAGCCGCTGTTCATGACCGACTACATCGCCTGCGGCAAGGTCGTGCCCGAGCGCATCGCCGACATCGTGCGCGGAATCGCCGAGGCCTGCTCGGCGACGGGCACCGCGCTGGTCGGCGGCGAGACGGCCGAGCACCCGGGTCTGCTCGGTCCGCGCGACTACGACGTCGCGGGCGCTGCAACGGGAGTGGTCGAGGCGGATGCCGTGCTCGGCGCGCACCTGGTGCAGGACGGCGACGCGGTGATCGCGCTCGGCTCGAGCGGCCTGCACTCCAACGGCTACTCGCTCGTGCGTCACATCGTCGCGAACGCGGGCATCGGCTACGGCGACAATGCGGCCGATTTCGGTGCGACGTGGGGCGAGACGCTGCTCGAGCCGACACGTCTGTACACGACGCCGCTGCTGAAGCTGCTCGAAGCCGTGCCGAACGGCATCCACTCCCTGAGCCACGTGACCGGCGGCGGCATCGCCGCCAACCTCGCCCGGGTGCTGCCGCAGGGCAGCTGGGCCGAGGTCGACCGCTCGACGTGGACGCCGAGCCCGGTCTTCCGCGTGCTGGCCGACATCGCGGGCACTCCCATCGTCGACACCGAGGGCACGTGGAACCTCGGCATCGGTTTCCTCGCGGTGGTCGCCGCAGAGCAGAAGGATGCCGTGATCGCCGCCATCGGCGCGCAGGGCATCGCCGCCTGGCAGGTCGCGACCGTTCACACGGGAGCCCGGCCCGAGGGCGAGTTCGAAGAGGGCGCCAAGGGCGTCGACGGCGGAGCAGTGCGCCTGGTCGGCGCATACGCGGACGGAGCGAAGTAGACACCCATGTGCGGCATCGTCGGAATGGTCGGCAACGGACCGGTCAACCAGGACATCTACGACGCGCTCCTGCTTCTGCAGCATCGCGGGCAGGACGCCACGGGCATCGCCACCGCTGAGCCCAACGGCGTCATGCACATGGCCAAGGCCGAGGGCATGGTACGCGAGGCGTTCCGCACGCGTGACATGCGCGCGCTGCTCGGCAAGATCGGCCTCGGTCACGTGCGCTACGCGACCAAGGGCACGGCATCGAGCGAAGAAGAGATGCAGCCCTTCTACGTGAACGCGCCGTACGGCATCGTGCTGATCCACAACGGCAACCTCACGAACACACGCGAGCTCACGGCCGACATGGCCGAGCGCTATCGCCGGCACCTCAACTCGTCGAGCGACACCGAGCTGCTGCTCAACGTTCTCGCCGGTGAGCTGCAGGCGACGACGTCTGCGGTCGACCTCGACCCAGACCGCATCTTCGACGCCGTCGCACGCACCCACAACCGCATCGAGGGCGCCTACGCGGTGATCTCGATCATCGCCGGGCACGGTCTTCTCGCATTCCGCGACCCTTTCGGCATCCGCCCCCTGATCCTCGGCCGCCGCGCAGGTGCCGCGGACGGCGGCCACGACGAGTGGGTCGTGACCAGCGAGTCGCTCGTGCTCGAGAACGCCGACTACGAGATCGTCCGCGAGGTCGAACCGGGCGAGGCCGTCTTCATCTCGAACGAGGGTGAGCTGTTCACCCGTCAGTGCGCCGAGAACCCGCAGCTCGTGCCGTGCGCGTTCGAGTACGTGTACCTGGCCCGCCCTGACTCGATCATGAACGGCGTCTCGGTGTACGAATCGCGCCTGCGCATGGGCGACCGCCTCGCAGACACGATCGCGAAGCACGTGCCGCTCGACGAGATCGACGTCGTCATGCCGATCCCCGACTCGTCTCGTCCCTCCGCCATGGAGGTGGCCCGCAAGCTCGGCAAGGAGTACCGCGAGGGCTTCTACAAGAACCGCTACGTCGGCCGCACCTTCATCATGCCGGGCCAGGCGGTGCGCAAGAAGAGCGTGCGTCAGAAGCTCAACGCGATGTCGGCGGAGTTCCGCGGCAAGAACGTGCTGCTCATCGACGACTCGATCGTGCGCGGCACGACGAGCAAGCAGATCATACAGATGGCTCGCGACGCCGGCGCCACCTCGGTCATCTTCGCCTCGGCCGCACCTCCCGTGCGTCACCCGCACGTGTACGGCATCAACATGCCGTCGCGACAGGAGCTCATCGCCCACGACCGCACGATCCCAGAGATCTCCGAGGTGCTGGGGGCCGACCGCATCGTCTATCAGGAGGTCGAAGACCTCAAGGCGGCGATCATCGAGGGCTCGGAACTGACCGACCTCGACATGAGCTGCTTCGACGGGCGGTACGTCACCGGCACCGTGACCGACGAGTACCTCACCTGGGTCGAGCAGTCCCAGTCGTCGTGACCGCGGCACCGCTGTGGCGTGGCCGGGTGCTGGCGGTTCTCGGCATCCTGCTCTGCGCGTTCTCGCTGCGCTCGGCGGTCGCCTCGCTCTCTCCCGTCGTCGACCTGATCGGCCAGGACTTCGAGGTCTCGTCGGCGGTGCTCGGCGTGATCGGCACGCTTCCGCCCGCGTGCTTCGCGGTGTTCGGCATCCTGACCCCGTTGCTCGAGCGGATGCTGGGCATCGAACGGCTGACGGTGATCGCCCTCACGGCGATCACCGCGGGCCTCATCGGACGCGGCTTCGCCGCCGACTCGATCGGACTGCTGATCGGCACCGCGGTGATCTTCGCCGGCGTGGGCATGGCGAACATCCTGCTGCCGCCGCTGGTGAAGAAGTACTTCGCCGACCGCATCGGCGTGATGATGACCGTCTACACGGCGACGATGGCATTCTCGACCTTCGTTCCGCCCCTGGTCGCGGTGCCCGTGGCGGATGCCCTCGGCTGGCGCTTCTCGCTGGGGATGTGGGCCGCCTTCGCGCTCGCGGGGGTCATCCCGTGGCTGGTGATGCTGTTCCGACCGGCGGCGCCGTCTCCTGCCGAAGCGCCGCAGTCATCGAGCCGCGTGCGTGAGACGGCATCCGACGCCCCCGTCTTCACGGCGACCGGACCGATCGCCACCGCGCCGACGAACCGCCGTCTCTTCGCCCGTCTCGCGCGCATCCCGCTGGTCTGGGCGCTCGCCCTCACGTTCGCCACGTCGTCGACCATGGCCTACGTCTCGTTCGCCTGGCTTCCGTCGATCATGATCGACACGGCGGGTGTCGATGCGGCGACGGCTGGCTTCATGCTCTCGCTGTGGGCGTTCATCGGCTTCCCTGCCGGCCTTCTCGTGCCGGTGCTGGTCGTGCGGTTCCAGGCCACGCGCCCGCTGTTCATCGTCGGGGTCGTGGGTGCGCTCGTGGGTCTGCTGGGGCTGCTGCTCTTCCCCCGGCCCGAGCTGCTCTGGCTGTGGATGACGCTGTTCGGGCTGATCGGACTGGCGTTCCCTCTCGCGCTGGTGCTCATCAGCATCCGCACCCGCACTCCCGAGAGCGCGGTGCTGCTGTCGAGCTTCGTGCAGAGCGCGGGGTATGTGCTCGCGGCGATCTTCCCGCTGCTGGTCGGCGTGCTCCACGACGCGACGGGCGGCTGGACCATCCCCATCATCGCCGTCGCCGCAGTGCTCGTGCTCACCTTCCCCGCGGGCATCATCGCCGGGCGCCGTGTCACGGTCGAAGACGAATGGGAGCGCAGGCACGGCCGCTGGTGAGTGTCTCCGCGGCCGGCGGGTGAGCCGCCGAATCGCGGCTCTTCTCAGGCGGGCGGGATCGCGTGCAGACAACGACGAAACCCTGGTCGACGCGGCGGATGCCGGTCGCCAGGGTTCGTGCGGAAGCGCAGATCAGGCTCGCTCGAGCTCGTCTTCGTCTTCGTCCTCGTACATGTCAGCCCACTTGTCGACGTACTGGTCTTCCGACGTCGGGTGTCCGAGCTCACTCTCCAGTGCGGAGAAGTTCACGTCGGGACTGTACGACTTGAGTTCGCGGGCGATCTTGGTGTGCTTCGCCTTCTGACGGCCACGGCCCATGCGCGAGACCCCCTTTTACGAGTTCAGCAGCGGGCTTGTGCAGGGCCCGATGATATTCACGGCACCGGCCTGAAGCCGGTAAGAGTAGCATTCAGGATAGCACGCACGCCAGAGCATCCGGCCGTCCTGCGGCCGCCCCGCGGAAGGATCGACATGACGGATTCCACGCCCCGAGCAGCTGAAGAAGCGGCGCAGAACGCGGCCCTGCAGAAGGCGGTGATCGTCGGCCTGCAGCCGGGCCAGCCGCCGCACGTCCTCGACGAGGCCCTGCGCTACGCGCGGCTGCTGAAAGCGCCCCTCGTCGTCGTGCATGTCGACGTCACGCGCTTCGTCACCTACGAAGACCCCGACGGCTATGTGCACTCCGCGCCGATCGACCTCAACCTCGACGCGGGCGCCGCGGAGTTCGAGGATGTGCAGCGCGCGGCCGAGCAGGCCCTCGCCGATGTCGACGTGCCGTGGACGGCCAGGCAGCTGGTCGGCGATCCCGCCCTCGCGATCAAGCAGCTGGCAGAGAAGCTCGACGCGCAGCTGATCGTCGTCGGAACCCGCAAGCGCGGCCTCGGCGAGTCGATCCGCGAGTTCTTCACCGGATCGGTGGCAGCTCGTCTCGCGCACCGCCAGCACCGCTCGGTGCTCGTCGTGCCGCAGGGTGACTCGGTTCCCGACGATCAGAAGGACATCTGGACCGAGTAGGTCGCAGCCCTGCTCCGGTGACCGGAACGGATTCGCGGGGGCAGACCTGAGCGACTTCAATGGATGGGTGACACCGCCCTCTCGTCGCGCCTTCGCGCTCATGCTGGCCGCGCTGCTGCTGCTCGCCGTCAACCTGCGCCTCGCCGTGACGACCGCGTCGGTGCTGCTGCCGCTGCTGATCGACGAGGGGGCGCTGACGCCGAAGGCGGCCATCATCATCCCGGCGCTGCCGACGGCCATGTTCGCCGTCGGCGGGGTGTTCACGCCGTGGCTGAGCCGTCGCATCGGCGCCGTCGCCGCTGTCACCTGGGCGATGGGCGCCGTCGCGGTCGGGATGCTGGTGCGCTTCGTGCCCGATTCGATCGCGATCGTCGGCGGAACGGCGCTCGCCACGGCGGGCATCGCCGTCGTCAACGTGATGCTCCCCGCCCTGGTGCGCGCGACGAGCGGCAGCCGCATGCGATCGGTGACCACCGCGTACACGACGATGCTCTCGGGCTCGGCCGCCATCGGCGCCGCAGCCGGCGTGCCGGTCGCGCACCTGCTCGGATCGGCCGCGCTCGGCCTCGGCGCCTGGTCGCTGTTCGCCGTGCTCGCTCTCGTGATGTGGATCGTCGCGGCGCGCGGTCACGACGTCGACGGTGCCCTCGCGCCGCCCGTCTCGCAGGCGCGCACGCCGCTGCCGCACGGCACCTGGGCGCTCACCGGCTTCTTCGCGCTGCAGGCGCTGCTGGCCTTCGTCATCATGGGGTGGCTGCCGACCATCGCGGTCGAGACGGGCATCACCCCCGCTCGCGCCGGAGTGCTGCTCGGCATCGTCATCATGGTCAGCATCCCGGCCGGCATCGCGGCGGTCAGCATCGTGCACACGCTGCGCGGCGTGCGCATCGGCGTCGTCGCGGTGTCGCTCGGCACTGCGGTCGGCGTGCTCGGCCTGTGGCTGGCGCCGACGCTGGCTCCCGAGCTGTGGAGCGTGCTGATGGGCATCGGCATGGCGGCGTTCCCGCTGACCCTGGCGCTCATCGCGCGCGCCGGCAGCGGCGCAGCCGAGGCGACCAGGGTCTCAGGCGTCGCGCAGGGCGTCGGCTATGCGATCTCGACCATCGGGCCCCTCGGCGCCGGCGCCTGGTACAGCTTGGGCGGCGAGTGGGGCCCGGTGCTGGTCGCCATGATCGTCGGCGCGGTGCTGCAGGGCGTGATCGGCCTGCTGCTGGCATCCGCCCCCGCCGAGCCGGTCGTGACCCCCTGACGCGACGATGCCCCTCCCGCTTGGCGGCGGAAGGGGCATCGGAGCAGCAGGACTACTGCTCGGTCGAGAGCGTGCTCAGCGCGCGGGTGAGCGACCGGGCCGCCTCGTCCATCGCGTTCTCGAGCTCGGTGACGACGGATGCAGGAAGCGACCCGCCCCGCGCGACGTGGGTGCGCAGGTCGGTGCGCACCTGCGCCCGGAAGGCGTTGATCGAGGCATCCGCCCGCTGCAGGTGCTCGCGGCTCGTGACCCGCTCGTCGCTCATGCCGTCGAAACGAGGACGCGACTTCGAGGCGCGCTTCTCTTCGTCGGCGGCGGTGGCGAGATCGGCACGAAGGCTGCGCATGGCATCCTGAACGCTCTGCCGCACCTCGTTCGCGATCAGTCGCACCGAGTCGGCGAGGCCCTGCTCGATGCCGGCCAGGTCTCCCTCGCGCGAGGCGAGCTCGGCGCGTCCGGCATCGGTGATGGCGTAGATGGTGGTGCGGCCGTCGACGGTCTTGGTGACCAGGCCCTCCTCCTCGAGCTTCGCCAGCCGCGGGTAGATGGTGCCCGCGCTGGGCGTGTACGTGCCGCCCGTGCGGTCGGTGAGCGCCTGGATGATGCCGTAGCCGTGCTGCGGCGACTCGGCGAGCAGCGACAGCAGGTAGAGGCGCAGGTCGCCGTGCGAGAAGACCGCGGGGCTCATGATTCCCACTCCGCGTCATCGGCGACCGACACCTGCGGGCGACGCAGCACGGTCACGCCGCCGGAGACGGAGTTCGCGCGCACGTCGACGAAGCTGCCGGCGAGCTCACCCACCTGACCGGTGTAGCTGCTCGGGCCGCCGCTCGAGCGCTCGACCCCGTCCACGGTGAGCCTGCCGCTCATGCTGCGCAGCACGTAGTTGGCGGGGAGCGTCTCATCGAGGCGAATCGTCATGCCGCCCGAGACCGTGTTGAGGTTGACGGTGTTGATGTCGCCGACGGCGTCGACGAGGATCGACCCCGAGACGGTGTCGACGGTCGCCTTGCGCATGCTGCCGGTCACGGCCACATCGCCCGAGACGCTGTTGGCGTTGAGTGAGCCGGTCAGGCCACGCACCTGCACGTCGCCCGAGACGGAGTTCGTCGTCAGATCGCCGGTGATGCCGTCGGCGATCAGGTCGCCCGAGACGGTGTTGAGCTTGGCGTCGTTGCGGATGCCCGAGACGAGCGCGCCAGCGCTGACCACGCCGAGCGTGAGGGCGATGTCGCGGGGGACGGCGATGCTGATCTCGGCCTTGGGGCCGCCGGCGCCGAAGTTGCGGAACACGTCGAGGAAGTTGTCCCACCCGATCTGCGGGTGGTCGATCTCGACCTGGGTTCCATCGGATTCGATGCGCAGGTCCTTGACGGTGACGCCGTGCACTTCGATGCGGATGCCGGGTTCGTCGTGCGCGATCACGTCGACCTGTCCGCCCACGAGCCCGACCTTGAGGCGGGCGGCGGATGCGATGTCGATGACGCGTTCCTCGCCCGGGGCGATGAGCCACTTCTCGGTCATGTCGTTCTCTCCTTGTCCGCGATATCGAGATATATCGCGTTGAAGAGACGATAACACGATATATCTCGATATGGAACCCCTTCCCCGCCTTCGAGTCGCTCAATTGGCGGGTTACCGGGGTCGGAGGCCGCAAGGTGAGCGATTCGAGCGAAGGGCTCGGCCGCCGCCCCCCCCCGGCGATCCTTCGAATCGCTTGAATGGCGGGTTCCACGGGTCGAAGGCTGCAAGGTGAGCGATTTGAACGCAGAAGTTGACCTTGACGCGACGTCAACTTCTACGGTGGAGACATCGACACAGATCACCCTGACAGAGAGGACGGATGCCATGGACTGGTCCATCCAGGAGATCGCCCGGCTCGCCGGGACGACCAGCCGCACCCTGCGCCACTACGACGACATCGGGCTCCTCGCCCCGTCGCGCATCGCGCACAACGGCTACCGGCACTACGACCAGGCTGCGCTCGTGCGCCTGCAGCGCATCCTGCTGCTGCGCGAGCTCGGGCTCGGCCTTCCGCAGATCGCCGAGGTGCTTGAGCACACCCGGTCAGAGGCATCCGCGCTCGAGACGCACCTGGCATGGCTGCGGCAGGAGCAGCAGCGGATGCTGCGGCAGATCGCGTCGGTCGAGAGCACCATCACCGCATTGAGAGAAGGAGAAGAGATGATGGCCGAGAACATGTTCGACGGCTTCGACCACACCCGCTACAAGGACGAGGTCGAGGAGCGCTGGGGCAAGAAGGCCTATGCCGACAGCGACCGCTGGTGGCGCGGCATGAGCGACGACGATCGCACCGCCTGGCAGCAGCGGGTCGCCGAGCTCGGTGCCGCCTGGGTCGCCGCCGCCGAGAGCGGCATCGACCCCGCATCCGACGAGGCGCAGGACATCGCCCGCCGTCACGTCGAATGGCTCACGGGAATCCCCGGAACCCCGGCATCCGCACCAGGTGGCGACGTGAAGGCGTACGTGATCGGACTCGGCGAGATGTACGTCGCCGACCCGCGCTTCGGTGCCAACTACGCCACGGGCGAGGGGGGAACAGCGGGCGCCGAGTTCGTGCGCGATGCGCTGCGCGTGTACGCCGAAGCCCACCTGTAAGACGCACAGCGGGGGCGGGGAATCACCCCGCCCCCGCTGGCTCGTGTCAGGACGCCTCGTCGAACACCCGGCGACCGACCTCGGTGTCGCTGAGCCTCCAGTCGGTCTCCTTGACGGTGTGGAAGAAGTTCACGAATGACGCTCCCGAGTCCCGAGCCCTGCGGATGAGCATCCGCGACCAGCCCTCCTGGGTGATCCAGTCATCGGCTGTCGCCTCGTACGGCGGGTTCTCGGGCCACTCGAAGACCCACGAGCCCCACGCCGCGTACTGCGAGCCGCCCGCGCGGAACGATGCCGGGTCGTCCGGTGCGGATGCGGCCTCGGCGATCCCCCACGGCTTGCCTGCGGCCAGCTTCTTCAGGCGCACGACGGGACCGTCGGCCCTGGTGAAGCCGAACACATCCTCGGTGCTCTGCCATCCGGGCGACTGCGGACGGGCGGTGCCCCAGTTGAAGCCGTCCAGTGCCAGTGCGTCGACATAGGCCGCGCCCGGGTAGTACGACTCGAACGGGTACGGGCCGGCGCCGTAGTTGAGCGGGTTCCACAGGAACACGAGGTTCGGGGCGATGGCCTGCTTGAGCGCGTACACGTGCCGCCACATGTTGATGTAGTCGGTCGGCGTGGTCGTCGCCTTCTTGCCCGCCTTGCTCGACCACGGTCGGGTCGAGTCGTCCATCTCGGGCGCGAACCGCACGATGATCTCGGCGTCCGCCGAGCGCGTAGCGGCATCCCGCAGCCACGCCTTCAGGTGCGCGTCATATGCACCGGCAGCGATGCGGCGCGGCGCGAACTCGGGCTGCTGGTCGGCAGGACGGTTCCAATCCCACGGCTCCCACGCGATGAGCAGAGCGGATCCCCGGGCCGCTGCTGCATCCGCGTATGCGTGAGGGAAGGCGGGCGACTGGACGAAGTCGACATAGGTCGACAGCATCCCGTTCGAGCGGCCGAATGCCGCCTCCTCCGCCGTCATCGTGGTGAGATCGTGCGATGCCCAGCCGAGCAGCATCTGCTGGTCGGCATCGCGGATGCTGGCTGGTGATGTCGCCTGCGCTGTCGCGGCACTCGCCGTCGACAGCGCCAGCGCGGCCGCGGTGATGAGCACCGCCGCCATTCGGGTACGACTGTATAGGCCTGTTCTGGCCATGATTTCCTCCGGTGTCCTCCACTCGCGCAGTGCGAGCGGAACATTTCATTGTCCGTGATGACGGGGCGAAGAGGGAAGCGTCGGTCTGGACGCCGGAGCGAATGGTGAGGATGCCGATGGCCGCGGGTAGTCTGGCAAGCACGATGAGCATCACGCGCCGAACCCTGCTCGTCGGCGCCGGAGCGGGCGCCGTCGGACTGCTGCTCGCCGCCTGCACCCCAGAGCCGACGCCCGCGCCCACTCGCACGAAGACGCCGATGCCGCGACCGACCGCGCCAGAGGACGTACCGGTTCCGGCCGGCTGGCTGCGCAGCACGTGGGCCACCGATCCGTACTCGCTCGGGTCGGTCAGCTACCTGCCGGCCGGGGTGGATCCCAGCGAGCGCGACCGTCTCGCCGAACCCGTGCTCGACCGGGTGTTCTTCGCAGGAGAGGCCACCGATTCGTCCAATCCGGGCACGGTCGTCGGCGCGGTCGATGGGGCACGTCGCGCCGCCCTCGCACTCATCGCGACGGCCGGCGACACCGAGCGGGTCGCCGTGGTCGGCGCGGGCGCGGCCGGCGTGATCGCCGCCCGCATGCTGACGGATGCCGGACACGACGTCACCGTGTTCGAGGCACGTGAGCGCCTCGGCGGGCGCATCCACAGCGAGGTCGACGACGAGCAGTGGCCGGTGCCCCCGCAGCTCGGCGCCTGGCTGCTCAGCGATGACGAACTCGCGGCGCTCTCGGACCGGCTGGTCGATATCAGCGACGAGACCATGACACTCGACACCGCGACCGGCTGGACGGCCGACGGAGAGGCAGCAACCGTCGATGGCGCCGCGATCGCCGAAGCGCTGCAGAAGGCCGAGTCCGCAGCATCCGACCTGCCGATCGCCGACGCGCTCGCCGCGAACGGCGCGGACGTCGACGACCCCGCGCTCACCGCATCCCTCGCCTGGCTGGCAGCGATGACCGGCGCCGACCCGGCGCGCGCCTCCAGCTGGTACCCGCCCGACTTCCCCGCCGACACCGTGCATGGTGTGACGGGCGATCTCATCACGTTCCTGAAGGAGCACCTCGACGGGCTCGAGGTCACCACCGCATCGCCCGTGGCGCGTATCGCATACGACGACCGCGGAGTCAGCCTCCGGCTCGGCACAGGCGAGGCGCTCTCGTACGACCGCGTCGTCGTCACTGCGCCGCTCGGGGTGCTGCAGAAGCAGGGGATCGAGTTCGCCCCTGCGCTGCCGTTCGCACATCGCGGGGCCATCTCGGCGCTCGCATCCGGATTCGTCGAGACGGTCTGGATGCGATTCGACGAGCCGTTCTGGACGACGGAGGCCGCGATCTGGCACGTCATCGGCGGTGACGGGCTCATCCGCACCTGGCTCAACCTGCAGCCGGCGACCGGAGAGCCTGTGCTCGTCGGACTGGTCGGCGGTGCTGACGCCGAGCAGTTCGCCGAGCTCAGCGAGCGCGACGCGACGGCCGCCGCTCGCGCCTCGCTCGCGTTCTTCGCAGAGCCGGCAGCGGACGAGGGCTGACCTCGCCCCACGACGGCACGGTCGGCCGCACCCGGCTGAGCAGCACGAGGCATGACGCCACCACGGCGAAGATCGACAGCGCGACCGCACAGCTGAGCACCATCTCGCCGACGCCGGACACCTGCCGCAGATCGAGGAAGTAGTACGGGTACCAGCCGATCACGCTGCCCCGCCAGATCGTGAACACGCCCCACAGCAGCGGATAGAGCAGAACGAACGGCACCACACGCCACGATGCGGCTCGGCGCCCCGGGCCCAGCACCCACGCGACGATCGTCCACGCGGGCAGTACGAAATGCAGCATCACGTCAGACCAGGGGACGGTGATGGGGATGCCCCTCTCGCCCGCCTGCCAGACGATGAGTCCGAACGCGAGACCAGCGGTGATCGTCCAGCTCAGCACCAGCGCTCGGGCGGTCGTGAGCCAGGCGGGGTCTTCGTCGTGACGCAGCGCGATGATGCCCGCGACGATCGCGAGCACGGCGAACGCGGTGTTCGACTGGATCGTCAGGTAGGCGAAGAAGTTGGCGCCGGCGAGGGTCTGCGAGCCCATGCCCCACAGCATCCGGTGCACGAGCGCCGCGATGCACACGGCCGCGGTCAGCAGACGCGACCAGCCGAAGATCCTTCGCGTGAGCACTCGAGTGTCGTCCTCCCAGCGGTCCGGCGGCATCGGGAGGGCCGCACCACCGCTTCGAGTCTATGCATGCCCGTCCGGCGCCTCCCGAGGGCGCGACTAGAGTGGCGCCGTGACCTCCCTGCCCCCCGCGAGCACCGTGCTGCGCCGCGCCGCGCTCGCGGCGGCGGGCGGTGCCGTCGGAACGGCTGCCCGCCTCGGGCTCGGGATGCTGATCACCGACGCTCCCGCATCCGTGCTCGTCGCCAACATCGCCGGCGCGCTGCTGCTCGGCATTCTCACCGCGCGGCTGCCGGCCTCTGACCTGCGGATCCTGCTCGGGACCGGCGTGCTCGGCGGCTTCACCACTTACAGCGCGTTCGCGGTCGACAGTGTCGGGCTGTGGTCGGCGTCGCCCGCGCTCGCCGCCGGGTACGTCGTCGCGAGCCTCGTCGGCGGGCTGCTCGCCGCCTGGCTCGGCCTGCGCATCGGCGGATCGCTCGGCAGGAGGAGCGCGTCGTGAGCCCTCTGGTGTTCCTGCTCGCCGCCGCGTGCGGCGGCCTGGGGGCGGCGGCCCGGTACCTGGTCGACATCGGCATCGCGCGCGCGACGGGCTCCCGGTTCCCGTGGGGCGTGATGGTGATCAACGTCACGGGATCGCTGCTGCTGGGGCTGGTGGTGGGGATGCTGCCCGGCGCCGCCTTCGTGCTGGGTGCGGGCTTTCTCGGCGGCTACACGACCTTCAGCACGGCGATGATCGACGCGATCTCCCTCTGGCGGGACGGCGAGCAGAGAGCTGCCGTCTTCGACGTGCTCGGGATGCTCGTGATCTCGCTCGCCGCGGCCGGCCTCGGGCTCGCGCTGGGCGGCGCTCTCTCCTGACCTGCGCTGCCCGTGGCGTTGGTGACCCATAAGGGGGTGAGTCAGTTGCGACGCTCAGCCGGAATGCCTAAATTGCGTCTGTGAACCGGACTGGTTCGCCACATTTCTCTGGGGGGATGGAATGTCTCATAAGAAGCGTTTGATCACATTCGTCAGCGCAACATCGCTCGTATTCGGGTTGTTTGCCACTGTGGTGGCCCCGGCGGCGCAAGCGGCCTCGGGATACTGCGGGTATTACTCGGAAACACGCGCCGTGAACAGTGCGAGCGCATGCTCGACGGGAACTGTGCGCAGCGAGATCAAGGCCTACGGGAGCATCCACTACGGACCGTACGTGGGTTCCGGCAAGACGTCATGGCAGCCTGTGAACTACGCAGTGGTTGACTGGGCGTCGTACCGCTACCTCGGATGAATCCCGGCATCTCCCGGCGGGGGGTTTGCCCGTTCGTTGCTGTTCTCGCGGTCGCCCTTCTGGCCATGACAGGGTGCGCCTCCGGTGATTCTCCCGGAAACGACCCGCCGATCGACTCCGTGACCACTGGCGAACAGGCGCCCGCTTTCGAGGGTCCCTGGGCGGACTGGTTCACGCGCGTATACCGGTCGGAGGCCACGACGGAATCGCAGCGGTCGATCCTGGAGGACGGTGAGATCAGCGAGCAGGAGTACTCGGCTGTCCGCTCCGGGCTGAAGAAGTGTTTGGAAGACCTGGGGATAACCGTGACGCTCACCGCCGGGGGTGGATACTCCGTCAGTGACTTCGGCCCCCTGACGGATTCGCAGGTGAATGATGACGCGGTTCCTGAATGCGAGCAGAAGACGGTCGGCATGATCGCCATGCTGTATGAACAGATGCATCGAAACCCGGACAATAAGGACGAGGCGTCGATAATGGTGGCTTGTCTCCGGAGAACCGGTGTTGTGGCGGACTCGTACACTCCCGCGCAGTACACGAAGGATCTATCGGATCAGACGGGACTCGACTGGACTTCCGCGGAGGTCAGGGAGTGCTCGATAGACCCGCTCGGCATTCTGAACTAGCCGGAATGACGTCGAGATATGAGGCCGGGCGGCGAGCGGCGCTTGTCGCCGGTTCGGTCGCTGCGGTGGCTGTGTCGGTCGGAATCTTCGCATGGACCGCAGCACGAGCGCCGGTTCCTTCTGAACTTGCGGCTCCGAAGCCGATTGACCTCGTCCAGGTCGAGACGGTCGCGTTCGCCGATTCTCGTACTGCTACCTTGACCGTGTCCCTTCGCGAAGGCCCCGGAGCAGTCGTCCGCGCTGACGGGATGGTGACGAACAGCACCTGCTCTGACGGCGGGGTGCTGCGCAGCGGAGAGGCGAACTTCTTTCTCAACGGGCAACCCTTGGTCAATCTGCACTCGTCCGCTCCGCTTTGGCGTGTGCTGGTGAGGGGAGACCACGGTGCAGACGTCGGAGATCTGCAGCAAGCGCTTGTGAAAGAAGGTTTCCGCGGAGCGGTCGACGGTGTTCTGGGTGAGGAGACCATCGGCTTCTTCAACGAGATCCGGCGCCGGCAGGCGGCACACGCCGAAGAGGTAGAGGTGATCTCGCCAGAGAGCATTCTGTGGCTCGATTCGGAAGCTGTGACTGTCGACGAATGTCTGGTGCCAGTGGGAACTTCCGTCGGCACGGGGACTGCGCTTGCATCTGAGCGCCCTGAGATCGGCATGTTGAGGGTCGCGGATCGACCAGACGTGCTGCCTGAGGCGCCGCGAGAGCTGACGGTAGATGGCGTGAGGGCTGCTGTCAGCATTGAGGGAGACGTGGATTCCGCGAAGTGGGAAGCAATCGCGTCTACCGGGTCTTTCGCCGAGTATTCAGCTCACCCCGACGAGGTCATATTGAAGGGTGAGGTGCGTCTGGCTGCGCCAATCGATGTGGCTCAGGTTCCCCCTTCTGCGATATTCGGCATATCGGGCGGATCCGGCTGCGTTACCGACGGGCACAGGAGCTACAGCGGCGCGCTGGTGAGCGCGGAGCTTGGATTCACGCTGATGACGTTCGACAAGGAAGCGCCGACCGAAGTCATCGCCTCGCCCCCACCTGGACGAGAATGTCGATAGTTCTCACCGGGATCGGCCATGGATACTCTTCCGGACGTCTTCTCTTCTCAGGACTGACAATCGAGTTGGAGACGGGGAGCAGCTATGCCGTCGTCGGCCCCTCGGGGTCGGGAAAGAGCACATTGCTCGGCTTGATCTCCGGTGACTTGGCTCCAACGCTCGGCGACATCACCAGGCCCCCGAACTCGACTTCGATATGGGTCTTCCAGAACCCTCACGGTGTTCCCGGGCGCTCAGCACTCGACCACGTCGTCTTCCCGATGCTCTTGCGGGGAGTGCGACGCGGGGATGCGGAGAGTCGAGCGAGAAGGCTGATGCGTGAGTTCGGTCTTGATTCTGTGGTTCGATCGCGTTTCGGTCAGCTCTCCGGCGGCGAGGCCCAACGCTTGATGCTCGCCCGGGCCGTCGCCGCGGAACCGGATGTGCTGCTCGTGGACGAGCCGACTGCTCAGCTCGACATGCACACGGCTGCTTCGGTCAACGACTCGCTTCACGCCCTCACGGGGCGCGAATGCCTCGTCGTGATCGCTACCCATGACGAAGGCACGCGTGCCTCCTGCTCCGCCGAGATTGACCTCGCTGAGTATCAATGATGCAACCTTCATCTCGAATGCTGCTGACGTCGATGGTCTCGGAAGCGAGAAGGAACGTCTCGGCAGGGGCGACGCGGGCCGCCATCCTTTTCGTCATCTGCTTCCTCTGTGCGTCTGGCGTTCTGCTGTGGAATCTGAAGGCCACGGTTGACGTACTGCATGCGGCCGCGCGCTATCGCGCCGCCGGAGCTTCTGTGATCGTGGTTTCCTCGGAGGGGCTGATCGACGGCAAGCGCTGCGAAGATCTTTCAGACCTCCCCAACGTCCGTGCTGCCGGCGCGATACGCGCTGCTCGCGATCAGCTCTATCCCGCCGCAACGCCTGGAGTTCCGCTTCCGACGTACGACGTGTCTCCTCATTTCCTCAAGACCTTCTCTTCACATGATGAAGGCGAGTACGGAGTCTTCGTCTCGGATGCGGTCATGGACGCATTCGGTCTGCGCGTCGGAGACTCCATGGCTCTGGATCAGGGGCGGTCAGTGCCCGTCGCCGGAGCGTTCGAATATCCGGATGACGGTCGTCGAGCCGGCCTGGGGTTCGCTGCCGCTCAGACGGTTGCCGCTTCCGAGCTGTTCGACGAGTGCTGGGTCGACACCTGGCCGGAGTCGGCTCAGGTGGAGGCTCGACTCGCTGCAGCAGTGGTCACCGCAAGCGGTGCTGACTCGAAGCCGCCGCTCATCGGGCAGCTGAATTCGACTCTCGGCAGTCGATTCGACGGCCCGAATGCCTATGCGCAACGTCCGACGACCTTGCTACCCGGCGTGGGCGTGGGCGTGGGTCTGGTGATTGGGATGTTCGCGGTCGGTGTGCGGCGACTCGAGTTGGCTGATGCCAGACGACTGGGTATTCGCATGTCTGATCAGGCGCTCCACGTCCTGCTCGAGTCGGTCGCATGGTTGTTCGGTGCGGCCGCGCTTTCCTTCGGTGTGACTCTGATCGTCACGTATGCAGTGCAGGCCGCGGTCGTATGGGAAGTGGTTGCATACTCCAGTGCGGCCGTAGGGAGCTACGTTCTCGGTGGCGTCGCTGGAATCCTTCTGGGCCTGGGAATGATCGACTCCCGCAAGATGGCGAAATACTTTCGGGAGAGATAGCTGCCGCAGTTCGTGTGCGTGGTGCGCTTTCGAACACTCGTGGATCCACGACGAGCCACTAGCGATGCCCAGGGTGCGACCTGCGCTGCCAGTCGGGGCACAGCTTCGCCGAGGCATAATGTACAGACGTACATTTGGACCCCGGGGGAGGGATCTTGAGCGAGCAGCCACGCCGCCGCCGTGATCCCGAGGCACGCAGGCACGAGATCGTCGTCGCCGCTGCCGAGCTGATCGTCGAGGTGGGGGTGAGCGCCGTCACGCATCGCATGATCGCGGCGCGTGCGGGCGTGCCGCTCGGCGCCACGACCCAGTACTTCGCCACGCTCGACGATCTGCGCTCCGAAGCGCTGCACCACCTGGTCACCGAGGTCGACGCCGGCATCGACGACATCCGCGCCGCTCTCGAGCAGCGCGGTGCGACACCAGCCGTGCTGGCCGACCTGCTCGTGAAGGGCCTGGCCGACGCTCGCGCTCTCGAGGCCGACCGTGCCGTCGTCACCGCAGCCATCGACGATCCGCAGCTGCGCGCTCTCGCACGCCGCTGGTCCGACCGCATGATCGGCTTCCTCGTACCCGACTACGGCGTCGAGCGCGCGACCGCGGCATCCGTCTTCATCGACGGCGTGCTCTGGCACGCCCGCATCCACGACCAGCCCCTGGACATCCCCCTCATCGAGAACGCCCTCACCGGCATCCTCGGCGCCCAGCCCACGACCACGAGCGACTGAAAGAGCACCCGTGTCGAACCTCTCCGTTCTCAGCCTGCGCAACCGCGCACTCATCGCGCTGATCACCATCGTGTCCGCCGTCTTCGGCGGCCTCGCCCTGACGAACCTCAAGCAGGAGCTGATCCCCTCGCTGGAGCTCCCCGCACTGGTGGTCATGACCACCTACCCGGGCGCCTCGCCCGAGGTGGTCGAGAACGACGTGTCGACGCCCATCGAGAACGCCATCCAGGGCGTACCCGGCCTCGAGTCGAGCAGCGCGACGAGCACGACGGATGCCTCGATCGTGCAGGCGATGTTCGCCTACGGCACCGACCTCGCCACCGCAGAGCAGAAGATGCAGCAGGCGATCAACCGCATCTCGCGGCAGCTGCCCGACGACGTCAGCCCTCAGGTGCTCAGCGTCTCGATCGACGACTTCCCGGTCATCCAGATCGCGGTCACCGGGTTCGGCGACTCCGAGACCGCGCAGCAGGATCTCGAGACCACGGTGATCCCCGAGCTGGAAGACGTCGACGGCGTCAACGCCGCGCAGATCGTCGGGGGCGTCGGTCAGCGCATCACGATCACTCCCGACGAGCAGAAGCTGCTCGCCGCAGGGCAGAGCACGCAGGCGATCCGCCAGGCGCTGCAGCAGAACGGCGCCCTGCTGCCCGGTGGCGACATCACCGAGGGCGACGAGACGCTCACGGTGCAGTCCGGTGCGAAGCTCACCTCGGCCGACGATGTCGCGGCCCTGCCGCTCGCGGGCACCGACCTCACGGTCGGCGAGGTCGCCACGGTCGCGCAGGTCAGTGACCCCGTCACCTCGATCTCGCGCGTCGACGGCGAAGACGCCCTGTCGATCGCGGTGACCAAGCTGCCCGCGGCGAACACCGTCGAGGTCTCGCAGGGCGTACTCGCCGCCCTCGATGAGCTCGGCGACGCCTTCCCCGACGCCGAGTTCACCGTCATCTTCGACCAGGCGCCCTACATCCAGCAGTCGATCGAGACACTCGCGACCGAGGGCATGCTGGGTCTCGCCTTCGCGGTGATCGTGATCCTCGTGTTCCTGCTCTCGATCCGCTCGACGCTCGTCACGGCGATCTCGATTCCCACCAGCGTGCTGATCACCTTCATCGGGCTGCAGGCGTTCGGGTACTCGCTGAACGTGCTGACCCTCGGCGCGCTCACCATCGCGATCGGCCGTGTGGTCGACGACTCGATCGTCGTGATCGAGAACATCAAGAGGCACTACGTCGAGGGCGCCGACAAGGGCGACGCGATCCGGCTGGCCGTGCGCGAGGTGGCATCCGCCATCACTGCGTCGACCATCACCACCGTCGCCGTCTTCCTGCCGATCGTGTTCGTCGGCGACATGGTCGGCGAGCTGTTCCGACCGTTCGCGATGACCGTCACGATCGCGATGGTCGCCTCGCTGCTCGTCTCGCTGACGATCGTGCCCGTGCTCGCGTACTGGTTCCTGCGGCCGGGCAAGCCGCTGCTCGCCGAGGACGGCTCGCAGATCGATCCCGAGCATCCGGATGCCCCGCCCACACCCCTTCAGCGTCTCTACCGGCCCATCCTCGGGTGGACGCTCAAGCACTCCGCCATCACGGTCGTGCTTGCCGTGGTCGTGCTCGCCGGAACGCTGGCCGCCGCCCCGCTGATGAAGATCAACTTCCTCAGCGACTCCGGTCAGAACACGATGACCGTCACGCAGGACATCGGCGAGACCGCGAGTCTCGAGGCGAAGTCCGAGGCCGCGAAGAAGGTCGAGAAGGCGCTCGACGGCGTCGATGGCATCACCCACGTGCAGGCGTCGATCGGCTCGAGCGGCTCGGCGCTGCGCGACGCCTTCTCGGGCGGCGCGGGCATCACGTACTCGATCCAGACCAGCGACGACGCCGATCAGGAGACGCTGCGCGCCGACGTGCAGAAGAAGCTCGACGCGATCGACGACGTCGGCGAGGTCTCGGTCGGAGCCTCATCAGGCGGCTTCGGCTCGAGCGACATCGAGATCACCGTCACCGCACCCAACGCCGACGACCTGCAGGCCGGCACCGATGCGCTCATGAAGGAGCTCGACGGGCGCGACGGCATCGGGCAGGTCAGGAACAACCTGGCGGCGTCGCTGCCGTACGTCGCCGTGGTCGTCGATCGAGAGGCCGCCGCGGCGCGCGGTCTGTCCGAGGTCGCGGTCGGGTCGATCGTGTCGAACACGATGCGTCCGCAGCAGATCGGCTCGGTCGAGGTCGATGACTCGGCGCTCACCGTCTACCTCGTCGACCCCGAGCCCCCGGCATCCGTCGACGCGCTGAAGAAGCTCATCATCCCGACGGCGACCGGGCCGGCGCAGTTGCAGGATCTCGCGACGGTCGAGCAGCGCAACGGACCGACGTCGATCTCGACGGAGCAGGGCCGTCGCACCGCCACGATCACCGTGCCCCCGGCGTCCGACGACCTCGCCGTCGCGACGACATCGGTCACCGCGGCGCTCGACAAGGTCGATCTGCCCGACGGAGCGCGCGCCGAGGTCGGAGGCGTGGCCGAGCAGCAGACCGAGTCGTTCTCGCAGCTCGGGCTCGCGATGCTCGCGGCGATCCTCATCGTGTACGTGGTCATGGTCGCGACGTTCAAGTCGCTCCGCCAGCCGCTGCTGCTGCTCGTGTCGGTGCCGTTCGCCGCGACGGGGGCGATCCTGCTGCAGATCGTCACCGGAGTGCCGCTGGGCGTCGCGTCGCTCATCGGCGTGCTGATGCTGATCGGCATCGTGGTGACGAACGCGATCGTGCTCGTCGACCTCGTCAACCAGTACCGCGAGAAGGGGCTGTCGACACCCGAGGCGGTGATGGCCGGTGGCGAGAAGCGTCTTCGTCCGATCCTCATGACGGCGCTGGCGACGATCTTCGCGCTCACGCCCATGGCCCTCGGCATCACCGGGCACGGCGGCTTCATCTCTCAGCCGCTCGCGATCGTCGTGATCGGCGGGCTCGTGTCGTCGACCGTGCTGACGCTCATCGTGCTGCCGACGCTCTACAACCTCGTGGAGGGCGCCAAGGAGCGGCGGCGGGCGAAGCGCGGCGAACTGCCCTCCGCGGACGACCAGGCCGACCCGCCCGCCCCGGCGGGCGCGGCCGACGTCGCCCTCACCCGCCGGCAGCTGCGTGCGGGTGGCGCCCACGACTGAGCAGGGTCGAAAGGTCAGAAACGCACCTGAACGGGCATCCCGGGGTGCGTTTCTGACCTCTCACCCGACGGAGCGGGCGCTCGAGCGCGTCAGGAGAAGCGGATGCCCCACTGCAGCGTCCACGATTCGCCCTCGGCGAGCCGGCGCAGCCCGCGACCGGAGTTGAAGGCGTCGGCCGGAGCGGTCATGGGCTCGATGGCGACGGCGAGAGGCTGGCCCGGGTACTTCGCGCTCGTGAAGGCCTGCACGAAGTCGAATCCCTCGCCCTGCTGCAGCGTGACCGCGCGTCCGTCGGGGGCCGTCAGTGTGGTGCGAGCGAACCCGTCGGCGTCGCGATGCAGGTTCGCGTATCCGGTGTCGAGCTGCAGCTCGCCGAGGCGGCGCCCCTCGCGCAGATCGGTGCCGACGGACACGGGGCTCTCCCCGACCGGCAGCATCCGGTCGTCAGTCTCGAAGTACGTCTCGGCGGGCAGCCGCAGCACGAGATCGCGCGCGTCGACCCCGCCGATCACGAAGAACGGATGCGTGCCGAGCGCCACCGGGGCTGGATCGGGCGAGTGATTGGTGAGCGTGTGGGTGACGTCGATTCCGCCATCCGTCAGCGCGTACGTGACCGACGTCGCGACGACATACGGATAGCCGGTCTGCGGCACGACGGTGGCAGCGAGGGTCACCGACTCGTCGGTGTGCTCGGCGATCTCGTAGGCGCTGAAGCGCAGCAGTCCGTGGCTCGCATTGCGGAACTTGGGCTCGCTGATCGAGAGGGCGCGCTCGGTGTCGCGGTCCTGCCAGACGCCGTCGCGGATGCGGTTCGGCCAGGGTGCGAGCACCACGCCGGAGCACGACGGCGTCGGCTGGTCGGCCGGATAGGGCGGCACGATCTCGACGCCGCCGACGGTCAGGTGCCGAAGCGAGGCGCCGACCTGCGCGATCTGGGCGGTGACATCACCGCGGCGAAGGTGGATCTGGATGCCGGTGGGGGAGCCGATCACGTCGTCAAGAGGCATGCCGCCATCGTACGGCGGGCACTCTCCCAGCAAACCCCGGTATCCTGGAACGAGTCGGCTTCGGGCACCCGCTTCCAGGCGGTTCTTCCGAGCAGCGCAAGCGCTCATTGTGAGCCCAGGGGCCGATGGTTCATAACCATCACATGAATGGCCCCGGCCGACGGATGCCCGGGTATGTCCCACGCGCGCTGATCTCTGTGCCCGCGGAAGGGACGCTGTTCTCGTGTCAGAGACAGTCAGGAAACACCATGCCCAAGAATGGCAAGCCCAAGGGCGGACGCCCCTCGCGCAACTTCGAGCCGCGATACGCGAAGAGCGGACCCTCGTTCCACGAGCGTCACGCCGGCGGACGTCCGTCGCGTGACAGCGATCGTCGGGACGCCGGCGACCGCCGCTCGTTCTCGTCGGATGCCCGTGCCGACCGCCGCCCCGGCAGCGTGAGCCCCAAGCACCGCGGCTACCGCGCTGCAGACGCCGAAGGCTCGGCACCCAAGGGTCGCTGGTCGGATGCGCAGCGCGCGGGCCGCGACGAGGCGCGCTCGATCCGCAACCGCGCGGAGTCGGGCCGCCGCGAGGCGCCGCACCACCGCAACGACCGCGACGACCGCCAGGGTGGCCGCGGTTTCGACCGCAACGACCGGTTCGGCCGGGATGCGCGTCCGGCACGTGACGACCGTTTCGGTCGTGACTCGCGTCCGGCGCGGGACGACCGGTTCGGGCGCGATGCGCGCCCCGCACGGGATGACCGTGGCTACGGCCGCAACGACCGGTTCGATCGCGATGCCCGCCCGGCCCGCAACGACCGGTTCGACCGCACCGAGCGCCCCGCCCGTGACGACCGCAGGGGCGGCTTCGACCGCAACGAGCGGCCGGCTCGCAACGATCGCGGCGGGTTCGACCGCCGTGGCGGGTTCGACCGCGATGCTCGTCCGGCTCGTGATGACCGTGGTGGCTACGGCCGCAACGACCGTTTCGACCGCGATGCTCGTCCGGCTCGTGACGACCGCCGCGGCGGGTTCGAGCGCGACGCTCGTCCGGCTCGTGACGACCGCGGCGGCTACTCGCGCAACGACCGTTTCGACCGTGATGCTCGTCCGGCGCGCGGCGACCGGTTCGACCGCAGCGACCGTCCGGCGCGCGACGACCGCCGCGGCGGCTCCGACCGCACGGAGCGTCCGCGCTTCGACCGCACGGAGCGCCCGCGCTTCGACCGCGATGCGCGTCCCGCTCGTCAGAACCGCGACGACCGCCCGAACCGCAGCGACTGGAACGCCACGTCGACCGCCAAGGCGCGCGACGAGCAGGCTGACGTCGTTCACGAGCGGCTCGAGGCTGAGGCCGTGCAGGCCACCGAGGTCGCGGACGTGACCTTCGGCGACCTGGGCATCGGATCGAACATCGTCGAGATCCTGAAGAACATGGGCGCGGAGACGCCCTTCCCGATCCAGGCCGCGACGATCCCCAGCATTCTGCAGGGTCGTGACGTGCTCGGCCGTGGCCGCACCGGCTCGGGCAAGACGATCGCCTTCGGCGCGCCGCTCGTCGAGAGCATTCTGCTGTCGCAGAAGGGCAAGCGCCGCGAGTTCGGCCGCAAGCCCCGTGCCATCATCCTCGCGCCGACCCGCGAGCTGGCTCTGCAGATCGACCGCACGGTGCAGCCGATCGCGCGCAGCGTCGGGCTGTTCACCACGCAGATCTACGGCGGTGTGCCTCAGGCGCGCCAGGTGGGCGCGCTGAACAAGGGCGTCGACATCATCATCGGCACGCCCGGTCGCATCGAAGACCTCATCGAGCAGCGCAAGCTCGACCTCTCGGAGGTGCGCATCGCGGTGCTCGACGAGGCCGACCACATGGCAGAGCTCGGCTTCGCCGAGCCGGTGCAGCGCATCCTCCGCAAGACCGGCACCGCCCTCGAAGACGGAGCGACCAGCCAGAAGCTGCTGTTCTCGGCAACCCTCGACCGCGAGGTCGCCGCGATCGTCGACGAGTTCCTGATCGACCCTGCTGTCTACGAGGTCGCCGGTGAAGACCAGGACTCGAGCACCATCGACCACCGTGTGCTCGTGATCGAGCACCGCGACAAGGCGGACGTGCTCACCTCGCTCGTCGACCGCGACGGTCAGACGCTGGTCTTCGCCCGCACCCGCGCCTACGCCGAGATGCTCGCCGAGCAGTTCGAAGACGCCGGCATCGCCGCCGTATCGCTGCACGGTGATCTGAACCAGGCCAAGCGCACGCGCAACCTGCAGAAGCTGACCGCAGGCAAGGTGCAGGTGCTCGTCGCCACCGATGTCGCCGCCCGTGGCATCCACGTCGACGACATCGACCTGGTCGTGCAGGCCGACGCGCCCGACGAGTACAAGACGTACCTGCACCGTGCCGGTCGCACCGGCCGTGCCGGCCGCTCGGGACGAGTGGTCACGCTGATCACCCGCCAGCGTCGCCGCCGCATGGAGGACCTGCTGGGTCGCGCCGAGATCGACGCGCCGTTCGAGCAGGCGGCTCCCGGCGACGACGTGATCGAGGAGATCACGGGCCGGATGCCGAGCGAGGCCGAGCTCACCGCCTGAGCCGGTCCACAACTCAGGAGAGACCGTCGGGACCGCGCCCTCAGGGCCGGATCCCGGCGGTCTCTGCGCATTCGTCCTGAGAGGTGAGCGCCACATAGTGTGGAGCCATGGGGTGGAATGAGTGGGCGACAGCCGGGGGCACCGTATGGTTCAGCATCGCTCTGGTGATCAGTGCGCTCGCCGGCATGCAGGGCCGCACGAAGCTCGGGTGGTTCGTGCTCGGCATGATCTTCGGCCCGCTTGCGCTGCTTCTGCTGGTGTTCCTCATTCAGCCGCCGGCTGCGCGTGAGGAGCTCGCGACAGGCAGTGCCGGACGAGCTCAGAAGAGCATGTCGGACTGAGTCGTCGTGCGGACGGATGCCGGAGCCGGACGCTGCCGCATCCGCCGGCCACGCATACTGTCGTTCTCTTCCTCTGAGCGGGCGTCGAGCCCGTGCACGCGCATGAGCGGCCGGATGCGCCGAGCCAGCCACTGACGGTAGGCCTTGGGTGCCTCGACCGAGACACCCGGGTACAGGCCGCGGTACGAAGACAGCAGTTCGGGATGCTCGCGCTCGAGCCACTGGAAGAACCAGGGCTTCACGCCGGGGCGCAGATGCAGCGATCCGTAGACGACGTGATCGGCTCCGGACTGCTTGATGCGGCGCAGCCCCTCGTCGATGGCGGTGAGCGAGTCGGTCAGGTGCGGCAGCACAGGCATGAGGAAGACGCCCACGCGGAAGCCCGCGTCGCTGAGTGCACGGACCGTGTCGAGTCGCGCCTGCGTGCTCGGTGTGCCCGGTTCGATGGCGTGCTGCAATGCCTCGTCGTACATCGCGATCGACATCTGTATGTCGATCGGCACCCGCTTGGCCGCCTCGACGAGCAGGGGTATGTCGCGACGGATCAGCGTTCCCTTGGTGAGGATCGACATGGGCGTGCCCGACTCGGCGAGGGCCTGCACGATGCCCGGCATGAGTCTGTACCGCCCCTCTGCGCGCTGGTACGGGTCGGTGTTGGTGCCGAGCGCGACGGTCTCGTGCTTCCATGATCCCCGCCGCAGCTCGCGCTGCAGGACCTCGACGACGTTCGTCTTCACGACGATCTGCGAGTCGAAATCGGCGCCGCCGTCGAGGTCGAGGTATTCGTGCGTGCCTCGGGCGAAGCAGTACACGCATGCGTGACTGCATCCGCGGTAGGGGTTCACCGTCCATGCGAACGGCATGCGCGAGGCGCCGGGCACGGCGTTGAGTGCCGACTTCGCGAGAACCTCGTGAAAGGTCATCCCGGCGAACTCGGGTGTGGTCACGGAGCGGACGATGCCCGTGCGGCTCTCGAGGCCAGGCAGCGCGTCAGCATCCCGATCGTCGACCGCCTGTCCCTGCCACCTCATCCCCCTATTCGAACAAAGAAACCAATGTCTGTCAACAACTTGTGCGAAGTTCTGTTCGAGCGGTGGGTGTCGAGGCCATTTGGGGGACAATGGATCGGTGAGCGCAGCGCAGACCCGGCATGCCGCGCGTGAATCGCTCGCCGTGCGGGTGGCGACACCCATCGGCGTGCTGTTCACGGCGATGGCTGCGCTGTCGACCCTATGCGGTGTGCTCGCCGCTGAGCCGCCCGCTCTTCCGCAGCTGCCCGAGCCGGCGGCGGCGATGGCGCTGCCCGATGTCGAGGTCGACTCGCGGGTCGCTGCGAACCCGTGTGCCGACGGCGACGTCCGCGCGCACCTCGAGGCGGGCGACGACGATGCCGCCGTGGCGTCGTTCGGCGGAGGGGCCGAGTTCCGCGAGGCCGTGATCAGCGGAAACGCGCCGTGCATCTCGCTCTCCGATCCCGCTCGCTCGTGGGTCGTGGTCAACAAGCAGCGCCCGCTGCAGCCCGAGAGCTTCGCCCCGGCCTCCCTCTCGGGGATCGGCCTGCGCACCACGACCCTCTCGAACGAGCTGCGCCCCGAACCCAACCGTGCGCTCGAGAAGATGGCGGCGGATGCCCGTGCCGCGGGTGCCGGTGTCATCGGCGTCAACAACGGCTATCGCTCGTACGGCCTGCAGCAGCGCACCTACGGCGAGCACGTGCGCGATCGGGGGCAGAGCGGAGCGGATGCCGTGTCGGCCCGCCCCGGCTTCAGCGAGCATCAGAGCGGACTGGCGTTCGACCTCGTGGCATGCAGCCCCGGCTGCGGCAGCATCGAGGCGTTCGGCCCCACGCGGCAGGGGCGCTGGGTGGCTGAAAACGGCTGGCGCTACGGGTTCATCGTGCGCTACGAGCACGGCCACACGGGCACGACCGGCTACGCGCCGGAGCCGTGGCACATCCGGTACATCGGACCCGAGCTCGCGAAGGCGTATCACGACGGGGGCTTCCACACCCTCGAGGAGTTCTTCGGCCTTCCTGCGGCGCCCGACTACCAGCACTGAACGTGCGATGGGGGCATCCCACAAACGCGAAACGCAGTGTCATCCTGTGTGAGACTTGTTCCCACAAATCACTGTTCGGCGCTGTCTTTCCGACCTAGACTCGCCGTGCGAGGGCGCACACGACTTTCAGGAGGACGCCATGGAACGCGACATCTACGAAGAAGACCACGAGGCCTTCCGCGACCTGGTCAAGGACTTCGTCAAGCGGCACGTATCCAACGAGTCGATCGAGCGGTGGGATGCCGCGGGTGAGATCGACCGTGAGACCATGCGCGCCGCGGGCGAGGCGGGAATCATCGGACTCTCGGTGCCCGAGGAGTTCGGCGGCGCGGGCATGCTGCAGGACTACCGCTTCCGCGCGATCGTGAACGAAGAGGTCATCGGCGCCGGTGCCGGCTCGCTGGCGGGCGCACTCGGCATCCAGGACGACCTGGCCGTGCCCTACCTCGTGCACATGGGCACGCAGGAGCAGAAGGAGAAGTGGCTGCCGCGCATGGCCACCGGCGAGATCCTCGGTGCCCTCGCGATGACCGATCCCGGCGCGGGCAGCGATCTGCGCGGCATCAAGACCAACGCGAAGAAGGTCGACGGCGGATACATCCTCAACGGAGCCAAGACGTTCATCTCGTCCGGCACCACCGCCGACATCGTCGTCACCTTCGTCAAGACCGGCGAGGGCAACCGCCCCGACGCGTTCAGCCTGCTGATCGTCGAGAAGGGCATGGAGGGCTTCGACCAGGGCAAGAAGCTCAGCAAGATGGGCTTCCACGGGTGGGACACCGCCGAGCTCAGCTTCACCGACGTCTTCGTGCCGGACGAGAACCTCATCAGCGGCAAGGAGGGCCAGGGCTTCATCCAGCTGATGATGAACCTGCCGCTCGAGCGCCTGTCGATCGCCGTGTCGGCGGCGGCCGTGATCCAGGCCGCCGTGAAGTGGACCGTCGACTACACGAAGGACCGCGACGCGTTCGGCGAGCGGGTCATCGACTTCCAGAACACCCGGTTCCGCGTCGCCGACATGGCCACGACGGCCGACGCCGTGTGGGCGTACGTCGACCGCGGGCTCAAGGCCTACGCCGCCTCGAAGCTCACCGCGGAAGAGGCCGCCCAGCTGAAGTTCTGGGTCACCGAGCGCGAGTGGGAGGTGCTCGACACGGGCGTGCAGCTGCACGGCGGCTACGGCTACATCATGGAGTACCCCATCGCCCGCGCTTTCACCG
>Ga0308158_10001271_pt1 | contig 27907 bp, 19 predicted proteins | sample PhyBR2_FD_201038 | JGI IMG/M metagenome (GOLD analysis project Ga0308158, IMG submission 201038) | Phyllosphere microbial communities from UC Gill Tract Community Farm, Albany, California, United States - DLSLB.R2 | ecosystem: Host-associated > Plants > Phyllosphere > Unclassified | place: USA... | reverse complement strand
GGCGTCAGCGGCCGTTTCGCAGCCCGCATCACACGACGTCCGGCGTAGCGCTGGTGGGCGGCGGCAGCGTGCCGCGGCCTGGTGAAGTCTCGCTCGCGCATCATGGGGTATTGTTTCTGGACGAGCTCGCGGTTAGGAAGTAAAGCATTTTGTCCAGACGTTGTTTTTGAACGAAAACACTGATCTTGCCCCTAGAGACCGCATGATGCTCTGTCGGCGTCAGTTTCAAAGCTCACGCGGTCGCACTTTCCCAGTGTCTGCCACGAATGGTTAGATGCACACTTGCTACTGCATATCGCCCGCTCCCATATTGCAAACAACAATGTCAATCCGCATCACGTTTGCGATAACCTCGGACATGAGTCGATCAGTATCACCAACACCTGTCTGCATTTGTCGGAAGACGCCCGCCACGCCGAAACTGAAGCCAACCATAAGATTGCCTAGTGACTACTCGACCGCGCTTGGTACTGGGCGCAGGCTTTATTCATCTTTATTGGAACGCAAATAAAGCTAAATAATTACATAAAGAAAATTAATTCCGCTTTTCTTGGACGCAATCCTGCGGCAGTTAGCATCTCTTAAGGTGGATGTTCACAGCGACAGCGTCGGGTTCCTCAGCTACGGCAAAACTGGAAGCAAGCCAGCGAAGGTCACCTGCTGACGCTCCGGCCTCGTGGAATATCCGTCGCCAAGCAGAGAGCGTATCTTTCACCTGCCCTATAATGGTTTTCGCTTCGCCCCGAGTGAGTTGAAAGCGATTGTACTGTGTGAGGGCGTTAGAGACAGTACTCGCTCGGCCTAGCGCGCCAACACCGATGCTTGCGACCGAAACGGAGCTTCGATTTGCGGACACAGATCAAAGGCCGGAGAAAGCCCTAGTACGCCAGGCTCCTTCATCAGTACGTGGATGCGAAGATGGTCGTCAATATTCCCTACCATAATGTTGAAAACCATCCATCGAAAAAGCTCTGGACCAGCGCTGGCCCGGCACATATCATTTAATTTAAGGGCCTCTGCAAGCCCTGCATACGAATACTTTGCCGTGTACTGAGAGTCGTCGCCTTGGACCACTGGGGGATTTAGTCAACTGTACGCGCTCAGACAATGAATTCGTGCACCAGTCTCAGTGCGATCAAAGCGCTCTACCGCGAGCGCCGTGCGGGATCCGATTTCAACAAGTTCAAACGACAGCACCTTGATGCCCGTAAGGTACAACCGTAGCGTGGCGTATTCAGCGACGGGCATGTCAAACTGGTGATCAGGGAGTCCGAACTTGGTTATATGCTCGCAGCTTTCATAGGTAATCAACGCCTTCCGCCGTACCCCTCTGAGATCGCAGCCTGGACGCAACAGGCTCAAACTGCGGTCGTCCAAATGCTGCCCAGGTAATTAAACAAAGCTGTAGAAGTTGTCGAGCAAATCCGGGCTGAAGTCAGAAAGGCGTATGTCGACCTTCGTGAATTTGGGGTACCGGAGTTGTTCGAGCATGTCATGACGCGTCCAGGCCCGGAGCCCGACGATTGGACCAGCCATCCGATGGCAGAGCTAGGCACAGACTTACGCTCCTCAAGCAATTACCTCGCGATAAACCTCGCACCCCACTCACTTGGGGCGAAGTCAGACAAGAAATATGTGCCAACCGAATTTGGAGTTATGAACGCGTCACTGCAGCCTTTTGTAAAGATGGCGAGAAACGGATCCGATAGATTTTCGGAGGTACTTGAAAACTGGCGAAGTCGTGCTCGACCATCGTCATAGACACCAAAGGACCCAGTTAGGCGAACGGAATCCGGATTTTGACAATCAAATATTTAGACGCTTTGTTCAGTCATGAGCTATGGTCGGCCGATGGGCAATTTCGTCGTGACATTTCTACCTCCCTCAAATGCCGTTGGTGCGGAACCTGGCAATGTCGTCCGCTGCCCATGCGCCGTCCAGGTGTCCAACGCTCCGTTCGGATGTTTAATAATTTAACTCCACAATGAAGTTCGGGTCGAAAGCATCATTTTCGGCGTGACCGCCTTTCATCATATAACCTAAAGGATTGGCCACGACTCTGCATTGGCCAACAGGATAATCAAAGCTCGCGTGGGTATGCCCGTGAATCCACAGGGTTGCAAGGCGCACGAGCTCCTCCAAGTCTGACGCAAATGCGCCCGAAACCGTATCTGAAGCATATTCGGGCGCGACAGAGTGCCTCGACGGCGCCATATGGGTAATCACTACTGTTGGGCCTGGGAAAGGTTCACTGAGCTTTCTCTCAAGCCATGACCTTTGCTGAGCATGAAGGTGTGCGGTGTCTAGGGGCCGTAACTTGCGATAGCCCGCCGACGCTACACGGATTCGCTGGTAGTCGTTCATCACATCCCCGGCATCGGCCATCACATTGCCTCTGAGGTCCGAACCGAACAGCAAGAAGTCAGTCCACAGCGTCACACCCAAGAAACGCACCCCCTGCTGTACATACTCGTCACAGTCGAGGTAATGTACGTTCGAATACTTCGAGCACTCGAAGCGTATGGCCTCCCCCATATGATCGAGGGCTTCACCGTAAAACTCGTGATTTCCAGAGACATACAGCACTGGGGTCTCTGGGAATATCTGTGCTGCCCAACTAGGGGCGCGCGCCTTCGTGTGAATGTCTCCGGCTAATACCACGACATCCGGCTTGGTGGCCGCCGTATCGAACCGCGGGGTAAAGTCCCTCCACACCTCAAGATGAAGGTCGGACAAAACGAGCAAACGCATTTATCTTCCTCAAAAATTGCAAAATGGAGACAGTGAATCGAACCTCGACACTTCGTGTCGAACCTCGAGAAGTATAAGATGCGTGCCCTGTGAGCTAATTCCCACTGACGCAAACCGGAACTGCGCTAGCCCGGATTCATTGGCAGCGTGCCCAGGTCCAAAGCTGCACAGGCGTCCGCCCAGTCGCGCTCATCGTCTACGGTCACCGATCCCAATAAATGTAGTCCGGCCCACTGCCACAGTCGCACCATCCTTCCTACCGTACCAAGTCGGCAAGCGCCTATGCCGGCGCAAGGGATGGTCGAGCCACTCCTTCTCCGCTTCGGATACCTGCAGCTACTGCATCGAACCACTCAGGCGCTTGTACGTGGACTTCGAATCTATCCACTTCGCACACACGGTGCGCAGCTCTGACGGTGACCGTTATCAAATAAGGAATTTGGGTGATCCAATCTGCGCGACGAAGAGCCTCAAGGCCAGAAACTACCGCTGTCGGCATCACCATGCGAAGCCCTATTTCCCAGCCTGGGTACTTCGAATCGATCATGTTCGAGTAGAACCCGTTTGCCCACCCTGGGCCGAAAACGCCCCTTCGCAGTTCCGACGATACAACTGTTCTTTAGCGACGCGCGGCTTCCAGCCGAGCCTGAGCATCAGATCTGCCACAGTGTGAGCGAGGCGTGTCGAATCGCCGTTAGCGCGTATTTCTTACAGTATTGGCATTGTTGGCATGAACAGGAAACACTCTCGGCAACATTCGGTAGTTGCTCGATGCAGTGCCATCGTTAGCGGTTCCGAAAGTGAGCCCTCCGACAATCTCATCCTCAACAGTGACGTAGAGAGGGAAATCGAGATCGGCATCTTCGATTCGGCTCAAGTAAATCTCCTTGATCGGCACGATACACCATTGATGCGCAGTGTCCTGTGCCGAAGGGAGGAGCATAAAGACATCCAAAAGCTTACGCTTTTTGTCCTTGTTAACCTGCTGGCAAAACGCTAGCACATCCTCATGGCGCCAGAAAATCGTCGTCTGCGACATCCAAGCGCCGCCCTGCTTGAGCGCATAGTTGACAAAGACGTAAGGCATACCGAAATGAAGTGTGGCAGCCCGCCACGTTTGCACGTCTACGCCCGAGGAGAACGGATACCCGGGAAGATGATGCTCCTTCTGTGTTGTTAACAAAGCAAGCTCCGCAACGGTTATGAACACTATAGATTGTAGCCCTAAAGTGCTCGACGTGAGTACATCGTTCTTTTTCAACAGGACGATTCATGAGCTTCTTACTTGGGCGATTTGGCGCTGGACTGCAGTTGGCAAGAAAGAGTCGGGGGCTAACTCAGGAGGATTTTTCGATAGTATCGAGCCGTACCTATCTCAGTAGCTTAGAGCGCGGCATAAAGTCGCCCACGATTTCCAAGCTCGAAGAGCTAGCTTCAGTGATCGGTATCCACCCAGTATCATTGCTGGCTCTAGCATACCTTCCGCACACCGAACCGGAGCGCGAACAGCTCTGCAAGCTTGTCGCAACTGAAGTTCGCTCAATATATCGTACGACTGACGCAGGGAGTTAACAGTGGCAATATCTACAAAAACAAAACTACTCAAGAACGCCCAATAAACCTTTCCAGTTGCTCTGCAGGCAACAGCCGGGTACTGAGCTGTGTCGACCGTTCGCAATCGGCCGAAAACCGAACCCGTCGATAGTCCTCACACAGGCAACCGCGATACTGCGCAACGTCGCTCATCTGCCGGCGCAATGGGTTATTTAGGGAGAACAAGCAAATGCAGCAACTCGGCTGCATGTATGCGCGCATCAGGTAAGCGCTCACGAGCCCATTGCGCCAATGCTGCCGGAGGTAGCAGGTTAGGATGCTCGCGGAGGGCAATGAGTGAAGCGGTAAGAGCATGCGGTGGCGCTTCCTTGAACAGATTTTGAGTTGCGACGAGCGACAGCGGCCTGTTTAACAAACTCTTGGCTTCTCCTGAGGCCCACTGCCACACGTAAGCAGCTGCAAAGATGCCTAGCTGAGGATGATCGAGCAAAAGTGTCACTACGTCACCTATTTCTGGACCGAACCGGGCAAGGAAGCCTGGAACCTCGAAGTCTGGCAGCCTAAAGTCGGGATTACGCGCCAACCTCGTCAGCAGTGCACGCCTAAAAGGGATTGGCAGAATTGCTGGTTGATACGCCAATCTCGCGAGATCTTGTTCATCCAGCAATGAGAGCGCGTTCTCCGCATGGCTTTCAAGCTGGCGCATGACCCACCCGAGCAGTATTGAGTAACAGAATTCAGATCGATCTCGGCTAAATGAACCCAGGTGATATTGTCCGCTCCACGACGTACTTTTCGCCTCACGACCGCGGAAGCTCACCAGTGACGGCCACCAGGCGAAGGCAGTCTGGCGATCAGGTGGCCCATTGGTTTGCACAATGTCGAGCAGTGCTTGTTCTGCACCGGGATTGCCTATGACCGCATACCACCATCCCGGGTCTATCGCGTTGCGGCGCTCAGTCGCATGCGCGATCCGTGCGCAGATGAGCACCGGCGGCTCTTCCCCGTGTTGAGGCATGGCGCTACGGCGGGCTACCCAAGTCTTGGCGACGCTCAGGAAGTTACTCATGTGCAGAGGTTCTCGCTCCCAGTTATAAAGCGAATACGATGCTCCAAAGCTAGTCATGAATTGCGGAAAGGGAGGTAACTCTTTGTGCCACCCTGGGAATTGCCAGCTCGGTGGGAATAAGGAGGGAGGGCCATAGTGCAAACTCCAAGCCCAGCATACCGATATCCATTCGATCTGTGCACCGGGGGGTGCCACTGAACGCGATACCGGCAGATAGGCTTCCTGTACCTTATGGAGCCGCGGCACCACGATGGCCAGCAGCGCTGCCAGCGAAACGCCGATGGCGCCGCCTTTCCTGAGACGCCGTCCCGCTGCTGCAAACAGCGTTTCAGCTGCTCCCAAATATTCTCGTTGGGCCAGACTCGGACTTATTCGCCTCGCAACCTGCTCGAGTTGCGCGGTTGTTAGCGCATCCAACGCTGCATCGAGCATAGCCAGCCGCTCTTCGTCATAGCACGCAGGCAGCCACGCAACCGTGTTCCCCTTCTTGAGCTGATGGATGAGGTAGTCTCGCAGCAGCAGGCGTGCCACGAGCGGACGCCTAAAGTCATAACCGCCGGTGCTTTGAGCGATGGCGTGCATTTCAAGTACTTCGAAACGGAAGTGCTCTGTCTCCAAATCCTTCCAATCCTCACAGCTTAATCCCCCAGTCCAGGGAAGGCGCCATGTATTCCACCGCGCCTGTACGAAGTTTTCGACAAGGTCCTGTTGATATTTATCTTGCCCTGCCAGTCGCCTTAGCCACTCTCCGGATGAGTCATCGCGCTTTAGCGCGTCGCCAACATATCTCTCGCCTTTTTGAGAGACCGACTGGGCCAGTGCAAGAACATCCTCAACGCAGGTGAACAGCTGCCCGCCTGGGTCCAATTGATTCAACAGTTTTAATACACCGTCGCCGCTAAATAGCGTCTCATCCACCCCCTTGTCGTGAAAACGGGTTTCGATCCACTCAAGCAGGTCCGCCTTCCATCCAGCTGATAATACCCATACCCAACGTTCGAACCAAGGTTGGAATGCTTTGTCCGTCCCGGGCGGTTGCTCGGCTGGGGTTTCATCGCGCCGTGGCAGGTCCCACCTGCAGATGACTAAGAGTGGCGCTCGATGCCGATGCTGTAGAAACAGCTCCAGATCCCGTGGCGATTGCTGATCTGTGAGCACGAGTACAAGCGGACGATGGTAATGAACGTCGTCGCGATTGTTTTCCAACGCGTCTTGAGCGCATTTTCTTATAAGTACCCTGTGGCGGCTTACCGCATCCAGCTTGCCTGCAAGTAAATTGAACTCGACTCCGTCTTGAACCCACAGCCATTGTGGACGCTGAGGTTCTGTTCCATGAGAGCTTGATTTCAGCCAGAAATCCAATGTCGGTCTGACCTGATACCGAGATGGCTGGACTAGCGTGTTTTCTTCGGTCAACGTAGGCGCGGCAATCGTCCAGATGTCCTCATGCACAAGTGAAAGTGGAGGAAAATCGGGAAATACGGCAGGCACGAAAACCAAACGGCTGGTTTTCCGTTGAAGTTCGAGGTCGTCAAGATGCAGACCTAAAAAATCGACGAGAGATTGCATTGCCTCGCTGTGTTTTGACCAGCGACCGCCATCGTGACGATCTAGCTCCCCGATCATCTTGCTCCAATAGCGCGGCGCTTTGCCGGCAAATGCATTTTTGTCGTGTGCGATCAGAACATGCGCGAGCGCATCGTAGCTTTTGATGTTCTTGCGCTCGGCGGCAATCTTGATTGCATTTGGCATAACTATGGTAGAGATTCCAAGACGATAGGGCAACAATCTTCCACTCCAGTGGAGATTTGCGACATTCGCACTATTGTCGCATGGCTTGGGAGTTGCTGCCATACCTCGTATAGTGGGCAGCAAGTTGCTTACATGAGACCGGGCTGAGGAAGTTCGTTCAAGGCGTTATCGGTCAGTGTTACCTCAGCAAGCTATGTTTCTGTCTATATGCTGACCCACTCATCGCAATCGAGTACGTCTACCACTTTTTAAATTAAAGGAGGACACATGTCCCAGTTTCACAACAATAATCTTTTGCACAATATTCGCGCTGGTGTCCGTATGATTGACGGAGGTGTGCCTCCAGAAGTAGCAGCGTTCGCTATGGCTCACGCCGGAATTCCAGTGCCGGCGCCGCTGTTGGCTGCTGCGGCGCAGCCGGGTGTCTTGCAGGCTATGGAGGCCAAACCGTTTACGCATGCTCGCGCAGATGAAAACATCGCAGGCTATAAGGCTATGAAGGAGAGCTTGGCTCAGCAGCAAATTGACGCTCAGGACTTCTGTGACGAAACGGATAACGGCGTGATTCACATCGTCTTTGTCGACGATGACGATATCGGTGCCGATGTTACGGATGCCGAGATACGATAATTTCGCCGCGAGCGGCGGCCGTCGTCGTCGCCGCAGTTCTACTGTGGCAAATTCATACAAGGGTCATGCTTAAGTACTTTCGTTGTACACATAGAAGCGGCCCTAAACTGTGCACTTTCTTGGTTTGAAGCGACGTCCCCGTCCCCTGAAGATCTGAAATGCGTTCGGTCGCGGACGTTAAAGGTAGACCCGTTGCCGGCCTGTTGTGGTGGAAAAGTCAGAAGGAAACATTTTTAGGACGTCCCAAAGGTCCAACAGCTTCGAGATCGTTCAATAGCGGCGGTTCTGATCAATCGAGCCAGCAAAGGTTACTGTCCAGCCATCAATTTGACCGAGGGTTTCACAATCGGCCAGAAGCGGAGGTTAATGCGACATGTTCAAGGGCTGCTTCAGGCTAAAGCTGTGGGTCGTTTCGCATACGTGTACGCTACAGCGGCGCGCCAGCTTGGTGGCAATTTCCGCCACACTTCCCTGCGCATGTCACGACTCGTACGTTGTCAAGTCGTGACAAAAACACGGCGGCTCTGCCCACCTCGAGCAGCTAGCCAGTGTCACGACCTGGCGACTGTCAACTGCACGACGTTGTTCTCCCGTAACTGCAGGGGGTGCAGTTACAGGAAATTGGGAACGTGCATTCCCAGGAAGTCCACGAACTGCAGTTACAGGAAATGCGGCCTGTACGAGTATGTCGACGTGCCATCGCTTAGATTCAGCCCGGGCGGGAGTCAATCCCCGATGCTTTTCCCGCATGTAGCCAGGCTGCGTGCATGTGGCTGGCCAGCTGCGCGGTCAACAGAAGCTAGCTTGGCTGACTTGGCGTTTCGTTAGAGGAGGGAAGAAAGTGTCTCAGCGTGCGGCAAGCCCAAGCGCCGGCGGCTACTCAATTTGAGCAACGCACGTGCTTTCACCCACAGCCCCCAGGCGGCGGCTCTGCAAACTGCTGTTGAGCTGGTCGACGCTGCGCCAGATGCGCGCGATCGGCACACCGCTTTGCTGGGCCGCCTGCTCGATGGCCATCACCACTATCTGCATAGGAACCTCGTTTAGGAAGTGCACCACGTGAGCGTGGTACCCGTCGGGTACGTCGCCGCTTATCAGCACGGCCAGGAGCGCATCGGGTGTGAGCACGTCGCGATAGCTGACGCTCGATGTCTGCGCTGCCATCCACAGCCAGGGTTTCGCCGGCAGTGGGGCGAGCGTGTCCGGGTTCAGGCCCAGGACGTGCATCAGGTCTGACGGAAACGGCTTCGCATCGGCTAACGCCTCCGCTTGCGGTCGCGCCAAACCCAGCGCAGCGCAGCGTAGGGCGATAGCGGCTTCAATGTTGTCGGCGTTCTTCATGCAACCAGTATGTCACGGCCGCATGGGATGGTTACTCATTTTGAGCACGTCGCCGACGCCGTTGTAGTGACTCTCAAGCGTCCAGAAAAGCCGAGGCGATACGATCCGTTATGCCTCGCCTCGCTGTCGACCGTTTGGCGTAGCAAGGGAGCACTTAGCACTCTCTACGATGCATAGCGGGTTGCAACACACTCGTATTACTCAACGCTGCAAATCATCGCGTTTGATTGCCTCCACTGCTTCGCTCATCTCTGCATCGGACAAGAACGGTGCTTGTGCATAAACCAGACCTTGCTCCCCACTGAGCCGTGCAGCCAGGTGCCCACGGCCCAACAATTGTTCCGCGCCAGGTCGGTCTAGGACAATCTTCGACGTCGCTTCACTTGCGACTTTTAGAATCAATCGATTACCCAAGTTGTCGCGCAGCTGCATCGGCATCACGTCCTTGTCTGGACGTTGCGCACCAAAGAACAAGTGGATGCCTGCAGCGCGAGCCTTTACGCCAAGGCGCTGAACCGCAGCACTCACCGCGGCCTTATAGGCGTCATCCAACATCCAGTCTGCGAACTCATCATGCACCACGAACATCATCGGCAAACGCTCACTCACCTCGACACGCGCATTGTAGGTCGTCAGGTCCCGCACTCGAGCGGCGGCGAATTTCCGATAACGTCCTTCCATCTCGTCCACCAAACCGGCGAGTACTTGTGCGGCGCGCTCTTTGTCAGTCACAACTGGCTCTAACAAGTGTGGCAGGGAATCAAGCACCGCGTAATCCACGCCCATCTTCGGATCGATTAGAACGATCTTTGCCAACACTGACGAATTCGTGGCAGCGATATCGAGCAACAACGCTTGAATGAGCACGGATTTGCCGCTACCGGTCGCCCCTGCCACCAGCGAATGCGGTTCATGTTGGGTCATGCCACCGAAGTCACCGGTCAAGTTTAAATATAAGACCGAACCGTTCAGTTCTTGCAGGCCTAAAATTAACGAACCGTTGATGCCAGCTACATTGCGGTTTATCTGCCGCGCATCCCAAACGTTCCACAGTGATACTGCTTGTCGGCGCTCCCCTGCGAGCGTGACGACGATTTCGCCTGGTTTCGGTTGAATAGTTACCAAACGGATCCCATGCGTTGTGAGCAACTGCGTACGACGTGCTTCGATATCATCGACCCGCAGCTTGTCAGAGCCGGCGAAGCGCACCAAACAACCATTTGGCGTCAATCGCGTTCCTAACACCTGCGCTTGCAAACCATAACCATTGAGCGCGGCTTTAAGCTGACTCGTGGTGTCTTGGGCCCATGCGTTACGCTCTTCGTCATCGCTCATCGCGGCGGCTTTCGCTGCCACCAATGCGCTCAAAGCCGGACCATACTTGGACGAGCCTGCGCCAATGCTTAGCAATGGCGATGTGCTTGCGTCAAGCGGCGTTGTCATGGCGTGTACAGGCGCGGCCATTGGTGCTTGGCTATTCGATGACATGGACTTTGGCGTAGCCATCGCACTTTGCTCCGCCTTCACGGGAACGGGAGCAATGTGCGCCTCCTCGGTCGCGACGAAGACATCGTTCGGCGTTTTTGGCGCTGGAATCAGCTGCTCTACCATCTCGGTCCATGTTGTACGCCGTGCCGGCGGCCGTATGTCGACCACGCTCCATGGCGCATCCGTACCCAGCGATTGCCGTACAGCGGTGGGATCACCTTGCGCGGTATAGGCACTCAATAGCTTGCGTAGCGCGTGTCTGTCGAAGACTTCTTGCGAGGCAGGCGACGTGCCTTTGACGGCTACGACCTGCCGACCAGCACTGACGCCCGTGCCGCCGTCTTCCTGCGAGTGCACGAAGACGTGCGAATAACCGCGCATGGAAATCCTGACATTACCGTCGCGGATAGCTGAGCGCGCGCGTTCAAGTAAACCGGTCAATCCAGGAGGAACCGCTGCGTCGAGCAGCAAATCGGCAAGACGCGATAGCCATAAATCGCGATCTAGTCGGCCGGGGTCCCCGAAGAGTGCCTCATCCAAGGTCGACAGCGTTGCACCTAATTGCGCAACCGACGAGCGTTTTGCGTCCGCAGCGCCTTGCGCCGATACGTACTTTGCTTCGACCACGCAGATATGGCATTTGATGCCCTCTTCATCTTCATGAACGCATAAGCCCAACAGGTCCGCAAGGCGACTTTCTTGTTGCGCCAGCCAAGAGGCATAGTCATCCAGCAGGAAAAATACCTGGAGCCGCGACTGTGTTCCGCCACTGATAGCCCCAAATTCGTGGGCAATGAGCCAGCGACTCAATACCAGCCCGATCAATTCACCAGCCGAGACACCACGCTTGGCGGCCCGCATGACGATATCACCCGACACCGTCAACGCGTCATCGACCAGGCGCTTGGCTACCGTATCGAGTTGCTCGTCATTCGGCGAAAAGCCGACTTCGACTAAACGCCGTTTAACGAGGACCGACAACAAACGCAGTTCGGACGTGGAGCTCACGATAACGTTCCGCCCGTTCGTTTGTTGGCGACGATATCGCACGACTGTCACACCGTTGGCGCGCAGCTGGCGCTTATCCAGCAGCTCGTCATAGGTGGCAACCCACTCTGCCAAGCCGTGCGCTTCGTCGAGAATCGACCGTAGTTTTTCGTCCTGAAGCGAAATGCGCCGTGCCGGGACAAACGACTTGCCCTCAACGTGGTCGGTTTGGCGTTCTACGGCGTGAACAGCATCCATCCATGCGCGTCCTGACCGCGTTTGTCTCGGGCACGCTAAGAAGGTTGCCGCCTTCAATTCGTCTTCACCCGAGACGGCACGATAAGACCAGCGCGACGGTGCGTGCTCGAGGTCATCAGTATGGTCGGCATAGCCGACCAAGAGCCATTCGACAGTCGCGGTACGCGCGACAACATCGTGCAAGAACGCGACATCAAACGGTTTGAAGCCATGCGGGCCCTTACCGGCATCGGCGCCTGGCGGCGACACCGAAACGCGCAGCTTAGACATGAAATTGTCGGAGATTTCGCTGGCGATGGAAACGTCGCTGTCAGTGTCGCCTTTCGCGACCAGCTCGGAATAAATCCCGCGCAACTTGGCAGGCGTGCGATGACGGACCGCGATATTGCATTGCATCGCGCGGTCCGTTTGCATGGCCTCGAGCTCACGAATAGCGGCGACCGGTAGAGCCGCTGCGTCCGCGTCGTACAACAGCACATTCAAATTATCGGCCTCGTGCGGTTGCAGGCTGACGAAGCGTTCGAGCAAGTCACGAATCTGTTTGGCGGCCGGAGCTGGCAGCACGTCGGTCATGCCTGCCGTCTCATCACGCGCAGGTGGTTCAAATAAACTGTAGCCGTTGACGGTGGCCGTTTCCGACACTAGCGTCAAACTATTGTCTTGCGTCGCCAACGCAATCTCTGGATAGAACGGGTGCTCAAGCTCCTCACCGAAATCACGGAAAAAGATCTTCGAATCACCGAAGCTTACATTTTGACCAATGAGCAGGTGGGCGATCAATCCTGCCGTGCGGCGCGTTTTGATCGACAGTGCTTTCAAGCGCTCTGGATGCCACGGCGGAATGATCAATGCTGGCGGACTACCGGATAGTCTGACGGTACCAATCGACAACACGCGCGCCAGGATGCGAGCGCGGCACACATCACCGCGCGCGTGCACCAGCAGCGTACGCAGCAATTCACCATAGGCATCCGCTTGCGTTAGCATCGATTCGGCGTGCAAACCGACTTCGATGAAATCTTTCAGTGCTAACTCGTAAGTCTTTTCGAACATGTCCCAGGCTTGGCGGATGGCGTCGCGCTGGTCGGCACGGAAGCGGCCATGCTGAGCTTCTTCATCGATGCGATCTTTGATTTCCTTACGCATGCTCACCATACGGCTCGGCGGTGGCACCAAGGACCCGGCGTCGCGGCCGAAAACAGCCTCTAGGGTGCCGATGTCCAGCAATGAGACGCTTTGCGCGGCGCCTTTGCTGCTGACGAGCTTACGTGACACATCAGTACACGCAACGCCACCCTTTGTCAGCAGACGCTCCACATCTTCCTTGAGCTCCAGCCCGATAGCACGTGCGTTGCAGAACCACAGCAATTGGGTCTTATGCAAAGTGACCTCGTCCTTGCCTCGCCGCTCAACCAAGGAAACTTCGAATTTCAGTTGGGTTGCTGCCCGGCTTTCGGAGATGTTGACCTTGTACTTGTCATTGCGGTTCGCGTGTGCAAAATAGTCTGCAAACGAGAACAAAGGGTCATGTGGATTGTTTCCCTTGCCATCGACTTGCCACTCAACGCGCTCTCCAAGACTTTCACGCAGTCCGCGATACATCATCGAGAAGTACGCGCCCACATCGTGGTTAAAGTTGGTACGCCAATCTCTGCTCGTGCGGCGCACACGGATGCGCAGGAAGCGGTCTCCCTGTACCCCATCCACGCTTTGTGTCAAACGGTGCGTTGCCGTTACTAGCCCGTCGAGTAAGTCATTGCATTCGACGGGCTTACCGAAGATGATCTTTTCCCAGCGCTTACGCAGTTCATTGTTCTCTTCAATGAACTGTCGGTGGCGATCAAAGAATTCTTCGTCCTCAGGCTTTTGCCAATCCGAACGGACTTCCCTGGCCTTGAGTTCCTTGAGGTGTTGCGTCCAGCGCTGGTCGAGTACGTCAGGATGGTCATCGTCAAAAAACTCGAGCGTTGCGGCTGCGAGGCCTAGCTGTCGCTCTTTCGGGCGATCGAAGATTAAGTTGACCCCATCAGCCTCCCAATCCAACTCAGCCAAAGCGGCAGCGGTGTGCTTGTCACCCGCCTCGGCTTGGATAAACGCCCGCACGATTGGACGCGCATGCTCCGTGATCGAGGATTCGTTCGTTTCGTACCGCTCATTCAATTCAGCAGCATCGATAGGTTGTCCGTTTTTACGCAGTTTTTCAAGTAGGGACATCCTATCAGACGCGATCTTGTCGAACTGTTTGCGCCACGGGCTCATGGCCGTACCGAAGGTTCTTTCGTTGGCAAACAACGAACGATCACGGGGCAGGCTAAGAATGGGTAACGCATAGCCCAGCGCCAGACGAATCGGGAAGCCTTCAACTTGGATCGCACTCGCGACGGCAGCACAATATTCCCCTGCTTGGCGCAACGGTAGATCGAGGTCGGCGACAGCAAACAGCCCCGCCAACGCGGCCCGGAAAATCCGCATGTCCTCAGTGGTCGGGGTGACGCCAACGATACGCGTAGCCGCTTCAGCCCAAGCCTCGCTGTGGTTCTTGAATTCGCGTGCACCCAGCGCCGTCACATAGGCAACCGTATCCGCAATACCAGGCTCATCACCGTTTGCCGTCAACAGAACCGGCTTATCGGTATCGAGATTGCGACCCTCTCCTGCATTGCCGAGGATTGTCGATCCCTCCGGGAGCACTTCGCCGTGCACCAAAGAGACTGGCACCTTAACGTCAATCTGTCCAGCCAAGATGGGATCACTCATCACCTCGCGCACGACCGACGCGATCTGTGCGGAAGACAGCCGGTCAAGGCGGAAACGCGCAGCGGTGTCCTGCGCGGTCTGCTCCATATCGGCAATACGTTTTTTTAGGATGGTGGCACCGACCCGTCCTACGATGCGGTTTGCCTGCATCAGCCAGCCTCATTAGAAAAAGGGTTCTCAACAAAGGAACATGCATCGGACAAGCGGCGCAGGAGTCCGAGACTCAACAAGCGTGATTGCAGCTTGGCCGCGTTATCACTTAAGGCTTCTTGGTCAATCAGATTGTCTCTGACAAAGCGCGGACCTTCGACTTCGCCACAAATCAAGCCGTAGCGCTTGTTAGCAATCCGTAAGAACTCTGTAAATTCCATTCGTCCATCGACAACAGTGACGACGAGTGTTTTAAGGAATCGATCGTCGGGCGCGTAACGTGTCCGGCGACTCAACCGCCGCGAGCTCAAGCCGATCCCACGCGACCATGCCGAATGAACTTTGCCCAAGTGTTTCGAATGACGCGATATGGCATCGTCGATCAGCTCATCAACCAATCCTTGCGGCGTCTTGTTGATGTAACTCCCGTCGACGGGCGGCCACTGGAACATGCCGCGCAGCACCTCTGCGCATGCTTCCGAAGGGCTGGTCGACTTGAGCGCTTGCTGCCATTCAGGCAGTCCAAACACGCTTTCAATCGACGTTCGCACGGCACGGGTCGACAGCGCTTGATATTGCTGAAAAGCGTCGCCCGACAGAGTGCGTACTTTACTGCGGTCTTGCGAGACGATTTCGCACAGCAGTTCGAGCGGATCGCTGTCGCCAATGACCGCCTTTCCCTGCTCAATGAAGTACAGCAGCAGGTTTAAACCAGCCGAACGCACAAGATGTTCGATGGCGTCTTCGGTCGGCATTTGGCATGACAGGATTGCGATCCAGTCGTCGCACATTTGGTCAAAACGCGTCAGGTGACCTGGTGGCAGATAACCGGTTTTCTTCGGCGAATTTGCAAGCTGTGCCTGGCCTTGGATTGCATGCGCCAAGCGGTTCAGCTGCGTCGAATGGTCGAATAGACGCGCATTCAAGAGCTGAGCCAACTCGTGTGCTCGCTGAGCGCGCGCCAGCATCAAATACAGCAGTTCACCGGTGCGGCCGAAAAAGTTGCGGTCATTCGTACCGTTGCCGTTGTTATCGACTTTCAGATCTTCGTACAGGGTCGCCCTGCCATATGGGAAGACGAATTTGGAGCTCCAGCGCTTGTTGCTGTTGGCTTCAAAGGCGGAAGAGCGCAATACGTCGACAGCACGCGCAAAATCGTCAAAACAGTTGAAGACGTCGCCCAGATGGTCGAGGTCGTGTTCCCCCAGACCGACAGCGCCTTCTAAAAATAGCTTGGTCCACGCTGACCATTTGTCTCCGTCGGCAACGCGACGACGCGCGACGGTATCAATGTGTGGGTTGTTGAACAGGATATGGCGCAAGCGGAGTTGACGCTGTGGCGTGTACTCTGCATAACCATCGCTATGTACCGCAAACGGCGTACCGACGTTCGACGCGTACACCGTTAAAAACTCGAGAAAGGTCAAATGCGGCAGCTGGGCGTCATGAAGACGGTGCCCCCAAATATGCTCATCAACTGCAAAATTAATGTTGTCTTGAATACGTGGCCTGATCATGCCGGCACCCTTACTGAAATACGCTCAAGCGAACCGTTACCGTTGCGGTCATTGATCTCAATGAAGGAGAGGTCGAGCTCACTGTCGTCAATAGTGTCGTACTCAGCAGCCAGTGCACGACGTTGAGCTTCGGATTGCCTCAGCAGTCGCGCTTTAAGCGCTTGAACGTCTTCTAGACACTCACTGGAGAAACTGCCCGGTAAGGCGCCTTCGGCGACCTGACACAGGAACTCAAACCGAATTGGCGTTAAGTCAAAAGTCACTTTGGCCTGATCCGCTCCGAGCACGACCTCAACGCAAGGTACGCCGGTCACCTCGTTACGACGGAACGCAAGCCCGCTCCCCCCGCCGCCTCTACGGATCGCAATTTCGGTCTGACACAAAACACTGGTGCGAGAACGCGTGGAGCCGCCAGCCTCGGCCACAAATAGCTTGTCGACGTTTTCCAACAACAGCCCAGTAAAGACGCGGTTCATGCCCTTAATCACCATGGTCTTGGCGCGATCGGACACCGCATTTTTCACCCCATCGAAAGAGGTCAACAGAGACAAGTAAACCCCAGCATGACTAAACGCCGTCAACTTCCAAAACGAGTACAGCGCCATTGAAGACTCGGGCAACGTGAAGAACAGGCGACGCCGTTGGTCTGCTAGGCGCTTCAGGAATTCGTTGCCGTCGTCGTCGCTTTGGTCTCGCTCATCGCCTTCCAGATATGCACGCTGCGCAGCGATAAATGCTGCCGAGGCACCAAATAAAGGATCATTGGCTACGAGGTTGTTGAAATCCGCTTTCAGACGCGTGTCGTCCGAACCATAAACGAGCAACCCATCCACGCCATTCCCGGTCTCAGCACCTACCCCGAATATGGCCAGCGTACGACTGACCGGCTGCGCCGCGGCGCGTTTTGGCTTGAGGTTTGCGAAGAAAGTGTTACGGTAAAGGCTAGCCTGATCCACAGTTCCCTCAGCCTGGATCTTAGGAACGTCGATGCAAGTCATCAATCCTTCTTTCGCGTCAGGATGACCAAGCACCACATTCGTTACCAGGGTCAACATGTCGCGAACCGGCAGGTGGGTACCGTTCAAGCGCGACAGCTCTACCAAATCGCCGAGCCGTCTTGCAAACAAACGTTCGTCGTGTTGTCCGAGAATGCGTGTGCGATTCTCGTAAATCGGGCACACTTGGCCATCTCCGTTCAATGCGCAGACATCACAGCGCGACCATTCGGGATGCTGGGCGACCGCATTCAGAACGTCGTCGAGCGAACCACGGTTCGATGCCTTACTCAAGTCGACGACCTTCAGCCTCGAGTGGGAAGCATTAGCATCAAGAAATGCGCGTTGCACTGATTCGCGCAATGGGCCAGTCGGCCCACCCTGCTCCCGGTCACGCAAGTGCTCCAGAATCTTTCCATGGTTGGTCGCGATCACATACGAAGTCGTATCGTCGCCGTCGACTGATGCTTGGAGACCATCGAAAATACGTTGACTGTCCGTGCTGCCGAACGTTAAGGCGCTCAGGTCTTTAACGAATACAAACCTGCGCTCCGCCACCTGCAGCGTTTTGATATTACCGGACGAGTTCCATTCGGCTTCCGCGCCGCCTAGGCGTTCCCACAGACCGCGACAATGGTAGGTCTTGCCATCCCCGGCAGTACCAGCAACGAGCAGCGAACCGCTACCCGTCTGTAGCGCTGCGAACATTTCTTCAAGGCGCGGCGTTGGTAACGTGATCGGCTGCACGTTTGCACGTTTTAACGCTTTATTGACGTGTTCATCGAAGAGGTTACCGTTGGTCGGCAGCGGGCCGTAGTTTCTGAGAAATCGGACCCACGTGGAGGCTGGGGGACTTGTCGTTTCAGTCTTCTCGGACATGATCGAGCTTTCGAAAAGAGTTCGCTAATTGTCGGCGGTGATGATTCTTTGATCTTAACCTTTCTTGGAACAAGGAAAAAGAGTTATTGTCGGAAATCAACGACGCAGTTCAAGATGTTGTTGTGCTGTTACGCACAGGGTGAGTCTGTTTATTGTTTGCCTCAAGTTCTCTTTGAGGTAGCCGTTAGCGCCAAATATTTAGGAGAAATATCAACAGGAGAGAGTTCTTCTTCAGCGAACTGATTGAGATTCGTATTTGAGAGTTTGATCTTCTTAGGCTATTGCAGCGCTGAGTGCACTGGCTGCGGGGGCGTTCAATATACCTGGTACGATCTCGCAGTGACGTACCTTTTTGGCGACAGGCTGCGTTCCAGGTGTCCATACTAGCTATTTCGACGGCAATTTCGCTCGGCAAAACTGAGCGCTCGTACACTTTATCAAATGGCCTTTTTTCGAAGCACGCGCGGTACGCGCCGGCCAGAAGGCGCAGGGAGCATAGCCACAAGCTGTCGGGCTGGCGTTTCCGAGTAGCTCACGTGGATTGGGCAGTCTTTTCCATAAAAATACACGCGGTCGACCTCCGTGTTCTCAAATACCCAGTGCGCGACTTCCTCCATGTCTTCGTCCTCGACCAAGAAATCGCAGGCGGCACCAAGCCGCTCACAAACCGGTCTGCCCGTTTTTTTTCGTTCGTGCCCAGCGTGCTGATCGAGCTCCGGCGCGATCCGCGCTTTGATTTGTTTTGCGAGTTGCTGGGAACAGAAGCCGTAGGTGAGCTTGAACATGCCGTAGTAGCCGATTACCGGGTCAAGCACACGCTTGGCGAGTTCGTACAACGCGGTATAGGTGCCAGGCTCCTTTGGACGGTTCGGAAGGCCAGTCCAGGCCTGGGTTTCGCCGCACTCGATCAGGTCGCGATAGCTAAGGTTCGCGCCGCACGGATCGTCAATATTGGGTATTCCAATGGCGCGCCGCAGCGTAAAGCCGTCGACCTCCCAGCGGGCATCGGCCAGCGCGCGATGAAACACCGTTTCTGAAGGTCCGTATCCGGACAGATCGTGTAAACCAAGCTTGTTGAGAGCCTCCTCGAATGCGAGCTGCTCCGTGAAATGCGGGAACTCCTCGTTGATGAAGCGCGACTTGTGATACAGCAACGTGGATGGGAAATCGACGCCATAATCGAATACGTCGAGGTCTTGATCACGCAGGTTCACCTTGACTCGTTGGAGCAAGCGTGGCAGCGGGTGTCCCTCAAATTCTTCGAATTTGAGCAACGTGGCCTTACCCGAACGGATATGTATTTTGACGAGGTCGAATTCTGATACATCGCCGCACAAAATGGTTGCGCACGCGACGTAGACCCGCAACACGGTCGGTAACCGTTCCACCAAACTGATGTGGAGTTGCAGGGAATATCCGCCCTCCAAATATCCGTAACCCTTCGCTGCAGCATCCCGACATGCGGCGTCGATGCTTGTGAGATTACCGATGTCGAACAGAACGGTCCGAGCGCTAGTTTGCCAGGTCGCGTGATCACCGAAGAAGTGGCGGACGTCAGTGCGTAAGCCTGGCTCGAGCTCGCGGTAGACTGCACGCTTCTCAAACTGACACTGAGCGCCAAAGACCAGTAAGTCGGAAACGCGCGCGGCGCGTGCAGTATCAAGCTCGCTCACCGGAAAGCGGTCGAGCGTGATACGCGTGGTCTTTGCCCACGAGTTGATCGACTGTTCGAGTCGCGCCCGCAAGGCTTCATCGACCTCATCCTTGTCAGCAGGTCGTCCTAGTTCGAGGAAGCGAAGCCACAATCGCTGAAAATTATATTGGTTGGCCATGAACAGCTGGCCGATCCGGTCAAGTGCTGGACGCTCATCCCCTGGCTCGCGTGCTGTGCGGGATCGATTGGGGAGCCTCACCTGAGACGCATACGACCAGCCCTGTATGCTCGTGCGGCTTCGCTGTCCGTAACGCGCAGCTAAGAACCGCTGTTCCAGCTCCTTATCGCGAAACACAAAGAATACCCCGGGCACGACCGCGATGGCGTTCTCGTCCAGGGTATGCTCGATGAAGTCGCGCAGTTGCGACTGCGAGTAATACTTTTGGAAGGTATTGCGCAACGACAGATAGCCGTCCCAGTACGGATGACCATCCACAGGACATTGGCTGGTCAGCATTGCGGCAACTGAAAGCACCCCTCCGGTCAGATCATAGGCGCCCCGTAACGCCGCAAGACGCTCATCAATATCCTCAATCACATTGATTACGAAACCAAGGTTGACAGTATGCGCAGACCGCTTGGGCGCGTCCTTCGCGTAATGAGGATCCCAGCCGCTAGCCGTTACTCCATTGGCACTTAGGTTGCGAACGTCATCCCCTTTGCCACAGCCGTAATCAAAAAAGCTCATGTCCTGGCCAACGAGTTTGTGACGCAGTAAGGCCTGGACCGGAGCAGAGAAATTCGACCGCGTCAGCGCTGTCAGGTGACGGCGGACCCCAATACCCTCCCCCTCATTTGGCGTGCAAATCGTTGGGTCTCACATAACTTGAGATTTGTCTCACATAAGATGAGATTTATCTCGCATAAGATGAGATTGAAGGCTGCTTGATCGGTCTCTACCTTACTCCGACAAGTCAAGGGTGTCTGTGCAACCACGCCGGCTCAGAAAAGGGGGCGAGGGCAACGCAGTTACATCTGGCGGCCGCCGGCTCTTGAGGTGGGGGCAGGCCGGTCAATAATCGGGGGCGTGCTGGGCTGCACATCAAACCAGTACCCATCGCCAATTGGAGCTGCAGTAGTCGACGGTTGATGCAAAGGTGAGGAGATGTGATCTACGTCTATCTGCCGCGGTCACTGGCAGCTACCGACCCATTGCAGCCATTGATACCAGAGTCATGCTTCAAGTGTCACGTGCGATTGACCGGTTATCGATTGCGATTCTGACGCCGAGCCAGCAAGTGATCATGTACGAGTGCGCATCCACTCAGAACAGAGAGAACCGCACCGGTCGCACAAACGCCGCGCCATCCTTCCAAGCGCCACGCAGCCGTGGCCAGCGCTGAGCCGGCCGCGCCGCCGGCGAAGTAGCACGTCATATACACTGCGTTCAGGCGGGCTCGAGCCGCCGGCTCCAACTGATAAATCACACTTTGGTTACTAATATGCAAGCCCGCCAAGGCGATATCGATAGCCAGTGTGCCGACAAGCAGCCAAGCGATAGCAGAATCGCCCATTGCCAGGCATGCCCAGCCAAGCAGCAGTATCAGGACGCCGAACGCTGACGTTGCCTGCCCCCATCCACGATCGGCGAGGCGCCCGGTGATACCTGCCACTAAGACGCCTGCCAAACCGAGCATGCCGATCAGACCGATGCCACTGTCGCTCATGTTGAAGCTGGGTCCCGACAGCAACAGCGTCGTGCTCGACAACAGGATGCTGACAGACGCGAATGACAGCGCACCGAGTAGCGCGCGGCTGCGCAAGCGCGGATAGCGCGCAGTCAGCGTGAGCAGCGAGCACAGAATGTCCCAATAAGGCAACGGGGTCAAATTGCGCGAATGAGGTAGAGTGCGCCAAAGTACGATGGCCAGTGCAACCATGAGTAGTGCTGCTACACGGTAGACCGTAGTCCAGCCGCCAATGTCGGACAAGAGACCGGCGGCGCTGCGAGCAACCAGGATGCCGCTCAGCAGACCGCTCATGACAATGCCGACGGCGCGGCCGCTTTGTCGCGGCTCGGCAAGAGCGGCTGCCATTGGCACAAGCGTCTGTGCAGCTACGGAAAAGAGTCCAGTAATAAAGGTTCCGGCCAGCAGCATGGCGAAATTGGTGGCAAAGCCGCTGATCAGCAGTCCCGATGCTGCCAACAACATCAGTCCGACCGCGAGAGAGCGACGCTCCAGTTTGTCTGCCAGAGGAACGAACAACAGCAAACCAGCGGCGTACGCCAGTTGCGACAGCATCACGGTAAGGGCGGCGCTTGCATCGCTCACGTGCAAGTCTTGTGCAATCGAGTGCAGCAACGGTTGATTGAAGTAATTACTGCCTGCGCACAAGCCAGTGGCAACTGCCATTAACAGCAACGTCGACGTTTTGAGCGCTGCATGTAGAGCAGCCTGCGAGTTGGCACGTGGTGGGGCGGTTGAGGTCATGCCGGGATCGCCGACAGCCTAAGCGCGGCCGTAGCCTCGATCTCGAACAGCATCCCCTCTAGGGCCAGGCGAGCAACCGGTATCAGAGTGCATGCTGGTGATGGATGGCCGTGCCAAGCAACGCCTAATAAGCGGGTAAACACGGCGAGCCGTACAGTGTCGTAATCTACGATTAACACCGTGATTTTGACGACGTCGTGAAAGGCGGCGTCAGCGGCGGCCAGTGCAGTGCCGAGGTTAGTCAGCGCCTGTTTCACCTGTAACTCGAAATCGACAGCCAATTGACCGGCGGAGTCCTCGCCGCCCTGACCCGCTACGTAGACTACTCGCGCCGGCATGGTAGCTACCACTACATGGGTATAGCCGTTTGGACGAGGATCGTACAGTTGTTCCGGGTTGATGAACGAATGCGGCGCGTGCGGAAAAGTAGTTGAAAGCATGATGTCCTTTGAAGGCTGCTGCGGCAGCGGTTGAGATACTATAAAATCTCAACCTAACTTGAGGTCAACAGATTTCTGGAGCAATTTTGCGAAACGAAAAAGCAGCATCCGAGTCGACTACGCCAAAGAATACGCTCAGCGTTCCATCAGCCGAGCTCACTGTCGGCGAGACGGCCAAACGAAGTGGGCTAGCGGTGTCAGCGCTGCATTTTTACGAAACGAAAGGATTGATCCATCCGCTACGCACAACCGGAAACCAGCGTCGCTATCCCCGCTCAGTTTTGCGCCGACTTGCCGTTATTAAGGTTGCGCAGCGTATCGGTATTCCCTTAAGCTCAATTGGCGACGCACTAAGCGCATTACCATCGAAACGCACGCCTGGGCTGGGCGACTGGCGGCGTTTGTCGAGACACTGGAAAATGGAGTTAGACGAGCGGATCACCGCGCTGCTGCAACTGCGCGACCAACTGGAGGGTTGCATCGGTTGTGGGTGTCTTTCGTTAAAGATGTGCCCGCTACGGAACTCTGGCGATAACCTGGCGCAGCAGGGTTCGGGGCCGCATTTCGAGAATGAGGAAATCGTGGCAAGCGGCGAAGGTCTCGAAGCAGTAGAGAGCGGGTCAGGGATCACCAAGTAGCAGGTCTGCGTCGATAATAGCGTTGCTGGCAGGTCTACTTGTTCCGATTATTCAAAGTCTGGGCCAAATAACGTGCAAGGAATTAGTCGCGCTCCACCGTGCCTGGAAATGCTATTGCAAATGCATTACTCGGACGACCGTTTTTGCGACGTCACTGCCAAGATATCGCACGACATCTGGCTCAATTTGTCATGCATGGTAACGCTCGTTCTTCGCAGGCCATCGAGAAGTGTTCAATGAAATCGGTTTGCGAAGTCGGGTTCGTCGTATTGCGATGGCACGTGCAATTTTCCAAAATTACGAGTGCCTAGCGCTCGATTTCCAGTTACAAGTCTTGCTCAAGGGCCGTTTTGGCCGAACTAGGGCGTTCGCTTTAAAATAGTAGGCTCCATGGTTGGAAAATCCCTTGTCCGTCTCGACAGGCAGCTTTCGACCCATAGCGGACGTAGCACGAAGTAATGGTTCTCAGCCAACGAGAACGCTGAAGAGCTTGGTGTGCTAATTCTTTTCCCAGTGGGGAAGGAGTTCATCTGGATCCATGCTCTCACCATCGAACCAGGAAAAATGCCATCCCATTGCAGCTTCTAACAGGAGATTTTCCTTCCCAACTCGCTTGACACTGTTAGGTCACTTCCGATTTGACCTGACAGCGTAACTTGGTGGAAAATTATCAATCCAAACCCTTTATTACAATTTTAGGCAACCTACGGGAGACTCGTTTATGAGCGAATTTACTCCTTCGAAGTCCGTCAACCCTTGGACTGAGGGTGACTACCGTGTCTACGGTTATGCTATTCGGACACCAGATGGCGACTACTGGCCGGCGTACGAAATAGAGCGAATTCATGGGATTTCTGATGCCCCAAAGAAGGCGGTATCACTTCATGAAGTGCAGATCCAAACTTTCGCTACGCAGGGACTAGCTAAAATGATGGCCGTCTCCCACGGCGTACAGCGAGTTCGCACTAAGGACCGCCTGAGCTGCTGACCTGTGAGTTTTTGCTCAAAGAATCGGTTTGAAAATCACAACGTCGCTGTAATGTGATCGTTGCTGCTGCGCCTCTGACCAGTTCGCAAATTATTGTATGTCTGCATTGACTAAACCTAGCCGTTCACGCCAACATAGCACGTTGCCAGGTTGAAAACACAGCTGTGCCGCGACAGGACTAAACCGACCCATTGCAGACGTTCAGTCAGGTAACTGCGTTGTTCTTTATTGCCTGAAATTTCTGCTACGACCCACGCACAATAATTTTGTTAGATCGTGCCCACGGGTTTCAGCGTCACGGGAACGCGTGTCCGCTGCAACGATTCTTCAAATGTTATGTGCCCAAGGCATCGTACGGCTCAAGTCCAAGTTAAAAAGGGTCTCGCATTTCTAGGTCGCCGCAGGTAGCGCACGGACCTTAGCGGATTCATTGATGACGACCAAAGTCTTAAAGGTACGCACACGGTCGTCGGCTGCGAACAATTGATTCGCCAGTCGTCCGTAATCCTCCATATCGGATGCTACGACGCGCACGACGAAGTCGTAATCACCAGTCACATGAGCAACTTCGACGACTTGCGGGGACGCGGATAGGGTCTCGAGCAGGTTCGCGACTGTGTAAGTGCCTTCACGCTCAAGCACAACCAGCACGATCATCGACAACGTCCACCCGAGCGTCTTGCCCCGGACAACGGCGACGTCGCGCTCGATCGCACCTGTTTCACGCAGACGCCGTACGCGTCGATAGCAGGCGGGGGCGGAGAGTCCGACTGTCTCGGCTAACAGGGGCACGGCCACCCTGGAGTCGCGCTGTAATAGCTCTAGAAGACGCAGATCAAAAGCGTCAAGATCGAATTTATCGCTCATGTTTCCATTTTTGATAATTTTTATCGCGCTAGTATAAAACATGATCGAATAGAGCATGTGCTACTGGTATCGTATTTGTTCCTCTCTTCGCTGGTTCACATATGTTCGACTTACTACGAAACGCCGTCGCTCCCCGACTGCTTTCTGTTCTTCCCTTCGTTGCTTTGACATCTTCTTTGGTTTCGCTGACAGCCGGTGCCTCCTTGGCCAAGCAACTGTTTCCCGCAGTTGGAGCGCAAGGTGCTACCGCGCTGCGCTTAAGTTTTGCGGCACTGATACTGTGCCTTATATTCCGTCCCTGGCGTCTGCACACGACAGGCAGCCGCAAGGTGCTGATAATCTACGGACTGATGCTCGGCGCAATGAACTTGTCATTCTATCTAGCACTGGCGTACATACCGTTGGGAATTGCGATTGCCTTCGAGTTAACCGGACCGTTAGCCGTCGCGCTGCTCACGTCGCGGCGACGCGCTGATTTCGTGTGGATCGGTCTCGCAGTTGCCGGGCTAGGGTTGCTATTGCCGCTCGACTCCGGTAGCGCGCTTGATTGGCGAGGAATCGTGCTGGCGTTGACGGCTGGGATGTTTTGGGCAGGTTATATCTTGGCTGGACGAATCGCAGGGCGTCTGCACGGCACAGCAGCGTCGGCATACGCCCTTGGTGTGGCCGCGCTGTTAGTGGCTCCGATAGGCTTGGCGCATGCAGGATTATCGCTGTTCAACCCTCCCATCCTAATCCTAGGCACCGTCGTGGCAGTTATTTCAAGTGCGGTACCGTACGCCCTTGAAAGCTACGCCTTGCGTGCGTTACCACCTAATACCTTCAGTACGTTTTTAAGTGCAGAGCCTGCGATCGGTGCCCTAATGGGCTTCATCTTCCTTGGCGAAGCATTAAAGCCACTGGAAATGATCGCGATTTTGATTATTGTCGTTGCCTCAGCGGGTACAGCTTTAAGCGCGCGAACGCAGGCGAGCCTGGACATTTAGGCAATGTAATGAAATTCGACTTCAACCCCACCCAAATCTCTACTCATATGCATTACGTCTCCACCCGCTCAACCAGCGCATCCGCAGCACGCAATCCTCAACATTTTTCCGACATCTTGCTGGCGGGCTTAGCCCCCGATGGCGGTCTGTACCTCCCGGCCGAATACCCGCAGGTTACAGGCGAAGAACTCGACGCCTGGCGAAAGCTTTCCTACGCCGAACTGGCCTATGAAATCCTGCGCAAGTTCGCCACCGATATCCCTGACGCCGAGCTGCGCGCCCTGACCGCAAAGACCTACACCCCTGAGGTCTACCGCAATGCCAGAACCGGCGAGTCCAGCGCCGACATCACCCCGCTGCGCGTCCTCGAGGATGGCGCACAGGGAAAGCTCATTCTGCAAGCCCTGTCAAACGGCCCGACCCTGGCCTTCAAGGACATGGCCATGCAACTGCTGGGCAACCTTTTCGAGTATGCGCTGGCGAAGAACAACGATGAACTGAACATCTTCGGCGCCACCTCGGGCGACACCGGTAGCGCGGCCGAGTACGCGATGCGCGGCAAGCGCGGCGTGCGCGTGTTCATGCTGTCGCCGTACAAGAAGATGAGCGCCTTCCAGACCGCGCAGATGTTTAGCCTGCAGGATCCGAACATCTTCAACATTGCCGTCGAAGGCGTGTTCGACGATTGCCAGGACATGGTCAAGGCCGTGTCAAACGACCTGGCCTTCAAGGCGCGTCACAAGATCGGCACCGTCAACTCGATCAACTGGGCGCGCGTGGTGGCCCAGGTCGTGTACTACTTCCGCGGCTACCTGGCAGCCACCACCAGCAATGACCAGAACGTCTCGTTCACGGTCCCGTCGGGGAACTTCGGCAATATCTGCGCCGGCCACATCGCCCGCATGATGGGCCTGCCGATCGACAAGCTTGTCGCCGCCACCAACGAAAACGACGTGCTGGACGAATTCTTCCGCACCGGTGTGTACCGCGTGCGCAAGTCGGCAGAGACCTACCACACCAGCAGCCCGTCGATGGACATCTCTAAGGCGTCCAACTTCGAGCGCCTCGTCTACGAACTGGTGGGTCGCGACGCCGAGCGCACCCACGCGCTGTTCCGCAAGGTCGACACCTATGGCGGCTTCGACCTGTCGGGCGCGCCGGACAGCGACGGCGACGAATGGAAGCTGGTCGACCAGTACGGCTTCGTCTCGGGCAAGTCGACCCATGCCGACCGCCTGGCGACCATCTGCGAGGTGGCCGACGACTACGGCATCACTATCGACCCCCACACTGCCGACGGCATTAAGGTGGCGCGCAAATACATGCAGCCGGGTGTGACCATGATCGTGCTGGAAACCGCGCTAGCCGCGAAATTTAATGAAACCATCCTGGAAGCAATGGGCAAGGATGCGGAGCGTCCGGCCGATTTCGAGGACATCGAGTCGTTGCCGCAGCGTTTTGTCGTCATGCGTCCCGATGTGGATGCCATGAAGGCCTATATCGGCCGGCTCACGGGGATGTAAGGCCTACATAGTTCGCGCCTGCTCATCCACTTATAAAGCCAAAGGCTAGGGGGTTGGAATGTCTGCTTCTGGCCGAACTCGGACCTTCACCCGATGCAGTGTACGAGTGTCGTTAGCTGTTCGGCAAGGCTTTGGCAAAGAACCGAAAATGGGGGAACGAGAGTAGGGGATGGGTGTGCGGTATAGTTATC
>Ga0308158_10001268_pt1 | contig 27930 bp, 22 predicted proteins | sample PhyBR2_FD_201038 | JGI IMG/M metagenome (GOLD analysis project Ga0308158, IMG submission 201038) | Phyllosphere microbial communities from UC Gill Tract Community Farm, Albany, California, United States - DLSLB.R2 | ecosystem: Host-associated > Plants > Phyllosphere > Unclassified | place: USA... | reverse complement strand
CCCTGCTGACCGAAGTCTGGGATAAATATGGCCTGCGCGGATCAAACAGTAATCTGAATCAGTATCTGAGTATTCTGCGCAGAGCGCTCGCGGCTTATGGTTGTGAAAATCTGATTATCACCATTCCTAAAATCGGCATCAGACTCAATACTGACATCAAAATTGAACGTGAATCTTCCCCGGCTTTTGTTGTGACAGAGGTTCAGAGTGATGAAGAGCCTGCGGAGAGTGCTGTTTCCAGCCAGGATAGCCCGGCGATACGCCCCGATCCTGTTATGGAGGATAAGGTTGTCAAAAAATCTGGCCTCAGCGTCAGGCAGGTTATATTTGTCCTCATGCTAATGTTACTGGGAAGCGCTTTCTGGTACTTCACTATAAGTGAGCCTGCTGAAAAGAATTCCTCTATGAGTACTATCGAGCTGCAAGGCGGCTGTGAGGCGGTGATTGTTCAGGGACTGGATGTGTTTGAGCAAAAGTCACTGGATAAGCAAATTCTTGAAATTCTCAAAGAGAATAATCAATCCTGTGTGCCGGGACGACGCATCTATTTCGATAAAAATACTTCATTCACCACCACTAATTACGGCAGAACTATTCTATCAGCATGTAATTTGAACAGCCGTGGTCACATCATTTCCTGCGACAACTTCTATTATCTAGATTGGAGAATGAATTGAAACGGAACGCCACTCTCATGCTGACGATTACACTGGCTGCGCTGATTCTGATGTTTTTTGCCGGGATTAACTATTTTAAGCGTCAGGCTAGTGACCTGCCGTTCCGCTGTTCAGCATTCAGCCGTTACGATCTCAGCCGCCATGAAGGCAATAAATTTGAGTTCAGGGTTTCACAGGATTTGCGATTTGAGAATAAGCAGTCCGGCTATCTTTTGCTGAACGGACAGGCACTCTCCGGGGGCAATATGACGCTCGTGAATCGACGCGTCAGGCTTATTAATGGTGCTAAAGTAGATGATGATACTTACCGATATGAGGTCGATAAAATTGTTATCTCGGCTACTGATACTACACCTGATGCTTCATTCAACAATTTGCTGGCGGAGATTATGCTGGATTCTTCTCACCTGCAGCTTGATGTCACTAAGGTTGATGATAACGCCTATCTTATCGGTGGGCCGCTTTCCTATCTGTTCCTCTGCCAACGCTACTGAACAGATGGCCTGCAGTGTCTAATGTTTTAAAACCGGAAGGAAATCATCTCTTCCGGTTTTGCTCATTGACGCTCAGTTGTCGTAACTATCTGAGAATTTTTATAGGGGTTTAGTCAGCGATAGCGTTACATACATATGTCGGGATAGAATCCACCATAAAAATAAAGTTTTTATTTTGTTGTTTAAGTACTCGCATATAAATATCTTTTTCTGATGCCACAAAGAAGGCTGGAACATATAGACTCATAACTTCATCGCTGAAGTTGTCATCAGGTAATCTGATGTTTTTTATTGCTGACATATAATAAATATCGCCATTACGTTGCAATTTAAAAGACACTTTGCGATTAAAGATTTTTTCAGGATTGATATCTGACCGCCCGGTTATGTGAACCAGACCGAAATTACCTCTAATCATGTAATTCAGTGACAGAAGATACGCTTCGTCACTGTAATGTTGAACCAGACTAGCTGAGCAGTTGAAATTATCTACCTGCCGGCGCTGAATGTAAGGGTAGACTAAATAAATGGTCTCAGCCAAAATTAATGCGCCTAATAGGGCGCCTGTGAGTTTTTTAATCACCCTCTTTAAAACCTCTGAAATAATATTCTGAAATACAGGTGTTTTGTTCACTCATCGGTTTGTTACATCGGATAACCGAGATCCTTTGTAGCATAAAATAATGAGTTATGTAGACCCAGGGATAATTGCTGCAACTGGTTTTCAACTTCTCAACAAGAGACAGGCTTTTAATCCTGTCGTCCGGAGTCGCATTTTTATCAGCGATATAGATATGGCAGCCATTAGCATTAGCCAGGAAAAGTGACTGGCTGAAGTAGTGGCGTGTGTTATCCTTTGTGCTGTTCAGGCTCACTGCAACAATCAGCAAGATCGTTGCCACAAAGCCCATCGCCCATAGGGAAAGTGTGGCTGACTTTTTCTGCAACGCAATTGCTGGCGGTGCTGTTTTGTCTGTTTCACCCTCTGCCGGAGATTCAGATATTACCGTCTGGCTTCCAGTCTCATCTGCATCCGACAACCGTGGCAGGCTTTCCTGATAGCATTGCTCATGCGCAAGGGAGTTTTTATCCATAAAATGTGCATTTTCATGGTTGATTTTTACCAGCTTCTCGCTGCTGCGCTTAGTTATTTCTGTGCCACTGGCCAGCGTCAGACCAACTCGCGGGATCGTCACTACCGGGTCTTCGGGCAGTCCAATCTTTTTTAACCCTTTACGCAGAATTGAAATATTTTGATAGAAGGTGTTGGGAGAAACCAGCATACCATTTCTCTCCCAGACAATGTCCATAAACTCTTGCTGAGTAACAATCGTGCCATTTCGTGTGATTAGTAATAAGAGGCAACGACCTGCTGGCGAGTTTAATACTATTAGGTTTTCCGGATCGTTCAGGTTTTTTAATGTACTGGCTGCAGGATTAAACTCAATCAAGCCATTAACGATGTAGTGATTATGCATCAGCGAAACTCAGCGGAAAACAGTAATTTTAGCTTTTTTATTCTTGTTTAGTCACCATGAATTGTTATGAGACTATAAAGTTTTGTGTTCATTTGAGAATGGTGTTGCTAGAAAGATTTTAATGAAAGTTAATGCTTTTGGCTCAAGTTACTATTGCAGTGTATATTTCATTATTAGGTGAAAAATACGAATTGTAGACTTGCTGATGTCGAATAATGCATTGATTTATAAAGTGTTTAAGATTGTTTTTGTCTGGCCTATGTGCCAGAGGAAAGCTTTAGCATGTCTCGTTAAGATACCTCTTCAACAAACTATGCGTTAAGTTTTATGAATAACCAGGTTCTTTATCTACCCATGATTTTCCAAATCAGAGTTTAATCAAGTGATTAGGTTGACAAAAAAATATTGGTGTGGATTAAATTAGGGCTGGTAACATAAACAGGCATGCCTCGCAAAAATTTTTTGAAAAAATCTAGTACGTAGTCTCATATTATACCGATATTATAGCGGTTATTATTGTCAGGCATAATGAATTCTGAAAAGTTATAGAGTCAGGCTTCCTATAAAATATTTTTAGTAGTTTAATCTCCATTGCCTGTGCGTCTAGAAATTTACCAAGAATCTTTAGTAATCTATATAAAAATAGAATTTATTCTATTTATCAGGCTTCGAAATTGATGCATTATGTAAACCACTGGTGAGGGCTATTATGCCTGACAGCTAGTAAGTATATTTCATTTATCTTTATAACTAAATTTCAAGGATTAAAAATGCGCGAATTAAATGTAATGGAAGTTAATGCTGTTTCAGGTGCTGGTTTCTTTGATTCCCTTTACAGTGCTTCTTATTTGGGCCTTTCAGGTCTTGCTGCTGGTGCGATTCTGGGTACTAAAATTGGCGGTGGCGCTGGCGGCGGCATTTTAGGTTTAGGTCTGCTTGGCGAAGCTGTAGGGGTCGTTGTAGGTAGCGCTATCGGTGTTATTACTGGTGCAGGCGTTGGCGCTATGGTTGGTTGGAATGATCCAGCTACCGTAGACAGCATGGCTTCGCAGTTAATTACCAATATTGTTAATTCTCTGGGTACTGCTTCAGCGTAAGGCACCTTTTAATAAAAGGGGTGTGAAGCACCTCTTTTATTTTTCGTTATCGACGTATTCAGTTCGGGTACGTCAATATCAATTTTTTACCCTCCTATATCTCCTCCACGATACCCTTCTTATCGTCCGTAAAAATGTTTGCGCTGATGAAGATCATCCCTGGTCCCTTTTAATATTGCTACAAATGCTATTTCCCATTAAATAAGCATGTTGAGTGGTTATTAATGTGGTCAGTCGCGAGAAATATCTGATTCCCTATGAATATTCATGGTTCTAGTGCAAAAAATAACATCCCATGACTAGTGATTTGGGTTTGTGATTAATTTAGCAGGGAAGAAGGTACTGTCTGGGAATGAGTAGTCGAATAATGAGGCGCTGTGGTTAGAAGGGTGTGGTTTATATAATATCAAATTAATGGTTAAATTTAAATAAACTTCGCAATACTGGTTTATTTCTTTCCATTAATGGACTTAAAGTGGTCACTTTTTTTTGACCACTTAATATTAATTTGAAATAGAATGCTTATGTGACTTTAACAGGTGTGCACTGCAAAGTGCTTGATACAGTGTTTTAGACGTCCCATTTCTTTTTGCATGCTGCCTTCATCAGGATATACGCTGGTGAAATTAATAATTTCCTGCTCGGCAATACGTGAAGCAAAACTTACCTGCCACAGACGCTGCCCTGAACCAGAGGAAAAATTAAAGATGATCTGGATTGTCTCAGCCATCGAGTTATCTTCGTTCAGCTCGTCCATTTTTACCAGGTTAAAGTGATTAAAAATATTTTGTGCATTATCCATTTGCTGAGATATTTTTTCTGTGAGTGACTGACCTGATGGCAGATGATCGCGAGTAATGGAAATGTGCTGCCCCTGACTGAATGAAACTATATTGATGTTTTGTACTCTTATCTCTTCTGAAAAATCAAGGGTGCCTTCCAGACATACCAACCTGTTATTCATATACGCTCCTTTATTCAATGTTTTCTCGCAACCTCGATTACAGAGGCTGCCTGTGATAGCAGTTATAATATCAGTTTGCTTGCAGGGAAATTTGCGAGGTGTTCACCTGCCTGATCAAGTCCGACTTTGCTACCTCGATGATTCCACTACGGCTAATCTGAATAATGCGGTCAGCACTTAAAATCGTTTCGGGTCGATGCGCAATAATGACTCGTGTCACACTCATATGCTTAATGGCATCGTTAATTGCACTTTCTCTGGCGACATCAAGATGGCTGGTTGCTTCATCGAGAATCAAAATGCGTGGGTTGCGGTAAAGAGCTCGTGCAAGAATGACGCGCTGGATTTGCCCACCAGAAAGGGATGAGCCCATGTCGCCCACCATGCTGTTGTAACCCATAGGCATCGCCATAATGTCATTATGAATTTGCGCAACGCGGGCAACACGTTCAACACGCTTACGATCCAAGTTAGCATCAAAGAAACCGATATTGTCCATAATTGAACCGGCAAACAAAATATCGCTTTGCATCACGCTACCGATCATATCGCGATAGTGGATCATACCAAGCTTGGTATGATCCACGCCGTTGATACAAATAGTCCCGCTGTCAGGTTTCAGCAGGCCAAGTAGTAGTTTGGCCAGTGTGGTTTTTCCCTGACCGGATGGACCTACAATTGCGATGGACTGCCCTGCTTCGATTGACAGATTGAAACCAGAAAAAATATCTTCTTCTGTTTCTGAATAACGGAATGCTAACTGGCTAATATCCAGTCTCACCGGGCCTTTATCATCGGCCAGAGCTACGTTGTTATCCATATCCTGTTCTTTTTGTGTCAGCACAATGTCAGACAGGCGTTCGCCATGCAGACGTAGCATTTTGAATTCAATTAATGCGTTAATCAGACCGCCAGAACGTGAGATGAACTGATCTGAGAAAGAAATAAACGCCACCAGCATCCCGCTGGTAAAGTTACCTTCCAAAACCTGCGCTGCTGCCAGCCAAATCAATATTATTTTGCCAACGCCAGAAATTGTGCCCTGCAGTGTGCTGAAACCAATCGAGAGTTTCTGCGTAGTAATGCCTTTGTTGGTGGATTCTATTGTCTCATTAGTATAGGTAGAAACGCGCAGATCCTGTTTGTTATTGAGCTTAATCGCCTGCACGCCCCGGATGGACTCTAGCAACTGTGACTGCACTACGGCGGAGGCCATTAACTGGTCTTCATTGGCGCGGCGAAATGGTTCAAACGAGATCCAGCGTATCAGCGCGTAAAGCAGGAACAGCCCGATCACTACAAATGTCAGGGAAGCGTTATAGGTGAAAATTACGCCGAGAGTTACCAGCGCCATCACACCATCAAAAATAGATGATATGAAACGACCGGTCAGGGTGCTCTGAATATTACCCAAAGAACCGAAGCGTGAAAGAATGTCGCCAACGTGACGTTCTTCGAAGTAGTTCAGCGGCAAACCCAATAAATGGGCGCAAAGATTTGACGACCACTGAACGCTCAGCATGCTGGAAAACCAAGTGGTTACCCAACTGCGTAGCGCTGAAATAAGGTTCTGGAACAGTGTAATACAGATAAACGCCACGCCGAGCAATGTGAGTAAATCTCGGTCAGAAGAAACTAACACCTGGTCAATGACCCACTGCATATAAAATGGCGAGATAATGCCAAAGAACTCCAATGCAAGCGACAGCACCGCTACCTGCGTAAAGGCTGAGCCAATACCTGACACATTGCGAATGAGGTTGAGCATCGAGATCGATTTCTTCTCATTCTTCTTCTCAAACGTTGCCGCCGGATATAGCTCCAGTGCCACGCCGGTAAACGATGTCGAAACTTCATCCATCAGTACTTTACGTACACCACGCGCCGGGTCATGGATGATGATTTTATTTTTCGAAATGCTCTTAAGCACAACAAAATGGTTGAGATCCCAATGCAGTACGCAAGGCAGGTTCAGTTTATTTAACTCATCCAGTTCCAGTCGAACGGCACGACAGCCCAAACCTAAATTCTGCGCGAAGGACATCACATTCGCCAGCGTGCTGCCCTTAGTTGAGGTGGGAAACCGCTGACGCAGTGAGACCATATCAATGTGATGACCGTAAAAGCCGGCGATCATCCCTATACAAGTCAGGCCACATTCAGCAGCCTGCGTCTGACGTAAAACAGGCAGCTTCTGGCGAAATGACAAATTCAGTTTGTGAAATAAATCCATGATAAACCTGATTAAAGAGTGAAAATTATAAGGACGTCATTTTGCCCAGTGCATTCAGTGGCTCAAGAACCCATTCGTAGATGTGACGCTTATCTACAATAAAGTCAGCATCCAGCCCACTACCGGGACGCAGGGTGCTCTGTTTGCCATAAGCCTGTGCTGTTTGCTTGTCCAGTGTGACTTTCACCTGATACATTGATTCCTTCACCTGACTGTCGCCGGTAATGGTTACAATTTCCTGCGGCGATAGCGCCGATTTTGAGATTTCCAGCACTGTTCCATACTGCTGGCCAAATTTCTGCCATGGGAAGGATTGATAGCGCAGCACCACACGTTGACCGGGCCGGATAAAACCGATGGCCCGACTGCTGAGCATGATGCGAGCCTGCAAACGAGCGTTCTCTGGCAGTACCATTGCCAGGGTCTGGCCCGCAGTGACCACTTGTCCCTGCTTGACCAGTACGGCGCTGACGGTACCTTTTTCTGGCGCCCGAAGTTCTACTGAGCGACGAGATTCGTTTTCCATCATTGATTGCGTAAGCTCTGATAGTTTCTGTTGCAGATCATTCTTCTGCTGGTAGTAAGTAATTGGCTGCTCACGCAATTGCTGCTGTGCTTGTGCTAGCTGCTGGCGAACGTCAATACGCTGGCGGGCAACGTCCTGCAGGCGTACGCGGGCATCAAGCAAGTCATTCTGCTGTTGCTCCACTTGCGTGTTAGAGGCATAACCTTCTTTCCGCATGGCGTTCATCTTGTTTAATTGGGTATTCGATAGCTGAATCTGCTGCGTACGCTGGCGATAAATCGTGTCCAGTTCTACCGATTGCTGGCCGAGCAAGCTCACCTTTTCCTGCAATGATTTCAAGGTTTCGATATTCAGTTGCTCAAGATTAAACAGCTGGTTATTCAGCCCTTCTTTCTGGAGATCCAACTGGCTTGCGATAGCCTCACGGGTCTTGCCATAGCGAGTGGAAATTTCCGAAGAGACAGTGGCAATGTGGGTCCCTTTTTCTAAACTGTCGCCTTCGTGGACGGGGAGGGAGACCACCGTTCCGGCGCTCATAGCGGTGATGGTCATCATGCCACTTTCTGGTACCAATACGCCTTGAGCGGTTTCACGCTTGGTGTAACTGCCAAAAATGCAAAATGCGACCAGTACTGCTACCAGCAGACAAACCAGGGTAATGACCAGCCAGCGGTAAGGGGGGCAATAGAGTGCGACAGAACCTAATACCTTACTCTTTTTGGCATCCAGTGATTCTTTACGAAATAAATCGTTATTCATGAATTAAATTCCCGTTTATACCGCACCACAGTTAAAACTTTTCATCGCGGCATAATCGAGCGAGCCGGTGGCTGTTTTTAATTTGACAATCGACTGAATTAGCAGGTTTTGCGCCTGAGCAAGGTCCTGAATTGCCTGAAAGTATTCTTTTTCCGCATTGAATTCGTCGATCAATGTTCGTTGTCCTATTTGCCGCCCATAACGGGTGGCTGTCAGACGTTTTTCTGCTGAGGCTATCGCACGCTCATAGGCTTTGATCCGGGACTGGCTATTTACTACTGCAGATGCTGCCTGAATTGCCTGCTGTTCAGCTTTACGCCTGGCATCAATCACTAAATCTTTGTTCTGTTCGTAGCGGTGCGCGGCTTCCAGACTTTGTGAAATCTGGCTACCACCGGCAAAAAGCGGTATCGATACATTCACGCTGATTTGTGTGTTATCAGTTTTGGACGTAGTGCCAAAAAGGGTATCCAGATAGTTTCCATCTTCGGCTCGGCTCCAGTTCTTACCATATCCGGCCTGAAAGGTAACCACCGGCATATGACTTGATGTTGCGGTCAGAATATCTGACTCACTGGCTTTGCGGTTCTGAATGGCTGCCAGAACGTCGAGGTTATTGGCAGCGGCGTCTCGTTTTAACTGCTCAGGAAGGATTCTGTCGGTGAATCGTAAACAGCGCATGCTTTTATCTGAAATGCCCTGCGCATCCATACCGGTGAGTTGACGAAAAGAGACATTGGCATCGTTGAGATCGTTTTCTGCCGCCAGTTCGTCTGCGACGGCTTTATCATAGTTGGCCTGTGCTTCAGCTTCATCAAGCCGGGTGCCATCACCCACTTCAAGGGCTTTTTGTGACTGTTTGAGCTTGGCGTTAAAAGCGGCGAGGATCCGCTGATTCGTTTCCAATACACTACGCTGATACACCACGCCGTAAAATGCGGTTGTGACATCACTAATCAGCTTTTGCTGAGCAATAAGCAGATTTACATCAGCTAAATCGCCAATCACCACGCTTCTACGCCAGGTCGCATATTTAGACATGTCAAAAAGCGGCTGTCTCAGATTAAAGCTGTAGTTATGGCGTGTCACACCAGCAGAATAGGTGGCATCCGGCTGATCATTTTTGCTCCAGGAGCCGTCGAGCGAGATCACCGGTAACAATCCAGCAAAACCCTGATATTTTTTCTGGCCGTCGGCGTCATGTACACTACGAGCAGCATTAATTTCTGCATTATAGGTATTAGCCGCAATTAGCGATTCCTGCAGCGACAATGCCCAGACATGGCTGGACAGCAATAAGCCTCCCGCCAGTGGAGCAATGAATTTTATAAACATGATTTTCCGCAAGTGTTAAAAATTAAAAAAAAGTGTTCTGATGCAAGAAGCGTAACAATTCATTTTCATTTCGCAAATGAAGTTTATTCATTGCGTTTCTTTTTTGGGTTGAAATAGTACTCATGGCACGGCATTTTTTTGAGGCTATTTCAGATAGCGTATAACCTTCCTGAATAAGATTCATGACTTCCCACTCCTTTGGGGTCAAATTAGCATATTCCTGCTGCAGGTATTCTTGCAAACATGCAGAAATATAAGTGTCGCCCGTGGGGTGAATCATAACGCTCATTAGTGCTTTAATCAATTCCTGTGGTGTGTCTTGTAAACTAATCATAATATTCACGCCTGTATCAACTATTTTTTTAAGCAATGCAGCTTTCATGTGCTGAACAAAAAAAATAGTGGTAATGTTTTCATTCCCACACAGGGTTGCAAGCATTTCCTTAATGTCTGCATAACGAAAACAATCGTCAAATAAACATGATGAGTTAATGATTATGATATCAATTTCATTTGCTTTGGCAGCTGTTAACAGACTCTCAGGATCGGAGAAGTGACGCAGATTAAGATGGCTGACATTCATTTCCTGCTGGATGAATGAAGCAATTAAATCATATGACATATGATATTTATGAAAATAGGTCATATTTAATGGCTTGATCTTATTACTTTTCACGGACTGCTTAACTCTCTTTTATAGGGCGTCTGCTTGCCGTAATCATCGATCACAGTCCAGCTTAACTTATGATCACTGCCTGCGTTTGTAATCGTGATCGTGGTGGAAGAAAATGGTGCAACCATTTCCGTTTTAAGGCTTATTTTTCCCAGGCTGAGGCTCCCAATAGTCATGTAATAGGGCGTCGGGTTATCTATGGTCAATACTGAGTTTTGTGCATTTGCCTGTCTGCGCGTAAAGCGCAGTTTTTCGCCGATGCCTTCTTCGGGCGCTTTAAGCCCGATCGGGCGAATAAACACTTTTAAGCGAATGCGTAACGGCAGGATCATTTTCTTTTCCTGCGCGTTTTGCTGCTGCGTATTTGGCGGGATTTGATAAATATTCAACCAATATATGCGCTCGCGATCTTTAGGCATTCCTTCTCGCGAAAGCAGCATCACTCTAAGGTTACGTGACTCCGCAGGAGCCAGTTTGAACAATGGCGGCACTACGATTAGAGGTGTACTGATACGATTTGGCGGACTGAGGGGATCATTATCGTCGGTCCACATCTGCACCAGTGCCGGGGCACTGACTGAGTTCACCACAGTCAGTGATTCCGCCATACTGTCTTCGTTAAATACCAACCGGCTCTGGGTGCTGTTTACAACCGCGCTAGCAGTACCTGTGCTCAGAATGAGAGCACAGGCCAGCAACAGGTTATTGAAGGCTGACAATAATCTGTGCCTGAGCATTTACAGATCCTCCTTGTGCGATTAAGCCGGGAAGTTGTTCAAGCGATGCCGTAAAGGTACCTGCATAAGTTGGGCCTCCGGCAGCTGTCGTGCCTGTTTCACTCATCAGATCGGCAAAACCGTACCAGCCTGCAGTTGAACCACTACCTGTGGTGGCGCTGCTGGATAACAGATTTAGCGCTGTGCCTGATGAGGAATAAAGGCGAATACCAACACCAGAGGCGACGCCACTGGCACCGTAATTATCATCCAGTAAATAGCTGATGCCTCCAGAACTACTTTGTAGGCCAAGGGTACTTGCCTGTGACAGTGCTGTAGGTTGCGTCACTAAAAAGCCCACTGCCACTGGCGCGTTAGTGTTGCTGGAGGCAGTACCTGAAACAGCACCTGTTTCGCATTCAATCGCAACATTAAAGGTGTTACTACTGCTCGCTCCGTTACGCAGGTCATTTGCGCTTATAGTCGGTAGTTTTACCACCTGGTCGAAGTCTCCAAGTGTGCAGGTATTCCCACGAATAATGTTCGTTGTGCCACCTCTCATTGACCATACCGCTGAGTAATAAGTAGACGTTATATTGCCCAAAGCACCTGTAGTGGCATTTGTGTTTATCCCATTGCCTTTGAATATCATAAAGCCCTGAGGAGAGAGGATTTGCGAGAAAGGCGTACGCGTCGTTGTACCAAAGATAATATCAGTTTTAATTAACTCAAAAAGAGCATCACTGAATGCAGATGCAGGAATATAAATATCAGAACCGTCGATAATATAGTCTTCACTGGTCAGCTGACGCTGTTGCCAGTAACTAGTATAGTACAGGCCGGTTTTTTCGTTCCTGATACGATAGGCAATTCCCGTCGCCGGAGTTTGATAACCCCCTTCAACATCACTGACTGCTGTACCACCGTAGAACAGCCCGCCAGCACCATATAATGCATACATTTCATATAACGAATCGGCATCAGACAGAGCACACTTGTATACAATCTGATTGGCGGAATAGGTTGTTTTAAGTGCTGCACTAATAAACGGTAGATCAGCACTGGCAATTACTGTCCCAGCTGGCGCCAGTGTTTCAGCACCGGTACCCATTATAATGTTACCGAAGGAAATTGGAGTGGCTGCGGCGTTAAGAATCCCGCCCCATGTGGCTGCAGTGTATCCCTTATCCGCTACTGACTGAGGAATCGATGAATTTGAAGTACCTATCCCGGTAACCTTAAAGCAGGCTGCATGCGACAATGGAGAGCACATGATAAAGCCCATAGCGATTGTTTTGAGTGTAGTGATTTTAAATTTCATGATTAAGATGTTCTCACTGGACACAGGTGCCGTTTAAATTGACGAAGCTGCCGTCACCCGCTTTTTTTGACGGTAACTGGTAGTTGATGCGGCATTTCTTGCTGCTTCCCCAGTTCACGAACAAAGTGCCGGAGGCATCAGGAAGGCGAGCGTAAATCTGCCCGTTCTGCCCAGCCATCCCGACGCTGTTACCGTTACTGTCTTTGACTTCCGCGCCCATAGGAATCGGCGTGCCGTCAGCCAGTGTGGCGAGAATCAACGTTGGGGTACCGCTCAGAGTTTTGAATGTTACTTTCGGCACGCCGCCAAGAACCGGCACTACGCGCACGTTACCGCCTTCCAGCTCAACATCCTCAGACATGGAGTTACCGTCAATACTGATGGTGTTATAGCGATAAGGAGCGAGCGAAGGCACAATGGCATATCCAAATGCATCGATTTTCGCACCCTGTGAATTGTTAATACGAGCACCGCTGGCGCCTTTAGCCTCAACTAGCGCAAAAGTATCGCTTGCATATGGGCCATAAGTCACGCCACCGCTGTGAATAGCCAGTGTGCCCGCGGTGCCGAGACCGAGCTGATGATAATCATCGCTACGAGCATACGATGCGCGGACGGTTCCCATACGGGTACGCTCCTGGACATTGGTTCCCCAGCGGGTGTCATGATTTTTACCCTGGTCAACATCGCGGTACTTGTCGTAACTGGAATAGAGAGAATAGGTGAAATCGCTATCCTGGCCTGCAGAACCAGAAAGGGTGGTCATCGCTGAGGTGGTATTTTTATCCCTTGTCATATCAAGTGAGACAGTCGAACGGCTGTCACGCCAGTCGAGCGGAATAGAAATGCCTATGGATACCACGTTTTCAGTGTATTTCTGATAACGACTGGAGTCGTAATCGCTATCATTCACACTGTAAATATTGTCACTGCTCCAGCTGGAACGCTGTCTTCCGACATTGATGTTGTAGCTCAACTTTTTCCACATATTATTGTAGGAAAGCTGTAACTCGGTGACACGTGATCGGTTGTTGTAGTAGTCGGTGCTACTCCCGCTTAGAGCTACGGTGCCGTATTGCTCCATGTTTTGACTGACTGTAGCTGTAAAGCGGTTGCGCTGTTTGAGTGTGTCAGAATAGTAATCTGTGCCACCATTTTCCTGACGACGCACACCCAGCACATCTTCAAGATCGCGATAACCTGATGTGGAGTAGCGGTAGGCCGCCAGTACCAGGTTAGTGTTGGTAGAGAATGTTTTGCTGTACGACATCTCGGCGCGCCAGCCGCTTTTTGTCATATTGTTTTCCACCTTCGCGTGTGACCAGGTGGTATTGAGCGACAGCGCTCCAAGTTCAGATGCGTACACACCACCCATCAGCAAAGCCTGATAATCGTTGGCGAAACGCGCCCCGGTATTGGAAGTAATACTGTTGCTAAGACCATACTGCAACACACCTTCAGTGAAGGCGTTCTGAACAGAATAATAGTTCCTGACTTTACCTGCGGCGAACTGATAGCTCAGATTGCCCGGACGCATAGAGTTAGGCACCGCAGCGTAAGGTACGGTAAAGAATGAGGATTTGCCATCAGCTTCGATAATCTGAACTTTCAAATCACCTTGACTGCGGGTGTTATAGAGATCGTCAATCAGGAACGGACCTGGTGGCACCTGCGTTTCGTATATTACGTTACCTGCCTGACTTATAAGTACACGGGCGTTGCTTGAGGCAACACCGCGTACTTCCGGCGCATATCCGCGTCTACCCTGTGCCCACATGCGCTGATCGGTGGCGAGTTTTACACCGTTAAAAGACATTGATCCAAACATCGAGCTGTCGGTGAAAGTATCACCAACCATCAGTTCGCTGGATATAGTTGGCAGCGGACGCTGCACCCAGGTGCGCACTGAGTTCCATTTATAATGATCACCGCCAGTGCTGCTTTCCATATAACGGAGGTTGGCCTGATGGCGTAATTGCCACATGCCAAGGTTGCCGCCAGCGTTGATCATGCTCCACAGATAGTTGTAGTGAGAGTCACGAAGAATATTGCGCGTGAAGCTGGTGTTATGACGCAAAAAGACCAGCGGTGTCCCTGCATCCCATTCCGAAATCGGGATGTAATCGCGTGGCTGGCGGTTGAGCAAAACTTGAGGAATAAGAAAATCGAGTGTCAGCGTAGACTGCTTAATATTCCATTTACCCTGCTTTGTAACATCCGACAGTAATACACATTGATCTTTAGCTGCTTCTGGCAGGCCAGATTTCAATTGCAGTAGCTTCACCATGTCGGCATCAATACAAGGCTGCGCGCTGTTATCAGATGGATCCTTTTTACGGAAACTCACCGGCACCTGGCTTTTTATTTTTATGCCGTTAAGGCTGATATCCAGAACCTGCTGACCTTCGGCAACTGCTAACTGTTTTTCGTTGAACTGCTTAAGGTCTACACCTTCTGCAAAGCCAGAACCTGCCAGTAAGTGACTGTCAAAACGGTACTCTTCTGCATGAACAGCCTGCGTGAATAATGCGGCTTTAACGACGCAACTGATGACAGCCAGACGAAAACCTGTTTTTTTATTTTTGGATTGGATACTCATATGTCACCGTTGCCCCATAATCATTGACTAATCCGATTTCTATTCCCTGGGCGCTACCTGTTACTTTTCCTTCGGTTAATCCCACATCAACCGTGGAGAATGGTGCAATCATGGGCGCAGCTTCTTTTGCCACTGCATTTCTGACTGCCACCTTACTCAACGAAATATAATAAGGTGATGTGTTGGTGATTCGTATGCCTGATGGAGAAATGTTACTAAAAGTTAAATAATCAAAAATTTTCTTAGAGTTAGTTTTAAGTGAGGCTGGGCGGTAGAAGAGTTTCATTCTGTTTTTTAGTAAAACCACCATCTGGTTCCCTTTATCACCAGCGATGTTACCTGGCGGAACCTGCAGGAAGTTAAAATAAAAAACGGTTTCACGGTCCTGTGGTAAAGAATTACCTCCTGTAAAGAAAATGCGTAACACCTGACCATCATTTGCTGCGATGCGAAATGTTGGAGGGGTGACTACGAAGGGTGCTTTACCGGTAGCAGGCGTCGATTTATTATCGCCATTGTCAAACCATGCCTGGATCACATAAGGGAAGTTATCATTATTTCGTAATTGCACATCGACTGATTTTGCATCAGAGGTATAAATGACGCGTGATCCTGTCATCACTACACTCGCGAACACAGACTGGCAAGTAGAGATACAAAACAAAAATAATAAAAGGTTATGCCATGGTGAATGATTTATAGTTAAGCGAGACATAATAGCCATCCGTTTAAAAATACTGCCAGACCCTGAAAAAATTAAAGCAGGCCATCCATGGCCCTATTTAATCCAAATGGTTTTTAGAAAAAAATTCACATCCCTGCTGATTTATTTATTAGTTGTAGCTCACTGCATATTGCATGGTAGATTCAACAGCACCTGCAGTTGAGATTCCGGTAGCGAAATATTGCGCGGTATAGGTTGCAGAAGCGGCTTTCACACCAGCGGCCAGATTCAGGTCACCAGCACCGTTAAAGGAGCCATTATTAAAGTCGATGACAGTACCTTTAGTATCCAGAATCTGGATTTCAACGTTAGTTGCCGCATCCGTGGCTGCAACGTTGGTCAGGTTACCTGCGGTGCTTACACTGTTACCGGCGAACACGGTAGAAACAGTCGTTTCAGCGGTAGCATTACCAGTACAACCAGTTACTCCGATATCGAAGGTTGTCTGACCGGCAGACTGGCCACTAGCTGCCAACGCTGAAGCATTGACAGTTGGCAGCAGTACTAGTGGTTTTGCAGTGTTACCATTAACTGTTACCGAACAGGTTTCGGAGGAGACTTCGCCCTGAAACGTAATAGTGTTATCAGAAAGTGCAAATGCCTGAGAAGCGAACAGAGCAGACACTACAGATGCAGATAAAAAAGCCAGTTTTTTCATTAACAAATTTCCCTATTAAAAATTTAGACTGCTTTGGATTAAAAAATATTGAAATACAGGATAAATATTCGAAGCCAGGATAAAGCGAACCTTATTTCGGCGAGAAAAGACTAAAGCCTTATAATTCTCGTTGCATGTGAAGTAATCTTAATTGCTCTGAATTTAACTCATCAAGCAATCCATCATCCCCATATGACGATGCGAGTGATGGATTTAGTTTAATATTGTTGCTATTTATAATTAGAACCTTCTATATTTGATTTTGTGCATATTAATTGTTGAGGGGTATTCAGAAGCATTACAAAATTATGGGGTGAATTAAAATATCATATGCATTTTATCGCATTATCAGTTCAAACCTGGCACTAATTTTGGAATGGCAATTTTGACATCGATGCGAGAACGGCAGGCCAGCTTTATGACGCCTGATAGTCATCATAGGGAGGCTTTTAGTAAGTAAAAATGACCGTGCCGACACTTTTCAATTTTTTTAGTCGATGAAAAACGGTGTTCTATTTAACTCATAAGGGGTAGGTGCATAGTTTAAATGATAGATAAAGATAAAATTTAAAGCCCTCATATCACGTGCCCATTTGAAACTCTTGCTTCTAAACGCTACGTTCGGCTGCATATCAACTAATGTGTGGGGCTATCTAAATCTATTAAGATAAGTTAAGGAAGATAATGTTGATTTCTGGAATGGCAGAATGATTTAATCATTTACATATTAATAACTTTTTTGCGGTTTTAAGGTGATACATGTAATGGCTGTAAATTGGAGTCATCTCGTTAATATTCCGAGCAGGAGATTTTATGCAGTTTTAAACCTGTTTTCAGGGAACGGTACTGTACCAATAGCGATTCTATAGGGAAGAAATCATTGAGCTGGAGGTGCCATGCTAGTCAAAATGGATTTTGGGTTGAGAGGTTAATATAATTTGTGTCGATAATACAAATATGGGAAAAATTACATGTACAATAAATAGAATATAAATCTATTAAATAGCATTAATTCAGGATATAAAACTAAATAATCAATGATTTGCAATTTAAATGTCCTGATTGACATCGCTGTGGTTTAATTATCCCCAAGAGGTGCTGCTAAGTGCTTTTACTTTACCCGGAGGGATTAACAATGAAGCCAATATGATTTGATTTTTTTATTCATAATCTCTGCTTGTTGTTTGTTATGCACGGTCTGATGTTTATCGATCACCTTTATAACATTCAAGTTCAAATGATTATGATGGATTCTCTTTTTCAGAAAAAAGTTATAAGACTATCAGTAAGAGACCACATGCTGGACTAATGTGCTGATTTAATGACTTTTTAACGGTGTAATATCTGGTTATAATGCTGTGTATTGGCGTTATGCTCTTCCTTTTCGCTTGTTTGTGGTATTGAATTTTATCGTAACGGTTTTAATATAGTGGAACCATTAAAAAAATTTTATTCTGCTCGGATTTCGGAGGCGAGCAAAAAACTTGCAGTACACCAGGCGAAAAAAGTGACTATAAAAACCGATTTTACAAACTTTGCTACTAATCACTAACCTTGTGTTAGTTAGATTGAGTTGATTATTATGTATAGAGTGACTGAAAATCATGAAAGAATCATCGAGGCATTAGCAGGGTATGCGCATGTTGCTAATCCAGACGAGATTTCACGCGGCAAACGTCGTTATCATTTAACAAAAGATAATGTACGTCGTGTCATGTTCATTCTTGATGGGGATTTTTTACTCAAGATAAAGAGCGAAAATAAGGTTCTGAATATCTTATCCGCTCCCTTCGTTGTTGGCGTTACTCCAGCCTTAGATGAACCGCCCGTCTATCTTGAGAGAATCGACTACGGCAAAGTCAGTTTCATGGATTATGATGTGTTCTGGCGTCTTATCTTTGAAAAAGATCTCTTTAATGATGCTATGTCGATTTTATCGGGGCAGTATTCAGATCTTATGAACTATATTCAATTGCCAAAAAATAATTCATATGATGAAGTACTTTCTTTGATCGGTCGGTGGGAGAAATTACCACCGCATCTTAAGAGGCGTTTTTCTGCGCTATATCTGATTGAACATAGTTCGCATCTTTCTAAAAGCTCGATTTGCAGGGTATTGAAAGAACTTAAAGAAAAAGGTGAATTGGTGCTGGTCAACGGGAAGTTCACCTAAAAAGTATATTGCTATTTTTGAGATGCCGAAGGGAAAAAATGGATCTTAAAGTTATTTGTACAGATAAGAATTACTTCTTCAGGCTAGGCATCTCAAAAATAATTGAGGAGGCGCTAATATCTGATGCTAAGGTGAACTTTTTATCAGGTTTTGATAGTCGCAGTTTAGGACAGGCGGATTTTATTCTGATCAATGTTTCACAATGGCGTTTGTATATGTGTCAACCAGCGTACCAAGATCGCAAACCCGGTAGTATTATAATGGTCTTTGTTGATGAATTCGAAGATGTCATCTTGGGGCAGCTTCCGGTTTGCTATCGCTCTTTAAATATTATTTCACGCCTCGATTCTGTTCGTACTATATCTGAAATGGTCACACGTTCCTGGCTGACCATGCAGGATAAAGTACAAGGGTTTATGCCCTCGGATTGCCTGCATTGCGATTTCGCTCGTATAACAGTCATTCAGTTGCAGGTTCTTAGTTTTTTGAATAAGGGCTATAGCGTAAGCCAGACCGCAAAGCGTCTGGATCTGTCTGCAAAAACCATTTATGCACACAAATATAATGTTATGAGAAAATTTGCCTTGCGGGGTGATCGAGATTTTAACGCTTTTATTAACGATCTCTCGTTGCTCGAACTATATAATGGCGTTATTAGCGAGGTTCAGATTTGACTATTCAAACAATATTTTTTTTACCCGGATGAGCAGGAATTTCACTGGCTGGCGGGTCATTTTAATCGACATTCTTTATGAAATACACTTCATTACGCCATAAAATTGGGAGGGTTTGATGAAAAAAGAACCATCACAAACGAATATTACACTGAGTATTCCATTAAATCTTGTTATTGCAATGTTATCATGCGTCATAGTTCTCCTGGTAAGTTATATCTGCATCAATTATGTTCATGCAGCGCCTGTTCAGCATTTGCCCACTTCTTTTCAGGCCGCGCAGAGTAAAGAAAATCAGTCTTTACCGGTGATCAAACCCTAAAATGGGACGACTGACGACTAGCAGCAGGGCTAGCGATCGGGTCAGTGTATAAGATAGAATGAACGATAGAGCCAGCGTTACCGCTGACTCTATCGTTTATTCAACATCATTGCAGAATAAAAACGCGGTCAAGATCGATTTCAATTTCAATTTAGATTTGCCCATCATAGCGGTCAATTTCACCGGTCACTCGTACTTTTTTCCAACAAGATAATGATCATCTCCATCGTCATCGTCGATATCAATACGAATTCGGCCAGTGGAATCTTTTAGCCAGTAGTGGTGGCCATCGGCTCGTCCGCTGATAGTGCCAGTCAGAGTGACATGACGATCATCACGCATGTTTTTTGCTTCCAATACGGTGACTTCCTTACTGGCATAAGCCACGCCTGAACTGAGCAAAGCCAGCACTATTCATAATATTTTTTTCATCTACATCTCCTGTTACAGAGTCACAGCTCTGAACGTACTCTTTAAACCTAAAAAGTAAACCGCAGCGACCAGATATGGCTAAAACCGGTGCCGTTGATACCATTGCCTTTAAAATCAAACATTGCTTATGCGTACTGACTTCACTGCCGCTTCTCCAGACACTGCGGTTGAATGAGAACAGTTATTCAGTCCTTTCAGCATTTATGTCACCGGCTTATTTTCACGTAAACGCGTGGTTGGGTGTAGGTATTGAGTGTGAAATTGCTACAATTTTTTGTTGAGTATTAGCTGTCTTTTTATTAAAAATCATATAGATATTAAGTTTTAGGTCTAAATTAAGAATGTATCTGGCTGGGGCTAATGAGACAACGCTATCAGTAAGGCTACAGGTTCTGGCCGCGAGGTGTTTGGTTTGCAGACACGCTGTCTCATGCCAGATGCCTGAATCAGAAGAGGTGACAGGAGCCTCCATTCATTCCATCAACAACGGCAATGTCCTCATCATCGCTGGGATAATGTCACTAGAATATGTCTCATTCTGAGAAAATAATACCTCTGAAGGAAAAAACCACCGAGTGACGAGACCAAAAAAGAATAGCCATTAAAATTTGAGTCTGTTGGCAGATATAAATATGGAGCGGGTGTTAATTACTTTAACAATCATTTTTTTTGCTTTGTACTTAGTGTGCTTATGAATTACGTGATGAAACAGAATAACGACTGTTTAGTGCGAGTTTAGTGATGATCAATTATCCTTATGCATAGATGGAGAACCATCCTCACTTGCTGGCTGGAAAAAATAAAATTAGTCTGGTTACTGACTGCAGTTTTGCTAAGGCAGCGAACAAAGTACCCGCTCATAAACGATGTTGTGTTGTCAGTTTAGGCTAAGCTGGATGCCAGCTATTGAAGTCACATTTATGCAAAACTAACCTCAGAGATTTCAATGACGACTGTAAATAAGATAATCGGCATCACGCTAATGATGCTTACCCTGCAGCTGACGGCTTGCTCGTCACATACTATTGATCCCCAGAGTCTGGCGATGCGCAATCCCGCAAGTGAATGGTGCATGCAGCGTGGTGGACAGCAGGTAAAGGAGGCATCTCCAACCGGCAGCACACTGTACTGTCTGCTGCCTTCTGGTGAACGTATTGAGCAGTGGGCATTGTTTCATCGTGACCATCCGCAGTAAGGCTCTGCCGGTTCGTCTGCTCATTGCCACTGTGCAGGCGAATAGAAGGCGTTTAAAGTTCTCCTCACTCATCTCCAGTCTCGTTTCGGTTCCTGTCACGACGCATCCTGCGCTTTTCTGATCTTATGCCGGATCAGGGCGTAAGCAGTTTATGCTATCCCAGTTCACCCGGGTTGCATTTGGTAAATACGATGAATGATATTCCATCGTCTTAATTGTAATAATATTTAAATTAATAGACCCAATCGCATGAAAATTAGACTTTAATGCAACTCCTGCCAGGAATTATTGTTTTTTTGCCGAAAAGTGTTCTCTGGTTATTTTTTTTGGGTCATTTTGTGATTAAGGTGAAGTAATGAAACTCATATATTTTAATTTAAAATTAATATTCAATCTATTTTGGTGTTGATTTTTATTTCCTTTAATAACATGCGCTTAAAGAATATTTGATTCTTATTGGGTATGCTATTTTGATTCTAATCAATGTTTGCATTAGGGCCTCATTCAGTTACTTGCTGTCGTAATGATACTATTTATTTAATTAGGGAGTTTTCTTAAATAATAATAGCCTTGTGAGGACGATTCATTGAAATATTTTGGAAGCGCCGCATTATGTTGCACCTTCTTTATCTGTACTAAATCCTATGCAGGCATCATGAGACACGACGTCGATGTTCAGGAATATCGTGACTTCGCTGAAAACCTTGGCAATTATTCGGTTGGGTTAACAAATATTCCAGTCTATAAAATCGATGGTTCTCTATCTGGCTATCTGGATTTCCCTATGCCCGATTTTGGCATGGTAGCGGATTTTGGTTACAGTACCCTGGTTGCACCCTCCTATGTCGCCAGTGCGCGCCATAACACAGGTTATAAGTCTGTGAGTTTTGGTAAAGGAGCTCAGTATGCAACTACCTACAAGCTGATCAATCGTAACGAATCGCCTTCCGTGGACTTCCATCTACCACGTCTGAATAAAGTCGTCACAGATGGCACACCTATTGATGCTATCGAAAAAACAGAGATGCAAAATGGAGATGTTTCACGCTATTCCTGGTATACCCGTGTTGGTGGCGGCACACAAAGCCAGGTCAGTGAAGACCAGACGGAACAAATTACACTGAGTGGTGCCTATAAGTGGGTAAGCGGAGGGACAATCAATACGGACACCATAAAGCGTCTGTCAGGAAACCTGCGTGGAACCAGTTATGGTCCTGACAATGCTCTTACTTCACCTCTCTCTATTGCCACGATGGGTGGCGACAGTGGCAGTCCGATCATAGTGTACGACAATGTGGAGAAAGTCTGGAAGATTGGTGGCGTGTTATACGGCATAGTCGTAACTGATAAAGTTTATGGCACTACCAGTATCTGGACATATCTTCCCGATGATTTCATTCAAAATACCCTTGCAGCCAACACTTCACCTGATGTCGTTGATACAGCGGGTAACGGAACAATCTTCTGGAACGATACTGCCATCACACAATACGGCTCCTCCTGGTCATGGGCTGGTCTCGGGACGGCTTATGCGACAACGGCTCCAGGTGCTGCCACGAATGCAGAACTTGATGCCACCAAAGATCTTCGTTTTAACGGTGCTGGCGGGCTGATTACGCTTAATGCGCCAATCAACATGGGCGCAGGCAAGCTTCAGTTTTCTAACAACTATACCGTCGCTTCGGCAGAGGGTGTGAATGCGACCTGGGCAGGCGGCGGCATTGAAGTTGACGCAGGTAACGAAGTGCTGTGGCAGGTCAATGGGCTCGCTGAAGATGCCCTTCATAAGATCGGCGCGGGTACATTGCATGTGAATGCTGAGGGCGCTAACCCGGGTTCGCTTAATGTGGGCGAAGGGAGCGTTATTCTTGATCAGCGTGCAGATGCCGCGGGCAATAAACAGGCTTTCTCTTCCGTTACGCTGGTTAGCGGCCGGCCAACCGTTGTCCTTAACGATGAAAATCAGGTTGCCACTGATCAGATCTTTTTCGGTTATCGTGGCGGTCGATTAGATGTAAATGGTAATACGATTAACTTTACTAAAATCAATCACACTGACAGTGGTGCGCGGCTGGTTAACCATAGCCAGAATTCATCCACTGTGAATCTCAATGGTTATCATTCTAAAGATATTGCCATTAACATTCTGGACACTAACAACCGTAACGGCACGCCTGGTTCAATTTACTATTATAAAAAAGCCAACCAACCTGCTGAATATTTTCAACTTCAGAAAAGTAAATATGTCTATTATCCTCAGTCTAAAAAGACGACAACAGAATGGACATACCTGGGCACCGACCGGGATGAAGCGATTAATCACCGCCTGACTCAGCTAAACGTTCAATTGTTTCGCGGTTTTTTTGGCGAAACGCTGGAGAATGCACTTAATGGCGTGATGAATGTCAATATTCTTCCTGAAAAAGCTTCATCTATTACGGCGCTAACCGGCGGTATGAATCTGAACGGTAACCTGAGCGTGGAAAAAGGCACCACTATTCTTTCGGGTCAGCCTGTCCCACATGCGGGCGGTGTGGTAATTGATGATGACTGGAATACGTCACTGTTTAAGGCCGATCAGATTAATGTGGGCACTGGCGCATATTTTCAGGTGGGCGAATACGCGAGTGTGAAAGCGAATATTGTTGCGGCTGAATCTGCAACCCTCTCTCTGGGCTATAACGACAGTGCGCGGGCAGGGGAGAAAAGCTGGCGTTGCTATTCTGCGATCTATGCTGATGATAATTCCTGCAGCCAGCCGGTACGCAGTGTAGATGCGCTGGCGTTGCTCCCTGCCAGTGAGGTTGAGGGCGATATTCAGCTGGCAAATAACAGTTCACTCTATCTCGGCAAAGTTAATTATCAGGGTGCGGTGACCTCTGCCGGCAGTAGTACTATGACGTTGGATGCAAACGCTAACTGGAATATGACCGGGAACAGCAACATTACCTCTTTGCAGGCTCTGCGCGGGTCAACACTTTCAATGGTGCCCCAGAGTGACTGGCGTGCGAAAACGCTGAGCGTTGATTCGCTGGATGCTACCGGATTGAACCTGACTTTGGGTATTAAGCCGTCAACGCTGGAAAGCGACAAGTTGATTGTGAAAAATAGGTTAAGCGGCGGCGATAATTTGCTGGACGTAAGTCTGTTAGTCAATAGTGAGGAACAGGTCGCGCTGACTCAGGATCTGGTCATGGTAGATGCTCCCTCTGGCACGTCGCACAACTATTTCTCATTTGCAGATAGTTTCAGCGGATTCAGTGTTTACACACCAAATTATCTGGTGAAAGAGGATAACGACCGAGTGTTGTGGGTTTTGGAGCGTAACCAGACAACCGAACCGGAAGTAACACCAATGCCAGAACCGACGCCGGTGCCGGAAGTAACACCAGTCCCAGAACCGACGCCGGTCCCGGAAGTAACACCATTGCCAGAGCCGACGCCGGTCCCGGAAGTAACACCAGAGCCAGAGCCGACGCCGGTCCCGGAAGTAACGCCTGTGCCAGAGCCGACGCCGGTCCCGGAAGTAACGCCTGTGCCAGAGCCGACGCCGGTCCCGGAAGTAACACCAGAGCCAGAGCCGACGCCGGTCCCGGAAGTAACGCCTGTGCCAGAGCCGACGCCGGTCCCGGAAGTAACACCAGTGCCAGAACCGACGCCGGTCCCGGAAGTAACACCAGTGCCAGAGCCGACGCCGGTCCCGGAAGTAACACCAGAGCCAGAACCGACGCCGGTCCCGGAAGTAACGCCAGAGCCAGAGCCAGAGCCGACGCCGGTCCCGGAAGTAACGCCAGAGCCAGAGCCGACGCCGGTCCCGGAAGTAACACCAGAGCCAGAGCCGACGCCGGTCCCGGAAGTAACACCAGAGCCAGAACCGACGCCAGAAATACCCGACGAAAAGCCGGTAGAAGATAATACGGCTGCTGAAGAGAAAGCCAAAGCCGACGAAAAAGCCAAAGCTGAAGCTGAAGAAAAGGCAAAAGCTGAAGAGGAAGCTAAAAAACCGGCATTTAATCCGGATGACTGGTTCTCTGTCTACGACAACCTGCCACTGATTCAGCGTACCCGCGCGTTAATCGCCTCGCGGCAGTACATTTTCAGTGAGGCGGTCAGCCAGTTACATGACCGAACTGAGAGCCTGCGCGCTTTGCCAGAAAGCACCGGCTCCTGGGCAACCATTGAGCAGAGAAAAGGCCGTTTTCTGGGGCTGGATTCTAACCAGCAGACACTGAATGTGGGATGGGATATCCGCAGCGATGCGCATACGGTGGGTATCAGCGCCAGTTATACCCAGGGAGATGTTAAAGGTGGAGGCAATGAAAAACATCGGCTGGCCACTATGGGTATTTACTACTCCTGGCAGTCGGATGCCGGATGGTTTGTTGATGCGTCCAGTCGCTACATGTATCTGAATCAGGAGATAACGCTGGATCCTGCACTGCATATCAATGGCGTGAAAAAGGATAGCCAGATTCTGGCTGGCAGTCTGAGAACCGGCTATCAGTTTGGGCTGACTGATGACACACTGTTTATCTCGCCATACATAGGTCTCAGCGGCGGTGCCATCTCAGGTTACACGCTGAAAGGAGAGGATGCAGATGTAGCGCTAAGCTCAGCGACACCTTACTTCACGGCCACCGGCATTATGGCGCAGAAGCGCGGTCTGGGTGTCTTGCTGCCAAACGTGAACCTGAGCGCGAGCATTGAGTATCAATATTCGCCGGGTAAACACGGTTCTACCACTACGCTTTCAGACCGTCAGTCGAGTCGGGAATATAGCGCCTGGTCTGACAACCGTTATCGTAGCAGCGTGGGCCTGCAGGGGGTGATTACGCCTGACCTCTCGCTTATCGCCAAAGTTGATACCAGTTTTGGTGGCGAATTTAAAACCGATTACAGCGGTCAGGTCGGATTTGCCTGGCGTTTCTGATAACGTCCAATAACAGAGCATCACTGCAGTTCAGAGTGATGCTCTGTCTATTATCCAACGGTATCCTTTATCAGTCCCCCCCGTATGTCCTGCGTCGAAAATATTAATATTCTGATAAATATGATCCACGGGGCAGTTAACCCATAACAGATAATTTTCCGTTATTGATCCGGCATTGTTTAATGGTTCAGCATACCAGTCTCCAGACTTCTGAAGGCACTTCGTTATAGGTCTCATTCATTATTAATTCGGCTTTACGATGATCGTATGCGCCATCAAATGAAGAAATATCGTCAGAAGGAAGTTTTTTCCGCATGTAGCTGGTCACGATATCCAGAATATCGGTTGAAGGGCACTTCCTTAACTTGTTCAGATAATAGACTTTGTTCATAATTTTTTGCTGACGTTAACCTTTAAAATGGGCTTGTGCGCGGTCTTAACTCTATTTAAGCTGACTCGCTGTGATATCAATACTGTCAGAAAAAAAATGCTCCTGACAACAGATATACTTGTATCCTTACGCATCGAATACGTTCAGTGGTGAATTGCCGCCTCTGCCTCTGAACGCCTCGCTGATCCGGCTAAGCGAAAGGTTAATGATTCTGCTTATCAAATTTATACTCTATATAACAACTTGTATTTATTGTAAAAAGTTTCTGTGCCTCGCATCTCTGCCATAATCCCACAACAGATTGAATAAATACGCATAGATCAGAAAAAACAGCACCAGTCCACATTCTAGTTTCAGCGCGGCGAGCAGCGTAATATTAAGCCACCATGCTGCAAAAGGTATCAAAAATAATAAGAGTCCTGCCTCAAACAGCACAGCGTGGAGGCATCTTATTCGCCAGTCTTTTCTGAATCCTCTCCGCAACTGAACCCTGTCGAAAATCAGATTGAAAAGATAGTTCCATCCCATAGCCAGAGTCGATGAAGCTACTGTCAATAATGCTGATTGCGCAGGTGCCGCAGAGGCAAAAATAATCAGGATAATAAAAACCAGCACATTAGCAGCAACTTCGAAAACTACCGCGTGCAGCACTCTCTCTGTAGTGGTACGTACCGGAGATAAATAGTGTTCCAAACCAGACTCTCATTAATCAGCCAGGCACCATTGCTGGTGCATGAAATTTCAGGATAACCGTCTCGTCAACACAGTTTTAAAAAAGGTCTGCAAGTTGCCCTGTCTTAAACGGATGAGAATTTAGCATCGCACCCGCAGAAAGTGAAAACGTAACGCGACTCCGCCATTAAAAACCCAACCATGCTTGATATTTATCAAATATTATACAAAACGTGCTTTATCAGTTACCCGGCTTCGCGTATCAGCATCACCATTGCTCATTTTGCTCAGCTCTCCAGGGCCAGGGAGGCTAAGCTGATAGGTTTTTTCGTTGCAACGCAGTGTCGGTCTGCTGGATCCGAGGCGATGATAGCAACTCTGGATTGGAATGAAGCATTAAAACCAAAATCTGAACATATATAGATTTATATTTTAATATTTACATTAAATCTAGTTTTTAAGTCTGATTGATAGCGGTGTTTACCGTTCTGTAGCTCTTGCTGATTCAGGCGAACAGGGAAAAGATGATGCTGTTTAAAGTTAAAAGCGCGTTATCCACTGGGCCCTCCCGAGGGCATTCATCAGATCTCATCAGCGTAACCTCCACAACAAAAAATCCTTGCTCTCACGGGATATTGTGACCTGACGGTTTGCTCATATCGAGTTCTCGGCGGTATAAATCATAAAGTCCACTTTCCCGCTGACATACTCATCGGGTTTCTCTCCCTGCTCCAGATAAGTCAGCATCAGCTGCAGCGCAAGCTGGGCATGCTGCCGGGTGTTTTGATCCAGTGTCAGCGCAACGCTCTGCTGCGCCATCAGCGTGCGGGTGGTGGCGTAAAGCTCATGAGTAATCCAGATGCACTGATTCAGCCGACGATGTCGTG
>Ga0308158_10001267_pt1 | contig 27955 bp, 21 predicted proteins | sample PhyBR2_FD_201038 | JGI IMG/M metagenome (GOLD analysis project Ga0308158, IMG submission 201038) | Phyllosphere microbial communities from UC Gill Tract Community Farm, Albany, California, United States - DLSLB.R2 | ecosystem: Host-associated > Plants > Phyllosphere > Unclassified | place: USA... | reverse complement strand
GATGGAACTCCAGGAAGTGCGAGAAAATTCAGCACGGCATTTTACACCGGCGCCAGCGTTCCGGTGGCGTCGGCAGAGCACTTGCCCGCTTTGCAACGGACGGCGTTAGAATGAATCGGGCGGCGCAGGCTGGCCCAACGCCCTGGTCGCCAGGGCGATGTGTAAGGGCTCAGTAAGCGAGCGCCCCTATGGTATCGGCATAACCCACTAACTAGAATGGAGACTGACATGTCCGAGAACGAGACGACGCAAGAGCAATCGCAAGGCCTGCAAGAGCACCGCGTGTTCCAGCCGCCGCACGACTTTGCCGCCAACGCCACCGTCAGCGGCATGGCCGCCTACGACAAGCTGTGCGCCGAAGCGGCCAGCGACTACGAAGGTTTCTGGGCGCGCCTGGCGCGCGAGAACCTCGACTGGCACAAGCCATTTACCAGCACGCTCGACGAGTCTGACGCGCCGTTCTACAAATGGTTCGGCGACGGCCAGCTCAATGCGTCGTACAACTGCCTCGACCGCAATCTTGAAAACGGCAACGCCGACAAGACCGCGATCATCTTCGAAGCCGACGACGGCGCCGTCAATCGCGTGACCTACCGCGAGCTGCACGAGCGCGTCTGCAAATTCGCCAATGCGCTCAAGTCGCGCGGCATCAAGAAGGGTGACCGCGTCATCATCTACATGTCGATGTCGGTCGAAGGCATCAGCGCGATGCAGGCCTGCGCCCGTATCGGCGCGACCCACTCGGTGGTGTTTGGCGGCTTCTCCGCCAAATCGCTGCAAGAGCGCATCATCGACGCCGGCGCGGTCGCGGTCATCACGGCCGACGAGCAGCAGCGCGGCGGCAAATCGCTGCCCCTCAAAGCCATCGTCGATGAAGCCCTGGGTATGGGCGGCTGCGACACGGTCAAGGACGTCATCGTCTACCGCCGCACGGGCGGCGACGTCGCTTTCAAGGAAGGCCGCGACCTGTGGCTGCACGAGCTGGTCGAAGGCCAGTCGGCCGACTGCGAGCCGGAATGGGTCGACGCCGAGCACCCGCTGTTCATCCTCTACACGTCCGGCTCGACCGGCACCCCGAAAGGCGTGCAGCACTCGACCGGCGGCTACCTGCTGTGGGCCGCGCTGACCATGAAGTGGACGTTCGATCTGAAGCCCGACGACGTCTTCTGGTGCACCGCCGACATCGGCTGGATCACCGGCCACACCTACATCGCCTATGGCCCGCTGGCCGTCGGCGGCACGCAGGTCGTGTTCGAGGGCGTGCCCACCTTCCCGAACGCCGGCCGCTTCTGGAAGACGATCGAAAAGCACAAGGTCAGCATCTTCTACACGGCGCCAACGGCGATCCGCTCGCTGATCAAGGCGTCGGACGTGGACGAAAAAGTCCATCCGAAGAATTCGGACCTGTCGAGCCTGCGCCTGTTGGGTTCGGTCGGCGAGCCGATCAATCCGGAAGCCTGGATGTGGTACTACAAGAACGTCGGCGGCGAACGCTGCCCGATCGTCGACACCTTCTGGCAGACCGAAACGGGCGGCCACATGATCACGCCGCTGCCGGGCGCGACGCCGATGGTGCCGGGTTCGTGCACGCTGCCGCTGCCGGGCATCATGGCCGCGATTGTCGATGAAGCCGGCGCCGACGTGCCGAACGGGCAGGGCGGCATCCTGGTCGTCAAGCGCCCATGGCCGTCGATGATCCGCACCATCTGGAACAACCCGGACCGGTTCCGCACCAGCTACTTCCCGGACGAGCTGGGTGGCAAATACTACCTGGCGGGCGATGGCGCGATCCGCAATAAGGACACCGGCAACTTCACGATCACGGGCCGCATCGACGATGTGCTGAACGTGTCGGGCCACCGCATGGGCACGATGGAAATCGAATCGGCGCTGGTGGCCAATTCGCTGGTGGCCGAAGCGGCGGTGGTGGGGCGGCCGGACGACACGACGGGCGAATCGATCTGCGCTTTCGTCGTGCTCAAGGGCGCGCGACCAACCGGCGAGGAAGCCAAGAAGATCGCCAACGAACTGCGTGCGTGGGTGGGCAAGGAGATCGGTCCGATCGCCAAGCCAAAGGAAATCCGCTTCGGTGACAACCTGCCGAAAACCCGCTCGGGCAAGATCATGCGCCGCCTGCTGCGCGTGCTGGCCAAGGGCGAAAACATCACGCAGGATGTGTCGACGCTCGAGAATCCAGCGATTCTGGAGCAGTTGAAAGAGTCAGCGTAACCCGCACCCCGTCGTTCCCGCAGAGGCGGGAACCCAAGTCCTTCGCGCAGCCACATCAGCAAAATCTGGTGGCCAGGCAAGCATAGCTTGGATTCCCGCCTCCGCGGGAATGACGTTTTTTAGGGCGCGGGCCACTGGTCCGCCGCCCATCACAACTTCTGTAACTGCTCCTTCGCATACGCCGCACCCGCACCGGTCGGCGCCAATTCGAGATACGTGGTGAACGCCGCCCTGGCTTTCTGTGGCTGCTTCGACCTGACATACGCATCGCCCAGATTGCGATACGCGATCGCCCGCGACGGATCGATCTTGACGGTATTTTCAAACCAGCGCGCCGCCTCGACAAAACGATCCTGCTTGTAAAACACGAAGCCCAGGTTATTGGCCGCCAGCGCAAAGTCAGGCCGCAGCTTGAGCGCCTCGGTAAACTGCGCCTCGGCCTGCGCATACTGCTTCTCGCGATACAGCTGCAGCCCCAGATCGTTGGCACGCTGCGCCTGCTGCCGGCTTGACACCGGCACCGCCGCCGGCGCCTTGAGCCGCGTCTCGCCACCTTGCAGATCCTTGACCACGACGGTTCCCGTTGCCTTCGACGCCTGCGCATCGAGCCGCGTATTGAGCGCAATCGCATCGTTCGACAGCTGCGCCGTGCCGGCCGTGAGGAACTCGGTTTCTTCGGGCAGTTCGAACACGAAGTCGCCGCCTTCCGAACCCGGCAAGCTGCCAAAGGCGGGCGTCTGCTGCGACACGCTCGACACGGCCGGCGCCACATACGCCGCAAGCTCGGTGGCCGTGATCAGGCCATCGCCATTCAGGTCACCCTTGCCGCCCAGGCCCTGCATCAGCGTCCAGGTGAATACCGAGTGGCCATTTGGCCCGCCATCGGCCACCAGCTGGTCGGTGCCGCCGGCCGTCAGCATCTGCCGGCCCATGCGGCGCGCGTTATCGCGCAAGAACGACGCATTGGCCGCTCCGCGCGTCAGGCCCAGGCCGCTATAGCAGGCATCCATCACGAACAGCGCGTGCTTGGCCGGCAGGCTCTCGGCGATGTTCTGGATTTCGGTCATCGGGATCGCATCGGTGGCCAGATTGTTCGGGTCGGCATCGAACGGCACGATGTAGCCGAGGTCGCGCCCCGAGCTGAGTTTGCGCGTGGCGCCGTGCCCGGCAAAGAACACGAACACGCGGTCGTTCGGCTGCAAGCCGCCGTGCGCCAGGCGATCGTGGAACGCGGCCAGGATGCCCTGGCGTGTGGCCTGTTCATTCTTTAGCGTGATCACGCGTTCCTGCGCGAAGCCGAACTTCTGCACCAGCAGCCGCTCGACGCCTTCGGCATCGCGCACCGCATATTCCAGGCGCGGCCACTTCGGATAATTGTCGATGCCTACCAGGATCGCCCACGAATTGGCATAGCCAGTGGCCGCCGCGCGCGGCGCCGGCGCGGGCGCTGCCTTGCTGTCGACCTTGAACGTCGCGCCATCCCAGCCGGCAAATTGATACCCCTCGGCGGCCAGGCGTTCGAGAATCATCGGCAGCGCCTTGACGGTGCGCTCGTGGATATCGTGGAACAGGATGATGCCGCGGCCTTCCTTCTCGACGCTGCGCAGTACGCGGTCGGCGATCGACGACGGCACCGGGTCGGCCCAGTCGAGCGAATCGATATTCCACATCATCGATGTGAGCTGCGCATCGGCCAGCAATTGCATGCCCTCCCGATTGCGCGCGCCATACGGAAAGCGAAACAGCGACGAGCGCTGCGGATCGACGGCCTTGAGCAGCGTGTCGGTGTCGAGGATTTCGGACTTGAGCTTCGCGCCCGTCTGCTTGGACAACTGCGCATGCGTGAGGCTGTGATTGGCCAGCACGTAACCGGCGTCCTTGAGCTTGCGGCTCACCTGGGCATTGGCACTCAGTTTGGCTGCACCCTGCGCATCGAGCGCGCCCAGATTGCGCCCGACGTTGAAGAAGATCGCCGGCGCGTTGTACTGCTTGAGGATCGCGGCGATTTCTTCGCTGTAGCGGCGGTGCGGGCCATCGTCGAAGGTCAGCAGCACGGTCTTTTTCGGCAGTGACTTGCCGAAGATTTCTGCGCCTTCACGCCCGGCCTGCGCTGGCGCGCTCGGCTCTAGGGCAGCCGGCTCCGGTTCCGGTGCGGCGGGGTAGGGCAGCACGACGCCGTATTCCTTCAGGATGCGTTCGCGCGTGTAGAGTTTTTTCAGGTAGGCGATGTAGCTGTCCCACTTCTCGCGTTTCAGCTCGATCGCGCGGGTATCGTAGCGCCCGAAGATCGCGCGGATCTCCTTCTCGTAATTGCGCTCGATCTCGGCCAGCGCGTCGAGGTCTTCCGAAATCCGCTTGTGCAGCTTGATCGCAGCGAGCGACGAATCGCTGGCGATCTGCGCCTGCAGGCTGCGCAGGGTTTCGCGAAACGCCAGCCGGTCGGCGTCGTACAGGCCGTCACCCGACTCGATATAGTCGAGCAGGGTGCTGATGGCGTCGAAGCGGCGTGGGTTGTTCGACGCGATCAGCGTGGTCAGGGCGGTTTCCACGCGGCCGATGCGTTCCTGGTTTTCGTGGAACAGCTGCTGGCCGATGCGGTTCGCCTGGGCACGCTCGGCGGCGGGCAGGGTGGCCTCGTCGTGGGTCAGCACGATGATCTTGCGGTAGGCGTCGAGCATGGCGCGCAGCTCGGTTGCGATGGCGCTGGCGTCCTGGGTGCTGGTGGCGGTTGCGGTTGCGGGGGCAGGCTTTGTTTCCGGCGACCCGGTCGGGGTGCGGTTCACGAGCCATGAGCCGGCGCCGGCACCAGCAGCGGCCACGGCGAAGATGATAAGAAAAAGTGATGTGCGTTTCACGACGTATCCGTTGCGGGTAGCGTGCCGGATGGGCAGGCCAGCCGGGAACGATACCATTCGCGGGTGGTTGGGGGGAAGGGGCTGGCCCGACCGTTGTCAGGTCGGTCTTGTACTACCAGGAATTGTTGTTATAATGAGCGGCTTCGTGGAACGCACACGTCGACCATCAGGAGAGATGGATGAGTGGTTTAAGTCGCACGCCTGGAAAGCGTGTGTAGGTTCATAGCCTACCGGGGGTTCGAATCCCCCTCTCTCCGCCAAGATACCGATAACCCCTTGATATGGCAGAATATGCCGTAGATTCAAGGGGTTATTTTTTTGTATGGTACAAAAACAGGTACAAAAGTTGGTACAGGCGAAGAGCGGCGGGAGCAAGGTCGGAGAGGACCACACGATGCCGCAATACATGTCTAAAAGCCCGAGCGGAACAGGTTACTTGTTTCGCCGGTCAGTGCCTGCTGATGCTCGCTCAGTTATCGGCAAGCGCGAATTCAAATTCACCCTGGGCGGTGACTATCGCGCGGCGAGTCAACGCTGTCGCGAACTCGCTGTAGAGACCGATAAGCAAATTGAATCCGCCCGCGCTGGCGTCACGACGCAGCCAGGCGCGAGCAGTGAATCTGAGCGCGTGATCGCGCAGAGTTCTCCTCAGCTCACGGCCATCACATTAGTTAGCCCGGACCTCGCTGCCCGGTTACGTGCGACGGTCGCTGAACAAGTTGAGCGTGCGGACCGAGAACAGCGTTACCTCGCGCGTGAGGCGATAAATCCTGCCCAGAAATTACAAGAAATCGAACGCGTCAGGAGCTGGGCCAGGCTGGCGCAGTTCGGTGATGAGACAGCCGCGCACGGCTGGCGCGCTATGCTGGACGGTACACTTAGGCGGAATGGGTACTATCTTGCTGATGAGCTACGTGACTCATTGCATGAGCGCGGCCTCCTGGTTGAATACGCCGCTGCATATGGCGAAGCACTCGACGCTCTTGAAGCCGATTACTCCGGGAAGCCTCTACCGGCTCGGGTGGCTGCGGAAGCCCTCAAGCACGCCGAGTCACACCTTGGGAGCGGCACAATGCGCCTATCAACCGCTATCACTGAGTTTCTTAAGCACCTACCATCCGCACAGCGAGCAATGAACGAAAAGCATGGCTTTATACTGCCGGCTTTTCTCGATGTTGTGGGAGACATGCCTATTGCCGACCTGCGCCAGTCGCACGTCAAGGATTTCCTGGTTACCATTCAGAAGCTACCTCCGCGCTGGTCGGACATGCGCCGCAAAGACGGTCGGAGCATTCGGGAACTAGCAGGCCAGGAATGGCTTGAGACATTGTCGCTTAAAACGTATGAGGGGTCATATCTCGCGTCACTGCGCACGTTTATCGAGCGCGCCGTCGCAGATTGGCAAGATGCCGGATTCCCAACTACGCTAACGACCAATGTTCCGTATCAAGGCTCCCGCATCAAGATTGAACGTAAGCAGCGAGCCCTTCGCCCTGGCGAGATTAATGCGATTTTCTTCAACGAGCGCATGAAGAAAATCGTAACTAGCCCGGCCAAGGTGCATAAGTTTTGGTTACTGGTTTTGGAGCTGTACACCGGAGCGCGGGTACGAGAAATCTGTCAGATTAACCCTCAGTCGGACTATGGCTGCCAAGACGGTATTTGGTGGCTTAAGCTCACAAACGAGCCTGGCGATAACCCGGACCCGGACGTTATCAAGTCGGTGAAGACTGGCCGGCCACGAACGATTCCAATGCATGCCGAACTTGTTCGGCTTGGTTTTCCGCACTACCTGGCGCAGTTGAAGCAGAGCGGAGCGCGGCGGCTATTTCCGCAGTGGTCACCAAATGGTGGCGACGCCGGCGCAGGGCCCGGCAGGTTCGTCGCTAACTACCTGCGCTCCATTGGCCTGCACGGTGTCGAAAATGAACAGGGGAACGCGATACGCGGCTCTCATACCTTCCGGCATACCTTGCTCACATACGGCCGGAAAATCGGCGTCAATCTGCGATGCATCAGCGGTCATAAAGAGTCGTCGGATAACAAAGTCGCGGACGGCTACGAAGACGAAACTGTGCTGCTTCCCCTGGTTGAAAAAGCGGAGCTCCTGGCAAAGCTGGACTACGGCATCGAGCTACCCGTGCCGGTCCCGGCCCTGGTAGCTTCACGCCTTCGTTAGATGCGTGCCGACCTGTCTCACCAGGAGTCGAAGGTCGGTGGCTCGTAGCTTGGACCAGAGTCATATGACGGCTCCCAGGTATACAAGTCGGTGCCGTATGGGTTACCGCCGACATCGACGTAAGTATCATCAATCAGCGGCAGGTTCGTTGCGGGGTTGATTTCTGGGCCGATTTGTTCCGGTGCATTGCTCATTGTATTCGCTCCTTGATTGGTTTCATCAGCCCGCCCGGATCGGGCGGGCTGCACTATTCAGTCTTCGTCCGGATTCATGATAGTGATGACTGGTTCACTCTCGTCCCCAGGGCCGATGACCATGTGCAGGGTCATCAACTGCTGCGTCGCTGAGCCACCGCGCGGAACGATGTGCAGCTGAAATGGCACGCGGCAACCGCCGCTGGCGCGCCGTGCGGTCATATACGCCATCCACACCACATCCCAAAGCCTGCCGCACTCATCCTGGTGCGTTTGTTGGGCTGAATCGGCATCAGACCAAGAGACGGCCTTACTCCATGCCGCCGCCGTCAAAGCGACCGGCACCCCGAATCCCGCTTCCTGGGCTCTCTCGGTCACATCGACCAGCAACCCATCTGCTATCGCCTGCGTGCGGGTGTATCTATGGATTACTCCATCAAAGATGGATTCGAGGTCGAAAGGGTCTGCTTGCATGTCTGGTCCTTAATATAGCTGCCGGGTTTCAAGATTCCGAGCCTGCTTTTCATGCTTTCCCCGGATGTCGCATGAAGCTCGCTTGGCATTGCTGCCGCCGTTTTTCTGAGTTCGTCGCCTGCGATGAAGGACCGCGAGGCGGACGGACGGAACAAGCGCCGTCAAAGCCGCAGCCCCCGGAGGGGGACCGGGTGCAGAGGCGCACGAAGTGACCGCAGGTCTTGTGCAGACCGGCTGGATTGCGGTTGAATCGCAGAGTGGCGACGGACTCAGAAGGACGGTGGCAGCAATGCTTTCGGCTGGCGTCAGCCGCCTGTACGCTTCCAGGGCGCGAGCGCAGACAGGTCTATGACTGTCGAGCGAAGCGGCCTGCTCTCATCCCTCAGCTCGGCTAGCCGAGCCTTCTTTCGAGCGCGGTAGCGCTGGGCGCGCTCGGCATCGCTGAGTGCGTCGGGTTTCCGAGGGCGGCCAATCTTAGGAACGGGCGCGCTGGGAAGTTGTGGGACTGCTTCATCAGAAAGCAGGTTGAGGGTGACGTGGTCGTATTTGTCTCGCATGTTGAGTATAGAGCGCGTCACGGGGCATGAAAGTGCCAATGTGACGAATCGTCACGAAAATCATCGTTGCCCACGTGACGCCATCACGGGAAGGACAGTCTGGCGCGCGCCTACCCGGCCTTGTCGCTAAACCACTTGAAGTTCTCGTGACGACCGCCGCGAGAACCCGCTTCCTTTCAGTGACGCCATCACGGAAAGGACAATCTAGCGCGCCCTTACCCGGCCCTGTCGCTAGACCGCCAGATGTTCTCGTGGCGATCGCCACGAGAACCCGCTTCTTTACCGTGATGCCGTCACGGAAAGGACGGAGCAAGCCATTGTGAGCGGCCTGTGCGGCGAGCCATTCCAGCAAGCCGAAGGCGCGCAGCCATCCGGCACGGGCCAGGTGGCGCAGTCAGGGGCCGCCGGGTTGCGAAGCAACGCGGCGGGGCAAAGCGTCCAGCTGTAGCCCGTCGAGCTGCACGGTGCCCACACCGTTAGCACGACGCAGGGGGAGCCGCGAAGAAATCGCAGGCAGCTCTCCGAGCGTCGCCGCAGCGATAGCCGTCTCCGAAGACGGTGGTTGTTCGTGGGGGCGTAGCCCGCGCCCCAAGCCGGAGGCGCGGGCAAGTGGGTCGCACAACCGCGTCCAGCGGGCCGGGTGAGCTACTTGCCCGCGCCTGGAGCTGCCCGCTGAAAGCGGGCGGCGGAAGGTGTGGGGGCGCCGCCTTTCAAAGCGCATGGCCGGCATCCAGCCGGCCAAACACCCGGCCTGGCGTTCAGCCAGGTAAGAGGGTGTGGTGAGCTCCAGCCGCTGCGCGGCTGTTCGTTCTCCCCGTTCGTCCCCCGTCGCACACGGGGATGAACGGGTAATCGCGCTATACGAATCATGACAACGACTATGGAGAGGTCATGATGACCAAGAAAGATGGACGGCAGACCGCGCGCGCGAACGAGCAGCGCTGTTTGCGGGCACTGCACCGTTTTGGCTGGTTGCGCACCAGGGACCTTGCCGCGCTCTGCTGGCAGCGCTGGGCATCCAGGCCAAACGGTACGCCTGACCTGGGAGCTGCGGTCCACACTGTGTCGGCGCTACGGATGGCTCAACGCACGATGCGGCGCCTTGTTGATGCGCGGCGCGTCATCGTCGGACAAGGGCCAGACGGCAGTCGCCTCTACGCGCTGTCAGAAGGCGGAGCGCGGGCATTGAAAGATGCGGGCGTAACGGCGGTCAGCGGTAAAGATTTGGTGCGTGGTTTCAGTGCTGCGTACTACCGGCATCGCTGCATTGCAAACCAGATTGCCATTTCCGGGATGCGGCAAGGCTTCCGTGTAAGCACGGACCGAGAGATTGCCCAAGGCCTTTGGCTAGGTGGCCAAGCGGGCGTGGCTGCTAAACGACCTGATGTGCTTTTGCGTGGCGGTGACCACCGCGTATGGTGGGTGGAGGTCGAGAAATCTCGGAAAAATGCCCCAGAATACAAGGCATTATTGGTCTGGCTGGGTAAGGTATTGCGGGACTGCAATCGCCGGGAGGGCGCGCAGCTCCTGGGCCTGGGGCAATCGTGGGGGCGCTTGATGTTTATCTGCACGCCCGCCTTCGAATCCAAGCTGCGCCGGGATTTGACGGCCCTGGGATGGGCTCAACAGCAAGTCGATGCGTTGGCATGCTTCCATTCTGCGCTATACCCTTTTGAGGACACATTGTTTTCCTAATGGGAGGCCATGAGGCGCGGCTTGGGCCGGTACCGCGCTGTACGAGAACCTTCTGTTGAGCCCCAAATTTTGGGCTCGACTTTGCGGAATGCACCACCGGCCGTCGCTCGAATATAGGTTCCCGCCCCCGGCTGAGTCACTTCAGTCGGGGGCGGTTTTTTATATGTGCCATCACGTACAATAGCGGCCGATAACGGCAGGAAAGGAACGCGCCAGGATGGCAACAGAATACGAACACCTCAGCCGCGAAGCACTCATTGAGCTGCTGAAGCGGCGCGACAGCCAAATGCCATACGGCTTGGTCTGGGAAAGAAGCGACATTGAGCACGACAAGGCCCTCAACAGAGATTTTGTCGGCCTGGAGCTTGATCGGGCCCTGTCGTGCGGCGACGCGCCTTGGCGCAATCTCATCATCGAGGGCGACAACTACGACGCCTTGCGAAACCTGGTCAGCACCCACGCCGGCGAAGTCAAGCTCATCTACATCGACCCGCCGTACAACACGGGACGGAAGGACTTCGTTTACAACGATAGCTACTACGACCCGACGAATCGTTATCGACACTCGACCTGGCTCGAATTCATGTACCAGCGGTTACGGCTCGCAAAGGACCTGTTGGCAGAGGACGGCGTTATCTTCGTGTCCATTGACGATAACGAACTGTTCAACCTTGGACTTTTGATGAACAAAGTGTTCGGAGAGAATAACTTCATTGCTAACGTGATTTGGCAGAAGGTTTACTCACCGAAGAACACCGCGGTTCATTTTTCAGACGACCACGAGTACGTGCTTGTCTATGCCGCCAATCGCGACCGTTGGCGTCCTAATCCATTGCCGCGTTCTGCAGGACAGGATAAGGCCTACACGAATCGAGACAGCGACACGCGCGGCCCGTGGAAACCGAGCGACCTAACTGCACGGAACTACTATGGTGAAGGACGCTATCCCATTACCTGCCCGTCTGGCCGAGTGATTGAGGGGCCGCCTCCCGGGACTTACTGGCGTGTATCCCGGTCGAAGTTTGCTGAGCTCGACGCGGATAATCGCATTTGGTGGGGCAAGGACGGCAATAACATCCCTGCATTGAAACGGTTCCTCACCGAGGTCAAGCAAGGCGTAGTGCCCCAGACGTTATGGACTTACGATGCCGTGGGGCATACGCAAGACGCGAAGAAACAGCTCAACGAGATACTGCCAAAAGAACGCAACGATGATGTGTTCTCGACGCCCAAGCCTTTGCAGTTGATGGACCGCATTTTGCGTATGGCAACGAAACCAGGAGATTTGGTTGTCGATTTCTTCGCGGGGTCAGGGACGCTCGCCCAGGCGATCCTCCAGCTGAACAAAGAAGACGGGGGCGAACGTCGTTTCATCCTCGTGTCCAGCACTGAAGCTACCGCCGATGAGCCGGACAAAAACCTGTGCCGTGACGTGTGCGCTACCCGGGTCCGGCGCGCTGCTGAAGGATACACGTCGTCCAAAGGCCATCAGGTCGAAGCGCTCGGCGGCGGCTTCGCGTATCTGCGAGCCAAGCACATCCCGGCCCACCGGCTTGAGGAGCATCTGAATGACGATTTGGTCTGGTCCTACATCCAAATGAAACATGACCACCCGCTGACCGAGCGTGGACCGATGGCTGCGGTGTCGGCCTGGAATGAGCAGACGCTCATCTACTTACCGAGCACCTCGGCCAAGATGAAGGCCGCTTTGCAGGAGGCGCTGGCACTGCATCCTCACGCAATCGTGTACACCTGGACCCCCGGCGCGCTGGCGGACACGGTCAACGAGAACAATCTGAAAGAGGTGCCTGCCGACCTGACGCGCGGCTTCAGGTTCGGCAACCTGGGAGGAGACCAAGCATGAGCCGCATTGACCCGTTGCTGTTTCAAGAACGGCACATCAAGGCTATCGTCACGCGCTTTCAAAATTTGCGTGACGACTATGAGCGTCTGACTAATCCGAAGGAGTTGGGTAAGCTGCGCAAGCAATCAGCGGCGGTTATGCTCCAAGCGCCGACCGGTATCGGAAAGACGCTGATTGCTACAGAAATCGTGGCCCGCTTCTCGTCGCTTGATAACGTGGTGTGGTTCTGGTTTGCGCCCTATGCGACGCTGACTGACCAGGCAGCAGCCACCCTGCAACGCCAGGCACCGCAACTGAAAATTCTAAACATCGAGCACCAGCGCATCACGGATGAATTAGCCTCCGGAGCGCTGTTCGTTATTACGTGGCAGACGGTTGCGACCAAGAGCAAGGAGTCGCGCCTTGCCCGTATGACGGGCGACAACGGCCTGTCAGTCGATGACCTTATCGCCCAGGCTCGGGCCCTGGGGCTGCGCATCGGCGTCGTCGTGGATGAGGCGCATCACGGCTTCGTTAAAGCGAAGGAGGCCTACCGCTTCTTTGCTGAGGTCATGGAGCCCGATTACGCTCTGATGATGACCGCCACCCCTCGGGACGCGGACGTTGCCGGCTTCGCTGCAAAGACGGGCTACCAGATGGGCGACTCAACGGAGTGGGCCAGCATCACACGCTATGAAGGCTACCAGGCAGGGCTGCTTAAGCGGGGCGTAAAAACTGCCCAGTTCCTCACTGGGAATAGTGACGATGCCACGTTGGTGGACTTCGAGGAAGTCGCTATGTCCGAGTGCGCGGCCATGCACCGTCATATCAAAGGTCTGCTGGCCGAGAATGATATAAAGCTCACGCCGCTCATGCTCGTGCAGGTGCCGAATGGGGGCGTAGCGCTGAATAAGGCGCGCGAGTACCTAACCGGGCCGCTCAAGTTCCCCGAGTCCGCCGTAAAGGTGCACACCTCCGAGGAGCCGGACCCCAGCTTGCAGGCCTTGGCGCAGGACCCGAAGGTTGAAGTGCTGGTCTTCAAAATGGCGGTTGCCATGGGCTTCGACGCGCCGCGTGCCTTCACTCTCGCGGCCCTGCGTGGCACCCGCGACGCGAACTTCGGCATCCAGGTGGTCGGACGTATCATGCGCGTGCACCCGCTCTTGCAGCGCCGACCAGGCGTCCCGCAGGTCCTGAACTACGGCTATGTGTTCCTGGCGAACCGCGAAGCGCAAGAGGGTTTAACGGGCGCAGCAACGGTCATCAATAAGCTTCAAGAACACACGGCAAATACCGTCCCTGAAACGGTCATCACGTTTACTGTGGACTCTTCCTTTGTACAGGTGGTGAAAACAGGCCAGACGGCGGCGATATTTCCTCCGCTCGATCAACAATCCGCCGCCGTAACGCCAGTTGCTGTAGATTCGGTATCCGCAACCGATGACCAACAGCAAAACATTACCCCGCAGCTAAAGCAAACGTCTGACCTGTTCGCCGCGCTTGCCAAGACCGAACTGACACATGGGGCGCACGACGGTCAGACACCGCTGGTCGGGGCGTTCAAGTTAGATGCGGAAGAACAGTACGATTACCCGCTGAAGGTACAAGGTCTTCCGGAGTTCGTTACTGAAATTTTACCGACCAACCCGGACGACTTCGAGGCGCAGTTAGTGTCGTTTGTCGATTTCTCGGGCGTACTTGCCGACCGCGACCGTAGCCGAACAAAGTTGGTTAAGCGGACCATGGACATTTTCGAGGTCGGCGAGGCTCCTGCCGACGAAGATGTGTGGGCGAGGATGTCACCTGCTGGCATCGCGCATCGGGCCAGGCAAATTGCGTTTGAATACCCCGACGTGGACAACCGCCAGTTCCTGCAAGCCCTGCGCAAGCGTTTCCGTGACGCGCTCGAAGTCGGCGGCTTTGACCTGCCCGAAACCGACGAGGCACTGACGCAGCAGCTTGAGCTGGTGTTGGTCCGTAATCCGAACCTGATTCGCCAAGCGCACAAGCGCTGCCGTGCCAGCCAGATTCGGGCTCAATCGTTTATGTTGCCGCCTGTGCTTCAGTCTAAGTACCCGCTGCAACCTGCGAAACGCAACGTCTACCGCACCTTCCCGGAGGACTTGTCGCCGGAGGAGCTGCGCTTTGCCGAGATGCTCGATACATCATCCGAGGTCGAATGGTGGCATCGGAATCCACCGCGTCAGCCGGGTGCGGTCGCCCTGTACCGCTGGTCCAACGGCGTTGGCTTCTTCCCGGACTTCCTGGTGGCTGTCAAGGACCGTAAGGCCAGCGGCGGTGTAGCGCTTGTTGAGTTCAAAGGGCCACATCTTCAGCAGTACGATAAAGAAAAGGCCGGTGCCCTGCATATGCACTACGGTCGGGTCTTTATGGTTGGTGCAAAGGGGAAGGGTCAGAAGGAGCTGCGCCTATTCCGACTCGCACATGGTGAGCTTGTGGACGATGGACTGTTCGAGGTTTCCCGGCTGCGACACGAGTAATGGGCCTGCAGGTGTGCTGGAGTGTGCAACCAGGGCGGTGTCTTGCGTCCGGCCCCCAGGCCAGACGCTAGTATATCCACGCATCGGCACTTCTATCCTGGATGCCCGACCGCGGAGCGGTCTTCGTTCGGGAGTACGCGATTGGGAGCGTGGGGAGGCTCAGCGGCTCTCGCTGGAGTGCATGCAGTAGGCCAGCGCCGCTGAGGGGCTTCGCCCTGAATTACTATATATAGGTCTGCCTTAATAAGTGCCTTGCTGACCCACAATAGCCAGTTAAAGGCAGTAACAGAGCGGGTTTCTTTGATTCTGCGAAGCCATCAGTCCATACTGAATAGCCACGAGTCCATTCCATACTCAGCCATCAGTCCATGACTAAGCTATACTTTCTCCCCATCAACAGGAGATAGATAGTGTCAGAAAGCGTAGTCGCCGTGTGGCCGGAACTCAAACTGCCGCATGGCCTTAAAGAAGATACCCGTATCGCCCCGCATATCCTTGTGCGCAGCTCTGTCTTCAGTACTCTCGAGTACGCTGGCGCGGCCCAGAGGCCGATGATTTGCGAGACTGAGCCGCTGCGGCTTGGTGCGATGTCGCAGTATCGTGTCGAGCAGCTTGAAGGGCCTCGCCTGTCGCAAAGCGACGCTGACGTGATGTTCTGGTTGCTGTCACGCGCTTACCGGTATGGAGCCCCGAAAGACAAGGCAATGGTGTTCTTCAAGCGCAGTGAGGCCTTAATAGCGCTGGGGCGTAGTCGAGGTGGAAAGACTGACGCTTTGCTAGACGACTCACTGCAACGCCTCTGTTCAGCGGAGTTCTATTTTGGCGAGCGCGACAAGGTCACCAACGAAATGATGCCCCTAGTTCGGACTCGATTGCTATCGAGAGCTGAACGGGTTAGCGGTGATACTAGACCGTACGATTACCGCGTCACGATTGCTGAAGGCATGGCGCCGCTGCTCGAAAACGGGAGTTGGGTCGCTCTTTCCGGCCGAGTGCGTGAGGAGCTGGCGAGCGATCCGCTCGCCCGTGGCCTTCACGCGCACTTTGCATCGAATGAAAAAGTGCATGCCACTTTACCTAAGACGCTAAAAGGGCAAATGGGCCGGGCAGGAGAAACAGGGCAAACGAAAGAAATGGACCAGGTAGAAGACCTGGACAAGTCGGGGATGCAGTCTAGTAAATGGTTACATGCCCTTAGAAGAGCTCTTGCAAGAGTGCAGGCAGCTACAGGGTGGTCTCAATGTGAGTTAGTGACAGCCGGACAGCTCGCCGGAAAGGTCCTAGTCCGGAAAGGTACCGCACTCCGTGGACCGAAATCGAAGATGCCCTAATCAGGGAAGCCCTGCTGCTCGCGGGGCTTCGTCACCAAGCGATGCGGCACAATTTTCCAAGTTGGCACGCACGTGGAGAAGCTTTAGTAGAGCAATGCCTTTTCAACAGGGCCCGCTGTCGCCCTTTGATAATTTTTATCCACCAATAGTCTTATTGGTATGCAACTAATGGTATATTATCGAAATCAATACTGATGTGAACTTTCGGCTCCTGCTCTGGATTAAAAATGAAATGTGATGACTATAGAGCCAATATTAAAGACCGGCTCGCAAACAAAGTCGAACACTCCGTAATAGCAAGGGAAATCTATTTATCCTATCCAACTTTTTCATTTGGCGAACACCCGGAAAAGGAATTTTCAATAAAGAACGGGATTGCGGAGCAATTCGGTATAGATATATTTTCCGTCCATTTTGGTGGCTCAGCAAAAACCGGTGAAAGCTATCACAAGAATAATAAATTCGAATTTGGAAAGTCTGACCTTGACGCTGCCATAATAAGTCCAAGTTTGTTTCTAAAATACCTAGAAATTACCTGCGTAGTTACGAGCAACTTCTCTGACCTAACATCTTTTGACACAGATGAAAGAGAAAGAGAAATGTTTAGGAAGTATTTACTCCGAGGGATTTTGATTCCGGACTTGATGCCAGTCTGCGACGAGAGACTAGCCTGGAAAACATATTTCAATAATCTATCAAATGGGAACATTTCTCTATTTGACAACATTAATTGCTGGATATATTCTACTCAGAAGATATTTGAGATGAAATTCGCGGCTACCGTTAGAATTCTTGAAGGTCGAAAAAAATGATAAAATATAAAGTTGGTGCTCGTGATTTAGTCGATGTGGTGAACGACATGGAATCGGCCAGATGGATAAAGGCCCCATATTTTCAACGCAACCTGGTTTGGAGAGAATTGCATAAGGTAGACTTCATTAAAACAATTTTACTTGGCTTGCCTTTTCCGCAAATTTTCATCGCCAAAGGCGAACTTAATCTGGAAACACGACAGGCGACGTCTTATGTAGTCGATGGGCAACAACGCTTGACTGCAATCGAGGAGTACATTGCAGGAAAATTTGAGGTCGACGGCGAGCTCTTCGACGACCTACAGGATGACGTTAAAGAAGATTTTTTGAAATATCAGATACCTACTATTGACCTAGACTTGAAAAAGGATGACCCCGTTTTAAAAGACGTTTTCATGCGCCTTAATCGGACGTTTTATGCCTTATCTGCAATTGAAAAACAGTCTAGTGAATACGCTGCGTCCGATTTAATGATTGTAGCGAAAGTTCTGGCCGACCAATTTTTCATTTTCGATGAGGATAAAAACGGCGAGCTCAAAGCGAGAGAAATTGATCCTCTGGTCCCAAAAGAATTAATCAAGAAGGCAAAACGTCTTAAAGTCGGCAATTTCCAGAAGCTGGTTTTGGGTGATGAAGTGTTCACCAGGCATGAAATCGCGCGGCAGGTGCCGCTCAGTTTTAATCTAAACCTGCTCGCCACTTGCGCCCTCGGGTGGTACAACAGAAATTCTTCTGTGCCGGGATTGCTGGTCAGTGAGAAATACAACTTTGATTTTTACTTTGAAGCAGCCGGAAAGCTTGAGAAGATTGCAGAGGTTATTTTAAAAGCTAAGTTCCTGTCCGGGTCATACTGGTATAACAAAGCTAACCTGTATTCTCTCTTCGTTCTTCTCTATAAGAACTTCGATGCTCTAAAAGAAATCGAGCCAAAAGACATGAAGGCAAATTTGGAAAACTTTGAGACTGCACTTCCAGCCGATTATGCGCTTGCAGCTAAAGAAGCGGTGAACAATAAAAGGGAGCGAATTCTGCGTGACCAGTATTTGCAGAAAGTGATTTTCGGAGAATAAGCTCTCGAATGGGGGCTAAGTGAATAACGTCGATTAACTGCGTTATGTTAAGGCCGGCATTTGAATTGTGTTCCAGTTCTCCAATGGCCGTAAGACCTGCCCGCAAGGTCCCTCGGTACAGTCTGCTGCATAGTTTGGGACGCGGCCCACGCTGCAATTCTTTTCGCTGCTAGGTCCCAGCCGCTGGTTGTACTGCCCCGGTGCCCACCCGCGATGTTCTTCTGAGTGTATGTCTACTTCATTCTCGAGTACTTCAGGCCGAAGTGCTCGCTCGACATCGTGCTGGCGACCAGCGACACTGCAAATCCGCTTCTGCCACAAAGCAGCCCGCGGCGAAACGCTGAGGTCAACAGCTTGCATTGCCCCCAAGAATGGTACAGAATCGTGCCCTGGCTCAGGTACAAAGGGGCTCCTGACCAGGTTTGTAAGCCTTTGTTTTTAAAAGAATTGTTATTTTATGGCCAGATTCCCCCTCTCTCCGCCAAGAATACTGAAAAGCCCCTGAGAAGGGGCTTTTTCAATTCTGCCTACCCCCATCTCTACCCCCATACGTGACTGAGCCGATCATGGACCCCGGCGACACATCTCCGGCTTTTTCTACACCGCGTCCCTCGACGGCGATTACTCGAATGCTTCAGATGAGCCTACCTGTCATGTCGCAACAAACAGGTGACGTGTCCGGTCTAAATTGACAGCCTTTACCCACTGATCAAGGCAAGCCAATGACCAAACATGCACAGGTAGCCGCTGCGCCTTCTGTCAATTTCGGGATGAAGATGAGCCCTGAAGTGCGCGCCCGAATGCGTCGGTTGGAGCGGGATGTATTTAAATACTACGACGATATGGGCGCCGGAAAGGGCAACTGCACTTGGGGTCCCGGCATCCTTGCCCACAGAGGCCCTTGTAGCAAAGAGGAACTGGCGAGGCCGGTCAACGCAGCTGCCGTCGAGGCTGAGTTCGCCCGCCGGGTCGTAGAAGCGGAAGCCGGCGTTATACGCATGGTGCGCGTGCAGAAGTTGCCGCAAGACCAGTTCGATGCGCTGGTTAGTCTGACCTATAACGCAGGCGTACACGGAACACGCAACGTGTACTCGTTGGTAGACACTGGCCGTTTAGCTGAAGCTGCTCGTCAAATTCGCACAATGATATCAGCACGCGTGAACGGCAAAAGTGTGGTGGCGCGAGGCCTGATTGCGCGCCGCGCAGAAGAGAGTGCGCCGTTTGACGCAGCTGCCAAATCCGCCGCGATGGCAAAACAATAAACCAGGGAGCCGAATATGTCGTTTTTACCCATCGTTGGAAGATTGGCTGTCGTGACTACCTTGTTTGCCTTCGTCGCCCATATAGCGCATGCCAAGAAGCCAGAAAAGGACGCCGACATTCTTGGGACATGGACGCTGACTAAAGTCTTGGACTCAGCTGACATCGCCTCGCTGACTGAACAGCAAGCTGCGGCGCTGGTCGGCAAGGTTCTGGTTGTTCGGCGTGACAGCGTCATGTTCAATGGGGAGCCTTGCCGTGCACCAGATTTGACGCGTCGCCGCCATGACGCAGCCAAGTACGTCCGTGAGGGCTATCACGCCCGAGTCGGCGGTCTCGGTTTGCCTGACATCGTCACGGTAGTAGACCTGGACTGTACTGAAGCATTTCTAAAAGAGAGAGAAAAGATCGTCGTGTTTTGGCAAGGTTACTTCTATGACGCAGTGAGGCAACCGCAGGCAAAGCGCTGAGGTTCACGGCCTGCATAAGCTTCAGGGGCTTGCACATGCTGACTTGAGTCACCCCGGCGCAAACCCGTCCGCGTTTTCCGGCATACCTTCGCGCGAGGCTGTGCCGAGATGGTGTTCTCCCGGCAAGAGCGATCAACTGAAGGTCAGCGCGGGCTGGAGGTTCGCGCAAGATGGGGTGCAGGTCGAGGAGGGCGATCGCATCACGCCACCATATATAATTGCAAAGTAGCCAACTTTGCCAATTATATGAATATTTCTAATCCTGTCTTCGCTGTCGCTTTGACGCTGTTGGCATTCTTGGCGATCAAAATCACGTTTGTATTTGAAGACAAAAGTCCTCCACCGATGCGGTTTGCCACGATCAATGGTTTGCGTGGCTATCTCGCACTCTTCGTGATGTTGCACCATGCGTGCATGTGGTTCGTATTAGTCCAGACAGGCAGGTGGGATGTGCCTCGGCCAAATTTGTACGGACCTCTCGGCCAGGCCAGCGTTCTCATGTTTTTCATGATTACGAGTTTTTTATTCTATGACAAACTACTGAATGCGCGAGAGCGCAGGTTTGACTGGAAAGCATTTTTCATCGGCCGTTTTTTCCGTATTGCGCCGCTTTATTATGTGGTTCTGATATTTGTATTTTTAACCGTAGCCTATCTGTCAGACTGGCGCGTCGTCGACAGCCCGCAGGTAATTTCCCTCGCCGCCGCGAAGTGGTTGTTGTTCACCATTCCTACCGCCGCGCCACTCAACGGGCACACAGATTCCTGGATCATCATGGCTGGCGTGACGTGGTCGCTCCGCTACGAGTGGTGTTTCTATCTGGCGCTGCCATTGATTTCGCTGGCCGTGAGGCAACGCCCAGGTTGGCTATTGCTGCTGCTCTCGGTTGCAGCACTCATCATCGGCTGGCGGATCGGATTGAATATTCGATTTGCAGCCGTATTTGTAGGCGGCATCCTGGCCGCGTATCTGGTGCGTGATCCGAGATTTACGCGATTCTGTGAAAAAAAGGTGGCATCGGTATTGGTGCTGCTTTGCTTTGCTGCAGCCCTTCAATTCGATAATCTGCTGAAGATTGCGCCGTGTATCGCGCTGATCACCGCCTTTTGCGTGATTGCCGGTGGTGCCGATATGTTTGGTCTGTTCTCGTTACCGACGTCTCACAGGCTCGGCGAACTCGCTTACGGCATCTATTTAATCCACGGTATCGTGCTGTTTGTGGCGATTAATTTCGTTCTCGGCAAAGATGTGGCGGCTGACATGTCTGTGCCAATCTACTGGATGTTTGTTACGGTGCTGGCGCTGGTCACTCTGGCGCTGTCTGGCATGGCATACCACTACGTCGAGAAGCCAGGAATCGCTCTGGGCAAGCAACTTCGCAAGAAGCGCACATGATTCCTGGCCGGCCCTGATGGTCTACAGACGCATCACGACCGCTTGTAACGCAGCCACACGCCGCCACCGTCCTGAACCTCTGCCGAATCGAGTTTCAGGTAACTCGGCTGCTTCCAGGTCTCTTCGGAAATTTCAAACGACGCAGGATGATGGCCACGCCCATCGACCAGCGGCAATATCAGCACGCTGACTTCATCGACCAGGCCGGCGTTGACGAAGGAGCCGCTGACGTGCGGGCCGCCTTCAACGATCAGTCGCTTGGTCCCCAGTTCATCGGCCAGGGTTTGCACGACCTGCGCCAGATCGATATCGGTTTTACCGGCGAAAAAATATGACACCTCGATCGACTGCAAATAGGCCAGATAGTCGTCCGACACGGCCTCCGTCAGAACCGCGACGACGTGGGAGCCCAGTGCCTCATTGCTCTTCCAGGCAACCTTGCCGTGACCATCGATGGCAATGGCATAGGTTTTCGCATCACGCTTGGCGAAATAGGGCATGCGGGGGATCGGCTCCTTCGCCAACCCTTTCGGATAGCCTTCGCCATGCGCGATTTCTTCCATGGTCGTGCGGCCACAAATCCAGCCATCGAAGTCAAACGTCGCGGCCAGCTTTTCATACAGCTCGCCTGCGGCTTTCTTGAAGGGCCGATCCCAGCCATCGGTCAGCGCGTGGCCGTCGATGGACGACATCATGTGGCAAATAACATAGGGTTTCATTAGATTCTCCAAAACGAGACATGAGAAAGTTGCTCGTCAATTAAAAAGGGTCATGCCCCGTCATCAAAGTCGGCAGACACGCTCAGATCGCGCTGCATCGAAATGTCGCGAACGCGTTCCTCCAGGCGCTCAACAACCGCGTTGAAGCCCCAGGCGCCGAGCACGAGATGCCGTGGCGCGTCGGCGCCGTTCGCAATCGTGACCATGGCCTGCGCGGCCTTGACCGGGTCACCGGCCTGCGCGCCGCTGGTTTCTTTGGTGACGGCCAGGCGCTTTGCCGCCGTATCGGCGTAATCGGTAATCCCGCTCGTTGTCTGGCGCAGGGAGCGGCCCGCCCAATCCGTGCGAAACGGGCCAGGCTCGACGCAGGTGACGCCAATCCCCAGCGGGAGCACTTCGGCGCGCAGCGCATCCGACCAGCCCTCGACCGCATGCTTCGAAGCGGCGTAGTAGCCCGACCCCGGATAACCGATGAGGCCAGCGACCGACGTGATATTGAGGATGTTGCCCTTGCGCTGCTCGCGCATCAGCGGAAGTACCGCGCGCGTCATGGCAAACAGGCCGAAAACGTTCGTATCGAACTGCGCACGAATTTCTGCCTCTTCGCCTTCTTCGACTGTGCTCTGGTAGCCGTAGCCGGCGTTGTTGACCAGAACGTCAATGCGTCCGAATCGTTCGCGTGTCGCGGCAACGGCTGCATCGATGTCTGCAGGGCGCGTGACGTCCAGAGACAGTGCGAGTACGCGCTCCGGGGCGCTGCGTTCGATGTCTGCGATGGTGTTCTTGTCGCGCGCGGTGACGACCACGCGCCAGCCGCGCTGAACGATCAGTTCGGCCAGGGCGCGGCCCAGGCCGGTTGAACAGCCGGTGATGAACCAGACCGGCGTGTTGTCTTGCTCGGGAGAGCCCTGCATCACTTGTTCAAGTGCTCGCGCACCTTGGCCGCACTGTTGCCCACCTGGCCAACCACGCGCTCCAGCTCTTCTTTACTGATGCCAAGGGCTTCAGTCCAATAGCGGACCTCATGGGTCTCGGTGAGACTGATGAGGTTGCGGTCCGGGTTGCCTTTGTTCGAAAGGTTATCTGACATGGGTATCTCCTCAAAACTTCAGGATGCGCGGCCAGAGAGCACTGAGTCAGTGCGTGATTTCACGAACCGCTTAACAACATGCGTGCCGTCCCGATAACGCAGTGCTGCCTGTCTGTTGTTTTCACGGCATGCAGTTCGTCCACTGTTTTATGCAATTCGTCCACCGTCCACCAGTGGTAACCGCGATTTGCCCGATGCCTCGCTTGAAGAACTTCATGGGTGCATGAACGGCAATAAAAATTGCAATATGAATATTGATCTAGCACACCAAGAATCTGCTAAAATATTTTAAAAGAAATAAAAATTGATCAGAATCCACCAAAGTTTCATTGTCTTAGCGACGGAGAGCTCGGGCAATGCCACTACCCGTCATCAACGTCGATCTTCCACGGAGTCCCGTCCCATGCGCATCAAGTCAGTTCTGCTGTTGCTGTCCGCCTTCATCACCTTCAGCGCGGGCATCGCCCATGCCGGCCCGATCCTGGTCCAGAACGGCAATTTCGAGCTGACCTCGAATGGTGGCAACAAGAAGATCAATGGCACGACGATCGATGCCAAGGGCACCACGCTGACCGGCTGGACGAGCAAGGAAGGCAGCGGCGGCTCAGGTGGCTACAATTTCGTCCTGGATGGTGCCACCGCCACCACGACCACATCGGCGCTGCGGCTTGAAGGCACCAAAAACGGCTTCACCGCCTCGCCAACCGGCGGCAATTTCTTCGCGTCCGACTCGCAGTACTACCCGGGCCAACTGTCCCAGCTGATCAACGGCCTGACGATCGGCACCTCGTACCTGCTGACCTTTGATTTCGCACTGGCGCAGCAATCCGGCTTCGTCGGCGCCAACTATGATAATTACTGGCAGGTCGGCTTCGGCAAGGCCACCCAGAACAGTACCAAGCTGAGCATTCCGGATGACGGCTTCAGCGGCTGGAAGTCGGCCACGATGGCCTTCACGGCCACCAGCGCAAGCGAAATGCTGTCGTTCCTGGCCCGTGGCACCGCGCCTGGCGCGCCGCCATTCATGCTGCTCGATAACGTCGCGCTGAACGCCGAAGTGCCCGAGCCAGCCACCTGGACCATGCTGCTCGGTGGCCTGGGCCTGATCGGTTTCATGGCGCGCCGTCGCCGCAACGCGCAGGCCTGAAAATACGGGCGAGTAGCGGCAGGCATGTCTGCCGCTACCCGCCTGTAACGTCACCATGCACTTTTCGCCCGCCGAATTCGCCGCCACCGCACTGCGCCTGTGCGTCTGGCTGATCCTGCTCACGGCCCTGTTCGTGCCGCTGGAACGCTGGTTCGGCGTGCGCCACGACGGACCGAACGGCGAGCTGCGGCATAACCTCGCGTATTACTTCCTCAGCAGCCTGGTGCCCATCGTGCTGCTGAGCGCGCCGATGGCGCTGCTGGCCGCGCTGGCCGCCTGGGTGGTGCCGGATGCCTTAATCACCGCCATCGCCGGCTTGCCGCTCGCCGTGCGCATGGTGCTGGCCTTCGTGATCGCCGAGACCGGTTTCTACTGGGGCCACCGGCTCAGCCACGAGCTGCCGTGGCTATGGCGCTTCCACGCGCTGCACCACAGCACCGAGCGCATGCATTTTCTGGCCAATACGCGCAGCCATCCCGTCGACATGGTCATCACGCGCCTGTTCGGCATCGTGCCGCTGTATCTGCTGGGGCTGGCCAGCCCGACCGCGGCCGGCAGCGCCGCGCCCGCCGCATTGATCGTGCTGGGCACGTTGTGGGGCTTCTTCATCCACGCCAATCTGCGGTGGCGCTTCGGCCCGCTCGAATGGCTCGTCACGACGCCGGCCTTTCATCACTGGCACCACAGCCGGCACGAGCACATCAACCGCAACTACGCGTCCACGCTGCCGTGCCTGGACCGCCTGTTCGGCAGCCACTACCTGCCGCGCCACTGGCCGGCCGAAGTAGGGACGGACACGCCGCTCGCGCCCACGCTGCCGCGCCAGTTGATCGAGCCGCTGCTGCCGGCGCCGCCAGTCAAACCGGCCGCCGAACAGTCATTTTGAAGGACGACGCCAATACAACGGCGGCCCCCCGAATCTGGTTGATTGACGGCGTGATCGCTTACAATGACTGGCCAATCACTACCAAACACACCTAATGGAATGGCTTTTTGACCCAAATATCTGGGTCGGCTTGTTCACCCTTGTCGTGCTCGAGATCGTCCTTGGCATCGACAACCTGATCTTCATCGCCATCCTGGCGGACAAACTCCCCCCGCACCAGCGTGACAAAGCCCGCCTTGTCGGCCTGTCGCTCGCCATGATCATGCGCCTTGGCCTGCTCACCGTCATCGCCTGGCTCGTCAAACTCACCGCGCCCCTGATTGTCCTCGGCCCGCTGACGTTCTCCGGGCGTGACCTGATTTTGCTGGTGGGCGGCTTCTTCTTGCTGGCCAAGGCCACGATGGAGCTGCACGAGCGCGTCGAAGGCAAGCTGCACGTGGCTACGGGCAAGCGCGCCTACGCCAGCTTCGCCGCCGTCGTCGCGCAGATCATCGTGCTCGACGCCGTGTTCTCGCTCGACGCCGTGATCACCGCCGTCGGCATGGTGGATGAGCTGGGCGTCATGATGGCCGCCGTCGTGATCTCGATGGGCGTCATGCTGTTTGCCTCCAAGCCGCTCACGCGCTTCGTCAACGCGCATCCGACCGTCGTCGTGCTGTGCCTGAGCTTCCTCTTGATGATCGGTCTGTCGCTGATCGCCGAAGGTCTGGGTTTCCATATCCCCAAGGGTTACCTGTACGCCGCGATCGGCTTCTCGGTCGTGATCGAGCTGCTCAACCAGCTGGCGCGCCGCAACTTCGTCAAGCAGGATGCGCACATCCCGCTGCGCGACCGCACGGCCGATGCGGTGCTGCGCCTGCTGGGCAGCACGCGCGGGATCGAGCCGGGCGACGAGCCGGAGACGGTGACGAGCAAGCAGCAGAAACAAAAGCCTGACGAGCCGACCTTCGAGCTCGAAGAGCGCAATATGGTCAGCGGGGTCCTGAGCCTGTCGCAGCGCTCGGTGCGCTCGATCATGACCAACCGCTCGGACATCTCGTGGATCAATATCGAGGACGATGCCGACACGATCCGCGCCCAGCTCCTGGCCACGCCGCACGGCTTCTTCCCGGTCTGCCGGGGCGAGCTCGATGAAGTCATCGGCGTCGCGCGCGCCAAGGATCTGATTGCCGACCTGACGCTGTCGGGCGCGATCGATGCGAACCATATCCGCGTGCCGATCATCGTGCCCGACGCCAGCGGCGTGCTCAAGGTGATGGACCGCCTGAAGCGCTCGCACGGCCAGCTGGTTCTTATCGCCGACGAATACGGCACCTTGCAGGGCCTGGTCACGCCGATTGACATCCTCGAAGCCATCGCCGGCGAATTCCCGGACGAAGACGAGCAGCCCGTGGTGCAGGACCTGGGCGGCGGGCGCTGGCGCGTGGATGGCACGGCCGATCTGCACTACCTGGAACAGGTGCTCGAGGTGGACGCACTGGTGGGCGACACCGACGACTACACGTCGCTGGCTGGCCTGATGCTCGAGCGCTTCGGCACCTTGCCGCTGGTGGGCGACGGCATCGAGATCGAAGGTCTGCGCATGGAAGTTGAAGAGGTGCTGGAACGGCGCATCGCCTCGGTGCTGGTCACGCGCATCGCCGATCCGCTTTGACGATAAGTTGAACGACCGTTTTTGACAGGGACACGATCATGCAAGCACTCTCCCGGGGCCAGCGCCTGCCCCTGTCCAACGTGGCGCCAGAAGGCGTGCTGCAGGCAGGCGTCTCGGCCCAGGGCCTGGTGCTCGATGTCGCGTGCTTTGCCCTAAGCGCCGGCGGCAAGCTGGCGGACGAGCGCTACATGACGTTCTTCAACCAGAGCTCGACACCGTGCGGCGGCGTGGCGCTGAATGCAGCCGGCCAGGATGCTGCGGACTTCAGTTTTCAGCTCGCGCGGCTACCTGGCTGGGTCGAGCGCGTCAGCATCGTCGCCAGCACCGAGGGTGCAGCGACGATGGCGCAACTGCAGACCGGCTACCTGCGTCTGGTTGGCCTACAGGGTGAATTCGCGCGCTTCACGTTCAGCGGCAGCGACTTTGCCGGCGAGCGCGCCGTCATGCTCGGCGAGCTGTATCGCAAGGATGGTGGCTGGCGCTTCATGGCAGTGGGGCAGGGCTTCAACGGCGGGCTGGATGCGCTGGTGCGTCACTTTGGCGGCGCGGTGGCCGACGATGCTCCTCAAGCTGCGCCATCACCATCGGTCGACCTCGAAAAACGCGTGGCCCAGGCCGCGCCGCAGCTGGTCAATCTGGTCAAGTCGGCCGCCGTGTCGCTCGAAAAAGCGGGGCTGGCGCAGCATCGTGCCAAGGTCTGCCTGATGCTCGACATCTCCGGTTCGATGAGCGCCTTGTACAGCAAGGGTCTGGTGCAGAAATTCGCCGAGCGCATCCTGGCGCTGGGCTGCCGCTTCGATGACGACGGCGAGATCGACGTGTTCCTGTTTGGCCGCAACGTCCACCAGGGCGAGGCGATGGGCCTGTCGAACTGGCCGAATTACATCAAGGGCATCATCGCGCGCCACCCGCTCGAAGGCGACACCCGCTACGGCGCTGCAATCGAAGCCGTGCGCCGCCACTACTTTCCGGATGCGCGCGGCGGCGAGCGCCGTGCCGTCGCCAAGGCCGCCGTGCCCGTGTACGTGATGTTTGTTACCGACGGCTCGACGTCGGACAAGCCGCTGACCGAGCGCCAGCTGCGCTGGGCCAGCCGCGAGCCGATCTTCTGGCAGTTCATGGGCATCGGCAAAGGGCGCAAGTCGAAAGCCAAGGCGCTCGCCAGCTTTGCCGACTCGGATTTCCCGTTCCTCGAAAAACTCGACGAGCTCGATGGCCGCTTGGTCGACAACGCCGGCTTCTTCTCGGTCGCCTCGCCCGACGAGCATCCCGACGCCGCGCTGTACGACCTGTTGATGAACGAATACCCGCAGTGGGTGAAGCAGGTCAGGGCGCTCGGCATGATTGGCTGATGTGCGGTACAAGGGGGCGCATTTGTCATGCAAAACAGGCCCGGAAATACCGCTCTTCTCAGCCAATCGAAACCAGTAGTCGCACGTTACTCTTGTCGCATCGTCAGGACGTCAATACGTCCACAGACCGTGTACAACAGGGAGAAACAACGTGTTCGAAGGATTCATCCAGCTCACCCCAACGGGCGTCGCGCTCACCATGGCCGCGTCGTACATCATGACCGTGTTTGCCAGCGAACTGT
>Ga0308158_10001263_pt1 | contig 28019 bp, 16 predicted proteins | sample PhyBR2_FD_201038 | JGI IMG/M metagenome (GOLD analysis project Ga0308158, IMG submission 201038) | Phyllosphere microbial communities from UC Gill Tract Community Farm, Albany, California, United States - DLSLB.R2 | ecosystem: Host-associated > Plants > Phyllosphere > Unclassified | place: USA... | reverse complement strand
ACTTCCTCTACTCGCGCGCGTTCCAGATGATGGTGGGCCTGGACAGCATGCGCATCATGCAGATCCTGTCCGACGCCACCAACGTGATCGCCGAAGGCGAAGTGCTGCAACTGCTGAACATGCACGACCCGGACGTGACCGAAGCGAGCTACCTGCTCGTGATCCGCTCCAAGACCGCCAAGCTGTTCGAAGCCGCTGCCGAACTGGGCGCGCTGATCGCCGGCGCGAATGACGCCCAGATCGCCGCCGCCGGCGAGTACGGCCGCTCGCTGGGCACCGCGTTCCAGCTGATCGACGACGTGCTCGACTACGCAGGCGACGCCGTCGAGATCGGCAAGAACCTGGGGGACGATCTGCGCGAAGGCAAACCGACCCTGCCCCTGATCTGGCTAATGGAACACGGCACGCCGGAGCAGCGCGAACTGGTGCGCAGCTGCATCGAGCAAGGCGACGAAGCACAATTCGACGCCGTGCTGGCCGCCGTAACGTCGAGCGGTGCGCTCGATTACACGCGGGCACAGGCCGAACAGGCAGCGCGCCGGGCATCGGAAGCGATTGCCGGCTTGCCCGACAGCCTGTTCAAGAACAGCCTGCTGCAACTGAGCAGCTTCGCCGTTGACAGGAACCACTAAGCGATTTTATATTACGACCATCCCGGGGTGGTTGTACGTACACCCCGAGCCGTCGGGGTGTAGCTTAGCCCGGTAGAGCGCTACGTTCGGGACGTAGAGGCCGGAGGTTCGAATCCTCTCACCCCGACCAAAAATCCCCCTAAGAAACAGCGAGTTGTGAAATCCGCTGTTTTTTCGCGGGCTGATTTCAGCGTTTGGGTGGCAATTCGGTGGCAATAGCTATCGAAGGACTCATCAAAAAAAAATTCGCTAGAAATCTGCCCGCGTCTCCAGGAGATTTTGACCTGCTGCTCGCACTACGACAAATCATGGTCGTATGACCGATGTATACCGTGCTCCACTACTATCGGAGTACGCAACATGGCGTCAATCGAGAATCGCTCTCGCTATCAAGTCTCAGTCAAGAACCGCGAAGACCTCACCAAGACATTCGCTCACAGCTCGAAGAGCAAAGCTGAAGAATACTGTCAATCTTTAGAGTTGCAAAAGCTCAAACCCAAGCTTTCGCGGTTGGATGACAACTACATCATCCGTATCCGCACCCGCACACCCGGTCGCGACGACCAGGTCCTGTATGCCAAGTCGCTGAAAGATGCGGAACTAGTCAAAGCGAAACTAAAGGTGGAGCATAGCCAAGGCTTGTTTATCGACTACTCGAAGGCCCAGAGCACAACGCTCGCGGACCTTTTGATTCGATACTTGTGGGAGGAGGCACCGCGTAATAAGAGCTTTGAAGTTGAGGCCTACAAGATTAACGCGATGCTTGAGGACGCTGGGCTTCCGCGCCAACCCATCGCGGACATCATTGCGAAGCACACCAATCCCTGCGATAAAGTCAGAAACATGAAGCCGCGTAAAGCGACCGGCACGAGAGTTCGAGCATCAGCGTGCTCAGCTACCAAATTCATTCTTAGGCCGTTCGCGACCATTGTTCCTGTGGACTTTAACTACTACGTCGACGAGCGCTGCCAAGAAGTATCGGCTTCGACCGTCGACAGAGAGCTCGACATCTTTTCCGCAGTCTGCACGACCGCTATCAAAAAGTGGCGCATCCATGTTTTACAAAGTCCCATGGACGGCGTCACGCGGCCAGAGTATTTCAATGAACGTGACCGTCGCCTAAAGGGAGACGAGGAAAAACGGCTGCTGATTGCAGCAGGCTTGGAAGATGAGAAAGCGTCGCTCGCTTTGCGACTGAATGACTTGGTATCGGCGGAGCTTCAATTGATTGATGAAGCTACCACACGCTACCGTCGCCGGCAAACTCGGAAGAGCCATCGGCCAGAAGCAGAAGACACTTACGTTCACGTTCCTCTGTATGAGACATTTGTACAGTTCCAGCTCATGACGGGGGCCCGGCGCAGCGAAACACTAGACCTGCTCTGGTCGAACATTGACCTAGACGCACAGACTGCATACTTGCCCATGACGAAGAATGGCCGGCCTCGGAAGCTACCTTTGCGTAGGGATTTGGTTGAGATGCTCAGCCAGTTGCCTCGTACCAGTGAGCGAGTATTCGACATCACATCTGACGGCTTGCGTAAAGCTTGGGGCCGGATTTGCGAGCACGCTGGACTCGTCGGAGAAAACGACCTGCACCTCCACGATTTGCGTCATGAAGCCATTTCTCGGGTTGCAGAAGCAGGCAGCAACACGCCGGGAGGATTCTCGCTAATCGACTTGCAACACTTCAGCGGTCATCGCGATGTGCGTATGCTGCTGCGCTATGCGCATCTGTGTACACAAGCTCTGGCACAACGGCTTGACGCGGCGTTCAGCACGACGGAAAAGTTCAATATTCATCGCGGCCGTAAGCGCCTGGCGAAAGCAGCTGCTATTTCGGTTGGGGACATCATTGGCGAAGGGGCGCAAAAACCACCACCGGAATGCCTGAAGCTTACTTCACGTGCAACACCTAATTTAGCAGACCTGCAACCCTTGCCCGCCGAAAACGTGGTTCACGTGAACTTTGGGCGAAAGCGTGCTTGACGACGCGTTGGCCAGCTGAGCTACCAAACACGATAGTACCCAGCTTAAGTTACCGGCACCGTCTCGGTGGTTGCGCTGCCTGCAATCGGAAAGTATCAGACTCGGACATTTTTTCGGAGCTGACCGAGCGAAGACCGATGCTAGCAGGCAGTGCATTTAACATCCAGTTCTTCGTTTCGTTGTAAAGTCCTCAGGGACCCTACCGAGGCTTGGCCCAGCGGTGGTACGATGTTTGTTTTAAGCAAACTTTACCAGGCTGCACATGAACCACCAGGCCCTGTCCTCCTTTATCTGGTCGGTCGCCGACCTTCTCCGCGGGGACTACAGGCAGTCCGAATACGGCCGCGTCATTCTCCCCTTCACCGTGCTGCGCCGCCTGGACTGCGTGCTCGACGCGACCAAGCCGGGCGTGTTGGCCGAGTTCGACGCCAAGACTAAGGCCGGCCTGAATCCGGAGCCTTTCCTGCTGCGAAAGGCCGGCCAGAGCTTCTACAACACCTCACCGCTGGACCTTGTGAAGCTGCTAGGCGACCAGGACCACGTCCGTCAGAACCTCTACGCCTACGTCCAGGCCTTCTCGCCGGCGGCGCGAGACATTTTTGAGCGCTTCGACTTCTACACTCAAGTCGAACGCCTCGCTAAGGCCAACCTGCTCTACCTCGTTACTGAGAAGTTCGCCAACATCGACCTGCATCCGGATGTCGTGGACAACGCCAGCATGGGGCACGTGTTTGAGGAGCTGATTCGCAAGTTCGCTGAAATCTCGAATGAGACAGCCGGTGAGCACTTCACCCCTCGCGAGGTCATCCGCCTGATGGTGAACCTGCTGTTCATCGAGGACGACGACGTGCTCACTCCCGGCAATGCCGTGGTGCGCACCATCTACGACCCGACCGCCGGCACTGGAGGCATGCTGTCCGTCGCGGGCGAGTACCTGCTGGAGCACAACCCGCAGGCGCGGCTGACCATGTTCGGCCAGGAGCTCAACGACGAGTCCTACGCCATCTGCAAGGCCGACATGCTCATCAAAGGACAGGACGTAGGCAACATCACCTCAGGCAATACGCTTAGCGATGACGGCCACGGCGGGCGCAAGTTCGACTACATGCTGTCCAACCCGCCCTTTGGCGTCGAATGGAAGAAGGTCGAGAAGGCCGTGCGCCAGGAGCACGAGAGCAAAGGATTCGACGGCCGCTTCGGTCCTGGCCTGCCGCGCGTGAGCGACGGCTCCATGCTATTTCTGATGCACCTGCTCTCCAAGATGCGCCCGGCGCAGGACGGCGGCAGCCGCTTCGGTATCGTGCTCAACGGCTCGCCACTGTTCACCGGCGGGGCCGGCAGTGGCGAGAGCGAAATCCGCCGCTATGTGCTGGAGAACGACTTGGTGGAGGCCATCGTGGGCCTGCCCACAGACATGTTCTACAACACCGGCATCGCCACCTACGTCTGGATTCTGTCGAACAAGAAGCTAGTGGACCGCAAGGGCTACGTGCAGCTCATCGATGCCAGCGGCTTCTGGCAGAAGATGCGCAAGAGCCTAGGCAGCAAGCGCAAGGAGATGAGTGATGCTCACATCGCCACCGTCACGCGCCTGTTCGGCGACTTTACCGAAGGCGAGCTCGTTACCGTGTTCGATGCAACAGGCACCGCGCTGACCGAGCCGCAGCTTGTCACCGGCAACGACAACATACCCGTCGCGCCGGAAGGCGGCAAGCTCAAGCGCCTGCCCGTCGCTCGCATTTTCCGTAACGAAGAATTCGGCTACACCACCGTCACCGTAGAGAGGCCATTGCGCGACGAGGCGGGCAAGCCGGTGCTGAGCGTGAAGGGTAAGCAGAAGGGCAAGGTCCAGCCTGACAGCGCACTGCGTGATACCGAGAATGTGCCGTTGACCGAGGATATTCAAGCCTACTTCGAGCGCGAGGTGCTGCCCCATGCGCCCGATGCCTGGATTGACGAGGAGAAAAGCAAGGTCGGGTACGAGATTCCGTTCAATCGACACTTCTACGTGTTCGAGGCGCCACGCAGCTTGCATGTCATTGATGAAGACCTGAAGGCTGTCTCGGCCAACATCATGAAGATGCTGGAGGAGTTGGCGGAATGAGCTTCCCAAAATATGCAGATTACAAGGCCAGCGGTTTTGGCTGGGCTGCGGAGCTACCTGGCCACTGGGATAGCGCAAGCCTCAAGTGGCTGTGTGGCCGGTACTCAGGCGGGACACCAGATAAGAACAAGCCGGCCTTCTGGGAAGGCGGCACAATTCCTTGGTTAAACTCGGGCGCTGTAAATGATGGGCGAATATATGAAGCTTCAGCTTACATCACACAGGAAGCATTTGAGAACAGCAGCGCGAAATGGATACCTCCAGGTGCGCTGGTTATGGCATTAGCGGGGCAAGGCAAGACCAAGGGCATGGTTGCTCAGTTGATGTTCGCGTCCACTTGCAACCAGTCTATGGCTGCACTCGTTCCGTCGGAACGAATCAACGCAAAGTTTCTCTACTGGTGGCTCGTTCGCAACTACCAGAACATTCGGAATATGGCCGGGGGTGACCTCCGCGATGGCCTGAATCTCGACTTACTCGGGGAGATACCTTGCCCATTGCCCTTGCTCGCTGAGCAAACTAACATCGCCGCCTTCCTTGACCGCGAAACTGCGAAAATCGACACGTTGATTACTCAGCAAGAAAAGCTTATCGCCCTGCTGGCTGAGAAACGCCAGGCCACCATCTCCCACGCTGTCACCAAAGGCATCAATCCAGATGTCCCGATGAAGGAGTCCGGCGTGAAATGGCTGGGGGAGTTGCCAGCACACTGGGAAGTCAAACGGATGAAGCAGCTCGTCCAGGAGAGCATCGCGGGCCCCTATGGGTCTTCGTTGACGAAGGCAATGTACACGACTTCGGGCTATCGTGTGTACGGACAGCAACAAGTAATCCCTGACAATTTTGCGGTGGGGGACTACTACATCTCGAACAGTCAGTTTACGGAAATGGCCCGTTATCGCGTGAAGCCTGGAGACGTCTTGGTGAGCGTTATGGGAACAATTGGGCAGGCGGCAGTAGTTCCTCCGGATGTCGAACCAGGAATTATCAACCCGCGCTTGGTTCTGTACCGAGTGAACGAACAGCTGATACTGCCGCGCTACATGCAAAGTGTCCTAAATAGCTCGAGAAGTCAGAAGTATTTTTCTCTGGCGGCGCAAGGCACAACCATGGAAGGTCTAAACATGACCTCGATTGGTGAGCTGTACGTTGCGTTGCCACCTCTTAACGAACAGCGAGAACTTCTGGAGTTTGTTCAGCGAGAGGGAGATAGACTGGACGCATTGTCGGTCGAAGTCATGCGCGCCCTTGCGCTTCTTAAGGAACGTCGCTCGGCGCTCATCGCCGCTGCCGTAACTGGTCAAATCGACGTATGCGGCGCTATGCCGCATACCGAATTCGAAAGCCCAGAGGCCATCGCCGCATGAGCGACATCCAACTCTTCCGAGTGCATGGCACCGGCACCGTCACTAACCTCGCTGGCCAAGCCGCGCCACTCGAAAAGACCCTGCAAACCCTCATCGAGGGCCAGATGGAAACCTTTTTGGGCGTGCGCTTCCTTGCTAGTGAGTACGCGACCGGCAAAACGCACAAGGGCCGAATCGACTCACTAGGTCTGGACGAGAACGGCTGCCCCGTCATCGTCGAGTACAAGCGCCATAGCAACGAGAACGTCATCAACCAGGGCCTGTTCTACCTGGACTGGCTGATGGACCACCAGGCCGAGTTCCGCTGGCTCGTGATGGAAAAGCTCGACAAGGAGACGGCCGGGAACATCGAGTGGGCAGGCACGCGGCTGCTGTGCATTGCGTCCGATTTCACCCGCTACGACCAGTATGCGGTGCAGCAGATTCCGCGCAATATAGAGCTCATCCGCTACAAGCTGTTCGGAGACGACCTCTTACTGCTGGAGCTGGTCAACACGCAGAGCGTACCGGACGCCACAGCCGTCAAGCCGGCGCCGACTGGCGCCTCATCTACGCAGCAGGACGGTCCCAAATCAGCAGGGAAGGATAAGTCGCTGGTCGAGCAATTGGCGCTGGCCACGCCTGAAATCCGTACACTCTACGAGCAGACCAGCTCGCTGCTGCTGTCGCTGGGCGACGATGTGCAACAGAAGACCCTCAAGCTCTACACGGCCTTTCGCCGGCTGAAAAACTTTGCCTGCGTCATCGCGTTCCCGAACCGCCTGCTTGTCACACTCAAGCTCGACCCAGCGACAGTCGCTCTCGAAGCCGGCTTCAGCCGCAACGTCAGCCAGGTAGGCCACTGGGGCACGGGCGACGTGGAGCTGTGCCTTTTCGGCCCAGCCGACCTCCAGAAGGCCCAAGCACTGCTGGAGCGCAGCTACGCCGAGAACTGAGCGTTACTCAAGCATTCGCATAAAAAAAACGAATAAGAGAAAAGCATGAGCCAAAACCTGCATCAGGAACACCACTTCGAAACCGAAATCTGCAATCACCTGGCAACCAACGGCTGGCTGTACGCGGATGGCGACTCCGCACGGTTCGACCGCACCAGCGGCCTGTTCCTGCCCGACCTGCTCGCGTGGGTGAAAACGACGCAGCCCGATAATTGGCAGCGCCTGACCAAAAACCACGGCGGCGCCCTGCCCCAGGTGCTAGCGGAGCGCATCCGCAAGAACATGAACGAACGGGGCACGCTCGACGTGCTGCGCCGGGGCGTGGAAATGCTGGGCCTCAAGGAACCGCTGGAACTGGCCCAGTTCAAGCCGGCGCTGGCCATCAATCCGGCCATCCAAGCGAAGTACGGTGCCAACCGGCTGCGCGTGGTACGCCAGGTCTGCCATTCGCCCAACAACCCCAAGGACGAGCTGGACCTGGTGCTGTTCCTGAACGGTATCGCCGTGGCCACCGTGGAGCTGAAGAGTGACTTCACGCAGAGCGTGCACGACGCCGTAGACCAGTACCGCTTCGACCGTCTCCCGCAGCCCAAGGGCGGCGTGTTGGAGCCGCTGCTGGGCTTCCCAGGCGGTGCGCTGGTGCACTTCGCGGTGAGCCAGAGCGAGGTGATGATGGCCACGCGGCTGGAGGGGCCGACGACGACCTTCCTGCCCTTCAACCGGGGCTACGCCGGCGGTGCCGGCAACGCCCCTAACCCGAACGGGTTTGCTTCGGCCTACCTATGGGAAGAGGTCTGGGCGGTCGATAGCTGGCTGGACATCCTGCACCGTTACCTCATATGCAAGCGCAACGACAAGAAGCAGCCGCAAGCCGTCATCTTCCCTCGCTATCACCAACTCGGCGCGACGCGCAAGCTGGTGGCAGATGTGCTGGACAAGGGGCCGGGCGAGCGCTACCTGATTCAGCACTCGGCCGGCTCGGGCAAGACCAACTCAATTGCCTGGACGGCGCACTTCCTGGCGGACCTGCACGACGCCCACCACAACAAGCTCTTCGACAGCGTGCTGGTGGTCAGCGACCGCACCGTGCTGGACGCTCAGTTGCAAGAGGCCATCTTCGACTTCGAGCGTACCCACGGCGTGGTGGTCAGCATCACCAACGAGCACGGCAGCAAGAGCGCCCAGCTCGGCCAGGCACTCAAGGACGGCAAGAAAATCATCGTCTGCACTATCCAGACCTTCCCCTTCGCCTTGCAGGCGGTGCAGGAGCTGGCAGCTACCGAGGGCAAGCGCTTCGCAGTGATTGCCGACGAGGCGCACAGTTCGCAAACCGGCGAGGCCGCAGCCAAGCTTAAGCAATTGCTGTCGGCCCAAGAATGGGCGGACCTGCAGGACGGCGGCGAGGTGGACACCGAGGCGCTGCTCGCCGCGCAGATGGAAGCCCGCGCTGGCGTAAAAGGTCTCACCTACGTGGCCTTCACCGCGACCCCCAAGGCCAAGACGCTCGAGCTGTTCGGCCGCAAAGGTCACGACGGGCTGCCGCAGCCTTTCCACGTCTACTCAATGCGCCAGGCCATCGAGGAAGGCTTCATCCTTGACGTACTGAAGAACTATACCAGTTACAAGCTCGCCTTCAAGCTGGCGCATGATGGACAAGAGTGGGACGACAAGGAAGTCGAGCGCAGCACGGCGATGAAAGGCTTGATGCAGTGGGTACGGCTCCACCCCTACAACATCGCGAGCAAGGTGCAAATCGTTGTCGAGCACTATCGCGAGAACGTGCAGCCGCTGCTGGAGGGAAAGGCCAAGGCGATGGTCGTGGTCGGCAGCCGCAAGGAGGCCGTGCGCTGGCAGAAGGCCATCCGCGCCTACATCACCAGACAGAACTATCCGCTGGGCGTACTGGTGGCCTTCTCAGGCGAGGTGAACGACAGCGAAAGCTTTCCCGATGCCGTCAGCGAGACGAGCGAGGCTTTGAACCCCGGGCTGCGTGGCCGAGACATCCGTGAGGTGTTTAAGGGGACCGACTATCAGCTGCTGCTGGTGGCGAACAAGTTCCAGACCGGCTTCGACCAGCCGCTGCTGTGCGGGATGTACGTCGACAAGATGTTGGGTGGCATCCAAGCCGTGCAGACGCTCTCGCGCCTGAACCGTGCCCACCCGGGCAAGGACACGACCTATGTGCTCGACTTCGTCAACGAGCCAGCGGAAATTCTCAAAGCCTTCAAGACGTACTTCGAGACTGCGGAAATGGAAGCAGTCACCGACCCACACCAAGTTTATGACCTGCGCGCCAAGCTGGACGCCGCCGGCTTTTACGACGACTACGAAGTGGACCGCGTCGCCAAGGTCGACCTGGACCCGAACGGCACACAGAAACAGCTCGACGCCGCCATTGCCCCCGTGGCCGACCGCCTGCTCAAGCGCTACAAGGCCGCGCAGCAGGACAAGTTGACGGCAGAGGAGAAGCACGACGACAAGGCCACGCGCGCTGCCAAGGACCAGCTGGAAGCGCTCCTACTGTTCAAAAACGACATGGGTGCCTACGTGCGCCTCTATGCCTTCCTGAGCCAGATTTTCGACTACGGCAATACCGATATCGAGAAGCGCTTTCTGTTCTACAAGCGCCTTGTCCCGCTGCTGGACTTCGGCCGCGAGCGCGACACTGTAGACCTCAGCAAAGTGGTACTGACCCACCATACTCTGAAAAGCCGGGGTAAGCAGTCGATGGGGCTGAACGCGGATGGCAGCTACAAGCTGCCGCCGATGGACGCGGTGGGTAGCGGCAGCGTGCAAGACAAGCAGCAGGCTTACCTGAACGAAATCATTGAGAAAGTGAACGGCCTGTTTGAGGGCGAACTCACCGACGATGACCAGCTCGTCTACGTCAACGGCGTGCTCAAGGGTAAGCTACTCGAGAACGAGACCCTGATGCGTCAGGCCACCAGCAACAGTAAAGAGCAGTTCGCTAACTCCCCGGACCTAAAGGATGCACTACTGCACGCCATCATGGATGCGCTCGACGCACACCAGACCATGAGCACCCAAGCATTGGGCTCGGAACGGGTTCGTGAGGGCTTGCGAAACATCCTGCTGGGGCCCGCGCAGCTCTACGAAGCCTTGCGAAACAAATCCGTGCATGGAATAAGGGCTTTGACCTAAGGTGGAAGCACCTAGCGGTCTATACCGCCCAGGTGGCGCCGGTTCAACCCATGAACAAAAGCACGTTGAGACGAAGAATGACATGGAGTTCGTGCGCACCGTTGAGCCGGCCTCATACGTTAAACCGCATTATCCGGAGCAAGGATAATGGGCGGGCAAAGTACAGCTACCTGCTGGCACGGGTCGGAAGCTTTGTGAGGACTGGGGTGCCCTGCCCTACCTCTGGCTGGTGGCATTGCCAAGATTCGGACGCGCTCGACGGCACGCGCTAGTTCGCGAAAGGCGACCTGCTGCCAGCGGCGACCTTCCATCTTGCGCAGCGAAGGTTTTTCATCGGCGCCTGTTCTGACACAGTGTTCCAGCGCAGGAGCACTTGGCAGTTCGTCCGAACACAGGCCGACTCGGAGCGCGGCAACGACTGACGTGTACACACACAGCCAGCAAGAGCCTACGGCCCATTATTCCGCGCGGAATAATCGGTGGCACCAGACCGGGCGGGCATTATTCGGCGCCGAATAATCACAGTGGGACCTCGCCGGACTCAAATGACAGCGAGCCGTGACGCGATATTCCACACCGAATATTGCCCAGCGGGGTTTTTCATTGTCAGCGTGCCTGACGCAGTATCGCAACGCGGCCGCACTCGGCAGCTCGTCCGAAAACACGCCGACCATGGCTGCAGTAACGGCTGACGTGTACGCGCACAGACAGCAAGAGCTCTGCGGCCGATTATTCCGCGCGGAATAATCGGTGGGCACCGGACTCCGGGCAAGTATTATCTGGCGCCGAATAATGGCAGTGGGACCTGGCCGAACTCAACTGACAGCAAGCCGCGACGCAGTATTCCGCGCCGAATGTTGCCGAGCGGAGGCTTTTCATTGTCGGCCGGCCTGACGCAGTATCCAGGCGCGGGAGCACTTTGGCAGCTCATCCTAGAACACTCGGACCACGGATGCAGCAACGGCTGAAGTGTACGCGCACAGATAGCAAGAGCTCTGCAATCCATTATTCCGCGCGGAATAATCGGTGGGCACCAGACTTCGGACGAGCATTATTCGGCGCCGAATAATGGCAGTGGGACCTGCCGGACTAAACTGACAGCGAGCCGCGACGCGGTATTCCGCGCCGAATAAGTTAGGATTAAAAAGTGTCCGACCCGGACACATTTTCCGCTATCTCCTCAGCTCAATTACGTTCTCGGATGTCAGATACACCTGCGCCCGAGGAATGGGTAGCTGGCCCGGCAGAGCTAAAACGAGGGAAGCAGAAGAACGACGAGACGCATGCAACCTCCAAATTGCGAGTTAAGATGCACTGTCTAGCGGATAGTTTTATACGCTTGGAGCGTCTTGTTTTGCAAGGGAAGAGGCCCTCGGCCTCGGCCCGCGTAGCGGCCTACCGGCCCCAGGCCGGTAGGCTGCGGAGGCACCCGAAGGGCGACCCGGAACAGGCGCTTGCGCCGTCGTGACGGTCGTCCAGTTGGCCGCCCACGGCCGACTGGATGCACCGGGGGGAGCCGAAACCAGGGAGCGGCCCCCAGGCCGCTAGGGCGCCCCAGCGACCGACCTGGTTTTCGGGGGTCGATAGACCCCGGCCCCGACCGCGGTCGGGCAACCGGCTCGTGAAGGGCACCGCCACGGGGCCCCGCAACCGGCTTGCCGGCTGTGGGGATGGCGGTGAGTCCAAAGGACCGCGAAGACTGAAAGTCGAAGCGTCGGCACGAGCCGGTTGCCCGAGCGCAGCTCGGGGCCGCAGTGACGCGGCCCCCTAGGGCCGAGTCTTTTTTAGGGCGTCCAGCCCGTTAAAAAAAAGACGCTGTCACGCAAGGGAGATTTATCTCCCGCGCAGCCCACGAAGTGGGCGAAAGGTAAGGTCGGAGACCTTACAAGGGGCTGCGCCCCTTCATGTTCCCGCTGGCGGCGCTATACGGAGGCACATAACCTCTGGAGCGCGCATGAATAAACGAGAGCAAGGAAAGCAGTACCGAGTCGAGGTGCTGAGAGCATTGGCACGACTGGGCTATGCCACGACCCGGCAGCTGGCGAAGATTGTCTGGCGGCAGTGCGACGAGAGCTCCCGGAAGATGTGCGGCCGGACTCTGCGCTGGCTCCTGAAGGAGCACCTCATTGTCACTAAGCGGGATGGCGATAGCGTCAACGGCGAGCAGCTCTCAGCTGTCACCGCCGCTGGCGCCGCATGGGTAGCCAAGAACGGCGACCCTCTGCCATACGGGAAGGCGCACGCGCGGGACTGGCTGCGGCATGCGCACAGTCACCGCACAGCATGCAACTCCGTCTATGCGGCGACGGTCGGTCTGTTCCCAGATAGGTGCGCTTGGTCAGAGCTGGAGATTCGGGCTGGCTTGGCGCCACTGGGGCATCTGGCGTACGGCTACAGGGACACTGTCCAGGCCAAGATACCGGATGTCCTGGTGCAGCTGACAGGCGGACTCGCTTGGCTAGAAATCGAGAATAGCTGGCGCAGCGAAAAAGACTTGGGCAAAGTCGTGGCAAGCATAAGGGCTATGGCCGTCGACAAGCGCGTCACAGAAGTGCATTTCGTCATCACCGCACCAGGGGCCAAGACCATCGGCGCGCGACTGCGCAAGGCGCTGACGCATAGCCTCCAATCCCCTTGGCCGCGTCAGGTGAAAGAGCTGGATGCGCGAATTCTCGCTCAGTACGTGAAAGTCTTCACGCTGAACAGCGAAACTCTGGAGCTGTCACCAGTCGCGTTCTGACCTCGGTTGACTTCAATACGTTATACCGCATTATCTAAACTTGGATAATTATCCTGACTCCGGATAATGGGGTATAACGCTGGGCAGGAGCCGGTACGAGCCAGCCCCGCGCATAACTGCGCAGTGTTCAGCGGGGCCAACTATGCAGTGATAGGTTGCCCCGTGAGAGCACGGTTCCCCATGGGGTCCAGACGTATGGCGACCTGTGAATCTCTGCGGTCACTGTATCTACCCATCCGCCGCCTGGGCAACGGCGTGCCCGATGCCCGAAGGACAGCACTGCGAGAAGCCAGCGCGGTAGGGCCGACCGCGAAACTGCCGTCTTACCGTTCGCATCCAGCCCTCCGTAGCCGTATGCACGAGCACTTTGCGGCAACTCGGCGAGGCTGTTGAACTTCGCCATGTAGCGTCCCCAGGCGCCCACGCTGCGACAACTTACTACCCAAGTGCCGCCGTGCGGCCACCATCGTGAGAGATTCGCCGGGTCGAGCTTGTAGCCGCGCGGTAGCCACGCTATGAGGTGGTAGTGCAGATGGCTTGCGCGTTCTAACACCCAGGCGTAAGGCAGGCAAAGCCCCATGCGTTTTAGCGCCCGACGCATGCGGTCTAGGAACGCGCTGATGTGTTTTGACGAGAAGGTCGCTGCGTCACGGTAGGTCAGCGTCAAAGCCACGGCCCTAAGGTCAGCAACTTTTGCATAGCGCCTTTGTTCTTTAATGACGCGATTCAGCTTTTTGCGGGCTGTATTTTTCCGTTTGCGGGATGACGCTGACGCACTTGTTGCGGTCTTCTTGACAAGTTCAGCGAACCGAACAACGGATGCTGCGGTGATGGTCGCTTGTCCACCGACCGGTGATGAATCGAAAGGCATGGGCACACTCCGTGGTGTGCCGCATCAGCTGATTAGCTATGTCCTATGTACTACAAACAATATCTGTCCTCCGCGGGCTGAGCGGCGGGATGAATCACTTCCGCGCCTATACTTGTTGTGTCAGCAAGTACAGACGCGCCTTTGGCGCACCCCGCCCCGGTTCCCGCCGGGGCGTTTTACTTTGGGTGCAAAAAGCGGAAAGGGTATTAGGGGCGACCGGCGACCATTCGCTCGGCCGCCGCCGCGGCCTTTGGCCGACACTTAGATTGCAACCAGGCATCGACGTCACTGGGTTGGAAACGGAGCAAATGGCCGAGCTTGATGGCCTTTGGAAGGTCGCCGCCACTGGAGTGGCGGTTGTAGATAGTTTGCTCAGCCAGCCCGAGGTGGGCGGCGAGCGTCTTGGGAGAGAAGAGCTGATGCATGGGTCACGATACTGGATGCAGTCACATGACTGCATCCAGTATAGGTGCGACCTACCGGCATCTACCGTGTGTTTATCGACTCCTTCAGCCAAGCACGCATTGACGCAGTTGCGAAGTCCGCGCCGTGTGCTGGGAATCCACTGGAGACACAAGTCGGCTGGCCATCACAGGTGTGAAAAGTCGCTCCCCCTTTTAGGGCCCCCTCAAGAGCACGCCACTTAAAATCGACGCACGGGAATACTTCGACATTGACAAGCTGCTCGGTCTTGGCAAAGACTTTTAGAGCGCCCGAACGTTCGTCAAACACCGCGAATGCAGATTTTGGGTCGCCTATCACGTCCAGATAAAGACTTTTCCAATAATAATAAATTAGCTCCAGACCCTCCAGACTATCAACGGTATCAGTCGCGCTGGCGAGGACTTCAGACGTGAGTGCTGAGTCCGCAGAGCGAGGACTCAGCTGATAGCCTAACACGCAAGCCAAGGCTTCCAGGCCTTTCAGCTTCTGAAATTCATCCATTTTTTTAGCACTTTCTCAAATTGAAGATGTGCTGGTAGTCTAATCGGTACCCCCCTTATTCGCGAAATACGATTAAGTTTTTGATAACTTTTCTATTATCACAACCTGCAAATCTGCGGCTCTCCAACCTTAGCCGCCTCGGCAAAAACACGTATTGCCAGCGTCTTTCCTGATAATTGCTATTATCAGAAAAGATTTTATCAGGCTACAATCGACTTTTAACCTACTGAGGTAGCAACTGGAGAACAGCGTTCTTACGCACTACAGATAACACCAAAAGGAATCCGGCAGGTTTCCATAAGATAATTTTCCGTAGCAGCTAAGAGGTTGAGTTGATGCTCACTCGCTTCATTTTTCTTCAATCCCGGCTGAACAATAAACACCTTCAAATTTATTTTTCCCACCCTGCTCATCTCTTGAAATTTTTTTAGAATATTTCTGTCCCCACGTTCAAACCTGCTGTGCCCAATCTTGTTTTTAACCCGCGGGTCACGCTTCAAAAGATGTTGAAACAAGTCGGTCTGTTTTTCGCTGTTGTAAAGCCAGCTGATACTCTTTTGCGCCTGACCACAAACGACGTACAAATCATCAACTCGCGCACCAGCGTTTGCGGCAGAAGAGAATTTACAATGGTAAAAATTTACCTCAATATCATTTGAGGTTTCTTCGTCTAGCGCTTTAACTGTAACTACGTCTGCAGATTCGCCAGTATCATCGTCATCCATAATAATGTCCCAAGACTGGTCCAATAGCAGCATCTCAATGACTTTTCGCTGAACTGAGTCTTTCCTTTTTTCTATTCGCTGCGACTCTTTTTGTAAATCTATTCCCGTCCAATCCCAAGAAATAATTTTGCTCTTATCATAAGGCGGGAAATTACTGGTGAGCTTGACATACTGATTTCCATCTAAATACGAACCGTCTGCAAACCAAAAAACTGGCGGATAAGTATCAAAAAATTTCTCGGCGCGCAATTTTTGGCCACGGTACCAAACCATCAGTTCTGCACCAGATATTCGCTTTATCCGATAATCAAAAAGTTCATCTTGTCGAAACAATTCAAGCTCAAAAATGCAATAAGAATCATCACTGAAAACATTAAATTTCAAACTACCGACTTGACTAGGCTCAAATATCGTTATATCCAGCAGATGCATTGGGACCACGTCGTGGTCATCGAATTGTGCGCTGAAGACCCTTTCGACGTTTCTGTGAATTTCTTCCGGCCAGTCGGCAAGTATTGGCATACTTTCCGGTCGTTTATCAATCAGTTCAGGCTCGAGTGTCCCCTTAAGAATTTCATTCGGGTCAATCTCCTCGTCCAAAATTTTCTTGCCCACGAATTTGCACCAGGTGGCAAATGAGTGAAGGTCACAGCGCTGGAATGACCAGACTCGTCCTTTTTTTGACGCCCCAACGGTAGACTTGAAACCTCGTTCGTAACCGGCGCCAAACAGTAGAGCTTTACTAGAATTCCTCTTTTGCGCATCTGTCATACCCGTTCCGACATCCGCTCCCATTCTACCTGTGTATCGTACCTGTCGGCCTAGCTGCTCAGAGAGCCCAACACTTGTAAGCATAAGGCGATTGAAGCCATCAAAACATCGGAACAACTGCGCGCCTCGGACCAGTTCAACGTCTTCTCCAGCAACCGCAATTGCCAGTGATTTAAACTCACTTTTATTACTGGAGCCATGAACGAACAAGAGCTTCTGGCTCTCGTCCCATAATAGAACGAACATCGACCATGTCCAGTCACGTACACTCTCAAGGTGACACCATGCCGTTAATGAACTTTTTCCGACGACGGCAACAAGCATGTTTTCACGCTCGTTTATGCTGACATGGACTTCATCGTACGAATCTGCGCCGTGAAGCCCGTCTCTAAACGCATGCGGATTCCAACGAGTACATTTAGTCTTATAAAGTACTACGCTCGCGGCAGGACTCATATCACCTAATGGAAACTTGTCCGGGAACTTGGTAAATCCTTCCAGATAATCTTGATGAGCAATTTGGTCGTCAATCGCACCATCGCTTAGAGGAGGCAGGAGACGGTTCCAGTCTGGGTCTTGCGAATACAGTTTACGTAGTTCTTCTCTGACACTAACTTCAGCAGTATTGGCGATAAAGGTTGCGTTCCCCAGGTCTGACCTCGACCGGGTGAAACGCCCTGCCAGTTGCAAAGTAACGGCTAGCGATTTTCGAACATCATGGAACGCAGCAATCTTCAGTTCCGGTAAATCGAATCCTTCGCCAAGCATATCGACACAGATTACAATGCGAGCTTCTCCAGAAAGTAATTGGCGTTTAGCAATGACTCTTTCCGATTCCGACAAATGACTATGCAAAAGCACGGCGGGCTTATCGGTTAAAGATTGGTATGTCTTATAGACGACCTCAGCTCGATGTATATCTTTTGTCCGAGCCATCAGAATGTGGTTAAACTTTTCATCGCGCTCTAAAATTTCGAGAGCTTTGCGCGCTATAGCCTCGTCTACAAGTTGCGGATTGAACTCAACTACTGAGCAAAAGGTAATGGGCCTAAAATAATCTTCAGCTTGGGCCTTTGCCAACGGGTACCGAAAAACGATTTTTCCATCTATGTACTTTTCATCCTCACGAAATGGTGTCGCGGTGAACTGTAGAACCCTGCTCTTCGTAAATTCATTTTTGAAATTTTTCCAAGTAGGGGCTTCTGCGTGGTGGGCTTCGTCAATAAAAAGGTATGGTGATAATTCCGAAAACCTTTTTCTTACCGATTCATCACAGCGTGCGGCGATACTACTCGTGGTGATAACAAAATTACATGGCTCAACGATTTGATTTAATTCATCGATATTTTTTGGCGTGCGGCAAAGAGACGCAACCACGGGGAATTTCGAGCCAGGCGCTAATAACCTGCTGTTCTCCGCTTTCAATACGCCCAACGAGCGGAATTTATCAGCCAACTGCGTCCGCAGCGCGTCTGTCGGAACAACTACAAGAACCCTGCCGGCTTTCGCAAGTATTGTAATGGCTAGCATCGTTTCCGTCTTCCCTGTGCCTGTCGGCATAACGATGGTAGCTATTGCATCGGTGATACACCAATGTGCCTGTATTGCATGTAGAGCGCCAAGTTGAGGACTTCTTAACCCTATTACCGGTGGCGAAACCGACGCTTCGACAAAATTAAAAGCGCGGCTCCAAGAATTGAGTACAACATTTCTTTCTCCAGGCAATACGCCCTTAGAAGAAATTTTTTCTTCATTTAACCAGCTCAGAGTGGACAAATCCAAGCATTGAGCCTCAACATTAATTTCGGTATTACACAAAATTATCTGACTGTGTTCGATTTTCGAAGCAGAACTCGGCTTTTTATGCAAAATGAAAAATGATGCCTCCAACGCCCCCTCGGGAAAGAAAGCAAACCCGCTAGCTCCATCTCCAGTCCATTTAATGAGAGAACCTTCAACATCGCAGGCTCTCTCGAGTAACTGAGCTATAGGACTCTTTAGAACTTTTGTATTTATATTGAAGCGCGCAGGCAAACTTATCTTCAAAATTAATCCCCAGGTAAACCGCAAAATTTTTTGCGTGTCGGCGGTCAAGGATATATTAATTGCAAATAGTCATCAATGGAAGATTTGCTTGCAACCTTGACGATTGAGCGCTCTCCACTCAATGTCTGCGGAGCGGGACGAAGACATGGAGTAGGTCTAGTGTGCACCGCTCTTAAAAACGATGCTTTAGCAAGCATCCTCCCTTTAGAGTTGCTGTGAATAGCCGAAGCCTCTCTGGTAGCAACAACCAGGAATTCGATGAGCGAACGTGAATCTATAGAGTATCTATCCCGATGAGACTTGCAGCGGCCAACCGACAGCAACCACGGCAAGTTGCTATTCGCTGTCTGTGCCCACCCGAGCCCCTACCCATTGACCTTAGTTCTTCGTTACCCCGTAGAGGGCGGGTTTCAACATATTCGCCTACAACGTCGTCTAATGCCCCAAGTGTCACAGTCGACTAGCATATGCTAGAACGGTGCTACCCGAGCATTTTTCGAGGAAAAAATGCTCGGTTGTAACTGGATAATTTTAGTATTACGAAGATTGAATCCTAAAAAAGGCTTGCAACTCTTGAACTTCCTTACGACGTACCAGCAAGTTAACGTCGGACGCTGAACCGAGTGCATTAATTGCAAAATTAATGTCACTTTTTTTATTGCGGTACTTATTGACAACTTTGTCTATATGCCGCTTATTATTCTGATAGTTCCCAATCGATTCCAAACAAAGCGTAAGGAATTCTTGCAAAAATTTGACGTCATTATCAAATCTGTACATCCGCGCGAAAAGCTGAGCCAATAACAGTGTTGAGCTGTAGTAAGTTTTATTCTTTGCCGCTTCGTTATTGATGCGCAGCGGCATTGCAAACCGAATTCCATTTTTTATGGAAAGCGAGGAAGTTCCCAACACTAGCTCAAACTTTGCCCGCTGGAGCCAATAATGCTCATCCTTCTCAAAAGCCGGCTCAACCTTCTGATAAATGCCGCGTATAAAGCGGTCGTTTTCTTTTCCTCGCCCACAAATCTCATTGAGCTTATTCAATGTGATGAGAGTGTACGCCGACGCTTGAAAGCTCTTCTCCACCAAAGAGGCAATTATCTGAGAAACCGCGTCTATTGCCTGCTCAGTATTTTTTTCGATAAATTCTTCAACCCTGGTGATAAGCCAAGAGCTCGAATTACAGATAAGTACTTGACCACTTGCTGCATCGTTTTCAATTTCAAAAAGCCGGTCGTATTTTTTCATGAATGCTTGGAAATCAAAATACGGAAGAATGCTTCTTACAACGGGCTCAGCCGCTTTTCCGAATGATGAGATGACCACAAGAATTTTAAACTCAGTAATTCCTATATTTTCCGCAAAGATTGCGGAGCCGCTCATAGTACTCTTGTACGCTGCATAATACCTGTATGCAAAGTTAAGTAGATTTTCTGCACTCTTATAATTTGGGAGTGCATATTTAGCAAGCTCGTCGTTAAATGGCAGGATTTCAGAATGGACCAAATTATCCCTAATTTTTTTCTCCGATACTCTCATACCGTTGTTCTGCAAAGTGTACCGAAGTATTTCGGCGTCCCCAGAACTGGAGCAGATAACAAAGCGATTAGTATGATGAGTATCCCAACTTATCAGTGCATTTAACCCTTCTACATCGAGATAATTGGAATCAAAAAAGAACACTGTTTGCTCAGCATCCTTTACGAGACGCTTCACATCAGCATTAAAAATATCCGTCGAAGCATAATAGAAAAACGAATAATGCTGCAGCTCGCCCAACAGCTGAAGCAAAAATGCAGTCTTTCCACTGAAACGTCTTCCAGTTACTAAAAGATATTGCTCGTTCCGAAGTATTTCTAAAGCGTCAGCCAGCTCTTCACGTTTCGGAAAAATCTTCAACTTTCGCGCGATACGCCTGCCAGTGCGGTCCTCTTTAATTAAAGGGCCACCGTGAGCAATAATTTCGACCACATCATGACTATCCTTTACCCCATCATCAGTAGCCAAATCTTTGTAAGGAATATAGCATTCTTCAGTTCTTAAGATTTCACATAACCACTCGTAGATTTGCTCGTATCTATCAAAAGTAATTACTTGATTAATTCCATAACTTTCCAGCCGAAGCTCTTCTGCTACAGTGACATCGCCACGTTTAAGATAAATTGAATTTTTGAACTGCTCTTTAGCGTCGACATGAAGAAGGTCGAACTCGGCGTCTAAACTGCATCCAATAAACAAAAATGCAAAATGCTCCGCCTGTTCTAAAAATGACAGCATCGCCGTATTTGTTCGAAGACTTGCAGCATACTGTCGCCACGTAAAAATCACGTTAGGGTCTCCGTAAGTCGTATATTCTCGAATATCTCCGTGAATTTTGAAGAGACAATTATGCGAGTTAATGAATTCTCTGTTAACTGGGCGATTTGGCAAAATAGGCGAATACTTTCCTGTTGACTTTTCGATGGCGTCGTCAATATTAAATGAAAAAACATGAGGCCAATTTAAGTTCAACAACTCGCGTTTATTTTTGTTATCAAGAGAAACATCGCTGAATAGGTTTCCTAACAATGCTTGGCGCTGTGTGCGCGTGATATATTTTTCTGTGACTAAAAATTCAAATGCTGTCTTCAAATCTTTGATGCTTAAAATTTGCGTTTTTCGAGCATTATCCAAACCTTGCTTCCCGGCGGCTATTTGAGTGATTAACTCTGCCAATTTGTTGGCGTCTGGCACCCTACCGTTCTTTGCGTTACAGTCCTTTGTAAATCCCGTGCCAAAAAATGGAATGGCACGGGATGCTCTGTATAAAGCTTTGACGTTCTCTGCCGCTGCGGGGTCGTTATAATGCTTCACATCCATAGTAGTTTATTCCTGTATTATTCGAAAAATTTGCACTGGTTAGATTCCGAGACTAAAGCTGCTTCCCAGCTTCGTATTCGCAGCTGCTAATCGAAGCTCACTCTACATAGCGTTCTTAGCTTAAAGAAATTTTCTAAAAATAAATTCTACATTATCAATGGTAAAGAAAGCTACTTTTAGTCGAAAATTTGCACTTCAGAAATCTGCACGCCTAGAAGTTTCCATGTGGGAATTTCTCATATGAGTTAGGGAAGCTCATCTAGCATTGCGTCAAACGTTGACTTCGCCATGAGGTACCCTCTGCTACTCAAGCATCGGGTCAAAGTGAGCCATAGATGAGTTCCAGCTCGTTGAAGCGTTTTACGACATTAGTCAGCGCATCGCCAAGGCAATGAACTTAGTGTATTGGCGAACTTGGTAACGTTCAGTAGAGACATCTTCAGCCCAGTTGCCATTTCCAGGGTGTCCAGAAACGATGGGTTTCCGGACGCCCGCCGAATCATCTTTGGTCAGCCGCTCTATACCGTCATAGATGTCCAACATCTACTCCAGTAATCAACGTCCGGAAAAGGGTACACAGTGACCGTAATTGGATATGCTCGTGTGAGCACAATTGAGCAGACGCTCGACCTGCAACAAGATGCGTTGGTGGCGGCGGGCGCAGCCACCATCTACGCCGACAAAGCGAGTGGCAAGACGGCTGACCGGCCAGAACTCGTTCACTGCCTGAAAGCCTTGCGCGGCGGCGACACGCTCGTTGTCTGGCGCCTTGACCGCCTTGGTCGGAACCTGCAAGACCTCATTCGAATCGTCAGCGAGCTCGAAGCGCGCGGAGTTACGTTGAAATCGCTGAAGGAAGCAGTCGACACCAGCGGGCCGGCTGGGAAACTTGTTTTCCACATGTTCGCGGCGTTGGCCGAGTTCGAACGTGAACTCCTCCGCGAGCGAACTCTAGCCGGCCTCGAGGCAGCCAGGGCACGCGGCCGAAAAGGCGGGCGTCCGAGCCTGCTGGACGCCAAGCAGCAGCGCGCTGCTTTAGCCATGATGCGAGATAGGGAGATGTCCATATCCGAGATTGCCAACCAGTTCGGTGTATCCCGCTCGACGCTCTACAGTCTGCAAGCCGCGAGCAAACATCCCGTTTAGTACCGGCAGATGGTGGCAGGCGACGGCCAGTAGCTCCGGCCGTAATGGCAAGCGGATGCACGCATTCTTGATGCCGGGTCAAGACTTCAAACCGGACTTGCGAAGTGCAACCTGTTGAGCCTTAGTCGGTCGGCCGCGCCGGCGCGTGGGAACACGCTCGACTTCACGTGGCCGGGTCGATGAGTCTGGCGGTAACTGGATTTGTGCGGCTATCCATACGTCAACATCAGACTGTCGAAAGCTCAACCTGTCCCCAATCTTGAGGCAGCGAGGCAACCTTCCGTCAGTGCTATGGCGGTTGTAGATTGTCTATTCTTTCAGGGATAGCAGATTTGCAAGTTCGCGTGGAGTAGAGTAGTTGGGTCATGGGTCAGTGACTGTGTGCAGTCATGTCGATTGCACATAGTGTATGTTCGCAGCTACCCCATCTTATTACCCTTTACCGTATGCCCTGCAGCTTGGGTTGGAGAAAAGTGTCCTACTAGGACACTATTTGCTATGTTGCAATTTTTTCTACAGTGTAGCTCCAACGTTTGGTCCGTCATCGCGTGTAGAGGAGGCTAACAACCAGAATTGGAATTGACAAGAATATTTCAGTATGGCAATATGGGAATGTAGATATTGCTCCGCATACTGCGGGTCATTCGTGAATTTTCGAGGTGCCAAGTGGCACTAAGCCGCTGCTTGTGTAGCAGCATTCACGCCTTCGCTCGTCTTATTGCGTGCGAAGGAACTAGGAGTATCTACCATGCTATCCGATAGTCTCGACGACTTTGTTATCTCCTCAGGTAAGCCAGATGCGGACCTTCCTGCATTACGGGATGAGTTCGAAACCCAACTCAATTATTACGCTCACAAGCAATGGGGTTATAGCCCGAAAGTGTTCCCTTTGCTTCGGAAAGCCGTGCGCTGCTATGTGGCCGGGAAACTGAGTAGAGTAGCCCTGGAGGCTGCATACGACCGGACACTTCTTTGCTACTTCTGTCAAGAAGGGTCAGAGGAAGAACTTGTTGAAGATTTGCGCGGCCACATCCGAGCCAAGCCAAGCAATGACTTACCTGCAGTGGTTTCCCGAATGCTTTCGAGCAGAAAAGTGGCCTCAACGCGGCCTGAACAGCGTTCTGGCTCGCTCCACATTGTGCAGCATCCGCACCGAACAGTTACCCCAGCCAAAATCGCAGGTCGAGCTGCTACAACAACTAGTGGTGTGATATTGAAACTGGTCAACACCAGACCGCAGGACAGCGTTTCCGCTAGAGAAAGCGAGCGCGCCATACCAACACAGGATTTTCTGGCACGTCGGGTGCTCGCCCTCCTGCTAGCGAAACACCAAATTGGTGAGCTGCTCTCCGAGGCTGCGTCCTTCCTAGAGCCAGGCGCGCCCGAATCACACTGCCGCTGCAGCGAAATCTGCGACGCGCTCATGCTGATTGGGATATGGCTGTGCCCACCTGAGGCGGATAACGACCCGCCCACGCATGGACTGGTCGTCCATTCGGATAAGTTGGTGAAGCGTTATCCGGAGCTCAAGCGCCTTGAGGCCGAGCTTGAAGGGTTAAGGCTCATGCTTCCTCGGCCAAAGGGGTGCGGATGCCCTAAATGCCGCGTGCCAGGGCGCGCATGAAGTAACGGTGCATAACTCGTTCCCCGCACACGTCTCTGAGGTATGCGCGCACTACGTTGTCCGGGGCATCGGCTTTGCGCTCTCAGTCCCCTGTTCCACAGCCTAACCTGAGCAACATGAACCGTATTGCAATGAGCGTAGATGCGGCGGTAAGCACGCTTGAGGGATGCAATGGATGCCGATATAGGTCAATGCCATCGTCTAAAAGTGCCTAGCAGGTCGCACAGTGGCTTGGGAACCACGGGCATATAGCTCATAAATGATGTTCTGTCAAGGACAGGACCGACAAACGTTGACCGGCTTAAAAAACGGGTGATACGGTGACAGTGCGGATGGGTCTTTCAAGTACGTAGGACACTTCCAACAAGAACAACGTGTCGAAAGAAAGCAATTATGAGCGAAGAAAATTCTGATAAACGTAATTTCTCAATAGCAACTCTCCAGAGTACCCCGCCCCGTTCCCCTGATGATATACGGCATGCTATCACACAGGGGCGCTTTGCCGAGATGACGCCACACCTGGCGGGAGACGTCGTGAGGTTGCGGTCGAGCTCGCGGCCCATAGTGTTCCTGGACATGGATGATGTTCTGTGCTTGAGCGACCAGTTTGGCAGCCGGGAAATGCTGAAAATCTTTCGGCAGGAAGTTCCGGACCGGCCAGAACTATGGGCTGGACTGGTAGACGACGAGGCTGCAGCGAACGTCTACGAATTGCACACGCAGTTCATGCCGTGGTACGTCATCAGCTCGAGCTGGGCCACGTATCTCGACTACGCCCACATGTGCCAGGCACTCACGCGAACAAAACTGCAGTTCGTAGTCGACAATTTGCATTCCGAATGGAAAACGCCCCGTGCATTCTCATCCAGTCGACGAGACGAAATCGAGTGGTGGCTCGATGCACATCGCGAACCTGAGCAGCCGTTCTTGGTGATTGATGACACCTACAGCGGTATTGGTTTAGCGCATTCGCCGCTCGCGCTTGATGGGCGCGTTGTGCTATGCAGGAGTGGTTACGGATTTACGAAGAAGAGGCTAAGAGAAGCTAGATACCAATTACAACGGCAACTAAAGGATGAAACATGAACGATGTTGTTCCGGTTCCACCGGGAGAAATTTTAAATTGAGCAATACCGCACCGTCATGCCTCCTTCTGAGTGTAGTGTGCGGACTTCCCTTTCGAACAGCAGCAATCTACCTTGAACTTTCAGGCGTAAAGCCCTTCTTTTGTATGGTGCAAACCACGTACCTATCATAATCGAGCGAAGAGTAGGCACGGTGCCATCTGCGACTTGTGTCGTTCAATTACGGAAGGACTGGCCCGGTTCGCGACGGTCGCAAACGCGCAACTAATCTGAAGCCAGTCGAGCATATACTGTATCGAAACACCATTCAGTCCCTCGTGGCAATTTTATGGCAATGACGGAAGATGGGTTTCGTTAGAAAAACTGGTGGCAAATAAGTGGCAATTTTATTCTATTGCCACAGCATGCTCAAGTACTGCGGTTATGTTGAAAAAATATAAGTCATTGATTTATAATGACCTACACCCAACCAGGGGCACGGATTTAAGTAGTGTAAGCACGTTCGGGACGTAGAGGCCGGAGGTTCGAATCCTCTCACCCCGACCAGACAACAAAAAGCCAGACGAGGCGTCAGCCGGTCTGGCTTTTCATTTGTCCATGTCTGGATCCGTGGCCGTCTTGCGATACTGCGCCGCGTCACGTTGTGATTGTCGTCATGCTGCGATTGCAGCGTTCACAGCATCAGAACCCGTTTCCTTCCGCAGCAATACACGCCATGGTAATACTGCGAATTTTTACCGCAAATAACACACCCGAATTCCGGTACGCCCGGCGGCTTCAATTTATACGCCTTGACCTCGACACCATTGGCATCCCAGCTCGTTCCCATCAATTCAAAGCCTGCGGCACTGGCCTCAGATGCCGACGCCGCTTCATACGCCAGAAACAACACGGTTTCACGCTTGTTGGTGGCGCTGTATTCCGCCGCCCGTGCCTGCCATGAGGCAAAACTGTTCATCGTGTGCTGTCCTGGTCTGAAAGATGGTCTGATGCGGCCGATCAACCACAAGTTGCCAGTCTACACCAGTGCCGTGCCGACGCTCAGGCAAAAGCCAGACCGGCAAACCGGTCTGGCTTTTTTATTGCCCGGCCCTTACATCAGGCCGGGATGCTGCTTACGCTGCTTATGGCGCGACGCCGACCGTATGCTGCAGATTGTTGAACCCGGTCGACGCTTCCCATGTGTTGCTGTTGGCCAGCTGGATCGCATACTCGGGGCGGTCGCGCAGCGACGCCTGTGGATCCGGCAGGTTCAGCAGCACCGAGTACGAACCCGCCGCCATATTGGCGGGCAACGCCACGGTCTGGTTGATCGTCACGGTCTGGTTTGACAGCCAGTGGCGCGGGTCGGTTGCCAGCTTGACGCGGTAGTTCGCGCCGCTCGCCGTGTTGCGGAACACGAGTTCCACGTCGCGGCTGTTGAACGGCGCCGACCAGCCCTCGTTCTGCAGTTGCAGGTTGACGACGAAGCCGCCACCCGGTTTCGCCGTGCGAGAGAACGCACCGTTCTTGAGCACGAAGCGGTAGCCCAGCTTTTGCTTGACCTGGGTAAAGCAACCCTGCGTTTTCCAGTTGTTCAGCACCGTCGTGTTGTAGTCCAGGTTCAGGTACGACCAGTGGAAGCGGCCCATTTCGGCAAGCGCGGTCGGGCAATCGCTGCGTGGCGGTGCGTAGTTGCAGGTCTCGCCGCCCGATGGGACGTAGTTCGTTTCGGCCGCCAGGTACGGGAACTCCACCGATGGATTGATATAGGTGCCGTAGTCCGACGCGTTGGACAGGAAGCAATCGTTGTGGTGGCCCAGGCGCGCCTTGGCCGAACCGTTGTAAGCCTCGCTCGCGGTCAGCGCGGTCGGGGTGTACAGCTTGGTCTTGAACAAGGGCATGCGTAACTGCACCATGCGTTCGGCCGGCACCACTTGCAGCAGCTTGTCGACCACCGATTTGCGGTCCGCAATGTTCTTGGCGGTCATGTTGTAGCTGTCGCCATAGTTATTGGTGTTGCCCCACTCGCCCCAGGCACCGATCAGGCCGGCCTGCACGACGGCGATGATGTCCTTGTTGGCCGTCAGGTATGGCGCCAGCTGGGTCAGGTGGGTGTTGACCATCGCCGGGGTCGCATCGACCGGCGAGTTGTTGTCGTTGTAGGCGAAGCGGACGATGGCTTTCAGGCCAGCCTTGCGCACCGTGTCCATCTGTTGCTGGAACAGATTGAGCGTGGACTGGCTGATCGGTGCATTGACGAAGCTGCGCAGATAGAACACGCACAGCATCAGCGATTCACCGCCCGAGGTGCGGAAGCTCGTCAGTTGCGACTGGCTCAGCGGCGTTTCGCAGCCAACGTGGCGGTAAAAACCGCGCTCCGGGTTGGTGATGACTGCCGTGCTGGCCGTGTAGTTCACTGGCACCGTGGTGCCTGGGGATGGCGTCGGGGTCGGCGTTGGCGTTGGCGTTGGCGTTGGCGTTGGCGTCGGCGTCGGCGTTGGCGTTGGCGTTGGCGTTGGCGTCGGTGTGGGGGTCGGCGTTGGCGTTGGGGTCGGGGTCGGGGTCGGGGTTGGCGTCGCCTTGGTGATCGACAGGCGCAGGATCGGCGAGAGTTGCGCTGGCGGATCGGTCTGGGTGATGAGGCTGATGTTGTCGGCGCCGCCGAGTTCGGCACGAGTCACCGTTATCGTCGCCAGGTTATTGGCCGAAGCATACGGCACGGTTTTGACGAAGGTCCAGGCCCAGGAGCCGTTGCTGCCGCTGTAGCGGTACAGGCGGCCATTCTCGATCATGTAGCCGGCGCCGACGCCGTTGAATGCATAACCGGTCGTGGTGACGGCATCGTTATCGATGTACACACGCACCCAGGCCGGCGTGCCGGTATAACGAATGCGGATGCTGAGATTGGTGCCGTCGCTGCTTGCCGTCGTCGGGCCCGCCGTGACCGAGGCCAGCGCGACAGGCGCAGCGACAGCAGCCGACATCAGCACCGGGCTGGAAAGAAGCCCGGCGCACAGCAGTGCGAGCCCGATTGGG
>Ga0308158_10001262_pt1 | contig 28019 bp, 24 predicted proteins | sample PhyBR2_FD_201038 | JGI IMG/M metagenome (GOLD analysis project Ga0308158, IMG submission 201038) | Phyllosphere microbial communities from UC Gill Tract Community Farm, Albany, California, United States - DLSLB.R2 | ecosystem: Host-associated > Plants > Phyllosphere > Unclassified | place: USA... | reverse complement strand
GTCAGAAGAAACGTCAATTCCGTGCTCTATGGATTGCGCGTATCAACGCGGGTGCTCGTCAAAACGGTTTGTCTTACAGCCGTATGATCGATGGCTTGAAAAAAGCTCAAGTGATCATCGACCGTCGCGTATTAGCTGACATCGCTATGCATGATGCAGTAGCATTTGCTGCTTTAGCTGAAAAAGCGAAAGGCGCTTTGGCTGCATAAGCTAGAGATTCAAAAAAAAGACCGCTTTTTAGCGGTCTTTTTTTATGTCTAGAATGTGCATGAGGTATATCGATCAACTACGCCTCTTTAAGTCCTAAGTCTTGAAAATGACTAAAGATGTACACAATTGCCACAGGATGAATAAGACAGGCTTACATGCTTCTTCATACAGTAATAGGAATACAGTAATAAGAAAAGGAGCGTACGCATGAAAGTATTGGTTGAGGGAATCGAGCAAGGCGCGATTGAAATTGAACTGGGACTATTGCCGCGTTTGGGAGAGAGCATCCGGGTTTTTTATGGGCCAGATGCAGAAGTGGAGGGCGTGGTAGAAGGTGTACATCATGTGATTAATCAACATGATGGCGGTCACAAGATTATTCTTAAAATTAAACCCACCTTTTAAAAGTGCTTAAAGGCTTTAGTATAATTAAGCACCTAGTCAGGTTTAGCCGACTTATAGCCCAAAATAATAGGCACATGCACAGATAATAATGGTTAAAAGCACCAGTTTAATTACACTGGACGAGCCGACTTTATGTGAATGCTGTGGAGTACTGTTTGCAATCTGCGCGGTTGGCGTATGTGCCAGTTGTGGCTCAAGCGGAGAGGCTACTGGCGCAGCAGGAAGCGGATGTGCCGATTGGTAGTGATTGGCTACGCGTACAATCAGCTTGGCATGCATATCCTCAATTTTTTCGGCAAACTGGCGTAGTGCAATCTGCTCTTCAGGGCTGAACATCTCACCTGTTGCATGATAAGGATGCTGCCGCTTTTGCTGAATAAAATGGCTTAAGCGTTCTACTTTATTGAGTAACTCATGTGCCAGTTGGGCGGGATAGTCACTCGGCAATAGCGGAAGATATTGGCCTGTTGCTTCGCTCGAGGCTAAAGTATCTGTTCCATAATACGGCTGGCCGTTCGACTCAAGATCTACTCCCTGAGCTAAGCGCTGTTCAAATAACTCACGAGATAAAAACGCCGAGATGTCTTTCCAGTTGGCTGTTTCCAGATCGGCTTGAACTTTTTTTGCGAGTTTGTCACTTAAATCGTAGCGCCAAAATGTTGTTTCACGAGTATCGGGGCGTTGATTTAGAGGAATCTCAAAAGCTTGATCATTTAAATACCACTCGGCAAGTTCCTGACCCATAATCCAGGCTGTTTTTTGTATTTTACTATGTGTCACCAGCACATGACTCGACAGCAATTCAACATTTGGATTCGGGTTTTTTTCATCGATCAGTAGATTCGAGGCATGAAGACTAATCCGGTATACGCCTTGCTGTTTAAGCCCTTCAAGCCAAACCTGAAAATGCTGAGCCAGCAAATGCTGTGTGATCAGATCTCGAAAATACAGTGCATGCCGTGTAAAGATACTGTGCTGCTTCCAGCCTGAAAAGCTAAGATCATGATTCAGATATTCATTGCCATAACTGACCAATGCGAGTTGTTGTTTCCAGATTTGATCAAGTGCCATTGTCGAGTTTCTCATTCACACCAGCGCTCATCTTATACGTTTTATAAATACCCTGCCTAGTAATTTTCCTGCGTTTATGCTTCATCAATCCGTTTAAAAACTGTTAGAATGCAGAGTTTTATTTTCTTTATAACTTTGTTGCTTTGAGAGTTACTATGTCACTGGAAGCCCTGACCACCGAAGCGCTTGCTGCAATAGCAGCGGCTGAAGACCTTGCTGCACTCGATCAAGTACGAGTTTTGTTTACAGGGAAAAAAAGCCAGCTTGCAGAACAATCGAAAGCACTGGGAAAAATGGATCCCGAGCAACGCAAAGTGCAAGGTGCGGCCATTCATGCTGTACGTGAAGCCATTAATGCTGCCTTGACCGAACGCCAAACTGCATTACAACAGGCAGCGTTACAACAAAAACTGGCCAGTGAAATGATTGATATCACTTTGCCGGGCCGCGGCCAGCGCATGGGGAGCATTCATCCGGTCACTCAAGTACAAGAACGAATTTGCCAATTTTTTACGAAAGCTGGTTTTACCGTTGCCACTGGGCCTGAAGTTGAAGATGACTATCATAACTTTGAAGCCTTGAACATTCCGGGGCATCATCCAGCACGTGCAATGCACGATACTTTCTACTTTGATGTGAATCATTTGTTGCGCACGCATACATCGGGCGTACAGATTCGTACCATGGAAACCAGCCAACCCCCGATTCGTATTGTGTGTCCAGGGCGTGTGTATCGTTGTGACTCAGATCAGACGCACTCACCGATGTTCCATCAAATTGAAGGACTTTATGTGGCAGAGCACACCAGCTTTGCTGAGCTTAAAGGGCTGTTGATCAATCTGTTAAATGAATTTTTTGAAAAAGACTTAAAGGTTCGTTTTCGTCCATCTTACTTCCCGTTTACAGAGCCAAGTGCTGAAGTAGATATTATGGATGAACGAGGCCGCTGGTTAGAAGTATTGGGCTGCGGTATGGTGCACCCAAATGTACTGCGTGCTGCAGGCATTGATCCTGAAAAATACAAAGGTTTTGCCTTTGGTTTAGGTGTTGAGCGTTTTGCCATGTTGCGTTACGGCATTAATGACTTACGGATGTTCTATCAAAATGACGTGCGTTTCTTGCGCCAGTTTGCCTAACAGTTTTTCAGGATTAGATTTAAGGTTTTATAAAGATGAAAATTAGTGAAAGTTGGTTACGCACTTGGGTTAATCCAGCCATTGATAGCGAAACGTTGACCGATCAACTGACCATGCTTGGGCTAGAGGTCGATGAGTTGGCACCGATTGCCAAGCCATTTACTGGAGTTGTCGTGGGGGAAGTGTTGAGCGTTGAGCAGCATCCAGATGCAGATCGCTTGCGTGTCACTACGGTCAATATTGGCAATGGTGAGCCATTACAAATTGTATGCGGTGCACCCAATGTACGTGTAGGCATGAAAGCACCAGTTGCGACCATTGGTGCGGTATTGCCGGGTGATTTTAAAATTAAAAAGGGCAAGCTACGCGGTATTGAATCGCAAGGCATGCTGTGCGGTGCATCTGAGATCGATCTTGAAGATAAAATCGATGGGTTACTCGAATTGCCACAAGATGCACCTGTAGGTACCAACATCCGCGACTATTTGAAGCTGGATGATCATGTAATTGATATCAGTATCACGCCAAATCGCGGTGATTGTTTTAGTATTCGTGGTATTGCACGTGAAATCGGTGTCATTAACCAGTTAACGGTTACGCCACCTGCGATTGCAGCGGTTGAATCTAGCATTTTAGAACAAAAGCAGGTTCATCTCGCGACAGATGGTGCGCCACGTTATTTGGGCCGTGCCATTAAAAATGTCAACGTGCAAGCACAAACGCCTGACTGGATGGCACATGCACTTAGCTGCTCAGGTATTCGCACGCACAGTATTCTGGTCGATATCACCAACTATGTGTTGATGGAACTTGGCCAGCCGATGCATGCTTTCGATTTGGCAAAAATCGACGGCGATATTCATGTTCGTCAAGCAGCAGATCAGGAAAAGCTGGTCTTGTTGAATGAGCAAGAAGTTGAGCTGAACCCAGATATTATGGTCATTGCAGACAATAGCAAAGCTTTGGCAATTGCTGGAATTATGGGTGGCCTAGACTCAAGTGTCACTGATGAAACCCGTGATATTTTCCTTGAAAGTGCCTTTTTCGCGCCGCTAGCGATTGCGGGCCGTGCACGTCGTTTCGGTTTGCATACCGATTCATCACAGCGCTATGAGCGTGGGGTCGACTTTGAATTGCCAATGCTGGCGATGCATCGCGCCAGTGAATTGATTCAGCAATATGCCGGTGGTGAGTTTGGACCAATCAGCGTGGCTGAAAAAGCAGAGCTATTGCCAAAGCGTGATCCGATTACGCTGCATCAATCGCAAGTCGATGCATTACTTGGATATCGTGTCGAAACCGATTTTATTACCGATGCACTACAGCGTTTAGGTTGTGAAGTGACTGTGGTTGCCACAGGCGAATGGCAAGTTGTGCCCCCATCACATCGTTTTGATCTCGCGATTTATCAAGACTTAATTGAAGAAGTTGCGCGTATTCATGGCTACGACAATATCCAGATTGCCTTGCCAAAAATTGATGTTCAGCTTGCACAGTATCAAGATCATCTTGAATTAGCAGCACTGCGTCAAACCGTTGCAACTTTGGGGTATCAAGAAGCCATCAGCTTTAGCTTTGCAGACCTCAAGCTTGAAAAGCAGCTCAATCCGAAGGTGAATCCGTTGGCCTTGGCTAATCCGATTTCAAGTGATTTGGCTGTGATGCGCAGTACCTTGCTTTCAAGCTTAATCCCATGTGTGCAACATAACTTGAACCGTCAGCAAAGTCGCGTACGTTTCTTTGAATTGGGGTTGCGATTTGATTATCAGCATGCAGCATCAATTCACGATTTACAGCAGATCCCGACTTTAGCTCTAATTGCGGTCGGCTCACGTACACCGGAGCTCTGGCATGGCAAAGTACAGCCAATGGATTTCTTTGACCTAAAAAATGAAGTCGAGCAAATTTTAGCTGCGGGTCGTCTCAATGTGAGCTATGTTCGTTCAGAGCGTGTTTGGTTGCATCCGGGTCAATCTGCCGAGATTTTAGTCGATGGACAGTCGATTGGTTATTTGGGGCGTTTGCACCCATCATTGGAAAATGAACTAGATTTGGGTACAACATGGGTTGCTGAAATTGATCAGAAGGCGATTTTGCAATCTTATGTATCTAATTTTACAGAATTATCACGTTTTCCATCGGTTCGACGTGATATTGCCTTATTAATCAGTGATAAGATAAATGTGAGCGATATTCAGCAGTTAATTAAACAAACAGGTGGTGATCTACTCGATTCGACTTGGTTGTTTGATGTGTACACGGGTCAAGGTGTTGAACAGGGTAAACGTTCGCTAGCGTTTGCACTTCTATGGCAGCATCCATCTCGTACGCTTGAAGATGCTGAAATTAAGTCAGGTATGGATAATATAATTCAAGTGTTGGAAAACACTTATCAAGCGACATTGAGGGCCTCATGACAGCATTAACAAAAGCAGACATGGCAGATCATTTAAGCGAACTCACAAGCCTAAATCGCCGCGAAGCGAAACAAATGGTCGAGTTATTTTTTGATGAAATCAGCCAAGCGTTGATTACAGGCGAACACGTAAAACTTTCTGGGTTTGGTAATTTTGAATTGCGTGACAAACGTGAGCGCCCAGGTCGTAATCCTAAGACGGGAGAGGAAATTCCGATTTCTGCCCGTCGCGTTGTGACTTTTAGAGCGGGTCAGAAATTTAGACAGCGCGTAGGAAATGAGCAGGAATAACCTGCTCATTTTTTTATTCTTCTTTTAAATGCCGATGCTATATTGGCCATGTGTTGAGCTGTGTACGTCGAGTAATTGATTTGATTGTGTCGGTTTGGTTATCAAATTTTCTTGATCACCAGACATAAAAAAAGAGAGCCATAAGGCTCTCTTTTTTTCAAATAATCTAAAATCTAGATTATTTAGCAGCAGCTGAAGAAGCAGCTTGAGCAGCGTCAGTAGCAGCAGCAGCAGCGTTAGTTGCAGCGTCAGCAGCAGCAGCAGCAGAAGCAGGAGCTGAAGTAGCAGCAGCGTCTACAGCAGCTTGAGCTTCAGAAGCAGCAGCAGTTGCTTGAGAAGCAGCTGTGTTAGCGTCAGCAGCAGCTTGTTCAGTTTTCTTTGCACAACCAACGAAAGCTAAAGTAGTAGCGATAGCAGCAGCAATTGCGATTTTCTTGAATAACATGGCATCACTCTCATAAAAAAATTGAGATTAAAAAAAACCTACGTTAGCCTGTTTGTGCTTTAATTATTCCTAAAACGTGGTTAGGTAACAACGCATAGAGCAGTCTAACTGGTCTGCGGATATGCTATCACTGCCCTTTGCGAATTACTACTGCCTGATGTGAAAAAGTGGCTAAAAAAACGATAAAATTGTCTGATTTTTAACAGAAAATAACAATCAAGACTGAATTTTATATTGGATGAACACGGGTTAACTAGTTAAATTTTATACAGTTTTTATAATTGAAGATGATATTAATCAAGTGCTTACACGAAATTTAACATAGAAAACCGTCAATTGTATATTTATGTAAATTAAGTCAACCAAACAAAAAAGGCTGTCGTTATAGACAGCCTAGATTGAGTATTCGCAACAAAACTTAGTTTGCGGCTTTACGCTTCATTTGGTCAAAGAAATCATCATTGGTTTTGGTTTCTTTCATACGATCCAGTAAGAACTCCATTGCGGCAAGCTCATCCATAGGATGAAGCAATTTACGCAAGATCCAGACTTTACGCAGATTGTCTTCGTCCATCAGGCGTTCTTCACGACGCGTACCAGATTTCTTGATATTCATCGCAGGGAAGACACGTTTTTCAGCAATACGGCGATCTAGGGTAATCTCTTGGTTGCCTGTACCTTTGAATTCTTCGTAGATCACATCATCCATTTTACTGCCAGTTTCAATTAAGGCAGTTGAGATGATGGTCAGTGAGCCACCTTCTTCGATATTACGTGCAGCACCAAAGAAACGCTTTGGACGCTCAAGTGCATGCGCATCGACACCACCAGTCAAGACTTTACCCGATGATGGAATCACCGTGTTGTACGCACGTGCAAGGCGGGTAATCGAGTCAAGCAAAATCACCACATCTTTTTTGTGTTCAACCAGACGTTTGGCTTTTTCAATCACCATTTCGGCCACTTGAACATGACGTGCAGGCGATTCATCAAAGGTTGAAGCAACCACTTCACCGCGTACGGTACGTTCCATTTCGGTGACTTCTTCTGGACGTTCGTCGATCAGAAGAACAATCAGGAACACTTCTGGGTTATTGCGAACAATCGATTGTGCAATACTTTGCAACAACATGGTTTTACCGGCTTTTGGCGGCGCAACGATAATTGAACGCTGACCTTTACCAATCGGTGCGATTAAGTCGACTACACGCGTCGTTAAATCTTCTGTGGTGCCGTTACCTAGCTCCATCACCAGTTGTTCGGTTGGGAAAAGCGGTGTGAGGTTTTCAAATAAAATTTTATTACGCGAGTTTTCAGGCGTATCGTAGTTAATCTGGTTAACTTTAAGCAATGCAAAGTAACGTTCACCTTCTTTAGGTGGGCGAATCGTTCCTGTGATGGTGTCACCGGTGCGCAAGTTAAAGCGACGGATCTGGGACGGGCTCACATAAATGTCGTCTGGACCTGCCAGATAAGAACCAGCAGCTGAACGTAAAAAACCAAAACCATCAGTGAGAATTTCGAGAACACCGTCGCCAAAAATCTCTTCGCCATTCATTGCATGACGTTTCAAGATGGCAAAGATAATATCTTGCTTGCGGTTACGAGCCATACCTTCAAGGCCCATAAACTCTGCAATCTTAATGAGTTCGCCAATCGGTTTTTTCTTGAGTTCGGTTAAATTCATAAGTGGTCAGATAGATAAAAGGAGTGTGTGGAGCACAGAAATGGAAAGAGATAAAGGTCAGCCGCAAGCATTCAAATGACGATAAGAATCGCACTTGCACAATCACAAACGCAGAAGTTTGTTTGGTTATTTCAGTATAGAAATAGATGAAGCAATTTCTGTTGCCGAGCGGCGATCTTATGTTTTGTGTCTTGCGAAAAGGAGGCAAATGAAGTGATTTTCCTTCAGCACTTCCTGCTCAAGAACTATAAGTCAGATCAGGGTGATTGTCAATTTCCATGCAAAAAAAATACGCTATCGAACAATAGCGTATTTGATGATGATGCGTATAAATCGGCTTATACGTTGTCATCGATAAATGCAGCAAGTTTTGAACGCGGTGCAGCGCCAACTTGTTGAGCAACCACTTCACCATCTTTGAAAAGTAAAAGTGCAGGGATGTTGCGAATGTTGTATTTCACTGCAGTATCTTCACATGCAGTTACATCCACTTTTACAATTTTGACTTTACCTTCGTATTCACGAGACAGGTCTTCAAGAACAGGTGCAATTGCTTTACAAGGTGCACACCAGCCTGCCCAGAAATCTACAAGAACGGGAGTTTCAGCATCTAAAACGTCTGCTTGGAAGTTAGCATCAGTTGTATTTACAATAGTGGCAGACATAGGTCGCTCCAAATTTATTTTTTGCGGATATAGAAGTTAGACAAATACAGAAATTAAGTATGACATAACCTTCTAGATCAATATAAGGGTTGATTCGTATTATTCAAGGTTATGTGAATTTTGTCTAATGGATGCTTGCGATACTTGTAATCGTAATCCACTATCGTAAAATGGCGATCTAAGGGGAAATCAAGCTTAAAAGATCAGCGAAATGGCTTTTCAATTGGGTGCGTGTGAATTAATCTTAGCGACAATTTTATAAAGGTTTATATCAATAATGGCTGATTTTTTGATAGATGAAGAATTACTTGCTGCCATCGATATGGGATCGAACAGTTTTCACTTGGCCATTGCACGTGTAGATCATGGCGAAGTAAAAAAAGTGGCTTCTATGTCAGAAAAGGTTCAGCTGGCAGCGGGCCTAGATGAAAATAAAAATTTAACCGAAGCTGCACAACAGCGGGGACTTGCATGTCTGGCTCGTTTTGTCGGACGTTTAGGGTCGGTGCAGCCCAACCGTTTACGAATCGTGGCGACCAATGCGCTTCGACAAGCCAAAAATGGTCATGAATTTATTCAGCGTGCGGCTGAAATTTTACCTAAACCCATTGAAATTATTGCAGGGCGTGAAGAAGCTCGCCTGATTTACTTGGGCGTATCGCATACCATGGCCAATGGTGGGCGTCGTTTGGTCGTCGACATCGGCGGCGGGTCGACCGAATTTATTATTGGCGAAGAATTTGAGCCGATTCAAACTGAATCCTTGCAAATGGGCTGTGTGGCATTTACTAAAGCTTATTTCGCTGAAGGAGAAATCAGCGCCAAGATTTTTGATAAGGCTGTCGTGGCTGCTCGCAAAGAGCTTTCGGCAATTGCCAATATCTATAAAGCTGAAGGGTGGGATACCGTTGTGGGATCCAGCGGTACCATCAAGGCGGCCAAACAGATCATGGTCAATATGGGGCTAAGCGACGAGCAAGAAAATGTTACGCGTGAGGGCCTTGAAAAATTAAAAGACAAATTATTGAAGTTTCGTCATATCAGTGAAATTGATTTTGAGGGACTGAAAGAAGATCGACGAGCAGTTTTGCCAGCTGGATTGGCCATTTTGTTCGCAGTATTTGATGTTTTGAATATTGATAAACTGGCTTATTCAGACGGCGCACTGCGTGAAGGGGTGATGTACGATCTGCTTGGGCGTTTCAAACATGAAGACATCCGTGACCGCAGTGTACAGGCCTTAATGGGGCGCTACAATGCCGATACCAAACAGGCCGAGCGAGTGGTGAATACTGCACAGCAACTCTTTGATCATGTTGCTGGTCGTCTGGATTTACTCAGTGAAGACAGTGACTTATTGCGTCGCGCTGCCTATTTACACGAAATTGGTTTGGCCATCAGTCATGGTGGATACCATCGCCATGGTGCATATTTATTGCAACATTCTGATATTCCCGGCTTTTCACAAATTGACCAAAACCATCTGTCGCATCTGGTTGCACATCATCGCCGTAAATTGCGCAGTGATGTTAAAACCGATGTTTTAAAGGTGGGTGGGGTCAAACTGATGTATTTATGTTTACTTCTTCGCCTTGCTGTTTTACTCAACCATAGTCGCAGTGATCAGATGCTTCCTGCCATTGAATTAAACATTGTAAATGATCAACAATGGCAACTTAGCGTTTCTGGTGATGCCAAACAATGGCCATTGCTGGTTGCCGATTTGCATGATGAGCAAGAGCAATTTAAGCACTGGGACATTGAGTTGAATATTCAGTCGGAAAAATTTATCGATTAACTCGATTTGGTTAATTTAGGGATAATGCTCGACTTATGAAAAATAAAGCTGCTCAGTCTAAAGCGTGGACAACGGTTCAAATTGCGCGACACCCAGATCGTCCGCAGTTTTTAGATTATGTCGGTGAAATCTTCACTGAATTTGATGCGCTGCACGGTGACCGTCTATTTGGTGATGACGGTGCGATGGTGGGTGGTTTGGCTCGCTTTGAAGGTCGTCCTGTGATGGTCGTGGGTCAACATCGTGGCCGTAGTACACGTGAAAAACTCAAGCACAACTTCGGGATGTGTAATCCTGAAGGCTACCGCAAATCACAACGTTTGCTCGATATGGCAGAACGTTTTAACCTGCCGGTATTTACGTTTATTGACACCATGGGTGCTTATCCGGGTGTAGGTGCAGAAGAGCGCGGTCAAGCTGAAGCAATTGCAACCAGTTTGGCACAGCTTTCAAGCCTAAAAGTACCTGTGATTGCTACAGTATTGGGTGAAGGTGGTTCAGGTGGTGCACTTGGAATTGGTGTGGCAGACCGCGTTATCATGTTATCGCACAGTATTTATTCAGTGATTTCACCTGAAGGCTGCGCATCGATTTTGTGGAAAACGGCTGAAAAAGCAGAACAAGCCAGTGATGCTTTGGCATTGACCGCAGATAAACTACAAAAAATCGGTATTGTAGAGTATGTGGTCGATGAAGGTGAAGGCGCGCATGTCAATCCAGATCAGGTTATGCAAAATCTGCAAGTCGTGTTAAAACAAGCGCTCGATGAATTGCTAGCTATGGATGCAGATGAACGATGCGAAGCGCGTTACCAACGTTTAATGAAATTTGGCAGCGAAAATTTAGGCATCGCCTCTTAATACAGGCCCAGCAATTCTCTGCTGATTCGGTCTTTCTCATTGGATGCAGTGGTGGTATGGATTCCATGCTACTGCTGCATGTAATGTCTGAACTCTTTCCTCATAACATTCGTGCCATTTATATCGACCATCAGCTGCAATCGAGCAGCCGTGCATGGGGCGATTTTATCCAGAATTTTGCACAGCAACATCAGATTCCAGTCACCATCCAACCCGTCGATGTTGAGGCAGGTAACCTTGAAAATCAGGCACGCCAAGCACGTTATGCTGCCTTTTTACGCCATGCACAGCCCAACGATATTCTAGTGTTGGCACATCATCAAAACGATCAGGCCGAAACCGTATTACTTCGCCTTCTTTCAGGCACTGGTGTTCAGGGCTTAGCGGCCATGAAGGAACACGATCACATTCAGACACTTCGTCGCTGGCGTCCTTTTTTATCACTGTCTCGGCAGCAGATTCAGGCGTGGGTAGATCAACTTGCATTGCCTTATGTACAAGATGAGACCAATTTTGACACACGCTATGATCGTGCTTGGTGTCGGGAGCAGCTTTGGCCGCTACTTGAACAACGCTTTCCCAAGATGCAAGACGCGGTTGCACGTACCAGTGTATTGATGCAAGACGCGCAAACCATTTTAGATGAGGTGTTGCAACAAGATTTAGCTGCTACAGGTTCGGACAACCATCTAATGCTGCAACCATTTTTACAGCTTTCAAGTGCCCGCCAGAGGCAGCTGTTATCGTTTTGGATGAAAGGCAAAGAAACTTACAGGCCTTCTCTGGATATGGTGAACCGTCTGCAAGAGGAAGTCATTCACGCTAAAGCCGATGCTCAAGCTGCCTTACATTGGAACGGTTTTTATTATGTTCGCTATCAGCAGATTTTGCATCGTATTGCACATGCCGCTTATACCGCTCAAATATTGCCTCAGCAGCAAACACTTGCTGACCTAAAACTCGATCACATGCTTGAGTTGTTATCGGGTCGTTATATCTTAAAAGCAGCAGATATTGGACTATCTAAAGCTCTTCTGGCACGTGAGCTCACTGTACTTGCACGTCAGGGCGGCGAAAAGATTCATCTTTATGGTCGGGTTGGACATAGGCCACTTAAAAAAGCGATTCAAGACGCACAAATTTTCCCTTGGTTACGTCACACAATTCAAATATTGCTGGTAGATAATGTTATGCTAGGGGTTTTTACGCCCAATGGGTTTTGGCTGGCACAATCTGACTATTGTGAAGTCGGGGGATGGCAACCTTATTTAATTTCTGACGTCAATCATTTGCGAGTTGAGCATAATTCATGAGTGCGACATTAAATTCAAATATCACATTTATTGGTGGTGGTAATATGGCGCAAGCCCTGATTGGGGGGCTGGTTGCGCGTGGATTACCCTCAACTCGGATTACCGTTTCTGATCCGGTCGAAGCAATTCGCCAAGTACTTCAAGAAAAAGAAATTCATGCCATCGATGATAATCTTCAAGCGATTAAAAATGCAGATGTTGTGGTATTGGCTGTTAAACCGCAGGTATTGGCTCAGGTACTTAAGCCACTTCAAGGCTTGTTTGAAGATAAACTGATTGTGTCTGTGATTGCTGGTGCAGAGATTGCAACGATTGCCGCTTTAACCGGAGCCGAGCGTATTGTGCGTGTAATGCCCAATACACCTGCTTTGGTACAAACGGGTGCACATGGCTTGTATGCACACGAGACAGTCAGTGCAAAAGATCGTGAACTGGCTAGCCAAATTCTAGCAGCTACAGGTCTGACCATCTGGGTACAGTCTGAGGCACAGATCGATGCAGTCACAGCGGTTTCTGGCTCTGGTCCGGCGTACTTTTTTTACCTGATGGAAAGCATGATCCGTGCGGGTAAAAACATGGGACTAGATGAAAAAGTTGCCACCGCATTGACGCTGCAAACCGCATTGGGTGCAGCGCAAATGGCCATTACCAGTTCGAGCACTCCGTCTGAGTTAAGAAAAAATGTGACTTCTCCAAACGGAACGACTCAGGCCGCACTTGAAGTATTTGATCGTGCTCAAATCTCTCAAAATATTCAGGCTGCGCTTGCCGCAGCGCAAAAAAGAAGTCAAGAGTTAGCCCGCGAGCTCAGCGACAGCACCAAAACGACTTAAGTAGGATAGGAACACTATGGCGAGTTCTGCGCTCATTTTTGGTATTTTAATTAATGTTGCCATTTTATTGGTATTTTTTCGATTTCTCATCCAGTTGACCGGGGTTACTCCTTATAATCCTGTGGTTTTATCTACCGTTAAAGCCACTAGAATTGTAGATATTTTTAGCCGTATTTTTCCAACGGTTGCCAAAGGCCGCGTGAACCTTGCAGCGATTGCGCTGTTGGTCGTGCTGTATTTACTTAAGATTTTTGGTGTGATGTATCTTTCGGGTGCAATGCCAAATAGTCCGATTCATTTGCTGATTCTGACTTTTGTCACCATGATTCAGGATTTAATCCGTTTTTGTCGTTACCTGATTTTTGCCACGATTATTTTGAGCTGGGTGGTGATGTTTACCCAGTCTCGCTCGCCTTATATCGAAGTGATTCAAGAACTTGCCGAACCTTTACTGGCACCTTTTCGCCGATTATTGCCAAACATGGGCATGATTGATTTATCGCCTATTTTGGCCTTTTTGGCGTTGTATATTGCTGAAATTTTGATGAATGAAGTGGCTAAAGTTCTTCTGACCGGACTGTAAGTTGCTTTTAAAAAAGGCCGATTTGATCGGCCTTTTTTTATGGAACATGTTTAATGGGCTTCTTCCCAGTTTAAACCTTTACCGACTTCCACCAGTAAAGGAACCGAAATATCGACCACCGATTGCATGGTGGCTGCAAGCTGTGGTGCAAGCTGGTCTGCAACTGCTGCATCGACTTCAAAAACCAGTTCATCGTGTACTTGAAGCAGTAACTTGGCTTGATCTTTTGGCAGCATTTTATCGACTTTAATCATCGCCAATTTAATAATATCGGCAGCACTGCCTTGCAGCGGCGCATTAATTGCGGCACGCTCGGCACCTTTACGTACCATCATGTTGCGTGCATCGATATCTGGCGTATATAAGCGTCGTCCTAAAATGGTTTCGACAAAACCTTGCTCCAGTGCAATCTGGCGCGTGCGCTGCATGTATTCATAAATACCCGGATAGCGCTGGAAATATTGCTTGATGTAATTTTGCGATTCTTCACGAGTGAATCCCAATTGACGAATCAAACCAAATTCAGACATACCATAGAGCAGGCCAAAATTGACGGCCTTGGCTTGTCGGCGCTGATCATTGGTGACGTCTTCCAGTGCGATGTTGAGTACTTCTGCCGCGGTACGTCGATGTACGTCCTGACCATTTTTAAACGCGTCAAGTAAGGCGTCATCCTGAGAAAAGTGCGCCATTAAACGCAATTCAATCTGTGAGTAATCGGCAGCCAACAACACTCGGCCTTCAGGTGCAATGAAGGCTTTACGAATTTGACGACCAATTTCACCACGAATTGGAATATTTTGTAGGTTCGGATCAGACGATGACAAACGGCCTGTCGCAGTCAAGGCCTGATGATAACTGGTATGAACCCGATGCGTTTCGTTATGAGACTGCTCGACCAAACGGTCGGTATACGTGTTTTTGAGTTTAGAAAGCGTACGGTGTTCTAAAATCACCTCGGCAATCGGATGGTCAACTTTTTCCAAAATGCTTTCACTGGTACTGTGTTGTCCGGTGGCCGTTTTTTTGCCGCCTTTAAGCCCCATCTTATCGAACAGGATTTCACCCACCTGTTTGGGTGAGCTGACATTAAAGGTTTCACCAGCCAGTTCGATGGCCTGATCTTCAAGCCCTTGAATGGTGTTTGTGAATTCCCCACTTAACCGACCCAGAAAGTCATGGTCAAGTTTAATGCCTGCTTCTTCCATTCCTGCTAAAATACGCGCTACAGGGACTTCAATCTGGTACAAAAGCTGTTCAAGTTCTGGACTCTGTTTGAGTTTTTGCGCCAGTACCTCATAGAGTCGGTAGGTGACATGCGCATCTTCTGCGGCATAATGCGCAGCCACTTCAAGATCAATCTGATTAAAGGTTTTTTGTTTAGCGCCTTTACCTGCAATTTGCTCAAAGGTGGTGGTGAGATGACTTAAATAGACCCGTGCTACATCATCCATACCATGTCGTGTTGCGACCGAGTTCAGCACATAAGAGGCCAGCATGGTATCGAAGTACCAGCCTTTAAGTTCAATGCCATGATTCGCGAAGATATGTGCATCATACTTAAGGTGATGGCCAATTTTACCAACCTGTTCATCTTCTAAAATGGGTTTAAGCTGAGCCAGTACCTGCTCACGGTTCAATTGTTCAGGTGCGTGTTCATAGTCATGAGCCAATGGCACGTAGTAGGCGTCTTGTGCATCAAACGCCACAGAGAAGCCCACCATTTGTGCTACACGATAATCTAAACTGGTGGTTTCAGTGTCGATTGCAAAGTGCTTTTCGCTCTGGAAGCGTTGCAATAAGGCATCCCAAGCAGCTTGTGTTAGTACTGTATGATAATTTGCCGTGCCAAGTTGATCATCTTCACTGGTCAGGCTGGCCTGATCTTCAGTTTCAATCGCAGGTGCAGCGTGTATCTTTTCAATTTCTTGATTGGCTGCTTTGTAGCTGCTGCTTACCGGATTATTGGGATGATCTAGCGACTGTAACTGATTTCTAAATTCAAGCTCGGTATATAAATTGCGCAAACTTTCCACATGCGGTTCACGTAGTTGTAAGTCGTCCCAAGTCAGTGCAATATCGAGATCACACACAATACTGGCCAACTGATGGTCAATTGCAATACCATCTGCATGTTCCTTGATGTTTTGCCCGACTTTTCCCTTAATCTTGTCGACATTTTCCAAGATACCGCCAATCGAGCCATATTCTGTAAGTAATTTGGCTGCGGTTTTTGCGCCTACGCCCGGTACCCCCATAATGCCATCCGAGGCATCGCCCATCAGGGTGAGGTAGTCAATAATCTGATTTGGCCAGACACCAAACTTCTCAAATACACCCTGAATATCCATAGGTTTGTCTTTGAAGCTGTCTTCAAGCGTGACTTTTTCAGTCACAAGCTGTGCCATGTCTTTGTCGCCCGTCGAAATCAGAACCTGATGTCCTTCCTTTTCAGCGCGTTTGGCCAGTGTTCCAATCACATCGTCGGCTTCTGCACCCGGGAGCATATACAGCGGAATTCCCAAGGCCTTAATCAAGGCATGCAAATAAGGGATTTGCTGTGCGAGTTCCTCTGGCATGCTTGGACGATCACCTTTATAAATTGGCGAAAGTTCGTGACGAAATGTCGGTTCAGGAGTATCAAAAATTACAGCCATGTGCGTCGGCTGGGTACGACGCATTAACTTTTGAATGGCGGAAATGGCACCACGAATGGCATTGGTCTGAAGGCCTGTTGACGTGGTCAAGGGGGGGAGTGCATGAAACGCACGAAACAAAAAGTATGAGCCATCAACCAAGACAAATGGTGGCATTGAACATTTCCTCACAAACAATTGGCTCTTATTCTACGTGAAAAAGCATCAAAATGCTGAGATTCACTTTTACGGTTGTTTTGTATGTCTAAATATACGCTCAAGACATCATGGTTTAAAATGAGAGTTCAATCCATGTGTTTGTTTTTTTGATCATGTATAAAAACGATAAACAAAAGATCAGCATCATCGTGCTTATGCTGGGCGTGGGCACAGTGATGAGCTATGTACTTCACGCGACAAATCTAGCGGTTGTGCTGGGTACATTGATGCTGTTTGTGCTGATGTATTATCTCAATCGTTTAGACAAACGCCTTCAGCAGCTTGAGCAGCGCCATGCGGTTGCCTTTTCAGTCACATCTATGCGTGGTTGGCAGTCTGGTGTTTGGCTGGGTGTATTGATCGCACTGATCGGTGGGTTTATTGGCGTTGTATGGATGCCAATCCTTGGTGCCGTGATCGGACTGTGGAGCTTGTTGCAGATGTTTAATGCTCTGACGGAGCGTTTAAATCATATTGAATCTCTCACATCCACACAGCACACAGATCGTCAGGTTTCTGATACAGCGTTCGATCGCCTAAAGACCGATCCCTCAATTTCATCTTCTTCATCTGTACTCTCGACCTCGGCGCATCCCATTCAGGATGCGCAGTCACAACATACGCTACAGCCGCAGAATGTATTTTTATCTGAAGTCGCGCCATCGACTAATGCAGTATTAGCTCAGACCAAAACTTCAAATGCAGCAACATGGTGGCAGCCTGTTCAACACTGGTTATTGCACGGTAATCCAATTTTGCGTGTCGCGATTGTGGTGCTGATGATCGGGGTCGTGCTGTTGCTTCGTTTTGCCAGTGAGCACTGGCAATTAAGTTTGAGTGCGAAATTGCTGGCCATTGCACTAACGGGTGGTGCGGCGACAGTGCTTGGATTTTACTTGCGTCATAAAAATGCACTGTTTGCAGTGGCTTTACAAGGTGCAGGCCTTGCCATCATTTTCTTAACCTTGGTATTTGCGCATCACTTTGAGGTTATTAAAGAGCTGATGACCGCTAGCCTGTGTTTCGCAGTCTTACTGCTAATCACGATTGCCCTCAGTCTCTTTCAAAATGCACTGTATTTATCGATACTGGCACTGTCGATGGCCTATCTTGCGCCTCTTTTGATTCCACAGTACCACCCAGAGAGTGTGTTTTTACTCAGTTATTATTTGGTCATCAACCTTGCGGTTGCGGCGATTAATTTTGTCAAACCATGGAAGCTGCTTCATCAATTGGCTTTTGTGGCCACGGGTCTGATCGCGGGAAGTTACATCAGTGTATATGCCAAGCCCGAGCAGTATGCGGTTTTAGATCAAATTCTCTGGCTGCATATCGGATTATTTATCTGGCTGAGCATACGTTATAGTCAATTAATTAAAAAAGAATATTTAAGTCTTAAAGCACATAATCAGTTTGTGTTGCCGCCGTTAATAGATGTGGGGCTGATATTTAGTGTGCCTATTCTGGGTTTTTCAATGCATGCGGTCTTGATGCAGCAGTCAAGTACGGCACTGACATTGGGAGCACTGGCACTCGGTGTGACCTATAGCGGACTCGCGTGGTGGATCAAGCAAAAACAATCAGAATTGTCGGTACTGGCCAAAAGCTTTTTTATTTTGGCAGTGGCCTTTATTTCTTTAATTTTTCCACTCTGGAAAGGTGCGCACTGGAGTGCCGTAGGTTGGGTGGTTCAGGGGGCTGCACTGATTGTGTGGGGCGTGACTGAGCGTTATTCTGTTAGTCGTTATTTAGGCTGTGTTTTGGTATTTTTAAGTTCTTTGGCACTATTTGATCAGTTTTGGTCTGTTCAGGGATTTCCGACGTTAAGCACCACCATTTATGCAATTGCCCAGTTTGTTGCTGCCTACTTTTTGTTTCAATTTGCCGAGCAGCAAAAACAACCGCCTATTTTGGCCAGTCTCTTTTTGGCTTTGGGGCTTTACGCTGGCGCATTGGCTGGTGTACACGCCTTGGCATGGCAATCGAGTGGTTTAAGTCCATATTTAGCGATCAGCGCGCTGTTGTTGTTTGGATTTGCTCGTTTTGTCGCGGCCAGAAAACAAAATACTAGCCATACGGCAGAACTAATTTTAGCTACGGTCTTACTGTTACTCAGCTACGTAGAACTGGTTAACTATGGTTTGTTTGCAAGTTTTAAATGGCTGAACTTGATTCAGCAGTTGAATTTTGTTGTGGCACAGGGGTTCGTGTTGTTGTTGTTTTTACGTACCACGCGTTACGCTGACGCTTCCTTAATCATGCAGCACGTTGCTGCTTCGGTGGTCTGGTTAGCACTTGCAGCACTCGGTCCAGTGCTATGGTCAGCAGAAGCTATTTTATCTTTGGCACTCGCTCCGGTGGTGTATGCAATGGTCTGTATGTCTCGGGGTACTTCAGGTGTAATGCTGTATCCTGCGGTATGGGGCATCACTTGGATTTGGCTCATTGTGGTGAGTTTGCAGCAAGCGCCATTTACCGCGTATCTATTGCCTGTGTTGAATCCGGTAGATGGATTGTCATTGATGGTACTGATGGCTTTACTCTGGGCAATTTACCGAAAAGAATTTTTGCCTCAACAGCATGGCTTAGAGTGGGCGAGTAAAGTCATAAGCATTTTAATGGCTCTTTTGGTACTCAGTAGTATCGTGGTGCGTGCATTACATGTCTATCTGGGAACACCGCTTTGGGGGATATCGATCTGGTCGAATGGTGCAGTACAACTGAGCCTGACTTTGCTGTGGGTCATTTTGGCCTTTGTGTTGATGACTTTTTCTAGCCAAAGACACATTCGTCAGATCTGGTTTGTCGGTGCAGCCTTACTGGGAATTGTGGTGATCAAACTGGTCAGTCTGGATTTGTCACAAAGTGGCACCTTAACTCGAGTGGTTTCGTTTATTGGTGCTGGAGGTGTGATGTTGGTCATTGCTTATCTGGCGCCTTTACCGCCTGCCAGCAAAATAGCAGATAAAAATGATACTTAGAATGGCTAAATTTTATCTTATGTGCGCGTGAGTTGAGTCTGCCGATATATCGTGATATGAGACGTTTAGAGTTTTTAATATCTGCTAGTCAAACGATGGGTCATTGATTTTTAGAACGTAGGGTTGAGATGAGTGGTGTGCCAATCCGTTGTAGGTGGCACACCGTAAACAAAATGGTTGTTAGTTTAAGTTAAGCTTTAGGTTCACGTTTAAGTGACTCTTTATTGGCATATTGGTCAATTTCATCTTCGTTTAGCGCGCTAATGGGCGGGCGATCAACAAAGCCCATCTTCGGTACTGGAATTTCAATTTGGTTTTCTAAAAAGCCATTGCGGATGCGTTCTTGCAATTCATCGCGTGATTTTAAGAAAAATTCCTGCCTGCACCATACGGTAAATAAAAGCTCGATTGAAGATTCACGAAAAGCGGTAACGGTCACCTCAGGTTTCGGTTCATCTAGAGCCAATGGGTATTTAGATGCCACATCCAACAATACCTTGCGAACTTTCATGATGTCTTCTTGGAAGTTGATGGCTAATGTAATGGGAATTCGTCGAATCGGATACTTTGACAGATTCATTACGGGTGCACGAATCAGTTGCTCGTTTGGCAAACGTACATATACATTATCTAAGGTGAGCAGTTTGACCGACAGCAAATCGATTGAAATGACTTCGCCTTCAATGGTTTGACCACGTATCAGCGTAATCTGAATGGTGTCACCTACCTCAAAAGAGCCTTCACCAATCAGGAATAGTCCACTAATCAAGTTACTGGCCGAAGTTTGCGAGGCAAAACCCAGCGCTACGGTAAGAATCCCTGCTGCGCCTAAAAATACACTGAGCTTAAAGCCCGCTTCTTTTAGGCTGGCCATCACAAAGATTAAGAAAATAAAATAAAAAATCCCGCGTCGCCACACCATGCTTTGATGGGCATTAAAACGATGCCCAATGGTACGAATAAAGGTATTCGAGACCAGTCGGGCAATGATAAACCCGATTAAACACAGTACCAGTGCAACCAGCAATTCGCTCAGACGGTCCAGATTGATATTGGTAAAAATCCCTTTAAGACTCACGGCAACATCTTTGGGGATATTGGAATCAGCCATACTACGTCCTAGAAAAATGAATCAAACATATTAAACAATGCACCACCTGGTGAACGCGGTGGATGTACATAAATGACTTCACCGGCCAAAGGTGGCGTCCGGTTTTCAATCCGAATACGCGGTGGCTTGTCGTAGCCTTCATGCAAAACTTTAATTTGTGAGGTCCATAAGCGCTGTGTACTTTCACTGTAAAACAGAGGCAATGCAGCCACGGGGACATTCATCCGATCAAATCGCAATTGCTGACTGCTGGTGTTGTGGAATTCGACAGGGGTTACGGCACGAAAGGCGCGTGGCTTGAGTTGGTTGATATCGGTACGCCCATCCACTGCGGTGGCATAACAGATTTCACCATTACGACGATCTGGGCCAAACCAAGTATCTTTAGGCTGAATCACTGGAAGATCAAACAATGGTTCACGCTGACCCTCGACAAATCCTGCGATCCAAAGTGGCGTACTGATATATAAAGTACCGCGCTGGCCTGCCGGAATATAAATTGGATCGACTGGTTTAATCACCACAGAACGATCTGCAAGGCGTGGCATTAACTGAAAGGTTTCATGGGTTTTTTTAAACATGTAGCGTTCAATTTTACGCGGCTGTGGGCAGGCAAAATTGGTATCGGTAATTGAATGCCAGTTTTGTTCGTAATCGTATTGATATTGCGGACGATGATATTCCAGCCGCCATTCATTGATCCCACGCGTCAATCGAAAAAGCAGAGAACCAAATTGCCAAGCTTTGACTTGGTGTAATTCAAATGTATGCTCGCCCCACCATTTTAAATGTGCGGATGCAAGCTCCTGAAGGTCGTGTTGTTGAGTCAAGTCGAAAAAATCCTCTGCTGAGTTTATCTAAAACGGACTTCACGCTGTCATACGCTTAGAGTACACTCAAAACTATCTTTATGATCATTATAAATTTGTGATGCAAATACTCAAACAAATACAAATTCCTTATAGTTTTGCAAAACGTCATGGTGTCTTGTTGAGATACGACGGTGATCAGGTTTTTATTGTTCGAAAACAAACAACCGCATGGATTGCATTACAAGAAGCACGCCGAATCGTGGGCAGGGCGGCACAATATGAACTTTGTGACGAGCAAAAGTTTAATGCCTTGCTCAGTTCTAGTTATGCTGGAGATCGTGGAGAGTCGCAGCAGGTCGCCGCAGGGCTAGAAGATCATCCTGACTTATTGAGTCTGGCAGACCAAGTACCCGAAGCAGAAGATTTGATGGATCAGGAGGATGATGCTCCGATTGTTCGTCTGATCAATGCCTTACTGTCAGAAGCAATTCGCGTCAATGCATCGGATATTCATATTGAGGCATTTGAGAAAAAGCTTTCCGTGCGGTTGCGTGTCGATGGTCAATTACGTGAAATTGTGCAGCCGCGCCGTGAACTGGCACCACTGTTGGTGTCACGGATTAAAGTAATGGCTAAGCTGGATATTGCTGAAAAACGCATACCTCAAGATGGCCGTATTTCTTTACGTTTAGCTGGCCGTGAAGTCGATGTGCGTGTCTCGACTTTACCGTCATCGCATGGTGAGCGGGTAGTGATGCGATTGCTCGATAAGCAGGCCGGTCGTTTAAATATGACACATTTGGGGTTGATGCCCGAAGATTATGAGCGTCTGGATTATTTGGTCCATCGTCCACATGGGATTATTTTGGTCACGGGGCCTACAGGTTCAGGAAAAACCACGACACTTTACGCGGCTCTATCTGATTTAAATGACAATACTCGAAACATTCTAACGGCTGAAGATCCAATCGAATATCAGCTAGAGGGGATTGGTCAGACGCAGGTGAACAACAAAGTCGACATGACATTCGCGCGTGCCTTAAAGGCCATGTTACGGCAAGATCCAGACGTGGTCATGGTCGGCGAAATTCGTGATCTTGAAACGGCTGAAATTGCAGTTCAAGCCTCACTGACGGGTCACTTGGTTTTATCTACCTTGCACACCAATACGGCCATTGGCGCCGTGACACGTTTAAAAGATATGGGAATTGAACCCTTTTTATTGTCGAGTTCATTAATTGGTGTGATTGCACAGCGACTGGTTCGAACTTTATGTTCGCACTGCGCTACATGGCGCGAGGCAGACGACTTCGAACGGCAAATTTTTCAAAATGTTCAATCTGATCGAACGCATCTTCAATTACCAGAAGCTCAAGGGTGTGAACATTGCTCCTATCTTGGATTTACTGGTCGAACAGCCATTTATGAAATTGTCCCTATCGATGAACATATCCGTCGTCTAATACATGGCAATGCTGCCGAATTTGAACTAGAAGCCTATGCACGTCGTAGCGCAGGTTCAATCCGAGACGATGGACTCAAAAAAGTACTGGCGGGTAAAACCACGCTTGAAGAAGTACTTCGTGTGACCAATCAAGCTGAAGAATAAAAAAAGCACCTCAATGGAGGTGCTTTTTTACAAACTGCTCAATCAATTAAGCATCGGTAACAATATTGAAATCGACATCAATGTTATTACGTGTTGCATTTGAGTATGGGCAGACAATATGCGCAGCATCGACCAGTTTTTTCGCTTCATCTGCGTCCATGCCTGGCAAGTGAACATGAAGTTTGACTTCAATACCAAATCCAGTTGGGATTGGGCCAATACCAACGTCGCCTTCAACTGAAGCGTCTTTTGGAATATTGAATTTGTCACGGTTGGCAACAAACTTCATGGCGCCAAGGAAACATGCAGAATAGCCAGCTGCAAAAAGTTGTTCTGGGTTGGTACCACCACCTGCACCGCCCATTTCTTTAGGCACGGTCAGTTTTACATCCAAGATATTGTCTGAAGATGTTGCTCGACCATCACGGCCACCGGTTGCTTTAGCGTGTGCTGTGTATACAACTTTTTCTAATGACATTTTTAAACCACCTTTAATTTGTGTACAAATATATCGTACACGATATAAATAGGTGTGCAAGAGGTTTTTTTGTAATCAAATGCATTTATTTGCTGATATTTGTACGAAGTGCTTCGAGCTGAGACTTAAGCTGCATCAATTCATCTAAATCACATGCACTGGCTTGGGCGAGCTGATGTGGAATGTCTAGCGCCTGTGATTTAAGCTGTGCGCCTCGATCTGTGAGTGAAATAATCACTTGACGCTCATCGCGCTTTGATCGCTGGCGTGTGAGGAGTTGTAACGATTCGAGTTTTTTTAACAGGGGTGTCAGGGTAGACGATTCTAAAAACAATTGTGCACCAATATCCGATACCGTTATATGATCCTTTTCCCAAAGCACCAGCATGACTAAATACTGTGGGTAGGTGAGTCCGAGAGGGGCCAGTAACTTACGATATAACTGATGCAGCGCCAAATTGGTTGAATAAATCAAAAAACACAATTGATTATCAAGATGTAAAATAGAACTGTCTTGCTGCATAAAGGCCTCATGAGTCATTTGGCAAGTCTCAAGTATAGCCTTGTTTTCGCTATAACGACCAGTCAAGCGATGGCTTAGAAAGAAATGAATTAAAACTGGATGAGCTTGCGATGCTGCATTAAGGGCATTGATTCACGAATCTGCTGCTGCTCAGCACTGTCAAAATCAACTGTGATTAATCCAGCACCATCGTTTTGAATAATATCCAGCAGGTGTCCACGACTATTCGCCGCAGCAGTGTGTCCCCAAGTTTGACGTTTTTCACCATGCCAGCCTTGTTGCGCGGCACCGAGTACATGGCATTGTGTATCCATTGCACGTGCTTGCAATAAGAGCTGCCAATGCATCTGACCCGTGGTATAGGTAAATGCAGCAGGTGCAGTTAATATCTGTGCATTTTGGGCACGCAAAGTTAATGCAAGTTCGGGGAAGCGTAAGTCATAGCACACCATTAAACCAATATGTCCAAATGGTGTATTGACGACAACAGGCTGATCACCCGGTTCAAAAAACTTTGACTCCTGATAACCACCCACCGCGTCGCCAACCTGAACATCAAATAGATGAATTTTGTCGTAGCGAGCTTCTGTACCTTCGGGGCTAATACATAAGCTTGATGTTCTGACACGACCGTCCCGAATCACACTACCATCTGGGCGAAACGGACAAGGTAATGTACCTGCAACAATCCAGATGTTGTGTCGATGAGCCAGTTCTTCCAACTGGGCTTGTATCGATTCAAATTGAGCAGCAGTTTCACGTTGTTTGCCGGCAGCAAAACAAATGAAATTTTCCGGGAAAACAATTAACTCAGCCTGTTTGGCTTTACTTTCCTCAATCAGAGATTCAACGATACAGAAATTTGCTCCAATATCGTTTTGAGAATTCATTTGTGCAACAGAAAGTAAAGTCATGAGGTATAAGTCCGTTTAGGCGTCAAGCATTTTGCTTGGTGCAGGCCTGATCCAGAGTATCTTGTTCTTTTTGTAGTTGTTTCACAAGCGGCTCAAACATATTTTGATTGTTTTCATTGAGTCGCATTAGGGTTTTGTGCGCATCTAATACCGTGGTCAACATGGCATTATGAGTGATATGTTCTTCGGTGAGTTCCAACGTGCATACGTTTGGATCGCCGCAATAATTCAAGATGACAAAAACCTGCCCGAGCCCCATGCTGTTGGCCAAGGTACTAATATCTGGGTTGGTCGACAGCATAACTGCCTGAATGTGGTGCGTTTGCTTAAGTTTAAGACCTAGCTTTGCCAGAATGCCGAGAACTGTGCTGTCAATAAATGTCGTTCGGGTAAGATCTACGATCGCACCAACGACATTTTTCTGCTGTTCAATTCGGTTTAAAAGTTTATCAAGACTGATGCAAGATTGAGCACGCACTTCACCAATAAGTTTGAAAATATGCGTTCCATCTAAACTTGCATATTCAACATGACCTGTTGACATATAAATGCCATTTTCAGAGAAGGATAGCAAAATTATCACATAGGGTGAATCGATACTCAAGTGCTTGACAGTCGCATAATGATTTCAAAAGAATTAACCTATTGTTTTTTAAATTAATTCATTCTACATAAGCTTAAAATAGCAATGTCGTCTGCAACATGATCGGGTGCTTTGAATGATTGTTTTTGCAAATGATCGAGGAGTTGGGAAAACTGTTCATTCAATCCACCATCGAAAGGTTCAAGTGCACCGTCCGAGCAAACAATAAAACGTGTATGACGACTTAATGTACATTCATGTTCTTCAAAATCCAGCTCATCAGTCAGCCCTAAAGGGAAACTACTGGTGGTTAAAATTTTTGGTGGTTGATCGGGTTCAAAAATAATCGGCGGTGGATAATGACCAGCACTTGACCAGCGAATTTGATGCGTTTGCAGATTTAAAATACCCGCCACAATCGTAATATGTTTTTCGATATTCTCTTGTAACAGCATTCCATTTAGTTTTTTCAGCAATTGACGAGGTGTTTTTGAGCGGCCGTGAAATGCAGCCATCCAAGAAGTCAGTAGACTGCTGGTCACACCATGGCCTGAAACGTCAGCCAAATAAAACAAGACTTCTTTGTCATTGAGCTTCCAGTAATCGTACCAGTCTCCAGACAAATACGCAGAAGGCTGAAAAAAAGCTTCAATCTTGTAATCTAGTAAGTCAATTGGATTGGGGAGTAATTTTTTTTGTAATTCAGCAGCAGCGGGCAGATCACGACTGTCTTGGTTACGTTTATATTTGGCATCAATTTTCAATAATGCTTCATTCGAGTTTTTAGGCAGACTTCCCCAGATCCAGCCTGCTAAGGCACCCATTTCCCATGCTTGTGAAAGCGCGGCACCTTCATGTTCAAATCCAAGTACAATCGTTGGTAACGACCACTGATAGTGTAGATAATCCTGCACATCAGCAATCGCGATAATCGTTGGATCGTAAAGGTCGATATCTTCTATGTGAATCACTTGTAGATCGGGCAACGCCTGAAGCGTTTCGTCTAAATTATAAATAGAACGAGTCGGTTGAATGAGATACATAGAGGATTGAACACTGCCTTTACAAGAAAACCGTATTTACCATAGTAGTAGATGTACTATAGAAAACAAAAGATTGCTAGAAGATGTCACATCCAGATAGCAATCTTCTTATTGGAAATAACGTTAGGGTTGTGGTGTGTCGCTGTCGTCTGACCCGTCATCATCGGTATCCACAAAATTAATTTGTTCAGACGAGTTTCCTTTCTTCTCTGCAATCTGGAAATTTTTACGTTGCAAATACAAGTCGCGAATTAGAGCGTACTTATCACCTTGTAAAATTTGTTCGATATCGAGCACTTGAGCACGTGTGTCAATTGCTTGCAGCACGTTAGTAGACCAATACAAACCATCTTGATCGTCCATAACATATTTTTGTGGACGAGCCTGACTGTCTGCTGCTAAGCCAACAGTATCACGTAATGTACTTGGCCCAAAAAACGGCAACATTAAGAATGGACCAGACGGAACACCATAATAACCCAGTGTGACGCCAAAGCTTTCTTCTTCAGGTGGTAGTCCAAGTCGACGCGCAGGGTCTGCCAGACCAAGCGTAGTTAAGGTGTTAATTGTAAAACGTCCTAATGTTTTTGCCGCACGGGTTGGTCTGCCTTGAATCAGCTGATTGACTGCATTCCAAGGTTCGCCTAGATTTTTTCTAAACTGACGATACGAACCTCTTACATCTTCAGGTGTTTTAGCCACATATTGTACGGCCACAGGGCGGATTACATTACGATCTAAATAATCATTAAAAGCATAAAACTGACGGTTTAAGGGCTGTAAAGGATCTTTCACTTCATCGGGCTGAGATGCTTTTGCATTTACCTTAAAGTCACTGGCTTTAACATTTTTTAATTCAGACTTGAGATTACGTAAAGATTGAAAGTGAGTTGATGATTGCGTAGAGGGTTCTACATCGGCTTGCATACTGTCAGAAGCCACAGCGTTGGCATTAGTATTTTGCTCCGCGGTGTCTTGGGCAAACACATAACCAGATAGACCTGCCGACAAGAGACCAGCAAAAAAAAGTTTTGAATAATGCATAGAATTCCTTAACCACCATCTCGAAGGTGAAAGCTTATATGATTTTAAATAAGATCATTTTTATTTAACAGTTTCCTTATAGCTACTATTAAAGCAAAAAAACTTTAAAAAAGGCATAAAAAAAGCAAAAAAGAACAAAAACTGTTCGCTTGAAAAAAAAGAAAGGCGAAAGGGGTTGTAAAGGAATGGGGATGGTGTAGAATGCACATCCATCGGCGGTGATACGGATAGAAACTTGTTGAAAAACAGTAACTTGGCTTGAGTAGTTAGGTTGTGGGTTTGAAGATTAAGTTTTAAAAATATCGAAATTACCTGTTGACTTTGAAGAGATTTAGAGTAACATAGCCGACCTA